>Ga0209068_10000901_pt1 | contig 15177 bp, 18 predicted proteins | sample ColStrG_CSR_2012_FD_187200 | JGI IMG/M metagenome (GOLD analysis project Ga0209068, IMG submission 187200) | Freshwater sediment microbial communities in response to fracking from Pennsylvania, USA - Cold Stream Run_MetaG_CSR_2012 (SPAdes)... | ecosystem: Environmental > Aquatic > Freshwater >... | reverse complement strand
GCCCGGGGAGGACACGATGAGCATGCCGCACGACACGCTGGAAGGCCGTCTGCGCGCGGTCGAGGATACGCTCGCGATCTATCATGTCATCGCGAGCCACCCGCCCGCAGCCGACACCGGCACCGATCATTACTATCGCGATGCGTTCACCCCTGATGGCGAGATCGATCTCGCCGGCGGCAAACGCGCAACCGGCAACGAGGCGATTGCGGCGATCGTGAAGACGCCTGAGCACCAGGCGGCGATCGCCGGTGGCCTCTGTCATTTCGCAGGCTTGCCGCGAATCGAGCTAAACGGCGACGCCGCGGTGGCGACGTCCTATTTGCAGATCATCACTCCGGACCGGCAGGCTGCGCCACGCGAAGTCTCCGGCCACGGCACGTCCACCGGATTCCGCATTCACCGCGTCGGCGCCAACCGCTGGGAGCTCAAGCGCGGGAAGGACGGCTGGAAGGTGACGCGGCGTACCCTGCGGCCGCTCGATGGTACCGACGATGCACGGGCCTTGCTGCGGCGGGCGATTGCGCCATAATTCCCTGGACGGAAACAAAACAGGGAGTGCGACATGCCGAAGGCTTATTGGGTCGTGACTTATCGTTCGGTGAAAAATCCAGAAGCCTGGCAAGCCTACGCAAAGCTCGCGGTGCCGGCGATTCAATCGGCGGGCGGGCGCTTCCTAGCGCGCAGCAATCCAGCAAAAATCTATGAGGCCGGCATGAACCAGCGCGTGGTGCTGGTCGAGTTCGAAAACGTCGACAAGGCGATCGCCTGTCACGACTCGCCCGCCTACAAGGAGGCGCTCAAGGCGCTCGGCACCGGCAATGTCGAGCGAGATATGCGCGTAGTTGAAGGCGCCGCATAGAATCCTCACCACTCGGCGAAGGGATAGCGCTTGTGCGCGGCCGCGGCCTGACGCTGCGCGTCGGCAATCACCTCAAAGAACGTAATGATGAACGCAACCACGCGCCCGAAGCGGGCGAACGACACCGGAATCGGTGCGCGAACGGGCAATGCAGTCATTGGTTCAGTTCTCCTTTGGAATTCCTAGAAGCGCGGCGGCGTCGACAGAAAGAGACGCTCGATTTCGCGCTCGGCTTCGTCGGTGAATTTGCTGTTGTTGAGATAGCGTGCGATCTCGCGATCAGCCTGGCGCTGTCGCGACAGCATCATTGCGTCAACGAACCGCCGGAAGAAGCCGCGGCGAGCACGTGCAGGACTTGCGGTTATGAGGTCGCGTGGAGCGACGGTGGATCGGGCGTAAGCCATGGATCATCTCCCTTTGTTGGGCTCGACGACTCCAAGGCGTTTCCAGTTTCTTGTTCTTGTTGATCAGAACATAGGTGCAATCCTTCGCGATCACCACACTTAGAGAAACATACGTTCCATGCGTGTGACTCATGCGATGTGTCGTGTGCGTGTCGTAATTGCGTGCAATTGATTCCAAATGCGACGCGTGTTGCCTATCGCGACGGCAATACGTCAGCCACGTCACATCTCCGCCGCAAAGTTGCAACCATTCATTAAGAAATGACGCGCGCACTGCCGGCCTGATCCGGTCAGTGGCAGATGGAATGCGCAGCGCGCCCGTCGGCATACACAGCGACAACTCACCGGGCTGGGTCTTGCTCTCATCTGGCAAGCAGGCCCAATCTATGAAATTGGCCGAGCGGGATTGCGTCTGCAAACGCATGCCCCGGACCGATGTCCCGGCAACTAGCAAATTTTCCGAGGGAGAATGCCATGGTCGCCGTTCGAGAACCGCTTCTCACGCCTGTCGTGATTGCAGACCTGCGTCCGACCCAAATCACCGTGGGAATGCGCGAAGTCCAAGCCAAGCGCAAACGCTGGCGGGAAATGAAGGACAAAAAGGGCTCCAAGTTTCTCGGCACCCATATGATTCCGGTAATTCTCGGCCCCAAGAAACGCCACTATGTCATCGATCATCATCACCTCGCCCGCGCCCTGCACGAAGAAGGAGTGAAGAACGTGATGGTGACGGTGGTTGCGAACCTCAGCATGCTCGAACGCGATACATTCTGGTTCGTGCTCGACAATCGAAACTTGATGCATCCTTTTGACGATCAAGGCAACCGGCGCGGCCACAACGACATACCGAAATCCGTCAGCAGCCTGGTTGATGATCCGTTCCGGTCTCTTGCCGGAGAGCTCAGACGGGCCGGCGGATTCGCCAAGGATACGACGCCGTTCAGCGAGTTCTTGTGGGCGGATTTCCTCCGCCACCGCATCAAGCGCAAGCTGGTCGACAACGATTTTGATCGCGCTCTGGAAACCGCGCTGAAATTGGCCAAAAGCCAGGATGCGATCTATTTGCCCGGTTGGTGCGGTCCGGCGCCCGAAGATCCAACCTAAAAGCAAAGACTGGTGACGAACTTCCCGTTCTTGTCTTTGATCACGTAAGGACACTCCACGCGCTTGAGTGCGGCCTTGGCGTCTTCATTGCCGAGCGCCGCGGCTTTCTCGTAATACGCTTTGGCGGCGCTTGAATCCTGCGGGCCGCCTCGCCCGCTTTGCGCAAACGCCCCCATCCGCTCCAACGCCGCAGGATGATTTTGCGCGGCCGCTTTTTCAAACAAACCCCGCGCGGCAACATCGTCCTTCGGGCCGCCGACGCCGTCCGCAGTCATCAATCCGAGCTGGTACTGCGCTTCCGCTGAATCCGTCTGCGCCGCCTTCGACAACAAAGCGCGCGCCTTGACTGGATCTGACGGTGCACCGCCAGAGAGCGCGGCAAGATTGGTGACGCCACGAGCGTTGCCGGCCTCGGCAGCGCGCTCAAACAGTTTGCGCGCCTCGGCAGGGTCCTTGGCACCACCGGTTCCTGTCCCAAGCATCACTCCGAGTTCGACCATGGCCGACGTGCTGCCTTTGTCGGCCGCCTTACGCCAGGCGCTCATGGCTTCCGGCAGTTGCCGATTGGCAGCATAGGCACGCCCCAGCTCGTAAAGCGCTCGGCGCGAGGAAGCCGATGCGACTTTGCAGAATTTGATCGCTGTCGCGACATCGGACTGTGCGATTTCGGCCGTGCCTTTGACGTCCGCCGGCTTGTCCGGATCGGCAGGATCGGCGGCGATCCGGTCACAAAGCACGAGATCGGCCGACTGTCCGTAAGCCGAGACATGAAAAGAGGTAATGGCTGACGCCAGTAGAGCGGCTATCGCGAATGCGCCAGGGCGTTTGGTCATGATTCCAGCATCACTCACACAGATTTAGGCCGAGCGATTTTAAAACTGCGGACCTTGACCGGCAAGCGCCGGAGTTGCTCTCAAGCCGTTCGACGCGAGGCTAAAAGGAGCAACCCATGCCCGGATCGGCTAGCATTGGCACATGGACTTACCCGCCCCGACCAGTGAATTCTACCAGCACCTGCCTGTATTTCGTGACTTCACTCAGGTGGCTGACGAGGCATCCTTCCGGCCGATGCCAGACCACTGGGTGGTGGGAGTCGCCGACGTCAGGCAATCGACCAAGGCAATCCGCGAGAACCGCTACAAGGCGGTGAACATGGCGGGCGCCGCGGTGATCGCTTCGATCGCCAATGCGCTCAAAGGTCGCGACTTTCCTTTTGTCTTTGGTGGCGACGGCGCAAGCTTTGCGGTGCCGCCGGAAGACGCCACCTTGGCCCGACAGGCGCTGGCCGAAACGGCAACCTGGGTCAAAGAAGATCTCGATCTGTCCTTGCGGATCGGAATGATTTCAGTGGCTGACATCCGCGCGCATGGACGCGACATTCGGGTCGCCCGTTACATGCCCTCAGACAACGTCAGCATTGCAATGTTTTCGGGTGGCGGCATGGCCTGGGCCGATGCCGCGATGAAACGGGGCGAAATCGCGGTGCCGCCGGCGCCGCCCGGTTCGCATCCCGACCTTTCCGGCCTGTCTTGCCGCTACGAATTGATCCCGTCGCAGCGCGGCCAGGTGTTGTCGCTCGTGGTGACGGCGGGAGCGCGCGCCGACGCTGACGATTTCCGCGCTGTGGTCGAGGCTGTCACCCGCATAGTGGAAAAAACACCTGATGCCTCGCGCCCTCTTCCCGGGCAGGGACTGCGCCTGCGGTGGCCGCCGCAAGGCTACGATCTCGAGGCGCGAGCGTCGCGCCGCGCTGGTGAATCGATCGGCGCGCGCAAGGCCAAGGTCCTGGCGCTGACGTTTCTCTATTTTCTCATCATGCGGAGCGGCCTGCGCGTCGGTCGTTTCATCCCGTCGAAGTACACCCAGGAGCTGATCGAGAATTCGGATTTCCGAAAGTTCGACGATTCCCTGCGCATGGTGCTCGATTGCACGCCCGCGCTGGCGGCCGAAATCGAGGACTATTTGAAAGAAGCGGCAGCCAAGGGCCTGGTTCGCTACGGCGCGCATCGCCAGGATGCGGCGATGATGACCTGCTTCACGCCGTCGCCGGTCAATCCGAACCACGTTCATTTCATTGACGGTGCGCAAGGCGGTTACGCGCTTGCAGCTGCCGCGCTCAAGGACGGCTAGCCCCTCACGCGTGCGCGAGCGGCGTTCTCAACGAGGGTTTTTCCGAGAGACCAGATTGCGCCCGGAACCCGATGCGCATCTGAGATGACCGCCTCAAAAGATCGCTCGATCCAATCGCAGTCTTTATCCGAGATGATCAGCGGGGGCAGAAGCTTGATCGTATGATTGCCGTGTCCCGCAACCTGAGACAAGATCCTGTGCTCCTTCAGCAGCGGAATGACGATCAATTGGCAAAACAGTCCGCTGTTCGCGGTCTCGAGCAGATTCCACGACGCCTTGAGCGCCAGTGAGCGTGGCGCGCCAAACTCGATGCCTATCATCAGACCTTTTCCGCGAACCTCTTTGACGAGTTCGTGGCGTTGAATCATCCCCTCGAACGTTGCGAGCAATCGTGCTCCGGTGCGTTCGGCGTTCTGCATCAGTCCTTCGGATTCCATCACCTCGAGTGTGGCGAGGCCGGCCGCCATGGCCAGATCGTTCTTCGCGAATGTCGACCCATGCACGACGGCACGGTCCATGCGATCGAAAACCTTGTCGAAGATCCATTTGCGGGTCAGCACCGCGCCAACAGGGACTTGCCCGCCGGAGAGCGACTTGGCCAGCAGAACCATGTCGGGTTCGATGCCCCAGTGTTCGCAGGCCAGAAAGCGCCCTGTTCGCCCAAGTCCGGTTTGCACCTCATCGGCGATGAACAATGTGCCGTGCTTGCGACAGAGCTCGAGGGCTAAACGCAGATAATCGTCCGCAGGAACGGTCACGCCTTTGCCCTGGATGGGCTCAACGATGAAGGCCGCGATTGTATTCGAGGCCAGCGCCCGTTCGAGCGCGACGATGTCGTTGAATGGCACCTCGACGCACCCGGGTAATAGCGGACCGAAACCGGAGCGGAAAATCTCGTCGCCATTCAGCGATAGCGAACCATAGGTCAGGCCATGGAATGCATGGCTGCAATATACAATGCCGTCACGCCCGGTCGCTGCGCGGGCGAATTTCAGGGAGGTCTCGACCGTTTCGGTTCCGGAATTGGCAAAGAACACCTTGTCGAGGTGTGGCACGTAGCGCAGCAGCCGCTCCGCCAGAACGCCGGCGAGCGCCGATACATCCATCTGGACGAGATTTGGAAAGTCACTGTCCAGGACTTTTTTCAGGGTCTTGCTTATGACGGGATGATTGCGGCCGAGGGCGAACACACCCCACCCGCTCAGCAGATCGAGGTACTCCCGACCCTCACGATCATAGAGATACTGCCCTTTGCCTCGCTGGTACGCGCGATCGAATCCGATCGTTTTCAGCACCCGAACCATCTGTTCGTTGAGATGGCGGGTGTGCAACGTATAACGATCTGCCTCCGCTTCAGCGAAGAGGCGCTCGATCTCAAGGCTCATTCCCGGCCCTATGTCCTGATCATCGAGGCGAATGTAGCTCCTCGACGGTGGTATGTCATTCCGAGCAGGAAACTTTGCCCATTCGCGCTCCGAGCGCAGAATCGTCCCCAAGATGTTCCGGAATCGGCCCGCTAGCTTCATTTTTCAAGGCATTGTGGCGTTGACCATAGCGGCAGCCTTTGGGATAAATGTTGCTGGTGGAGCGGGGTGCGGATGTCGGAAAAAGAGGGTGTTGTTGCTGTTACCTGTTTAAAACTTGAGGCCGGCATCGCGCGCGGTCCTGGGGTTTCGGTGATTTGCAATCAAAGCGCGGGACTGCGCGCCGCTCTAGGCGCGGCAATTGCGCGCGGCGCGTCGGGAATCATCAGTTTTGGAATCGCCGGCGGTTTGGCGCCCGGTCTTGCTGCGGGTGACTGGGTCGTAGCGTCCGGTGTCAGGAGCGGTAAAAAGGTACTCGCCACCGATCGCGCCTGGGCGCAGAGGCTTCTCGAAATCCTGCCAAACGCTGTTCACGCACATGTCGTCGGGGCGGATGCCGTCGTCCCGGGGCCCGTAGAAAAGTTTCAGCTCTATGATGAGACCGGTGCGGCTGCCGTCGATATGGAATCGCACATTGCGGCCGAGATAGCCGCCCAGCATCGCATTCCGTTTGCTGCTTGCCGTGTCATCATCGATGCAGCCCACAGAACGCTTCCGCTCGCTGCAACCCTGGGGCTGCGGCGTGATGGTACGCCGGATCTGGGCGCGGTTTTCCGTTCTGTCCGCCGAACCCCAAGTCAGCTTCCTGACCTCGTTCGCGTTGCCTTCGATGCCCAGACCGCGCGACGCGCTCTGCGATCAGGACGCAGGCAATTGGGCGTTGGGCTTGGCTTTCCTTATTACAGCAGTTTTGAATTCGATCTCGCCTTGCCGGAATCCTCGCCAAGTTTGATCGGATAGAACGCATCGGTGTTATGCCGCGCGCGGTTGCTTCGGGGCTGACGTCCGCTATCAGCCAGCCGGTCCTATCAACCAGAATTGCCTCACGGGACGAGATTTCCGGCTCAGCGCATTGGCAATCGGCGTTCGCTCAAGAGCGGAAGGATCATCGCTATTACGAGCTTCTTGAAGACACGCTCAAGAACGGATTCAAGTACGGCTACCTGATCATCGAAAACAAAGACAGCGTCTGTGCGATCCAGCCGTATTTTTTGATCGATCAGGATCTTCTGGCTGGCCTCAGCGGAAACGTGAAGAAACTCATTGCCGGCATACGCCGTCTTTGGCCGCGTTTCATGTTCGCACGCACGATGATGGTGGGATGCGCAGCCGGCGAAGGCCATCTTGACGGTGACGAGCAATCCCGATTTGCGATTGCTGCATCGCTGGCACGATCGCTGCCGCAATTGGCGCGCGAATTGAACTGCGCGATGATTGTCCTCAAGGAATTCCCCGCCAAATATCGCGCGCCGCTGCAATGCTTGCATGACGCCGGTTTTGCCCGCGTGCCCAGCATGCCAATGACAACGCTGAGCATCGACTACAAGGATTTCGAGGATTATCTATCCAACATGCTCAGCCCGCGGACGCGCGGAAAAGTCCGGCGAAAGCTGCGCGCCGCCGAGCGGGCACGACCGCCGATTACCATGAGCGTCACGGGTGATGTGACCGCGGTTATCGACGACGTCTATCCGCTCTATGAAAAGGTCTTTGAACGCTCGCCGCTGCAGTTCGAAAAGCTCACCCCGGAATTCTTGTGCGACATCGGACGGCGGATGCCCGACAAGGTTCGGTTTTTCATATGGCGTCAGGACAACCAGATCATTGCGTTCGGCCTATGCCTGGTGCAGGGCGACACGCTCTCGCACGACTATGTGGGCTTTGATTACTCGGTCGCCTTCGAGCTCAACCTCTATTATCGGGTGTTTCATGACATCATCGAATGGGCCATCGCCAATGGCTACAGGCGCTTTTACAGCGGGAGCCTGAACTACGACCCGAAATGGCATCTGCGCCAATCGCTCTACCCCGTGGATCTATACGTGAGACATACCTCCGGTCCGATCAATGCGGTGCTGCGACGGCTGCTCCCGCTGATGGAGCCGACGCGTTCGGACCCGATTCTTCCAAACTTCCACAACTACAGCGATCTTTGGCAGTAAAGGGCCTCCGCGACGGAACCAGAACTCGCAACTGCCGTTATCGCTCTGGCGGCATGACGCCGTTTTGGGGAGCGCACAATGGCAGCGAGTTCGGCATCCGGTGAAGTGGTGAGCCGGAGGCGCCCTGCGCGTGAACGCGATAAAGGGGTCGTGGACCTTGCCGGCGATGCCTTGAAGGAAATCGGTGTTCTGATCCAGACGGAACTCCAACTGTTGCGCGCGGAGATTTCCGAAAAGCTCACGTTTACCGCCTGGTCAGCCGCGCTGATCGGCGCTGGCGCACTTCTGCTGATGGCAACGGTCGTCCTATTGCTACAGGCCGCCATCGCCGGTCTTGTTGCCTACGGCCTTTCATGGCCGGTTGCGATCCTCATCATCGCCGCCGCCACCCTACTCGTCGGAGCAGGTCTCATCTGGTTCGGCATCAATCGCTTGAGCCTGGACCGTCTCGCCCCCTCGAAAACCTTCGACCAACTGCAAAAAGATTCAACCATCGCAAACATGAGGTGAACCTATGGCATCGTCAGCACAGCTAGAACGCAAAGCCGACCGATCGCGAGAGCGTCTTTCCGACCGGATCGCCGATCTGCGCTACCACGCTTCTCCGTCGACAATCGTGAGCGACCTCTTTGGCGTCAATCCGCGCGCGATAGGAGATGACATCCTTCCGCTCTTGGCCAAGCAGGCGAAAAACAATCCGGTCGCCTCCGCGCTTATCGCAGCGGGAATAGGATGGATGATATTTTCAGAGGTGCGCGGCCCGCTGTCGAAGATGGCCTTCGGTACCGCGACATCGCCGCGGACAAAGCGCGGGGGAGCAAAAAAACGCAGCACACGCAACGGCAAGATGGCTGCCGGCAGTCGGAAAAAATAGCACCATCAGTCGCGCGTTTCATGCCGATAAGGTCGATTGCCAAAAGCCGACAATCCAATAATCGTCCCTATCAGCAGGAAGACCATGATGAGCTTGGAATTTTCGACAATGAACGCCGTCATGAGTCGCTCTTATTGATCCGGCAGACCAGCTCTTTCACTTTTCGCGTGAAAAATAGCAGGTGACCTGCCTGACCAATGTGAGCTGCGTCACAAACTATGCCGCCTCTTTCATGCAGGTTGTGTGCGTGAAGGCGTTTCCTCCCACTTCACCCCCGCCGGGCTTTTGGCGGGGTTTTTTATTTCGCGGAATGCGCAGCCCATCCCGGCTTCTGATGGTCGCCGTCCGCACGTCACGGCCTATCCGCTTACCGTCCCAATGCGCTATTGTAGGTGGACGGCTCGAGGCGGGCCGTTACGCTTTCGTAATCGCTGGGCATTGGTCTGCTTCCGGATGGAGAAGCGGGTGCGTATAGGGGGCAAATTCTGGACTATTGGACTGACGCTCGGTCTCGCTCTGGTTGGCGCGCAAGACGCTTTCGCTTTGACCAAAGAAGAAGCGCTGGAAAATTGCCGCGCGACAGTGGGCAGGCCGATTGTTCAAGCCTGCATGAGAGATGGCCGGGGCGACAGTCGTGAAGCCTGCCGCGAGCGGGCTTCACCGAAAGTCCGTGAGTGCGTGATCGCCGCGCTCAACGCGGCAAATGGCCGTGCCAACGTGCCGGTGGCCGTGCCAAAAGAGCAGGGGCCCAGCGACGCAATTGCCGAGCAAGCCGACGCACTGCCAAGCGCCTTCGTTGCGCCTCCCCGTACAATCACCGACATCACCGCAATTCTCGACAGCGAAAAGCCGGATGCCGCGCAGATTGCAAAATTGCACGCCGACGCGGAGGCGCCAGTTCCGGCCAAGGCATCGCGCTCGGAGCTCGCGCAATTTTACTACCAGCGCGGAAACGCCCGGGCGCAACTTGGCCACCTGGCCGACGCCATTGCAGACGCGGATCGTGCCGTCGAGGCCGGACGCGGGGCCGTCGAGCCCAATCTGCTTGGCCGGCTAGAGCAATTTGCCGCCATTCAATATTTGTTTGCCGGCGATCCCAAGCGCGCACTCGAGATATTTCAGCGCCAGCTTCGCGATACCAATACGAAGGGTGCGCGCGGTTACATGTTTGGCGCGCAGCGGCAGATTTCGGACATTCTCATCAAGATGGGAGATCTCGCGCAGGCCGAAACTTATCTGCAGCGCAACCTCGCGCTAATTCAGGAGGCGAGGACAAGTGGCCTGCCCGGCTGGCGCAGCTCATACGCCATCAGAGGCCAGTCGTGGGAATCCGACGTTGAACAGCATCGCGCAATTATATTCGAGGCACGCGGAGAATTTGCCGCCGCTGAAAAATCCTATCGCCTGGCCGAGCAGCGCCGGCGCGCATCAATAAATGGTATCCTGAGCAGTCCAAATGCGCCCCCTGAATCACAGATGTTGCGGGCAGCCGACACGATGGTTGTCGGCCAGTCCCGCGTGAAAGTCAGACTGGGGCGGCTTGCGGAGGCGGAAGCCGATGCGCGGCGTGCGCTGCTTGCCCGCCTCAAGGACCAGGGCAAGTACAACGCGTCGACGCCTTTTTACATCACAGGGCTCGCCAACTGTCTGGTCGAACAAGGTCGTTACGCCGAAGCCGAAAAGCTTGTCCGCGTCGCGCTCGAAATCAATCGCTCGGTCGGTGTCGCCGGCGACTCGCAGACTGTCGTGAGCGAAATGTCATTTCTGGCGTCCATTCTGAACCTTCAATACAAGCGAAAGGAAGCCGCCGAGACGTATGCCGAAATCGATAAGGCGATGGCAAATTGGGACCCACAGCGCCGCCAGCAGTTCGACCTGAATGGGTCCCGCATCTATGCGCTCTATGCTGCCGGCCAGATCGACAGGGGCATTGCTGCGGCTGAAGCTTTGCTCAAACGGAACATCTCCCGATTCGGCGAGAAGTTTTACGACACGGCTCTTGCGCGTGGCACATTGGCTGTCGGCTACATGAGGGCCAAACGCGACGCCGATGCTGCACGCGAATTCCGCATCGCGATTCCGCTGCTGATGGCTGCTAGACACGAGGATGTTGACGACGACAATGCAACGGCGGCGGCGGCGCGCCGCGAACGTCTGCAAAATATCGTCGAAGCCTATATCACCTTGCTCGATCGCGGGCAGGCTGGAAATGGCGACGACAGTGCCGCCGTTGAGACTTTTGCGCTCGTCGATGCCGTTCGCGGTCAATCGGTGCGGCTGGCAGTGGCGCAATCAAGCGCTCGCATGTTGATCAAGGACGGCAAGCTGGCCGATCTCGCGCGGCAGGAACAGGACTTGAGCAAGCAGCTGAATGCGCAGCTCGGCACTCTCAATAACGTTCTCACGCTTCCGTCGGGCCAGCGCGATGAAAGTTCCGTAAAGGTCTTGAATGTCGCCATCAACAAGCTGCGCAGCGATCGCGACAAGCTGCGCGTGGACATTGCAAAGCAATTTCCGAGTTACGCAAATCTGATCGACCCAAAGATACCTTCGGTCGATGAAATCAAGGCGACACTGAAGCCCGACGAGGCTCTCCTGTCATTCTATTTTGGCCGCAACACCAGCTTTGTCTGGGCCGTCCCGAAGGAAGGAAAGGTAGCGCTCGCCTCGATTCATGCGACTTCCGGCGCCATCGGCACCAAAATCCAGCAGCTGCGAAAGGCACTCGAGCCCGAAGCGGCGATGGTTTCCGACATTCCCGCATTTGATCTCGCCCTCGCCCACGACCTCTACAGCCTGCTGCTCAAACCGGTGGAAGAAGGCTGGAAATCGGCCAAGAACCTGATCGTGACGACCAATGGCGCGCTCGGCGAATTGCCGCTCTCGCTACTGCCAACCGCGTCAGCTCGGGTGAATGACGAACACGAGCCGTTGTTCGGCGGATATCGCCACGTCCCGTGGCTCGCCCGCACTCACGCCGTGACCTACGTGCCATCGGCCGCTGCATTCCGCACACTGCGGCAGTTGCCGCCAGGATCGGCGACACGGGATGCATTCATCGGCTTTGGCGATCCCTATTTCAACGTGGAGCAGGCGGCAGCCGCGGAGGCTGATCAGAACGGGAAGCCGTTCGTTATCGCTTCTACCGACGCCACAGCCACACGTGGCCTGCCTCTGGCACGGCGATCGAGCCCGCAAATCGAGGGGGTCGACAGCGCCGACATCGCGCAATTGCCGCGCCTGCCCGACACGGCGACCGAGCTCATTTCAATCGCGAAAGCGCTCCAGCTTGACCCGGCCAGCGTATTGTATCTCGGCAAAGCCGCGAACGAGCATACGGTCAAGACAACCGATCTCTCGCACTATCGCATTATCGACTTTGCGACCCACGGACTGATGCCCGGAGAACTCAACGGGTTGACCCAGCCGGCGCTCGCGCTGACCGCGCCCTCCGTGACCCAAAAGGATGGTGACGGCCTGCTCACCATGGGAGAAATTCTTGCTCTCAAGCTCGATGCAGATTGGGTTGTTCTTTCGGCCTGCAATACCGGAGCGGGCGCCGGTGCAGGCGCCGAAGCAGCGTCGGGGCTTGGGCGTGCTTTCTTTTATGCCGGAACCCGGGCGATCCTGGTGACGAATTGGTCGGTACACTCGGCGTCTGCGCGCGAACTCGTCACAGACCTGTTCCGCAGGCAGGCCGCCGATCCGACGCTGAGCCGCAGTGAGGCACTGCGACAGGCCTCGATGGCGCTGCTGGATGGTCCAGGCTTTGCCGACCAGAGGGGGAAGACGGTGTTCTCCTATGCCCACCCGCTATTCTGGGCTCCTTACACCATCATCGGTGATGGTGGCGGAGCCAAACCGTGAGGTGGGCATGTTGAGCAAATTGGCGCTCGTCATCGGCTTTTGTGTCACGGCCGGTATGCTTTGCGTTTGGCCTTCGCTTGCCGAAACGAAACATGTTTTGCTCATCACGGCCGATGAAGCCCAGCGGCCTCTCCCGCCGGATGTGGATTTGACGTTTCGCGCCGGAGTTTCGCGTGGCCCCACGATCGAGCTGCTTTCGCCGAAGCCATCCGAGAAATCCGTTCAATCCCCGGTTCATCTTCATTTGAAATTCGAGGGCCGTGGTGGCGCGCAAATTGATGTGGATTCGCTCAAGCTCACCTACATCAGAAATCCCGCAGTCAATTTGACTGACCGTGTGAAGGAATTCGTCAAACCAACGGGGGTTGACGTGCCCGAGGCCGAGATTCCGGCCGGCATGCATATCATCCGCGCTGATGTAAAAGACAAAGAGGGCCGCTCCGGATATCTGATTTTCAGGCTTAATGTCGTGAACCGTTAGACTCACGAGGTTCCTGTATGCTTTGCCCGTTTTGTGCCGAAGATGTCCGCGATGACGCTTCCGTCTGCCGCCACTGCGGAAATGACCTGAAAATTCCAGAAACGCTGATTGCGGAAAATACCGAGCTCAAGGAACGCGTAGCATCCCTGCAACGCGAGCTGTCAGATCTGCACAGCAGGCTTATTCTCCAGAAGCGCCGGTGATTTTTCGATGGAATGCCCATTCTGCGCTGAAGATTTCAACGACGAGGCGCTTGCCTGCAAGAATTGCGGGCGTGATCTTCGCCTGGTGCGCCCGATCATCAACGAAAACCAAGCTTTGGTCGCGCGGGTCGAAGAGCTACAATTGCAGGTCGACAGGGCCCATGCGGCGATAGCGCGGGCAACCTCGCCCGCGAGATTCTGGTCGATGCATTGCGCCGTCTACGTCATCGTTCCCGTGGTCTTACTGATTGCAGCGCATTTCCTGATTATCGTTGTCCTCGACATCTCGCCGCTTTATTTGCGCCTTGCCTCTATCGCTGTCCCGCTGCCGTTCGGTTTTGCATTGCTCTGGTTGTCACATCATGGAATCCGCTGGTCGATCTTCGACGGCATCCTCATCGGCCTCTTGAGCGTAGGCGGCATGCTGACTGTGGTGGCGTCCATAGACAAGGTCCCGATATTGCCGGAGAGCACTCGCGACTGGCACGAGACGCTGGAATATGTTGCCAGCATTGCGCTGGCCAACGTGACGGGCTCGGTGATCGCAATTCTCGCGCGCCGCATGCTGCCACGGACGCTGGATGCTGGCGGCGCTCCCAGTCCGGCTGCGATGATTATTGCGCGGATCATCGGCCGCCATGTCGGCGAGCAGGCTCTGCGCCGCCGCGCGCAAAAAATTCAGGACAATTTCGGAACGATCGCGACTGCGGGCGCCGCCTTGGCGGCGGGTGCCGGTTCAATCTACACAGGAATTCGCGCCTTGACGGGCTCGTGACTGGCGCTGAAATCTGCCTGCCATGCCTTCCGGCAAGTTAAAGGCATCGTTCAAACACCTGATGTGACTTTGCCCGGCGTTTAAAGCGCGGCGTCTACGATGCCCTGGCTGCAATTCTGGCAGGAGCGCTTCAGTGAGCCTCGTCAAAGCCGTCGTTGGCCTGTGTCTCGGCATCGCCTTGTTCTCTGCATTTCAAGCGATCGGAGTCCGATCGCTCCAGGAATATCTCCAATCCGGCAATACAAACGCCGGGCTTCCCATCGGCACCAATGCGCCGATCGCAACGAGTTTCGATGCCGACGCGCTGAAGAACGCCATCCTGCCGAAATACGGCCCGATCGACACCACGGAGGGGCAGCGCCTCGGCGTCGAGGCCGCCGCGCGGCGCAATCTTACGTGCCGGTGCCAGGTCGCTTCGGCCGGTAAGCTCTGAAAGTGAGAATGTAGGGTGGGCTAAGCGAAGCGAGCCCACCAGAAGCGGATTCGACCACTACTCCCTGAGCCGCTGCGCGAACAGCACCATGGTCTTGCGGTAGACCTCGGAGCGATTCCACTCGCGCATCACCTGGAAGTTTTCCGTGCCCTCACCGAACGGCGCGCCGGCGCGCCAGCCGTTGGTCTTCAGCAGATTGGCGGTCGAGGCGAGCACATCCGGCACGCTGTGGCGAAGGTCGACGTGGCCATTGCCGTCATAGTCGACGCCATACTTGATGTAGGACGACGGCAGAAACTGTGTCTGCCCGATCTCGCCGGCAAAGGCGCCGATGAGGTCACGCAACGGCAGGTCGCCGCGCTGAAGAATCTTGAGCGCGGCGATGAGTTCGATCTGGAACAGCTCGGTGCGGCGGCAGTCATGCGCCAAGGTGGCGATCGTGCGGACCACCGGCAGCTTGCCCATGTCACCGGTGCCGTTGTCGCTTTCCAGCGTCCAGATCGCCATCAGCAGCTCTT
>Ga0209068_10000900_pt1 | contig 15182 bp, 13 predicted proteins | sample ColStrG_CSR_2012_FD_187200 | JGI IMG/M metagenome (GOLD analysis project Ga0209068, IMG submission 187200) | Freshwater sediment microbial communities in response to fracking from Pennsylvania, USA - Cold Stream Run_MetaG_CSR_2012 (SPAdes)... | ecosystem: Environmental > Aquatic > Freshwater >... | reverse complement strand
GCCTACGCTGGAGCCAAAGGAACCCTCCTGCAGATACGAAAGCCCATCGCAAAGCTGAACTTGGCCCGTCCGCCAGGAGTAACGCTGGGACGCATTCAGCGAATGCGTCTGAGATGGACCGCCGAAGTGGTCGCTGTAGAGCGCCAACCCTCCGATATAGTCCACACTCATGTCGTATCGGTTCCACAGGCGGCGCAGCTCCAAACTTCCCAGTGCCCGTGTGATGCCCACGACGCCGGTGCTTCCCGTGCCGCTTGCCTGACCACCGGTCGTCAAATTGCTGTTGACCGTCTCCGTGAGATGGACACCTGGCTTCAGGTAACTGCGCACCGCGACCGCTGGCTCCAGCGAGGGCTCGTCCAGAGTCGTCACCGGCGGCGCCTGTGTTGGCGGCGGAGGGGTGGGCTCTTGCCCAAACGCTGGCGGTGGCGTGGTTTGCGCAAAGCTCGGATGCGTCGACATGGCAAGGGCAAAGAACGCCATCCCCAAAACGAGGACTGCCAGGCGCCCCGTCTTCCGTGCGTGGCTGGCTGGCTCGCTATTCATCGCGGGTTTTCTCATCGCGCTCGTCATCGCCTACGGCACCACAACCGTGTCGCCGGGCCTGAGCAGGATGTTCTGTTCCATTTGCTCGCCTTTGACCACCATTTTGTAATTGAAGGGTAGCTTCTGCTGTTTTCCGTCTTCGACCCGCAAAATGTAGATCTTCTTCTGATTCGCAAACTGTGAAAATCCCGCCGTCGACAAGGCCTGCAGCACGGTCATGTTCGGCAGCAACGGCAAAGCGCCTGTATGCAGCACTTCCCCCAGCATGAACACCTTCTGGCTGTTCATCTGCGTCACCACGACCGTCACGCGGGGATCGGCCACGAACTTCTTAAGCTTTTCCGTAATCGAATCCGCCAGTTGCATGGGCGTAAACCCCGACGCCTGAACGTCGTTGAGAAGCGGTAGCGAGATCTTGCCGTCCGGACGCACGGGTAAAGTGGCCGTCAATTTTTCTTCATTCCAGACCGAAACCATGACCGTATCTTCCGAACCGATCACGTAGTCCTTGGGCACAGTGTTCATGGGCAATGGCGCCGCTGGCGAAGCCGGAGGCGGCGCTGGAGCGGTCGCAGTCTCCTTTGCCGGCTCGGTCTTTGCCGCATCGGTCTTTGCCGCATCGGTCTTGGCCGGGTCAGTCTTGGCCGGAGCGTCTTGCGCCCAACCACCCGCCGAAGTTAGCCCTATCGCCACAACTACTCCAACCCACATTCCTGTTCGTCTCATACCTGCTCCTCGGAGAAGTCTCAATCGCACCTACCGCGATTTGCGTAACACCAGATTCTCTTGCCGATCGTTCGGTACTTCTAAGCTCCGTATTCCTGGCATCCGATCTGTTTCAGCTTGTAAAGCAAAGCCTTGTAGCTGATCTGTAATTCCTGCGCGGCGCGGCGGCGATTCCAGCGCGTCCGGTTCAACACCTTTAAAATCAGTTCCTTCTCCGCTTCGCGCGAAGCCGCTTTCGAGGCTTCTTTCAGCGAAACCCTTCCGTCGGTCCTACGCCCGGGTACGATGCTCAGTCCGCGGAGTCCACCGAGAACCAGCGCCTCATCTCCCAAGACCACGATCGCTTTGGCAACATCCTGGAGTTCTCGCAGATTTCCGGGCCACGCATAATCCTGCAGCCGCTGTTCGGCTTCCGGACTCAGTTGCGGAAGACTTCTGCCTAGTTCCCCGGCGTAACGCGTCAGGAAGAAACGCACGAGCGGGGCAATATCGTCGCGACGCTGGCGCAGAGGCGGCAGGCGCAAACAGACGCCGCTAATCCGGTAGTACAGATCTTCTCGGAAGCGACGCTCGGACAACTCCCTCTCCAAGTCTTTCCCTGTCGTGAAAACCAGACGCGCGGTGCCCAAGCCATTTTGCTGAGACTTGCCGCTCTCCAGCACTTGCATGAGCTTTTCCTGGCAAGCTGCGGTGAGGTTGGCAACTTCCTCCAGCAAAACGGTCCCGCGACAAAAGGTGGATGTAACACTGTTTTCGAGAGCTTCGGCCGTCAGAGTCGTGCAATCCAGCGCAACGAAGGGCTGGCTGCGACGAATCGACATCTCGTGAATTCGCTGCGCCGCAGTGCGTTTCCCGGCGCCCGCCTCGGCGCGAATCAAAACCGGAGCATCTCCCGCCGCCAGCTCGCGCATCACCTGCTCTACCGAACGCATCGCCGGACAGCCCCCCGGCAGGAACTGCGACTCCACCCCGGAGTTCTCCATCGGCGTCGAGGATACCGTTGAAGGCACAGAGAAATTGTGGTCCATGGTTGACATAGAGTGCTGTTTCTTACGGGGGATTGTTGCGAAATTGTGTCTAGCCTTGTGGAGCAAGACGGATGCCATGCTGGGGACGCCTCAACTTTCACGAAGCTGCCGACCTAACCCCCTACCAGACAACTACTTACCCAATGTCGAAGGAGCCCTGCGCCAAGTTTTCCTTATCGTTATCTTCCCATGCTTCGGAGTAAAAGTGGAAAACAATTACCCATTCTTTCGTAATCCTCTTCTATTATGGCCCGTTCGAGGAGTTAAGCCAACTCATATAAGTCTCTTTTAATGAACAATTTACAAAGCATTTTCTTGGGCCTGGGGCCTGCGTCCCTTCGGGTAAGCCAGCCAACGCGGCTCTCGGCCAGTATTGGCCTGCCTGCGCCCCCTCCCATCGGTCCCACCGAAGGGCTATTTGAATTTTGGAAAACGTAGCATAATCTGTAAGGCAAGCCATTTCATGAATTTCCCTGTTCAGGCCGCCCCTTCGGCGCAGGATGTTCCGAAGGCTCCGGTGGAGCTCACCCCGAAGTTACAGCTAGCGCTCTTAGTGTGCCTGCTCGGGATTCTTTATTTCCCCGTGCTCTCGCGGCTCGCGGCGCAGTGGGCTCACGACCCGAATTTTTCACACGGCTTTTTCGTACCAGCATTTTCGTTGTACGTGTTATGGACTGAGCGTTCGCGCCTGGCTGCGATCCCGTTGAATCCCTCGTGGAGCGGACTCTGGCTGGTACTGTCGGGGTTGCTCTGCTTGATCGTGGGTACGTTGGGAGCGGAACTTTTCCTGTCGCGAATTTCGCTTCTTCCGGTGCTTGGCGGTCTGGTTGTTCTCTTCCTGGGATGGAGTTTCCTGCGCGCTGTGTCTTTTCCGTGGCTCTTTCTTGTGCTCATGATTCCCGTTCCCGCCATTCTTTTCAACCAGATCACGTTTCCTCTGCAGATATTTGCATCTCGTATCGCATCGACTCTGTTGCCGCTGGCAGGGGTTCCTGTCCTCCGCGAGGGCAACGTCATTCGCCTTCCCGCGATGGCACTGGAAGTTGCAGAGGCCTGCAGTGGCATCCGCTCGCTTATGTCGTTGGTAACGCTGGCGGTTATGTACGGCTATCTTTTGGAGCGGCGCTGGCTGGTGCGATCTCTACTGGCCGTGGCGGCCGTTCCAATCGCCGTCACCGCGAATAGCCTGCGCATCGTGGGCACCGGGTTGCTGGTGCAGTATTGGGACCCCGACAAAGCGGAGGGTTTCTTCCACACTTTTTCCGGCTGGATGATCTTTGTGGTTTCTCTGCTGCTTTTGTTCGCGGTGCGCAGAATCTTGCACTGGATCGTTGGGCGGAGTGATGAGCAGCCCGTGGGGCCAGCGCAATGACCGGACAAATGACCGGACAGCGGCATCTTCGCTTTTTTCTGGCCGCGCTGCTGCTGGCGGTGACGGCTGGGTTCCTCTACGCTCGCGACACGAAGGAAGTCGATCTGGCGCGTGAGCCGCTCGCGAATTTCCCTCACTACCTAGGGACGCGCAGCGGCACGGATTTTGCCATGCCACAGGACGTTCTGGATGTTCTGGGGCACGGAGACTTCCTGCTGCGCAATTACCCGGACAGTATGGGGACGCCGGACGTAGACCTGTTTGTGGCCTACTTCGCCTCCCAGCGGGCGGGAGATACGTTGCACTCCCCGAAGAATTGTTTGCCGGGAGCGGGATGGTCGCCGGTTGACTCCAAGCAAACGGAGATCAGCGTTTCAGGTTTGCCGCCGTTTCCGGCGAACGAATACCTGATCGCCAAAGGTTCGGAGCGAAGACTCGTTCTGTACTGGTACCTGGCCCACAACCGCGCTGTCGCCAGTGAGTACTGGGCGAAGTTTTACCTGGTGGCGGATGCGATGCGCTACAACCGTAGCGACGGATCGATGATTCGATTGACCACGGCGGTAGCGCCGGGAGAACGCATCGAGGTTGCTCGGGCCCGGCTGATGGAGTTTGCCGGGCAGGTAGCACCCTTGCTGGACCGTTACGTTCCGCGGTAACCCTGGCAATCGCGGCCAAAGAATTTATTCGTACGCTTTTTATCGAGATTTTTGGAGATTCCTCGTGAAACTTTACTGGTTGAAGCAGATTCGCACCGTGCTCATTTCTCTCCTTGTCCTGCTCGCGCTGACGTTTCTGGCGGGCTGTTCGCGCGACCCGAACGTCCGCAAGCAGCGCTATTTTGAGAGCGGCCAACGGTATTACGAAAAAGCAAAATACCGCGAAGCCATCATTCAGTATGCCAATGCGCTCCAGGTGGACCCACAATTTGTCGATGCCCACTACCAGTTGGCACAGGCCTACCTCAAGTTGCAAGATTGGAACTCAGCATACGAGCAGCTGTCGCGCACAATCGAGCTTCGCCCAGACCATTACAAGGCCCATATTGATATTGCGAATCTTCTGATTGGCAGCCGCGCGCTCGACAAAGCGAAAGAACATCTCGATCTGCTAAGCGCGCAGGATTCGGCCGACCCGCAGTTTCACGTGGCCATGGCCAACTATCTTTCCGCGCAGGACAACCAGACCGCCGCGCTCGCGGAGATGCAAAAGGCGGTTGCCAGCACACCCGCCAATGCCGACATGCTATTGAATCTTGCCTTCCTGCAAGTACGCGCCAACCAGCCCGATGCGGCGGAAAGCAGCTTTCGCAAGGCGGTCGAGCTCAATCCGACGGCTGCCAATACACAGATTGCTCTCGGCAATTTCTACCAGTCGCGTTCGCGTTGGACCGAGGCGGAGCAGGTCTACCGCCACGCCATTGTTTCCGAACCGAAGAACCCGGAGCCGCGCGCCGCGCTGGTTCGACTGTTTATGGAACAGGGCAAGCGCGAAGAGGCGGAAGCCTCTCTGCTCAAGGTAAAGCAGGAGATTCCGGACAACGGCGTCGCCTATCGAATGCTCGGCGATTTCTACTTCGCATCCGGCGACGTGGACAAAGCGACGAAGGAATACGAATCCGTATTCCAGGCGCATCCGAAGGACGTACAGGCCAAGAAGAACTACGTTCAGCTTCTGATCCTTAAGAATCGCCTGGATGAAGCGACGAAGTTGAACGACGAGCTCGCGAAAGACAACGCAAAGGATTCCGATTGCCTGGTCTATCGCGGACAGATTCAACTGCGGCGAGGACAGGCGCGCGAAGCCTCGACGACCTTGCAGTCCGTGGTAGCGACCGAGCCCGACAACGGTGTTGCCCACAATTATCTGGGCGAGGCGTATGACGCGCTTGGCAACGAGGCCTCGGCGGAAAATGAATGGCGAAACGCGGTCCGCCTGCGTCCGGATCTGTTCGAGGCACATCATGCTCTGGCCGCTATCGAGCTGAAGAACTCGAACTATCCCGCTCTGGAGACTTCAGCGAACGAAATCATCAAGCTGCAGCCGTTGCTGCCGGATGGGTATGTTTTGCTTGGGCTCTCGAAACAGGGCCGAAAGGACGACAAGGGCGCCGAAGCCGATATGCGCAAGGCGATTGAGGTCGCTCCCGATAGCCCGGTTGGCTACATTCATGTGGGTAATCTTCTTTTAGAACAAAAGAAATTTGCCGAAGCGGCGAAGTTTTACGAGCAGGCGCTCCAGCACGATCCAACCGCCGCGGATGCTCTGGTTGGACTCGCGCGGGTTTATTCCCAACAAAATCAATGGGATAAAGCAATTGCGCGCGTGAATCAGCAAATCGCGAAAGTTCCCAACAACAGCAACTTCTATTTCCTGCTCGGCGTCGTGTATTCCGACAAAGGGGACAACGCGCCAGCCGAAACCGCGCTGCGAAAGGCGGTGGACCTCGACAAGACAAATTCTGAAGCGCTCCTGAAGCTGGGACAGGTGCAAGTTGCGTCCGGGAACGTCGACCAGGCGATCGCAACCTACCAGCAATCGGCGAAGGACAACCCCACCGATGTCCGCTTCCTGGTTCTGGCCGGAGAGATGCTGGAATCGAAACAGCAGTGGCAGGAAGCCAAAGACATGTACCAGAAGGCGCTTCAGGTAGACCCAAACAACGCGCTGGCAAAGAACAATATGGCCTACCTGATGCTGCAGCAGGGCGGAAACGTGGACATCGCTTTAGCGATGGCGCAGGATGCGCGGCGAGGCATGCCCGACTCTCCCAACTCAGCCGACACTCTCGGTTGGGCCTTCTACCAGAAGGGAGTTTACGGTTCCGCCATCAACTTGTTTAGAGAATCGATCAAGAACGCCGCCGACCAGGATCAACCCGAGGATCCAGTCACGTTTTATCACCTGGGGCTGGCGTACGGAAAAGACGGCAAGAAGGATCTGGCCAAGGCGAATCTGCAAAAGGCTCTCAAGCTCAATCCCAAGTTTGCGCATGCGGACGATGCTCGGCAGGCACTGACGGAGCTGTAGGCTGTTTGTGGCGAGCGTTGTTGTCGCGGGCACTGCTGTGGCGGACACTGCTGTCCGCCACGCCGCGGAATCAGTGCCCAACGTAGTAGTCGTAGCCACGTTCATGCCAATAATCGTGCGGGCGAGTATCGGTGTAGGTGATGCGGCCGATTTGCTTCAGCTGCTTGATGCCATACTTGAGCGGTGTGACCAACCTTAGCGGAGCGCCATGGTCCGCCGACAACGGAGCACCGTTGATTTCATAGGCGAGTAGCGTTTGCGGGTGCAGAGCCACTTCCCGCTCAACCCCGACATAATATTCGCCGTCCGGCGTTTCAAAGCCAACATATTCCGGCAAGTCGTCGGGCGAATTTCCATCAAAAGGCCGCCCGCTGCGCGTTGCGGGGGGAAATGCGGCGAGGAAATCGCGCATCCGAATCCCTCCCCAATGCACCACTTCGCTCCAGCCTTCGACGCACTTGAATTCCGTCACCATCTCAACGTGGGGCAGGGCGTGGACATCCTCCATAGTCAGCAAGAGTCCCGGCATTTTCGCAGGCGGAGGTGCTGGCATGTCCATCGGCCTCGGCTTTACGGCGGAACCCTTTGCGCCGGCCTCGTGGGGCGGATCCGGCGCGGCAGGGGCATCGCTGTCGCTGGCCGTTCCGTCATCGTCCGTAAGGTCACTTGGATCGAGACCATAAGTCCAAGTCGCCACGCTCTCGACGAAGCGGGGATGCTTCTCAGCGTTCGCGGCTCCGACAAGCTGTAAGCGCCAGTCTTTCGCTTCGATTTCGGCCAGGCCCACATCGCCATTCAGGCGGAAACTCTTCACCGCTTGTGAACGATCGAATTCGGGCGCGAGTGCGCCGTTTTGGAACAGAAGGCGCCCGAGCTTTGCATTGAACTCGAGAGCCTTTCGGAATGGCGCCGCGATCCCAAACACTTCGGCTCGGGTGTTCAGCCACTGCCAGAAACCCACGCCAGCCGCGGCGGCTACGCCTCCGATCAAAAATCCACGACGGGACTTCGATCGCAAGGTGGCGAGAACCTGGCGGTCGTGTTCCTCCGCCTCGGCACGCGCTCGGGTTTCCTGCTCCCGCATCATTTCGTCGGCAGATGGCATAGGTTCGCTTGGAAGCGGTTTGTTCGTCAGGTCATCCATGATTCGCCACCTCGCCTTCCGCATCGGCGGAATATGGCACTAGTTCGTCCCCGATCACCATGGCGCGAAAGTTATTCCACCCAGCTCGAACCACTTGAGCCACGTGGACGAAGAAGAAGCCCACATAGCCCATGGTGAGCCAGAAATGCATCCAGCGCGCCATTTCGTAGCCACCCAGCAATGTCGTCAAGATATGGGTCTGGGTCGGTTTATAGATGGCAAGCCCAGTTACCAGCGACCCCAGCCCCATCAGGATCACGCTCGTATAGGCGAACTGCTGCGCGCCATTAAACTTGCGTCGCGGCGGATGGTATTTGCTGAAGCCCAAGTCATGCAGAGTTACCTGCATGGCCTCGACGAACGATTGCCGATTGGGAACCAGATGCCGCCACTCCCCCGAAAACGCAGTGTAGAGCACATAGAGCAAACCGTTGATGGCGAAAAACCACATGAAGAAAAAGTGGTATCCCATACCGCTGGCGAGGCCAAATTCCAGGTGCAACTTCTTGTAGAACCAGTCGGGGAACAGACGAAGGAGGGTCCAGCCGCCGAGCCCGATGCGATAGACCTGGTGCGAGTTCAAGTCGTCGTGCTGCGAATCCGCCCAATAAATGAGCATGCCGGAGTAAATCATGACGGAAAGCACTGGAAAATTGATCCAGTGCATCCAGCGGATGGCGAGCGGATGTTTGTGCTCCAAAGCGAGAGAGGGAAAGATCGGTGGGACAACAGAGGGGGCGTCACCCGTCGTGAGCGTGGGACCGTTCGAGGCCGGCGCGAGGTTTGCAGCCTCTTCCGGCGTCTCCTTGGGGGCTTCGTTCAGGTCTTCAGAATTTGGGGCTTCGGGACTCAGATCTTCGGGACTCATTTTGCTCTCCACAACTCGACGCGCAGCGCGAACTCTACGGTGTCTAGAACTTATACCAAGAATGCGATGCGGTAGAGCGGGGTTAGTGACAAAATCGGGCAGAAATCCTGCCGAGACGGCCTTGCGCTACACTTGGACAGAGCAAGCCCAACAGCAGGAGGCAACATGCCAGTCACCCAGGAAGAAGTTCTAACCGCGCTGAAAGATTGTCATGACCCGGAGATTCCGGTCAATATAGTCGACCTCGGACTCATCTACAACGTCGCTATTGAGCCCGCCGAACCTGCGGCTGACCAGCCGCAAGATGTGACCATCGATATGAGCCTGACCTCGCCCGGCTGCCCGTCGCACGTGCAGATCAGCGCCGATGTTACCAAGCGGCTGTTGCAGATGCCCGGAGTCGCAAACGCAAAGGTCAATATTGTGTGGGAACCCCAGTGGACGCCGGAACGCCTCAGTGCGGCGGCGCGGGAACAGTTGGGGATCGAGGTCTAGCTGTGAGTTGCGCGTGCTGCCGCCACGCGTTCGCCAACTGCAGCAGCGATCTGCATCACTCGCGACGTATTCTCCAAGTATCGCGGCAACTCGCTGGCTACTTTTCCGAGAATCTCGCGGTTTTCAGACACCAACATACCGACGCCCACGCCCGCCACCGCGGCCCCGGCCAATTTGCGTCCTGAAAACGCCAAGGCCACACCGATGCCCAACGACGAAAAAATAAGCGCCCGCTTCCACTCCGGAAGACTTCGAATCCGCATGTTTGCTTCGATCCTCGCTAGCTTTCGACTTTTACCATAGCGCTTCTGTCTTATACTGCCAAGTCTGGCAGCTTCTATTCGGTAAACAACTCATGCGAAAACATTCACTCCGGCTTCTGGCTCGGCTGCTGCTTTTTTGCGCTTCATATTCCCTACTGTTCGCCGCAACGAAGCCGCGCGCCCGCGATCTCGGCGTGCCGTTTGATGGCACTCCCGGCGCGTTCAACGCCATTACCGACGTAAAGGGCGTCGAAGTCGGGCACACGACACTCATTTCAGGCAGCGGCTCGCTCAAGGTTGGAGTGGGCCCGGTGCGAACGGGCGTTACGGCCATCCTTCCACGCGGCAAGAGCAACGTCGCCGACCCCGTCTTTGCCGGATGGTTTAGCTTGAACGGCAACGGCGAAATGACCGGTACGACTTGGGTGGACGAATCCGGCTTCCTTGATGGCCCTGTAATGATCACCAACACGCACAGCGTCGGCGTGGTGCGCGATGCCGTGATTCAGTGGCGCATTCAACACGGACCGCCCGATGATTCTGGCTACTGGTGGTCGCTGCCGGTCGTCGCCGAAACGTGGGATGGTGAACTGAACGATACCAACGGCTTCCACGTGAAGCCAGAACACGCTTTTCACGCTCTCGATTCGGCGCATAGCGGTCCGGTGGAAGAGGGAAATGTCGGCGGCGGTACCGGCATGGTCTGCAGCGAATTCAAAGGGGGCATTGGTACAGCGTCGCGCATAGTCAAGATCAAGGACACAAGCTACACCGTTGGCGTACTCGTGCAATGTAACTATGGCATTCGCAGCCAGTTGCGGATCGCAGGCGTTCCGGTCGGCAAAGAAATCCAGGACGGTGCCTCTCGCGAGCAGTATCAAAGCAAGGACATTGGCTCGATCATCATCGTCGTGGCAACAGACGTACCGTTGGTGGGGCAACAACTGAAACGCCTTGCACGCCGCGCCGCGCTTGGCCTCGGCCGCAACGGCAGCTTTTCGGGCGACGGATCGGGAGATATCTTTATCGCCTTTTCGACCGCCAATCCCGGCGCGGGCAAACCGACAGGCGTACACCAAATTTCCATGCTCGCGAATGATGAACTGGACCCGGTCTTCCTCGCAACCGTGCAAGCAACGGAAGAGGCCATCATCAATGCCTTGGTCGCCGCCGAAGATATGACCGGCATCAACGATAAAAAGGTAATCGCGCTACCGCACGACCGCCTGCGCGAGGTACTGAAGAAATACAATCGCCTACGCCCGTAAGCTCATCCTAAAGTTTTGTACTGGAAAAGTACTATTGCCATCCTCAACTCAGAACTAGATGATTTGGGATCAAATTTCTGGAGATTCTGTGGTTATGATTCGGTCCAAACTATCGAAACACCTCGCCCTTCTTGCGGCTCTTCTGATCACTTCCCTTCCCTCGCTGGCGCAGGAATCTCGTCACTTCACATTTCACTACTCATTCACGGTGAAAGACGTCACGCCAGGACAGAAACTGCGCGTATGGCTGCCCCTCGCGACTTCGGATGCCTATCAGGACGTGAAGCTACTTTCCACCAAGGGAGACTTGCCGCTCAAGAAGACACGCGAGCCGCAATATGGCAACGAGATGCTCTACGCCCAAGCGACGAAAGCCAAGCAGAAGGAATACCACTTCTCCGTGGACTACGATGTTGTTCGCCGCGAGCACAAAGTTGATCTCACCAAGCCTGTGGCCTTCAAACCGGCAAGTCAGCGCGAACTTACGCGCGACCTGCAACCACATGCACTCGTCCCGGTCACCGGATTACCCGCCGAACTGGCTGCCAAAGAGGTGCAAGGCCACTCGGATCCGTTGGACAAGAGCCGCGCGCTTTACGACTATGTGTACCGCACGATGAGATACGACAAGACCGGCGAAGGCTGGGGACACGGCGACACGCTCTACGCGTGCAATGCCAAGAAGGGCAATTGCACGGATTTTCACTCACTATTTATGTCGATGGCCCGTTCTCAGAACATTCCCGCGCACTTTGAAATTGGCTTCCCGCTGCCGGCAGACAAACATTCGAATGAAGTTGCGGGCTACCACTGCTGGGCTGAGTTCTATACTCCCAAGAATGGCTGGGTTCCCGTCGACATCTCCGAGGCGTGGAAGCACAAAGAGAAGCAAGACTACTTCTTCGGAGCGCACGATGCCAACCGAGTGCAGTTCACAGTAGGCCGCGATCTGCGTCTGAATCCTCCGAAAAGCGGCAAGCCCCTGAACTACTTTGTATACCCGTATGTGGAGCTGGAAGGAAAAGAGTACGGCGACGTCTCGACGGCGTTCTCATTTGCCGACGTGACGACAGAGACTGCGTCAGGCACGAAATAGCTCACCGAATTTCACAAAAAGAACAAGGCGGCTGACCAGAGTCAGCGCCTTCTCTTGCCACACGGAACCAGCAACCTTCTACACGGACACAGGCGTCGCAACTTTCTTCAACGCACCCGCGAACACATCGACAGCCTTGTCCAACTGCTGCTTTGTGATCACGAGCGGCGGCTGGAAGCGCACCACGTTTCCGTAGACGCCTCCCACTCCGACCAGCAAACCATTTTCACGGCAGACTTCGCGAATGGCTTCCGCTTCCGCCGTCGCAGGAGTCAGCGCGGCATCTTTGACCAGCTCAATGCCAATCATCAATCCAAGACCGCGAACTTCGCCGATAAGAGGACTGTCGCCTTGCAGGTCGCGTAACTTGCTCATGACATATTTGCCTGTTTCCAATGTACGTTCGGCAAGCTTCTCGCGTTCGAGGAATTGAATGTTTGCTAGTGCTGCAGCGCAGGCAACAGGATTCCCACCGAACGTGGAAAGGTGATCCCCAGGCTTGTAAGCATCGGCAATTTCGGGGCGTGTAGTAAATCCGCTGAGCGGGAAGCCATCCGCAATGCCTTTCGCCGTGACGAGGATATCCGGTGTGACGCCGAAGTGCTCGATGGCAAACATTTTCCCCGTACGTGCGAATCCGGATTGCACTTCGTCGGCAATGAAAAGAATTCCGTGCTTGTCGAGAACCTTCTTCACTTCCTGAAAGTAGTTCGGCGGGGGAACCAGAATTCCACCCTCGCCCCATACCGGCTCAGCGATAAACGCTGCAACGTCTCCGGCGGTCGCAAAGCGAACAGCCTCGTCGATCGCTTTGGCGCATTGGCGCGCGCATTCTTCCGGATCATTTCTCCAATTCGACCGGTAAACGTAAGGCACAGGCGCAAACGCAATGCCTGCCGCGTAAGGACCACCACGCTTCTTGCGACCCTGATTGCCGGTGATGCTGAGCGCTCCCCAACTGCGTCCATGAAAACTGGCATGCAACGCAATGAATTCATGCTTGCCCGAGTAAAGGCGAGCCAGCTTCATGGCGCCTTCAATCGCTTCCGCACCGCTGTTGCCAAAAAACGTCTTCGTTAAGCCCGGCGGCGTAATGTGCGCGAGCTTCTCGGCGAGGTCAGCCATGGGCTGGTTGTAGTAGATATAAGAACCGCAGTGGATCAGCTTATCCATCTGCGCCTTGGCCGCCGCAATCACTTCCGGATTGCAATGCCCCGCATTCACGACGGAAATTCCCGCGAAGCAGTCGATGTACTGCTTGCCGTTCACATCGGTGACCACGGCGTCCTTGGCGGTTTCAACGACAACAGGCTGGACCGATTTCACAAACCCGGTCATCACATAGTCTTTGTATTTTTGGACAGTGTTGTTCATATCCGCTCCTCTTGCCGCCCCCAGGAAACTCTGATTAAGCTTAATTTGTCATCCCGACCGGAGCAGAATCGCCGGTTTCCGGCGATTCTGCGAAGTGGAGGGACCTGCTTTTGACTGCAGGAGAAACTTAATCAGAACTTCCCTAGCTCAACGCTAGAACTTGCGGCTGTGCTCCTTCGCCCAGCGTTCCACCACAACTTTTTTCTCGGTATAGAACTCAACCGCATCGCGGCCTTGCCCGTGCATCACGCCGAAAAAGCTATCTTTCCATCCACTGAACGGAAAGTACGCCATCGGAGCCGCGACGCCGATGTTGATGCCGACATTCCCGGCAGGTGCTTCGTAGCGGAACCGTCGCGCCGCAGAGCCGCTCGACGTGAATAGCGACGCCTGATTCCCAAACGGACTATTGGCAAGGAAGTCCATCGCTTCATCGAGATTGCTGGCATGGACCATGCTCAGAACAGGACCAAAGATTTCCGTATGCGTCAGCTCGCTTGCCGCCGGGACTCCATCCAGAATCGTGGGTTTTACGAAATTCCCAGTTTCGTATTTCGAAATATTTGGACTGCGGCCGTCTACCAATATCTTCGCGCCTTGCTTTTCGCCCAACCCAATCAGCGCTTCAATGCGGTCTTTGCTTTGCTTCGTAATGACAGGCCCCATTTGCGTGCCGTCATCAAGGCCATATCCCACGCGAATCGAAGATGCCGCATCGGCGATGGAATCGCGAAATGTCTTTTGCGCTTCGCCCACGGTCACAGCTACGGAAACAGCCAGGCAACGCTGTCCCGCACATCCGAATGCGCTGTCGGAAATGATCTGCGTGGCCATGTTCATATCAGCGTCGGGCAGAATCACTACCGAGTTCTTCGCCCCACCTTGGCACTGCGCCCGCTTACCCTTTTCGCCGGCACGCGCATAAATGTAGCGCGCCACCGGCGTAGAACCGACAAAGCTGATCGCTCGAACCTCCGGATGATCGATGAGCGTATCGACCGCTGTCTTGCCGCCGTTGACCAGGTTCACAACACCCTTCGGCAGTCCCGTCTTCTCGAGCAAGTCGAAGGCAAGCTTCATGGTGAGCGGCACGCGCTCGGAAGGCTTCACGATGAGTGTGTTTCCGCACGCTATGGCGTAAGGCAGAAACCAGAACGGAATCATCCCCGGAAAATTAAACGGCGTGATGGCGGCCACCACACCCAGCGGCTGCCGAATCATCATTTCATCGATGCCGCGAGCCACGTCTTCCAGGTTGTAGCCCTGCATCATCATGGGAATGCCGCAGGCGACTTCCACGTTTTCGATGGCACGGCGCAGTTCGCCTTTCGCTTCTCCAAAAGTTTTGCCGTTCTCTCGCGTAATCACGCGGGAGAGCTCGTCGATATGTTCTTCCAGCAGAAACTTCAGCTTGAACAGCGGCTGAATGCGGTCTTCGGCGGGCGTCCTGCGCCACTCAGGATAGGCAGCTGCCGCGGCCTCAATTGCCGTGACGACTTCAGCAGCCTCCACGTGCGGAACCGACCCAAGAACTTCACCGCTGGCCGGATTGATAACGTCCTGCCAGTCGTTCGCGCGGGACTCGACCCACGCTCCGTTGATGTAGTGCGGGATTTTGATTGCAGCAGCGGTCAACGTACTCATCAGAAAATGCCTCGACTATCGTGAAGAATAAGAACTCGACCTCTAAGCCAACGTCGCCACAGGGGTCTTCGCTTCGCAAACAGATGCAATCGCAGCTTCCATCACATCCATTGCTTCGTTCATCTGATCATCTGTGATCACAATCGGCATCAATAAACGAATGATGTTGCTGTACGATCCCGCTGTGATGGTGATCAGACCGTGTTCGTAGCAATACTGCGAGATCTTTTTTGTTTCTTCAGACGCGGGTTCGCGTGTCTGCTTCGACTTCACAAGTTCCAGCGCCTGCATCGCGCCCAATCCACGCACCTCGCCCACCAGATCCCAC
>Ga0209068_10000899_pt1 | contig 15195 bp, 13 predicted proteins | sample ColStrG_CSR_2012_FD_187200 | JGI IMG/M metagenome (GOLD analysis project Ga0209068, IMG submission 187200) | Freshwater sediment microbial communities in response to fracking from Pennsylvania, USA - Cold Stream Run_MetaG_CSR_2012 (SPAdes)... | ecosystem: Environmental > Aquatic > Freshwater >... | reverse complement strand
TCGCAAGCCCAAGTTTCCCTTACAGGACAGGCACTTCCGTGCATTCACGACCCGTGTCAAGCACATCCGCGTGAAAGACGCAGGCTAAAGCGTCACCACTCGCCGCGAGAGCTGTTCCCGTGGCGTAGGCACGACTTGCAGCGTCGTCCGCACTTCCGTCGTCGGCGAGTTGGTTGAACCTCTGCAGAACCTCCAGATGATGTGCGTCCTCGGTCGAGGCCGGAGTTGGCAATGGTCGGCCAAGCCTGTGAGCCAAATCCATACGCAGGTCACCGACGGTGTCACCCTGAGCGACGACGACTTGGGGGTCGAGAGCTGTTGAGTCATCCAAGGCTGCGGTGCTTATGGCCCGCACGTCCTGCTCGGATGGATAGCCGAGAATCAGGCCCCACGCATACGCCTGCGATCGAATGTTCTCGTTCCAGATGTGGCAAAAGAATGCGACGCGGAGTTTGAGCAGCGGTGGGACGATCGCCGGTTCGGCCGCGTATGCGGTCAGCCAGGTCCAGGACGATCGCGACCGATCGAGGAACGAAGTACCACTCAGATGGTGTAACTCATCAACATGGCGTCCCAGAATCTCCAGATCGTCTTCAGCGCAGAGGCGTTGGAGTAGATCATCCAATCGTGGAATTACTGCCACCGACACTTGCGGCCACTCGCCGGCGTGCTTCGTGGCTTGACCCGTCGACGACGCCTTGCCTCGTCTTCCGAACACGCTGACCTCCTCGCTTGCTCATGGCGATTTCGCTCATCCTGGGCTGATGGAACATCGTGGCGACCTATTCAGCGAGCAATCTTCTTGCCGCCACGCACTGCTCTTGCGCCTTCATGAGTGCGGCGGCCATGCGGGCGCCTGCATCTGACAACGGCTTCATCCGCTGGTTGTCGAAGTCGGCCCGCTGCCCGTCAGACCAACCCTGCGTGTTCGCTGCGACTCGATTGAGCTCGATCCGCGCGGATTCGACCTTGCGGATTGGCTCCTGGAGGCTCACGCCTCGACCTCCCCGTCGTCAGCATAGCCGCGCTTTCTGTTGTCTAGCTCGACTTCCTTCCACAACTGCTGACCGTCTTCTGCCTGAAGGTCCTGCACTTGCGAGATCGACTCGACATGGTCCGCTGTTGGAAGCGCGCCCTGTGAAACGTTCCCTGCCAGTTTGCTGATACCCATCGCCGATACTGCGATCTCGGCGGCCACTCCGGTTCCGAGAAGTGCGTTGTGGACGGCTGCACCTAGGTCAAAATGAGGAAGTTGACATAGCCTAATTTCAAGAGTCGCCAGGGCAGATGACGCTACAGACGAATGTTCGCCGACAACGGCGTCAATCGTTTGTAGAACCTTCAAGAGATCCGACTGGGCAGACGAAGTCAACTGAGCGGCCCTCCGGGCATTGTCGAACTGCCGCTTCGCCTGCGCTTGCCGCTCCTGGGCGTCAGCCACGGCGCGCTGCAGTCCCCCGCAGTTCTCCTGGCACTGCGCGAGGGCTGATCTGGCTTGCCGCAACTCCTGCTCGGCGCGGTGCAGCTGCGAGCGGCGGCGCTCGACGGCCTCGCGTGCTTCGTGATCCGCAGCCGCTACCTCGCGGCGCGAATCAGCGTCAGCGTCCCGGATGTGCTCGGCGTAGCGGCGGACCGCCCCCCGGAGATCGCGAACGGCGCGCACCTCGTTCTTGACTGCGTCGGCGGACATCGCATCACATCCGCACGTTCTTGATGTCGTCAAGGCGGTGCGCCAGTTCGTTGAGTGCCTTCACCATCGAGTCCACCTCGCCGGACATGAAGCCGTCAACGCGCTTCTGGAGGTCGCGGTATCGCGACTCGAACTGGTCCTTGCGCGAATCGTGCCAGTCCGCGGTCCCTAGCGCCCCTTGCACTCTCTTCGACGCCGACGTGACTTCCTGCCTGTAGGCCTTGAGCGCGGCGGCCAACTTCCGAATGTCCCCAGCGCTGCCGTGAACCTTGTCGTCAGTCATCATCGGTCTCCGTGTTGTGTGTGCCGGGTGGTGTGGTGAGGATCGCGTAGCCACGGGCTCGCCTGGCGGTGCCCTTGAGGAGGTCTCCGATGAGGAGCTGGCCAAGCCGAAGAGGCGGCACGTCACCATAGGACCCGGTGACCAGCCCCAGATCCTTTTGATCGGCGCCGCTCCCGGCAACCCGCAGCGTCAACTCGGCAAGTGCCTCCGTGCCAAGGTGCAGTTCAACCGATCGGGTGCGATCGACGTCGATCACGACGTGGATACCGACTTCGGGACCTCCGGCCAGGATGGTAGCCAGGTACTGGGACGGGGACGGGGACGGCTGGTCGGACTCGGTCGAGCTGTAGGGATCGAACGGTGTCAACGACAACGCCCGTTGCAGCCCGAAGAGAACCAGGAGTTGTGTTGGGGCCTTGTAGTCCTCAGCGGTAGTTCTCGAAGTCACCGCGGCGGCAAGATCCCCAAGCACATCGTTGAGCGACCCGGAGCGGACGTATCGGGCGCCGGCCGCTTCGGCCACGTCCATGATGGTGAGCCCGCCGGTGACTTGCTCGTCGCCGATGAAGTCGACAACGGTCACTGCTGTCCTCTGAGCCTGAGCAGCCACGAGGAACGAGTGCAACACACCTCTGAGCCCAAGGTCGGTCGCCGAGTCGTCATTGCGGTCGCCCACTAGGAGCACGTTGGCTCCGCGAGTCCTGGGTAGCGCGATCGCTTCGCTGTCGGCGAGGGTGAAGGGCTCTCCGATCGGGACCGTGAACCGGTTGCTGGGCTTCAGCACGTCGCCGAGTGCCGGACGAGCGACGACGGCGTCGCCGTCGAAGACACGGGGACGTCGCGTCCACCCAGCCGCGTCAGCCTTCTCCCGTAGCTCTCGCAGTAGCAGTCCCCGCTGATCCGGCGGAACGTACAAGCCCTGGAACGGCTGGTTCTTAGATTCGTCGCCGCGCGACGGATTGAACAAGCCCTCACCGGTTTTGGACAAGAGCCGAGTCGCCTTGTTGCTCTCTCCCATCACGATCTCGGCGTCGTACTCGTTGCACATGAACGCCACGCGCTGCGGCAACAGGATCAGTGTCTGTCGATCCATCGCCGGCATGCTGGATAGCGTCTGTGAGGCCACAACGATGTGGACGCCCGAGAACGGGCCCATCCGCACGATGTTGCTGAAGGCCGCGAACGCCTCCAAACCGATGGCGTCCGCTTCCTCGAACAACTCATGGAACTCATCAACGATCACCACGATTCGGGGCAAGTTCTTGCCCGTCGCGGCGCGGTACTCCGTGATGTTCGACAGACCCGAGCCCTGAACCTTGATGAGCTCAGCGCGTTCCCGGATCTTGGCCTCGATGCTCTTGAGCACCGCCAGCGAGAACTCGCGCTCGCTATGGACCGACACCATCCGAGCGTGAGGGAGCTGCTCGTACACCTTGAACTCGACACCGTGCTTGGCGTCGATCAGATACAGCTCCAACTCCTCCGGCGAGTACAGCATCGACATCGTCAAAATCATGGCGTGCAGCGACGTGGTCTTACCCGAACGCGGAAGACCCACCATGATCGCCCCACCCGCCACAATGGTCGACGAGAAGAACAACGACGCGACACCCTGAGCACCACTGCGCCCAATCGGAGCCACCGCCATCTCAGCCGAACCCGCCTGCCACCACGTCTCCGGCGCCTGCGTGATAGGCGGTGCTTCGGCCCGGAAATCTGGCAGGACACCGGCCCGGTTCCGGTTCACGACAGGCAGGAAGTTCTCAAGGTTGACGACTGCGTCAGTGCCAGTCTTCGCAGCCCGGCCCAGCGCCTCGAGAAACTCAGCAGCGGGGGTTGTCGGTCGCCCGTCGGCATCAAACGCGATCGACGGGCATCGGTCACTCCTGAACGCTACGTTCGGACCATCCTTACCGATCCGTACACGAGCCTCCGTCCCCTGCCACATCACCAGATCCATCGACTGGACAAGCCGACCTAGGGATTGGCCACGAGGCTCTTCCGTATCTGGTGAATACATTAGGAGGGTATGAACACCACAGCGCGGCCCGTTCTCGACGAGAGATAGCAGCTCCTCACTGGCGCGCTCGGAAAACTGCCTTGGGTAGTCCGCGATCACGATCAGCTTGTAGGGCTCAGTCATCGCACCCGCGTGCCGGTTGTAGTCGTGGATGTTCTGAAACTGGCCTCGAAGATACTTCGAGATGACCGTCTCAAGGTGAGCGACCTGCTCATCCAGGCACCGCTCAATCGCCTGACCCGATGTCTTTACGTACGAGTCGATCAACCGTTCTTCGTAGTCGCCGAGGTGCAGGAACTCGGCGAACGTCTGGCCCATGGCCGTTGGGTCGATCAAGCACAGGTGAAGCTGGCCCGGTGGTACATCCTTCAAGACGCGTAGCACCACTGAGCGCAGGAGCTCCAACGCCTGCTCGCGTGTCGAAAGAGGCGCCTCAATGGCGAGACCTCGACTCCCCGGAAAGTTCACAACAAGGGGGACTTCGAAGGCGTAAGGCTGCGGAAGGCCGCTGCCGATGCTTCCCAGCCGGGTCGCGGCACGCGGACTCGTCGCCAGGTTGGCCGGCCCGTCAAAGGCGACCTCCCAGGATTGGCCACTTGACCCGAGCAAGTCGACGCCGATCTGGATGGAGGCGATATTGCTATCCAGGAGCTGGGTGAGGCGCTGGCCCCGAGCGGAGGTCTCGGACTCAAACTGAGCCTTCAGCTTGGGTACGGCTTCCAGCTCTACGGCGCGGACGTACGCGGACCGGAGGGACTGATAGTTCTCCTGGACCTGACGGAGGGCATACAGATCACCCTGAAAGGTCTCCGGCAGCCGTGGCTCGGTTGGCGTCTTCCTGAAGAGTTTCGCCTTCCTGATCTCCCACTCGCTGCGCTCGACTCTGTAGCGCTGAATCGCCTCCGCGCAACGATGTGCGCAGGTGGTCCATATCGCCTCGGCCTCTCGAAGATCCGCAGGGGGGTGCGGAGGTTCAACGTGATCCAGTCCAGTCGCACCGTAACGAAACCATGCTTCAGAGAAGCGCTTGAGCAGTGCCGTGTCCGGCTGGAACCGAAGACTGTCTCGCTCGGCCGTGTGTCCTGCGGCCTTTATGTCCGCTTCGAGTTGCTTTCGCGTCGTCGCCGTCTCGACAAGGCTTGCCTGGTACGCCGCGCGCGTCTCGACCATCAGCGCCGCAAGGTCTTGGGGCTCAGACGAGAGGTCTCCCACTTCCCGCCCCGTGTCAGACAAGCGTCTCTCCCCGCTCACTGGAGGTTCAGCCTCGAATCGAGCATCGGGTCAACGACTTCCTAGGCGCGCGGCCGGACCCACAGATGCTCTGCCTGGAACCGCGGTCGCCATCTCCATGCCAGACCTCGAACCGCCGCACCTCCGCCGCCCTCCTGCAGACTCACAGGTGAGCGTAATGGGCGGGCGCCCTCTGGGCGTGCTGTTCAAAGCAGCCGCCGCGCTCGGTACCGTCGGCGATCGGCCTACAGGACTGGATTGACGTCCTCGGGAACTCAGCAGCCACATCTGCACCACCCGCGAGCGGAAACTGGCAAGCAAGCCGCTGGAGGTCAAGATCGACCTGGGTTGCGATCGTCAGAACTCGGGAGGCAGTCGCACGCAGGTGGCCCAGGTCCCCTCCTGACCAGCCAGCGACATACGGGACTGAGTAGCCGCCGCAGTCGATGCCGGCCGTCGCGGTGATGAGGAAGGCGATCGACTCGGCCTCAATCTCGGCCACCCCTCGGCATCGGTCGGAGCTGCCGTAGGTCTCGAGAAATCGGCGGCCGTGGTCAGCCCGGATGTGCCCGAGCTCATGGGCGAGCGTCTTCACAGCCTGGGCCGGATCCACATCCTCGCGCACCCGAACCACGCAGTCGTCGAACCGTGTGAAGCCATTCGCACCATCGCAGTCCCCCCGCTCGACGACGAAGCCCTCGGACTCGACGAGCCGGACCAGTGCCTCCCACAAGCGATCGGGGGCAGCTCCCGTGAGAAGCTCCGGCCCGATCTCCGGCAGCGGCTCGCCGTCAGTCTGGGATACATCGAAGACGTGAACGAGACGAAAACCGCGGAGCTCGCGCTTGGCGATCGCCTCCTGGTCAGTCACAGCTGGCGAGGACTCCTGGGCGTCGTGATCCTCCCGAGAGCGGTAGAGGCATGGGGCAAGGATCCCTATGCCCTTCTCTCCCTTTCGCACCTGCCGGCCCAATGCTTTCCAGGCCCCGTAGCCCGCCACCCGAGTCGCGTCAGGCCGCTGGACGGCGATCAGGAGGACGTTGGACGGGCTGTAGCTCGGTAGCCGAGCGGCTACCTCGAGCATGCGGTGCCATGCATCGCTGCGAGCGAGGTTCTCGACTGCCGCCGTCAGCTGGGCGTGCAGTTGTTCCAGTCGATCACCTCGGCCAGACTGCGAACTGTCCAAAGCGCACCGCCCTCACGCGGCAGCAGACGCCGGCAGCGGAACGCCCGCGCAGACCGGATCCGACCAACCGAGATATCCAGCCCGCGAGACGAAGCCCGACTCGATTTGGGCGAGGGACACGAGATAGACACCACCGTCAAAGCCTGTCCAGTTGTCAAGGACGTCGTTGCTGACAACCTGGATGCGGGTCGGGTCGCAGTTGGCGTCCGACTGCACGACTAGGGCCACGTGTCCGTCCGGCCCCCGTGTCGACCAGAACACGAAGGACCCGACGGGTGGACATCGGTCGCCCGGGTGGGCGTGACCCGTCCTCCCCATCGCGACCCAGTGCGCCGAGGCTGAGTAGAAGCCGCTGTTGGCGAAGCCGTACGCCAGACAGGCGAGGCGATCGCAGTGGTCAGAGAATCCGGAGCGCGTGCCGACAAGGTCCAGCGATCGTCGAACCGCGGCCGCCAAGTCTGCGGGAGTCCCAGGCGGGACGACAACGCTGCCCGCTGACCCGAGGCTAGACATGCAGACCGGGTCCAAGGTGACCGAGCTAGTGCCAGCGTCGCCTGGCCCAGTTGACGTGACCGACGTGGACCACGCAGCTGCGTGGACTCGGACGATCCTGAGGAAGTCAGCGGTGATCTGCGGAATCGATGGGTAGGTGGCCAGGCGCGATTCACCGGCGTTGTGCGCGATGAGTAGCGCTTCGAGGTCGGTGAGATCCTGCGTCGCGGTCCACTCAGGGTGCGCGGCAAGAAGCTTATGGACGACTGTCAGCCGCTGGCAGAGGTACCGTCCCGCGACAGCAGCATGGATCTCAGGGTCCTTCACGTCCCAGATGCCGTTGTGGTTGAGATCGGCATCCCAGGGTGCTCCGTAAGTGGCCTCCCAGATGCCTGCGTTGAGTTGGAAGAGTCCCCACGTCCCTCCATTGGCATCGTTGGCGTACGCATCCGGTCGGAAGTCGGACTCTTGGGCCATCACTGCCGCGACCCAGGGCTCGGGCAGTTGAGCGCATGCGGTGTGCGTGAGAGCGATCCAGAGCCGCGCCTGCGGCGGGACAGGAGCGGTGGACGAGAGAGTCGATCCAGCCAGTTGAGTACAGGCCATCGCACTGGTCGTGAGCCCGATAACCGCGACGGCGATGATCATGGGGATGGCGAAGATCCCACCGGCCGCGACAGCGAGCATCAGTAGCTTCTTCACGCATTCTCCTTCAGCGGGCCATGTAGCGGGCTCGCGGCGAAGCGCGACTCAACGGACGCCCGGTCGGCGCTTAGCTGTCGCGCGTCAGGTCTGTCGACCCACGCCTGGAGGTCCACCACCGCTGGGCGCGCGTGTCGAAGTAGAAGGACTGCGGTCCCGAATGGCAACGTCCGCAACACCGATGGCGGCATCACCGGCACTTGGCGCAGACTGGTCGACGATGTGTTGTCCCCTGCGCGCCCGCGGGACACGGTCTGAGTGGGCTCGTCGATCTCGCCGAGCAGACGGGACACCTCGTCGAGATCGCGCATCTTGGCCAACCCGCCAAGGACGAGCTTGACGGTTGCAGAATCCCAAATGGAGTCAGCGGCGTGCTCGCCCCATCGGTGCCTGGCCTGAGCCAGCGACTGGAGAACCGCGAGAGTGGTGATCCCGGAGCCGCCGCCCTCCGCCATCAGCGACGGCAAGGACGGCAGGGGCGTCAGGTTGGCGATCTCGTCCAGTGCCAAAAGCAACGGCGGGTCGAGCCGAGCGCCTACAGACCGGGCCGCGAGCGTTCGGGCCGTCTCCGTGATGTCCTCGACCAGTGCCGCCACGAGCGGGGCACACGAGCCGGAAGAAACCGAGGATGCGAGGAGGAACAGGGAGCCGCTTTCGCGCAGGAACGTCGCTGGCTCGAAGTCATCGCCATCACGTGGGTCGACAGCGTCAAGTACGTCTGGGTCAGCCAACGCGGCCAGAGCCTGACGCACGCCGAGCCACACGCTGTCCCGAGTGCGGGGGTCGGCATGAACGATGGCGTCGAGGGCGTCAGCCCACCCGTCAGCGGCATCCCGATGGCGGGTCAGGATCGTGACGGCGTCTTCGGCGACGCCTGGATTCAGGGACCAGCGGTAGAGGTCGATGGCTCGGCGTCCGTCGATGGCCGCGGCGTGCAGCAGGCACCGGAGGGCCGACTCAGTCTGGCCGGCCCAGAAGTCCGAATCCGACACGGTGCGACCAAATCCGGCCCCAGCGGCGAGCCCCCGGGCTCGGACTATCGCGACCCGGGGTGACTCGCACCCACGAACGGGTGACCAGCGCAACACACCCGGAAGTCCGGCCAGGCGCTGCGGGTCGAAGATCGCCACGCTGCCCAGCTTTGAACGTGCCTGGAGGGCGACGGCCAGAGTGTCTGGGCGCGTCGACGTCGTCACCACCGGCCCCGGGGCGTCGAGGACCCACGGGATGACGATGTGCAGGCCTTTGCCCATGCGTGGTGGGCCGACCAGGAGTGCCGAGTCCTCGACGGAGCACCACAGGTCCCGGCCACGCAGCTGACCGAGCCGGTATCCGGCTTCGGTGAGCGGGGGCTTACCGGACACGGAAGGGCGCGCGGTGACAGCCCGACGAAGCAGAGCCTCACGGCCCGCGACGGCCTCCGCCTCCGCGACGGTCGCCAGTCCTGGCAGCCCCCGCAGGCGATGGGCAACGTTCGTACACGGCCCGAACCACCGATGTCTGACACGCCATCCGAGCGCACAGACAACAGCGATGCAGGCGAACACCACCAGCGTGCTGCCCCAGTAGGGCAACCAGCCCGGAACTTGCTCCGGTGCCGGCCAAGCACGGGCTGGCTCGGCAAGGTGCGCAATCGCCCGAGCGGCTGGAAGTAGCCCGCCGTCAGGCACACGCCGCCGAACGACGATCGACGCCAAAGCCGCGCCGATCCACAACGCGACTGCGCCTGTGAGGAGAATGACGAGCCCAACGACGCCCCAAGTAGCTAGGTCGACGTTGCCGCCATGCGGCCGGGCGACGGGCCGCCTATAAGGCATCAGCTGCCACCCCAGCGACAAGACCGAGCGGCTGCGCCGATGGGAGGACCGCACGGTCCCGAGCCGGTCCGGGGTGTCCCTGGCGCGTGTATCCATCGACAGATTCGAGCGGGGCCGCTGCATCAAGCACAGCGGCGGTGACGATCCGTCCTGTCTCTACAACGTCGACGAGATCGAGCCCTGGGTTGGTCGCCGCCGTCCTGAGTGCGGCGGCCGCACGGCCGGCCGTGAGCCGCAAATGGTCGGAGGCGACGCGCCGACTGAGGAACCCGGGGTCCGAGCCCGCGGCCGCGTCTACCGCCATTCGAAGCTCTCGCGTGTCCGGCCCCGCACCGAGTCGCTGGGACGTCCGCCGCATCTCCCAGGTCACCGTCACCACGTCGATCGGCAGTCCGGAATCGGCCATGTGAACGGCAGCGGCGTAGACGGTGCGCCAGGCCGGATCGGTCACGGCCTCTGGTCGGAGCCAAGCCGAGACTCGCGCCAGGTGCGACGGCCGCACGACTAGTGCGGCCACGAGGTGCGCCTCATCTAGACGCACTTGCTCAGGGTCGAGCGGCGGGTGCGCCCGGAGCAAACGGTCGGCACCCAAGGCGCTGTCGAACTTCCGCACGAGTCGGGAGGATTCAGCCGGCGTGGCATCGAGGCCGGGGTTCGTGTTGGCGCCTCGCCATCGCAGCTCGGAATCCTGGAGAACCCCCGTAACGAGCAGCGCAGCCCGGTGGACGGCGCCCGTGCTCTGTACCTCCGCAGCGGCCGAGGCTCCAGCCTCGAGGAGAACCGCCTGCATGGCGAGCGTCCGCCGTATCGACTCCTCGAGCACCATCGCCGCGTACCGCTGAGGCCTGGGAGGGATGGGAGTGGCTTGCAACAGGTCGAGGATCCGGGGTAAGTCCGCCCGGCGGTGTCCGACTCGTAGCAGAAGGGCTGGACCAACACTCCTGGCGTCGTGCGACTGATGGGACGCGTGCAGCTCGCGGATGGTCGTGAAGACCTCCTGGTGCCAAGGGTGCGCGAAGTCCTCGGCCCGAAGTGACGCCGCGACCCCTGTGAGCTGCTGGTTCGGGAGCATCAAACAGCCAAGAACCGCCTGCTCGGCGAGGTGCGCCGCGTTCACGGTCGTACCCCAGCCACACCAACCAGCGGGCCGCGCATGGCTGCGTCCGTATCGAACACGGCAAGCTCGTCGGAGTGGAGCCGATGGCGCACGACGTACGACCGACCGGAGAATTTCCACAGGCCGGTGCCGCGCGGCAGCGAGGGCAGAAGTTCGCGTTCGATCGACGTCAACCCGAGCGCAATCCCCGCACCCGCTAGCTGGTCGGCCTCTTGCCGGTACACGATGCGTGTCGAACAGTCAGCGAGGAGTCCCTCGGCTACCGCCCGTGCCTCGCTTCCGGCCGAGCCAACGGCGTCGAGGTCGGAGAGCCTGTGCACGATCATGAGGTTGGCGATCCCGTATGCACGCGACAACTTCCACTGCGCTTGCATCCGACGGATAAGGGGCAACGAACGCAGCAGTCGCCATGCCTCGTCGTAGACCAGCCATCGCAGTCCGCCGGATCCTGACGCCAGCGCAGACTCCAACCACGATGACGCGCAGGTCATGGCGAGGGCTAGGGACTCGTCATCCGATCCGATCCGCGAGAGGTCCAGCACTACCATCGGCGCCCCGGCGTCGAGCTGCACAGTAGACGGGCCGTCGAAGATGCCGGCGAGGTCGCCACGGGTCATCCGCCGCAGTCCATGCGCGACGTCGCGGCCGTCCGCGATCCGCTCCTTGACTGTGGTCGAGTCCGCTGCAGTCTCGGCGGAGTCAGGGTCCCCCAGCGATTGGATGATGTTGTGAATCGTGGGAACGCGAGGATCACCGTTCGCTGATAGCGCGGCAGCGAGCGCTCCGTGCTCGCCCGGACTCAGGGGTCGATTCAACGTGGTCTCCGCCAGTGCAGCGAGAAGGCGTAGACGTCGCCCTCGGGCTTGAGACATCCATGCGACGTGGTCCTGATCCGCCGGCATGGCGCCGAGATCGAGGGGGTTCAGTCGAGTGTCCAGACCGTGTCCGATCGCCACCACGGTGCCACCAACTGCTTCGGCGACGGCTGTCCACTCGCCCTTCGGATCGCCCGGGACGTAGACACGCCTGCCGGCCGCCAGGGAGCGCACCGCCAACGACTTGGCCAGCGCCGACTTGCCCTGGCCGATCACGCCTGCGAGAAGAATGTTGGGGTTGGTCAGGACGCCCGCCTCGTACAACCCCCAAGGGTCGAAGCAGAACGGCTCGTTCGTGAGGGCATCGGTCCCCACGTACGGACCCACGTCGCACGGGGGACCTGTCAGGAATGGGTAGGCACCGGCAAGAGTCACCGAGCTCGCCTGATGAGCGTCGACCCGAAGCCTGAGCCACGTACGCCAGCGTGGGGCACGCTTCCGGAACGCCTGCGTTCCAGCGACATGGGCACCAGGCTTCACAGGAGCTCCCTAGCCAGTGGCAGGGCGGCAGCGGCGAATGCCTGGCCCTGTTGGCCGGCGAGGAGGCGCAGCTCGCACATGGCCTGAGCGGCAGCGGTCTCAGTGGCTCGGCAGGCTGCCGCTAGCTCGTCTCGGGTGTTCGCGCTCACTGTCACTAACCCGACGAAGCGCATGTCGCCATGACCGGCCACCAGGTCTTGTTCGCGGCGGACAAGGTCAGCCGCCTCGGCCCTCGTCGCCTCGTCCTCGATCCGGCCGATCCTGGAGCGCTGGGCAGCATCGGCTGCCCTCTCGACCTTGGCCCGGCGTATCTCCCGGAACGCTTTGGACGCGGGCACCGGCTCCACGAGCAGCGTGAAGATACGACGAGCACCGGGCGAAAGAGTGAGCGGCTGCAGGAAACCCGGGTGGACGTCGCTGCGTGGCCACTCCTCGATCCAGTAGACGGCGTGGTGGGCAGAGTCGGTCTGCAACGAGTCCCACGACTCGCTGGCGGCCATGGCTCCCACCCAAGGCGAGCCCGGGGTGGGCGCGGCCGCGTGTGGATCGGCGAGCGATGCGCCCTTCGGGTCGTACGCGGAGCGCACGACATGTCGTAGCCGAGCCGGTGGCAGCCAGCCTCGGACGTCGAGCTCGGCGGCAGCCAGGACGCTGGCGAGAGTGACGAGTAGTTGGTCCAAGGCGCGCGTCTCGTATGCGTGCTCAGGACGAAGCCCGGGGCAGCGGATGGCGACGGCGATCAGACATTGCTGCCGGTCGGCAGACAGCTCGGCATCTGCGATCAGGTCGGCCATGAGCCGGGAGGCCCACGGGGCGCCGGTCATCGCGTTGGTCGCCCACCAGCGGCGAACCGAAGCCGCCCCGCATGGTCCGGTCCGGTGCAGGACCTGGAGCCGGACGACGTCCGGCTGCTGGCAGAGCGACGCAAGGACACGCCCCCAGGCACCGACGCGGTGGTCCTGGAGCGCTGAATCCGCAAGGACGAAGCCACGGCCGGTCACCTCGACGATCGCCGTCACCGTGCCCGCCTGCCGATCGGCAAGGTAGGCGGCGCCCGTCGCGTCGGAGATGAGCAGCTCGAGATGCCGCTGAAGGCCTGGGATAGAAACGGAACCGCCACGATCGGGTTGTAGCGGTCGGCTGAGCCACTGCGTACGACGAAGCATCCGGCGGAGCATCCAGTGGCCGACAACTGGCAGCCATGAGACGAGTGCTCGGCCTCGGACCGAGACCAGGCCAACCACGAAGAATGCGGCCCAGAGCGGTGCGGTGATGAGGACCCCGGCCATGGCGGACCCATATTCCGCAAGGACGAGGATCACAACTCCGACAGACACAAGGCTGACCTGGCCCATGGACAGTCCAAGCAGGACCCCTCGCCGCTCCAGACGCCCAAAGCGCACGGCAACTCCAGGCGCGGTACTCACGGCTCTGTCCGATCATCGGGCCTGGGCAATGTCGCTGTGGCCGAGCGAGGAACTGGCTGCTGGCTGGTGGCACCGGCCGCCGACACAGGCGCAGAGGTAGACGGCCGGCCGTTGGTCGATGAAGCAGTCGACCCCGCTTGCCCTGCCGCTGCGCCTCCCGCACCGCCGGCAGCTCCGGCACCGCCGAGAAGCATCGACGTAGCCGCGGACTGCGCCATGAACCGCGCTTGGGAGCCGGACGACCGAATGGCTGAGGGAACGGGTCCAGCAGCGACTGCCCCGTGCATGACAGAGGCCGCTTCCATGCCGGACCAATGGACGAACCGCCACGTCAACCAAGGCGCGAAGACAGCGATGCTCAGGAGCAGCAGGCCGACGAGCAAGTCAGATAGCGACCCCGACGGAGTGGAGGTGCCCGGGGAGGCTCCGCTGGGGTTGGGGCCGACGCCAGCAAACGCACTAGCCCCTACGACGAACACCACAACGATGACGACCTTGCAGAACACCAACGCCACGACCGCCTCGATCCAGCGCCGGCTCCACACACGTGTGTGATCCCAGACGAGGCCTGCGAAGGCGATGGGGGCGAAGACAGCCACCAGCATCAGCGCAGCTTTCCGGAAGAGAAGGACTCCCCACATCAACAAGAGGCCGACGATCAGGGCCAATCCCAGCAGCATCTGCAGGACTGGTCCTGCCTGCGGCCCAGCGAGCCAAGTCAGCTCGAAGAACCGTTCCGCTGCACCACCGACCGTCGTCCCGGCCGTGCCGGCGATGTACTGACAGATCTGGTCCGCGGCCAACAGAGCCGTCTGCGTTACTGCAACCGCCAGGGCGGCGCCCAGCATCGCCTTCCCGACTCCTACCACCGCTCGCCCGAGGCCTCCAGGCTCACGTCGAAGGACCGACGCGATCACCTGCAGGACGAACAGCCCGACGACCGCCGGGAGGCTGACAGCGGCAATGACGGCGACGTTCTGGCGGAACCATGCTGTCGTCAGGTCGATGCTCGTGGTCGCGTCAAGAGCAGCCAGGGCTGTCGCGGACACCTGCTGCGCCGCAGCCACGAACGCGGAGCCGAGACCGCCAAGCACGGCATCCGATGCAGCGCCACCGACCGATCCAGCGACGCCACCGACGGCCTGGCAGACCGGGTCGAGCGGACCAACACATACGTCGGTGAACGGCGCGACCATGTCAGTGGATCCCAGCGCCGAGGCCGGAGAAGAAGGCGACTATCGCGTTGGCGCCGCCAATCAAGATCGCCCCACCGGACGCGACGAGGACTCCCGTTTTGCCTGTGGCGGCGTGGGCGTAGTTGCCGCCGTGGTGGCCGAGCGCCCAGATGATCACGGAGACGACGAGGGAGGCCACGCAGGCGACCAGGCCCCAGGTGAGCAGCGCCCCGACGATCTCCTTGAGGACCGTGAGCCCGGGCAGTCCGTTGTTGTTCGGATTGATCCCCGGATCCGCGGCGAGTACAGCGACACTCCAACGCACCAACATCGGCAGCCCCTCTCCTCGAGGCGCCTCGCGGACTGGATGAGATGAGACGCCGTTCAAGGAGAGGTGTGCAAAAGGGGCACGAACATGTGGGGTGAGAGGCAACCTTTCCGACGACGCCGACCCAAGGGGCACCGCTTTGGTCACGGGGGCCGGCCCCGACGGGGACCGCCGCCCCGCCCGCGCCTGAGTCTTTCCCGGGGACGGGCGCGCGTAGCCACGGTATTGGACGCCGTGGTCGAGATCGCGACAGCAGTCCGGGCGTGCCTAGCCTCGGTCTTTCATGCGGCGCCGCGGATGAGGTCACTCGGCGGTAGATGATCTTGCGTGGGTGCGTCGCTGGATGTGAGCATGAGGAAGGTCCGGCTGGCCG
>Ga0209068_10000898_pt1 | contig 15211 bp, 15 predicted proteins | sample ColStrG_CSR_2012_FD_187200 | JGI IMG/M metagenome (GOLD analysis project Ga0209068, IMG submission 187200) | Freshwater sediment microbial communities in response to fracking from Pennsylvania, USA - Cold Stream Run_MetaG_CSR_2012 (SPAdes)... | ecosystem: Environmental > Aquatic > Freshwater >... | reverse complement strand
AGATCAGGACGTGCGTGTCGAGAAGAATCATTTGTATTCCCAATCGTCCAAGGGAGTGACGGGTCCGACGATATCGCCGACAATCTTTACCTTTCCGGTCATAAAGCCGAACACATCGTCTGCCGACTTGCCGGCGGGCACGAGCTTGGCTACGGGCTTCCCATGCTTGGTGATGAGGACCGGTTCGCCGGTATGGAGAACTTCATCCATCACCGCGAGACATTGCGCTTTGAATTCGCCAGCGGGCATTTCTTTCATGAGGACCACCTTTATGGTCATTATATCATGACCATGGTCTTATTGAGATATAGCTATCTATTTGTAATGTAGAAAACAAATTACAATGTATTAAGTTATCTAATTCCATAACCTAGTTGTATACTCTTAAAGATAGGGGAACCAAACGCAAGAATGCTGTGTAAGGCAAGCTGCACCTATTCTAAGGAGGACTTCGTGAACGTACTTACCAAGGCCCAAATGAAGGTTGCAGATGAAGTTTGGATTGTGACTGCCTTACTTCACCGGGAGCACCCGGAACGGTCGGACTTCATGATTGAAGAGATCGTCGAGCGGGCAAAGAAGGAAGAATTTGGCAAAGAGCTTCGGCCGGGTTTTTATGTGCATGTCGTGCAACATTGTGTGGCAAATCGCGCTCCTAATCCGGGGCGCTACCGTGTGCTCTTCGAAACCGCTCCCGGAGGGCGCCGGCGTTTGTTCCGTAAAGGTGACACTTACCATCCGGCACGAGAAGGGGCGAAGATCACACCGGAGAGGGAAGACCTACCCTACGGCTACAACGGGTTGCTCACCTGGTATCGTGACTGGTGTATGACTGCGGCCGGAAACGCAGCCGCGACAGACCCGCTGCTTTCTCTTCGGGCAGTCGGGAAAGGGCTCTGGGCCAACGAGGATCCTGATGAATATGTGCGGCGTCTCCGCGAGGGATGGGAGTGAGCCGCGTTTTCTGGGACACGAACCTGTTCATCTATTTTCTAGAGGATTATGGGAGTCTGACGAAGAGGACCGAGGAATTGAGGGACCGGATGTTAGTCCGCGGCGATCAGTTGTTGACTTCCACAATGACGCTGGGAGAGCTGTTGGTAAAACCTACGTGCGAGGGTAAACAGAATATCTGCCTCAAATATGAACAACTTCTCGCATCGGCTGCCGTGTTGCTTCCGTTCGATGTGAGTGCAGCACGAATATATGCTGCACTGCGCTGCGACCGGACGTTGCGTGCGCCCGATGCCGTGCAGCTTGCGTGTGCGGCATCCGCCGGGGTTGATCTCTTTATCACGAATGACGCGCGGCTGCAAGGCAAGCAAGTCTCCGGGATTCAGTTCATCGTTTCGCTCGACCGCGCGCCTCTGTGAGGTCGGCTCTGAGGAATCGACAAAACGCCCACACCGGACCTCGAGTGGGCGTTGGTTTTGGACGTATGTGAGGACCGTGGTGAACTTGAATATGGAGATTCAGAACAGCTAGTTGAAGCGCTGGGCGGCCGCAGTGGCGCAGCCGGTCAATACCAGGTTGCCGGAGACGTCATAAAACTGAATGGAGGCAACGCTGGTGAAGGTATCTCCTGCGAAGGTAATTGTCTGTGAAATTCTCTGCTTGCCCTGTGGGAAAACCGGGGCGGGAGGAGGGTTGGTGGAAGTGAAGAGAATAAACGCTTCGGATGCTGCTTGGTAGCTCGTGCCACTCACACGGCTCCATTCTCCCTGATCGTTGGTGCGCTGCCCGGTCTGGAACGCCGGGTTCGAGGTGCTCCCGATTAACGTTCCGCCGCGGTTAAAAGAAAGCATGGAGTTGAAGGTCGGTCCCGTCTGGCCAGTGCTGCAGTTATGGAGTGTGACCTGCACGCGCCAGGTTCCCTGAAGAGTGGGGGCAGGTACTGCGTTCGCGGTCTGTGCCGTGGCTGTCGATCCTGCTCCCAGAACGAGTATCCCGGCAAGAACCAGTGCGGCCGTGCGGAAGAGATTCGTAAATCTTTGCGAGATTCCTGATGTCATAATTTTCTCCTTGAGGGTTAACTTCGAGATTGAGGGGTCTCCCCGATAGCGGCGATCCATGGGCATCGTCGCATTGGCAGGCTTGGTAGGCCATAGAGCGCATCTGAAGTTCGTCTGTAGTTTCCCTGAAGCTGCCGTTCGCGGTGGACCGTGTGTCTATGGCATTCTGGAGTGGCACCTAGACCATTGCCGTCATGCCCCTGCCAGATTCACCTCCGACCTTTCGCTTTGCCGACTTCGAACTCGATGTAGCGGCGTATGAACTGCGCCAGCGCGGGCAGCCAGTGCGGCTGGAGCGCCGTCCGATGGACCTGCTGATCCTGCTCCTGGAGCGGCGTCGGCAGCTCGTCTCGCGCGCCGAGATTGTGGAGCGGTTGTGGGGGCCGGGTGTGTTCGTGGATGTGGAAATGGGAGTCAACACGGCGATCCGGAAGGTGCGGCAGGCGCTGCAAGATCCGTCCGAGGCGCCCGTGTTTGTGGAAACCGTGCCGAGCAAGGGCTATCGCTTCATTGCGGATGTCGCGGTGATCACTCCGTCACAGCAAAAACCTGCAGCACTCACGATCCTTGCCGTTTTGCCCTTCGAGAACCTTGGCGCCGATCCAGATCGCGAGTATCTCGCCGACGGTTTGACTGAGGAGACGATTGCCTCTCTGGGTCAGATTGATCCAGACCGCCTGAGCGTGATCGGCCGGACCTCGGTGATGACGTACAAGCGGACGAACAAGACGCTGGCCGAGATCGGACGAGAGTTGGGCGCAGCTTATCTGATTGAGGGTTCGGTACGGGCAGAGGGCCCCCGCTTGCGCATCACGCCGAGGCTGATTCGAGTGCAGGACCAGGTTCAGATCTGGTCGGCATCCTACGATAGCGAGCCGACCAGTCTGTTTGACTTCCAGCGGGAGTTGAGCACGGCGATTGCAGAACAGATCCGTCTCCGGCTCTCTCCCGAACGTCTGACGGCGCTTGCTCGACGTCAGAGCCGGGACGCCGAAGCGTACGACTTATACCTTCGAGGCCGCTACTTCTGGAACCAGCTCTCCCCGGCGACTACGCGGCGGGCCATGGAGCACTACGCGCGCGCCACCGAGCGCGATCCGGGGTATGCGCTGGCGTGGTCCGGGATGGCGGACGCGTATGCGTCGAGCCCGATTACGGCTGACGCGCCACCGCTCCGGGTGGGGCCGCAGGCGCGCGATGCGGCAGGGCGCGCGGTCGCCGCCGATCCCAACTCGCCGGATACACAAACTTCCATGGGGCTGGTCAAGCTCTGGTTCGATTGGGACTGGGTCGCTGCCGAGACCGCGTTCCGCAAAGCCATCATGCTCGATCCGAGTTACTCCATGGCATACAGGATGTTGGGAATCGTATCGGCGCACATGGGCAGTCATGAAGAAGCGTGCTTGGCGATTCGTCGAGCGCGTGAACTCGATCCGCTGAGTGCGGCGCACCATGCTCTTTCAGCGCAGATTGCGTTCGCCGCCCGGGACTATACGGCGGCCGCCCAGTTCGCACAGCAAGCAACCTCCATCGACCCGGAATTCTGGGTCGGCTACTTCCAACTCGGGCAGGCGTATGAACGATTGGGGAATACGGATCGGGCCTTCGAAGCACTCAATAACGCCGGACGCTTCAGTGGTGGGAACAGCAAGCCCACAGCGCTTCGCGGCTATCTGTTCGCGAAACTGGGCAAATCGAAAGAAGCGCACGAAGTGCTGGATACCCTGGAAGCCGTTGCGCGGGAAAGGTATGTTCCACCCTTCGCCTCCGCAGTGGTGTATGCGGGCCTAGGACAACGGGATGCGGTTTTCGATTGGTTGGACCGTGCTTATGAGGCGCGAGACGTTCATCTCATGTTCTTGCCCATTGATTCAAGGTGGGATCCCTTTCGGGCGGATCCACGGTTCCAAGCTGTCCTCGGACGGTGTGCTTTTGCGAAAAGGGATTCCTGAGGCCGACTGGCGGACTACTTTGCCAGCCGCTGCAAGAGCTCTTTGCCCGACTTCTGCGCCTCGCCAAATGCCTTTTGATATTCCGCGAAGATGCGGTTCAGCTCGAGCGAGCGTTCCGGCGTAAGGGGGTGGCGCAACAGCATGTCGCGCACGTGGACCGGGTTGGGTAGTATGGCTTCTTCGGTGATTTCTTCTAGTGCGGTTTTGGGATCGTAGTGATACATGGGATTTGTAATTTCCTGATTTGTAATTTTGTAATTTAAAGTCCACAAATTACAAAATTACCAATTACAAAATTACCATGTTTCCTCACACCATCTCCGTGCCCCACAGATCATGCAGATGGACGATGCCCAGAAGCCGCCGCTCTTTATCGACAACCGCCAGCGAAGTAATTTTTTTCTCTTCCATAATGGCGAGCGCTGTGGCTGCAAACTCGGTGGGCTCAATAACTTTGGGCTCCCGGGTCATGCACTCGCCTACCGTCAGGTCCAGCGCGTCTTTGCCGCGATGTTCCAGCAGGCGCCGTAAGTCGCCGTCGCTGAAGATTCCGGCGAGCTTGCCGTTCTCAACTACCGCCGCCAGTCCTAGTTTTTTGCGCGACATCTCGTAAATCACGTGTGGCATTTTCGCGGTCGGTGCGACGCTGGGCAGGGCATCGCCGGAGTGCATCAGCGCTTCCACCCGCGCCAGCTTCTTGCCCAGCTTGCCGCCGGGATGCAGGTCGGCAAAGTCTTCCGCTTTGAAGCCGCGTTGTTCTGAAATCGTCACGGCTAGCGCGTCGCCCAAAGCAAGCATGGTTGTGGTGGACGCAGTCGGCGCCAGTCCGAGCGAGCAGGCTTCCTTCGCGATGGAGCAATCTAGTGCAACCTCGGCTGCCGCCGCGAGCGTGGAGAGCTTCGTCGCGCCGTTGCAAAGGGAATCGCCCGTCATCGTAATGAGCGGCACGCGCAGGCGCTTGATGGTCGCCAGCAGCCGCAAGATTTCTTCCGTCTCGCCGCTATAGGAGAGGGCGATCACGACATCGCCCGCCACCACCATGCCCAAGTCGCCATGGACGGCTTCCACGGGGTGCATGAAAAGCGAAGGTGTGCCGGTGGAACTCAAAGTCGCCGCAATCTTACGGGCAACGATGCCGCTCTTGCCCATCCCCGTTACCACGGCCCGTCCCCGGCACTCAAAGAGCAGTTTCACGGCCCGCGCAAATGCCTCAGCCATGGGATCCGCGATGCGGTCGGCCAGGCGGCGCAGGGCCTCCGCTTCGATGCGAACGACGTTTTCTCCAGTAGGATTCATAGGGGATGGGCTATCCGCTGTCGGGCTTTAGGCTATCGGCTTACCGACAAAAGTTGCAACCTCTGACGCGATAGAGTATCCGATAGACAGGCAAAAGAACAGAAAGAGTACCTCATCACGGGCCCGTTGTGGCAGAAAGCCAATGCCGACAGCCTTATGAAAGGAATCATCATGACTGAAAATATCGTCGAAAAAGTTAAGAAATCCGAAGAGGAGTGGCGCAAGCAGCTGACGCCCGAGCAGTTTCATGTGACTCGCGAATGCGGCACCGAGCCGGCTTTTACCGGCAAATACTGGAACAACAAAGAGACAGGGATGTACCACTGCATCGGCTGCGGTGCGCCACTGTTCCAGTCCGACGCCAAGTTTGACTCCGGAACCGGCTGGCCCAGCTTTTGGACGCCCGTGAACCCCGGCAGCATCGTCGAACACACCGACCGCGCTTATGGCATGACGCGTACCGAAGTCCGTTGTGGCGCTTGCGACGCGCACTTGGGCCATGTGTTCCCCGATGGCCCGAAGCCCACTGGCCAACGCTACTGCATCAACTCGGCGTCGCTGGATTTCACGAAGAAGTAGCCCCGCGTGGGGAGCCGTTGTTTGGAGCCAGCGAGGCCAGTTGTGCCGGCGGAACTTCCGGCGAAAGCAATCGTCCTCCGTATTTTGTGTTGCAAGATATTCATTTGTGAAAAAGAAACGCGATGGCTTACACTTTCGCTGTAATCCCTCCCCCCCTGCACGGATGTATTGGACACTCACGATTCGAGCTTTGGCCGAAGCTCGTTCGGAGTGGACGCGAAACTCAACTGAGTCCTCAGACACCACACTTAGGGAGAAAGCGAAATTTATGTACGCCAAACTTCGTCAGACTGTTTCATCCACCCAGGTGCCCCGCAACGTTTTGCGCGGGGCTTTGTTGGTAGCGCTGGTTTTGTCGCTGTTCTTTACTGCTGCGCCTTCGGCGCTGGCGCAATCCACGTTCAAGCTTCTGCACACTTTTAGCGGACCGGATGGTGCCTCTCCCTCAGGCGATCTTGTCCGGGACTCGGCCGGCAACATATACGGCGTCACCAAGCGTGGCGGGCTACCTTGTACCCACGGTGGAAACGGCGGTTGTGGCACGTTGTTCCGAATCACTGCCGCAGGAGCGTTTTCGGTGCTGCATGCTTTTACAGGGGGTGCGGACGGCGAATTCCCGGTCGGCGGGCTAACCGTGGACAATGACGCAGTATTCGGGACTACGGCAGGCGATCTCATTTACCACACGTGCGGCGGCCATTCTGCTCCGGGAAGCTGCGGATCCATATTCGAGCTGACCAAGACAGGTACGTTTGTCGTGCTGCATGATTTCGATGGTTTAACCGTGGGGGAAGCCGAGCCCATGGGTCCGGTTTCGCTGGACGCGAGCGGAAATATCTACGGCACCACGATTGGGACGGTTTTCAAATTGGATAGGGTGGGCGGATTGACAGTCTTGCACACTTTTTTAGGGCCGAAGACAGGGGACGGAAGTCTTCCGGAAGGCCGCCTGATGATTGACACCGCTGGCAACATCTTCGGAACGACCGTTCTTGGAGGGACAGGGTGCGTTGTCACGGGAGGCTGCGGGACCGTGTTTAAGATCGATCCGAGTGGTGTCGAGACCATTCTTTCGAATTTTACCTGGAAAACGGGATGGGAGGTTGGCCCAGCTTTGGTGCGGGACCCTGCGGGCAATTTTTTCGCTACTACATTTGAGTTTGCAAGTGGTTGGGGAAGCGTTTTCGAACTCAGTACAGCGGGAGTGAAAACGGTGCTCCACAATTTTCCCCATTCGTTCGCTGGCCACGACGGAATCTATCCCCAGGGGCTGGTGCGCGATGCGGCTGGTAATTTGTACGGGTCAACTCAATCCGGCGGACTCTATGGTCCTGGATCCGTATTTAAAATCAATACTGCAGGCAAGGAAAAGGTTTTGTATAGCTTCACCGGAGGAGCAGATGGAGCGGGGCCTGCCGGTAGCGTAATACTCGATGGTGCAGGCAATCTCTATGGGACATGTTCGCAGACTTCGAACCCGGCAATGCCGGGAACGGTGTTCGAGCTGACGCTTCCTTAGAGAAGGGTCCGAAAGAGGAAACGCGACGCCCTCGGGCGTCGCGTTTTCATTGTGCAGTATCGGCTTTCTTACGCGTGCGCACCATGGCGTTCGTGTTTTGGGACCGAGAGTCGATGCCATTTTGTCCCAAGGCTTAAAAATATAACCAAATTGTAAAGATTCCTGCGGTTTCTTCTGTAGTATCCTTCGTCTCAGGAGCCGCTGTTCCTCCGCCTCCCCCCACGTTGGATTGAGCGTCTTCAATTTCCCACATGCTGCACAAGGAGAATTGAATATGATCCGAGGTGTATCCGCGTCCGGTGTTTTCCCAAAAACCATTTTGCGAGGCCTGTTGCTGTTGGTTTTATTCGCATTGGCAGGTTCGCGCCAAACTTACGCTCAATCCACGTTTAAGCTGCTTCACACGTTTACCGGACCGGACGGGAGTAATCCGTCGGGCGATTTAGTCCGCGATTCCGCTGGCAACCTCTACGGAGTAACAAGCGTCGGCGGGGTGAATTGTACCAACCAGAACATACAAGGTTGCGGCACCCTGTTTCAGATCACGCCGTCGGGAGTATTTTCCGTGCTGTACATGTTCACGGGAGGCACCGACGGGGCAAACCCGATTGGGGGACTGACACTGAGCAGCAACGGAGATCTTTTCGGCACCACGTACGGAGGAACTTGCCTCCCTAGCCAGCCTGGAACTTGTGGGTCGATATTCAAGTTCTCCCAAGCCAGCGGATTTGCGTTGCTGCACGACTTGGATCCAGTCACCGAAGGGTGGCGGCCCGCGGGACCTTTAACCCTCGATTCGCACGGCAACATCTATGGCACCACAAGTCTGTATGGTTATCCACATTTTAAGTCCGGTGCCGTTTTCAAATTGACTCCCGGAGGAAGCCTGACCGTTTTGCATGTGTTTTCAGCGCCAACGGATGGCATTTCGCCGGGAGGCCGTTTGCTGCTGGACTCAGCTGGAAACCTTCGTGGTACCACCCAATTGGGCGGTACCGGCTGTGTTCATCAGAGTGGGTGCGGGACTATCTTTAAGATCGACGCGGCTGGGAACGAGAGCATCTTCGAAGACTTCGTTTACCAGACGGGGTGGTCGGTTGGGCCTTCGCTGGTACAAGATTCCGCAGGCAATTTTTTTGGCACAACGTTTGGATGGAAGGCCTGCTGCGGCACCGTCTACAAAGTTAATAGCGCCGGCGTGAAAACAGTACTGCACACTTTCACGCAGAGGAAAATAGAAGGCGCTCATCCGCTCGGAGTCGTCCGCGACGCCGCTGGGAATCTTTATGGAACAAACCAAAGTGGCGGGCCGAATTTCATTGGTACCGTGTTCAAGATCAGTACCGCCGGCAAGGAAACCATCTTGCACAATTTTGCTGGAGGCGCGGATGGCTCGATTCCCCGGGGCAGTGTCATTCTGGATCCGCAAGGCAACTTGTACGGTACTAGTTTTCCGCTGAATGAGAATCTACCTGGAGGAACCGTATTCGAACTAACCTTCCCTTAGAGCCCAGCCCGGAACCCCGGCAAATGAAAAGAGCGACGCCATATACGGCGTCGCTCTTTTTTGTTTAAAAAAATACCCAAGTCTGCTTACGCGTGCGCCGCAGCGGCCTTGGCGTTGTCCTTCTTCTCGCCCTGCTTCCCAAGGTCGATGCCGCCCTTCAGGAACGCGCCTTCCTCAATGGTCAGGCGTTGCGCATGAATGTCTCCAGTCACGGAGCCATCGCTTCGGATGTCTACACGGTCGCCGACGATCAAGTCGCCTTCAACCTTGCCCATCACGACGACTTCGCGCGCGGCAACGCTGGCCACGATGACTCCGTTACGGCCAACTGTGACGCGGCTTTCTGGCATATTGATGGTACCTTCGATGCGGCCGTCGACGTACAAGGTCTCCGCGCCGGATACTTCTCCCTTAATAACGATGGAGCGGCCAATGGTCGCCTGCTCCGGTGTGGCAGTGGTGAAACCCTTTGCTGGGCCGAACGGTCCGGGCGCCGGTGCGGGCGCGTTGCGGTCGGCGGAGGAAGACTTGTCGGTAGGCTGCAGCATGTTTTTGGCCTCAAATTCTGGACTGGGATTCCCTGGCGGGCGGCCGGACGAACTGCCTCAGCCACACGAAAGGTCAATGTCACTATGGCAGAGAACTTTGGGGAAGGGCAGATTACGAAAGATCAAGGCGGATTTCCTTCTCCTTTTCGCTCAGGGCTGGCTTTTCTTGTCCAGAGAAATCCCCCTCCTTGAGGGAGTCGCAAGCGAGCACAGGACTTTCGTCACGTTTGTCAGCCGCGACTGCTCTCACCACATCGCTCCGCGGAGCCGATTCAGAAATTGAGGGCGCCTCTTAGGGAAGATTTGTCGCCGGAAGCTGGCGAATCTGTGGCCATGAAGAGGACCTCTGGGCTTGCCAAAGGAAGGTCGCAATGGGAAAGAACGGAACGCGAGAATTGGAAAACGGTCACTCGAAACAGACACCTCCTGAAGGCGGGGTGCAAAAGAGTTTACGTCTCGGACAGGACTGCGAGTACCAAAAGGAGCTACGCCGGCTGCAGACTGAGCTCGTCAAGTTCCAGGAATGGGTGCGGCACAAGGGATTGAAAGTAGTGGTCCTCTTTGAAGGGCGCGATGCGGCTGGCAAGGGCGGTGCCATCAAGAGGGTTACGGAGAGTCTCAACCCCCGCATTTGCAGAGTTGTAGCCCTGGGCACGCCAACCGAGAGAGAAAAGACTCAGTGGTACTTCCAACGCTATGTGGCCCACCTTCCCGCGAATGGCGAAATCGTCCTGTTTGACCGCAGTTGGTACAACCGGGCGGGCGTCGAGCATGTGATGGGATTCTGCAGCGATGCCGAATACCTCGAGTTCTTGCATAGCTGTCCGGAGTTTGAGCGGATGTTGATTCGATCCGGCATCCTCCTGGTGAAGTACTGGTTTTCCGTAAGCAACGAGGAACAGGAACGCCGTTTCCAGGAGCGCATGCGGGACATTACGAAGCGCTGGAAGCTGAGCCCCATGGACCTTGAGTCCAGGCGGCGCTGGGTCGAGTATTCTCGCGCCAAGGATGAGATGTTCGCCTACACGGACGTCAAGCAGGCGCCATGGTATGTGGTCAACGCGGAGAACAAGAAAAAAGCTCGCCTCAATGTAATTCAGCATTTGTTGAATCTCATTCCGTATGAAGATCTGACTCCCAAGTCTCTCAAGCTCCCGCCCCTCGAAAAGGCAAAGTACATTCGCCCGCCGATGCACGACCAGACCTTGATTCCTGTCGTGTACCGATGAGTTTGGCCAATTGGTAGAGGTTCGCAAACAACATGGGCAACGATCTGTTCCGGTTGGTTCCGGCCGAGGGGACGAAGATTCTGCTGGTACTGTTTCTCTCCTTCCTGATTGGCTTGGAGCGAGAGGAACGCAAGAGCTGCCCTGAGCGCCACTCCTTCGGAGGCGTTCGCACTTTTCCCCTGATCGGGTTAATCGGCTATGTGATGGCGCTTCTTTCCGGTGGCCAGTTGATTTCGCTGGCGTTGGGCTTTGCGGTGGTGGGCGCGCTTCTGGTGATCTCCTATAGCCATAAGCTGTCCACGGAAACTGCTTCGGGCGTTACCAGTGAGGTTTCTGCCCTTGTGACCTATCTGCTTGGGGCGTTGGTTTACCATGACCAATTTTGGATTGCCACGACCATTGCCGTGAGCAGTATGTTCCTCCTCGTGCTCAAAGACTCATTGGAGGGGTTGACCCAGAAAGTTCCGCCAGATGAGATCTTCACGTTCACCAAGTTTCTGCTGCTGACTGCGGTCATCTTGCCCGTGCTCCCGCGCCTTCCTTTCACGCGATTCGAGATCAACCCCTTTAAGACCTGGCTGGTCGTAGTCGCCGTGAGCACTGTCTCCTACGGTAGTTATCTACTGCTCAAGGTGGCGCGTGGGAGAAAAGGGGTGCTGCTCTCAGCGCTGCTCGGCGGCGCGTATTCCTCCACGGTCACGACCATTGCACTCGCCCGGCGATCGGCCACGGAACAGCAACCCCACCTCTTTGCCGGAGGAACCCTCATTGCTTCCGGGATGATGTACCTACGGTTGACCCTGCTGCTGGCACTATTCAATCGCGGGCTGCTCAGGGTGCTCGGCCTTCCTTTTCTTCTGTTGTCTGGCTCAGCCATGCTCGCTGGATGGCTGTGGTCACGGATGCCGGATCCGCCTTCGCAGGAAAGCACTCGTAAGTTTGAACCGGGGAACCCCCTTGAACTCCGGGCAGCTCTATTGTTCGCTACTCTCTTTGTTGCCATGGTGATAGGGACGCACCTGGCGATCGTCTATCTGGGAAACAAGGGTGTGTATGTGCTGGGTGGAATCATGGGACTTGCCGACGTAGATCCTTTCATTTTGGGCATTGCTCAGTCCGCCGGGCATGACGTCCCCGTGGTCGTGGGTGCCGCTGGTATTGCCATAGCAGCGGCCAGCAATAATATGGCAAAGGGATTCTATGCCTACGGCTTTTCTGACCGAACGACAGGCGTTCAGAGTCTTCCCTTGCTCATGACCCTGGCGCTGGCGGGACTGACGCCCTTGATCTGGCTATTGCGATAACTCAGGCACATTCTTTGTCCTGGCCGGACAGGATGTCGGTTCATCCCGCGCACTTGTTTTCTCTAGCCTTCCAACACCAGTCCCAACTCTTCCCACTCGTTCATTAATCGTTCCAATTCGGTTCGTTGGCTCTCCAACTCTGAGTTCTGACGTTTCGTTTCTTCGGGGCTGACGAAGTTGAGTAAGGCCGTCTCGCTGATTCCGATGCTGGCTTCAACGCGTGCGATGTCTTCCTCGATTTCACGATAGCGCTCCTGCATCTGCTTTCGCTTGATTGGGTTGAGTCGTCTGGCCTTCTCGCCGACCTCGGCAGAGGTGGCGTTGTCTCCCGGAGTGTTCCCGTTCGTTGCGACAGCCGTACCCGCCGCTGGGCTTGCGAGTGCGACACTCCCTCCACTCCGTGCTGGCTGGCCATTCGAGGCGCCGTTCGTTGGAACTCCCGCTGCTTCCTGCTCCTTCCTCCACAAATACTCTTCGTAGTTGCCCGGGTACACATGCACGTGCCCGTCTGCCACTTCGAAGACTCGCGTAGCCAGCTTGTCGATGAAGTAGCGATCATGCGACACGAACACCACCGTGCCGGTGTATTTCAGCAGCGCATCGAGCAGCACGTCCTTGGCGCGCATGTCGAGATGGTTCGTTGGCTCGTCCAGCAGCAAAAAATTGGTTGGCCGAAGCAACATGCGCAACAGGGCATAGCGATTGCGCTCTCCGCCGGAGAGCACGCCAATCGGCTTGAACACATCGTCATCGCGAAATAGGAAGCAGCCCAGCAGATTCCGCAATTCCGTTTGCGTCGAAATCGGAGAGAACTGCCCGAGATCGTCGAGCACGCGCTGATCCACGTCGAGTTCTTTGTACTGATCCTGGGCAAAGTAGGCAGGCTCCACATTGTGGCCCAACTTGAGTTCCCCGCGGGTTGGCGCGTCGTTGCCAGAGAGCATGCGAATCAGCGTTGATTTGCCGGCGCCGTTCACGCCGACCAGTGCTACTCGGTCTCCGCGCTCGATGACTAAATCAACCCCTCGAAGAACTTCCTTCTCGCCGTAGCTCTTATCCGCCGCAACCAGTTCGACCACGGCGCGACCGCTGGGCTTCGGCTGGGGGAAGGTGAAGTGAATCGTCTTCTCTTCCGGAGGCAGTTCGATGCGCTCAATCTTCTCCAGCTCTTTGATGCGGCTCTGCACCTGCCTCGCCTTGGTAGCGGTGTAGCGGAAGCGGTTGATAAAGACTTCAAGCTGCTCAATTCGGTCGCGCTGATTCTTGGCTGCCGCCACCAACTGCTCGAACCGCGCCGTCTTCTGCTCCAAGTATTTCGCGTAATTGCCGCTATAGAAGTAAATCTTCTTGTTCCATATTTCCGCGATCTGGTCGACCGTTGAATCCAGAAAGAAGCGATCATGCGAAATCAGGACGAATGCAAATGGATAGTTGTGTAAATAATCTTCCAACCAGTTGCGCGCTTCCAGGTCCAGGTGATTCGTCGGTTCGTCGAGCAAGAGCAGATTCGGCTGTTGCAGAAGCAGCTTCGCCAGCGCAATGCGCATTTGCCATCCGCCGGAGAATTCTTCTGTGTTGCGCTGCCAATCCTCCTTGCGGAAGCCCAGTCCGTCCAGTACCGAACCGACCTTCGATTCCAGAGAATAGCCATCGCGGACGCGAAATTCATCCTGCAGCCGATGCAGTCGCTCAGAAGCCTGCCCATATTCCGCGCCCGCCGGATCGAGCACCGCCAGGCTGTGGGAGAGGTCCTCCATCTCCTGCTCCATCGCTCGCAATCCAGCAAAAACCTTCATGCACTCTGCGAAGACGGTGTCGCCGCTTAGCGAGAGCCCGTCCTGCGGCAGATAGCCTGCGGAAATGCTCTTCATCCCCTGAAAACTGCCGTAATCCAGCGATTCCAAGCCCGCCAGCACCCGCAGAACCGTGGTCTTGCCAGCGCCGTTGGCGCCGACCAGACCAACGCGGTCGCGCGGATTAATCTGCCAATCCGCGCCATCGAACAACAACTTGTGACCGAACCGCTTGCCTGCGCCAATCAGTTGAATCATGGTAAGAAACGCAGCGAACTCAAGAGAACCCGCTCTATCTAGAATGCAATGTCCAAGGGCTTAAGTACAGCGAAACCGAAAAGCCAAAAGAATGTTCAGGTTGCGAGCCCATTCCAGTGCAAAATTTTGCCGCATGGCGGCGAAAATTCACAAAAATTTCAAACTGGAGCAACGTTAAACTGGCACAGAGGTCTTACTATCAGGGTGCCGGACTTTTTGGCGGGCGATTACCCAGAATCGCCGTAAAATATTCTAAGATTGCGGAGTTCCGGCCCGGCCACCCGGGTTTTGGCAGACCAGCATGACGAAAATGACGCTCGCCCGAAGTGTAGCGATTGTGCTCTGTGGGTTGGCTTTCCCGTGGCTTCTGGCGGCGCAGACCTTGGTCACCGCTGGCGTTGTTCGCGGGCAAGTCACAGATTCCACAGGTGCGGTCGTTCCCCAAGCTACCGTGGATTTGCTGCAAGAGGCCACGCACACCAGCCTGACGCGGCGCACCGATCGCGATGGCGTTTTCGTATTTCAGTCGGCGCCGGTAGGGAAGTACGTGGTACGTGTGAGCGCGCCGGGGTTTCGTACCGCTGAGATCGCCAACGTGATCTCGCAATTAGGCCAGACCACCACGGCAACCGTGGCCCTTCAGACCGGCCCGTCGACCGAGAAGGTGGAAGTTACGGCAACCGCTCCTCTCCTTCGTTCCACCGAGTCGACTTTGAGCACCGTCATCGACCGGTCGCTCCTGGATGGACTGCCCTTGAGTGGTCGGCGCTATACCGATTTTGCGCTCCTTACGCCTAACTCAAGCCCGGATGGCCAAACCGGGCTCGTCAGTTTTGGCGGCGAGCAAGGTGGAGAGGATACCGGCTACGCCAATGGCAACGGGGCGAACTCGTTTACTACCGACGGCGCCAGCGCCACTAGCAGCTATTTTGGTAACGCCCGCGGCGGCGAACGCGTGCCGTACGTTTTCGGCGAGAATTCCATCCAGGAGTTTCAGGTTGCCGTTTCCCCATACTCGGCGGCGTATGGCGGTGGGGCGACCGGTTTTCTAAATACCGTCACAAAATCCGGCACGGAGACTTTCCACGGCAATGCCTTCTATTTCAATCGCAATTCGGGCACGGGCGCCAATGACGCGGTCAACAAATCTGTTGGCAATCGGCGGCCTGTGGATGTTTTGCAACAGTTTGGCGCTGCACTGGGCGGCCCCATTG
>Ga0209068_10000897_pt1 | contig 15213 bp, 16 predicted proteins | sample ColStrG_CSR_2012_FD_187200 | JGI IMG/M metagenome (GOLD analysis project Ga0209068, IMG submission 187200) | Freshwater sediment microbial communities in response to fracking from Pennsylvania, USA - Cold Stream Run_MetaG_CSR_2012 (SPAdes)... | ecosystem: Environmental > Aquatic > Freshwater >... | reverse complement strand
GCCTTCAATGGTGGCGCGCCAAGTGCTGTAGACGCTCCCGCCCACTGGACTGGGGACGTCTTTCGTCACCTGCCGCACAAACTCTTTCAGGCTCGGCACCGCAGAAGCGCCAAAGTCTGGTCCGGACACAGCAGCATCCATATTGAGATACGCCACGGCATGTTCCAACTCAGGAGCGAATTGCTCGCCCCACTCGGTCGACCCGATCAGCCCTTCTTCTTCCGCATCCCAGCTGCCAAATACAAGGCTCCGCTTCGGACGCCATCCCGTCTTGAGCAACTCTCCCAATCCATGCACAGTCTCCAACATGGCTGCGGTGCCGCTGTTCGGGTCCACGGCGCCGTAGACCCAGGCGTCGCGGTGGTTGCCGCCAACCACCCACTCTTCCGGAAAATCGGTTCCTCGCACTCGCCCGACCACGTCCCAGATGGTTCGATACTGGTAATCCTGTTTTAGGTGAATCTTTACGCGCACCGGGCCGGGTCCGCTGTGGTACGTAAACGGCCCCGCACCCTGCCATTCTTGTGGGACAGCTGGACCGCTCAGGTGCTCCAGAATCGCGCGGGTGTCCTGATAGGACAAGGGTGTTACAGGAATGCGAGGTAGTTGAGAAGATTCTGCGGGCGGAACGCGCTTGCTCTCCGGCAGATTGTTGGTCGAGGCAACTCCCGGCGTGGTCGGATCTCCCGGATAGAAGAACATGTACCCCACCGAGCCGCGTTGCACGGCGGACTCTGGACGCCAGGGCCCCAGCGGATAGGAGTCGCCGCGTTTGAACCCGTCATCCACCGGATCGGAATAAATAATGACTCCAGCGGCGCGATGCTCTTGCGCAACGAGGACCTTCACACCTCGAAAATTCTTGCCGTAGCGGGTCAGCACAATCTTGCCGCGCACATCGACCTTCAGCTGCTCAAGACGCTCGTAGTCCTCCGGACCGCCGTAGTTGGCATACACGACCTCGGCTTCGGCATCGCCTGAGGGCGACATGCCGTTGAATGCGGTAGTCACGCGAGGGTCGTCCTGGAATGAATCGACTGACACATGTTCGGGAGTTGGCCCATGCATGACGACTCCAGCCGGAGCGGTCACGTCCACGCTCACTTCGAGCGGATAATTCATCCACACCCTGTATTCGACAATCTCCGTTTCCAATCCCGCTTCGCGGAACTTGCTCGCCACATAGTCGGCGGTGGCCTTGTCTTCCACCGTACCGGCCATATGCGGGGCCTGAGTCAGGGTACGCAAGTGAGCTTCCGCCAGTGACGGGTCGGGGACGGAAAGAAACTTCTCTTCGATCTTTCTCTCTGCGGCGGTATCGCGAAACCCCAACAGATCCTGGGGGCCGGGGTTGTTTCTTTTTTCGCCTCCCGCTCCAGCCTCGGAGCTAACAGAGAGCAGAAGTGCCGCTAACATCGTTGCTATGGATGCAAAAGACTTTTTCATTTTTGGATGGCATTCCTGAACACACTATTGTGACAAGACAAGAGTGCAACGCGATCGCAGCTTACGATGCGCTCAACAAATCAAGTGTCTTATCCAGACTCGGCAAATCTTCCAGCCCACAGCTTTCCCGAAACACAATTTTTCCCTCTCGGTCTACGAGGTAAACAGCGCGCTCACTGGCCCCACGGAGCGGCTCTTGCTCGCGTAAGACGCCAAACAGGCTGCAAACCTCGCCATGCGGCCAAAAATCGGAGCACATGGGGAAATCCAGCGGTCCAATTTCGCGTTCCCAGGCGGTCGTATTGACGATGGAATCGACGCAAACTGAAACGGCGAGTGTCTCTCGCAAGCGAAGCTTCTCGCTCTCGGCCTGGTATTCGGTGAGCTGGGTACGCGATACTTCTACCCAATTGGACGGATGGAAGGCTAGCAAGACATTTTTCTTTCCGCGCTGACTGCTCAAGCGAAACCTCCGCTTGACTCCGCCGATCAGCGCGGGCAACTCGAAATCGGGGGCCAATTCTCCCACTGACAACAGACTCATGGATCTTCTCGCAATCGCCTCGCAACCATACGATCGCGGGCCCTGAAGATTTTGATTGTACTCTTTGCGAGTCGCGAATTCGGCAGCTTCCAACTAAACTAGAAGCATGCCCGCATCCGATGCTACAACTCGATTCTCCAGCCGCGTGGAAAACTACGTGCGCTACCGGCCCGGCTATCCGCACGCGATATTGGACTTGCTTCATGACAAGTGCGGCCTTACTTCCGACTCTTATGTCGCAGATATTGGATTTGGCACGGGTCTGTTTACGCGATTGCTGCTGGAGAACGGCAGCACCGTCGTTGGCGTCGAACCGAACCTGGAAATGCGGAAGGCCGGAGAGACCTTCTTGGCCGACTTCCCGCGTTTCCGCGCAGTTCCAGGAACTGCCGAAGACACAACGCTCCCGGACCATGGCGTAGACCTCGTGACTGCGGCCCAGGCCGCGCACTGGTTCGCACACGAAAAAGCGCGTCGGGAGTTCCAACGCATCCTGAAGCCAGGAGGCTGGGTGGTTTTGCTCTGGAATGAGCGAATCACTGACAGCACTGCGTTCTTAATCGGATACGAGAAACTGCTTTTGCAATACGGCACTGACTATGCCGAAATCCGGCACGAGCGCACCACCGACGTCATCAGCGAATTCTTTTCGCCTTCGCCGTATGAGGAGCGGACTTTTCCAATGCGACAGACATTTGATTTGCCTGCCCTCGAGGGCCGAGTATTCTCTTCTTCGTATACGCCGCAACCGGGAGATCCCAACTTCGAGCCTCTGAAGCGCGATCTGGGCGAGCTATTTCATCGCTGCCAAACCGACGGCAACGTTGCTTTCGAATATTGGACGCGTGTGTTCTACGGGCGTGTATCGTAGTTTGTCGCGAGCGCCCCTCGCTACACCGGAATAACGATTCCTGAGACGAACCGCACTGGAGGTCTTTTGTCCGAACCGAAAACATTTCATATGACCCCGGAGGAATTTCGCCGGCACGGATATGCCGTGATCGACTGGATTGCCGACTACCAGCAGCGCATCGAGACATTCCCAGTTTTCTCGCAGGCAAAGCCCGGAGAAATTCGCGCACTGCTGCCGGCGGCGCCTCCGCAGCAAGGGGAGCCTTTCGACGCCATCCTGGGCGATGTGGTCAAGCTCTTCCCGGGCATTACGCATTGGCAGTCTCCAAACTTCTTCGCATATTTTAGCGCCAACGGATCGGGACCCGGGATCTTGGGCGACCTGGTCTCTTCTGGACTCGGTGTGCAAGGGATGCTCTGGGCTACCAGTCCTGCCTGTACCGAAGTTGAAACACTCATGCTGGACTGGCTGGCAGGAATGTTGGGGTTGCCTGAGAAGTTCCTGTCGACCAGTGCGGGCGGCGGGGTCATTCAGGATACGGCTTCGACAGCGAATCTCACTGCCGTCCTGGCCGCACGGGAGCGTGCCACCGCTTTTGCCAGCAACCAGACAGGATGCGATGGAAAACTCGTGGGCTATACCTCGACTCAGGCACATTCATCGATTGAGAAGGCCATGATGATCGCTGGCCTCGGCCGCGAAAACCTGCGACTTATCTCCGTGGATGAGAACTTCGCCATGAAGCCCGAGGAATTGGCACAGCGAATCGAGGAAGACAAACAAGCCGGGTTGATTCCCTGCTTCGTCTGCGCCACGGTTGGGACAACTTCTTCGACCGCGATGGACCCCCTGGAAGCTATCGGCGCAATCTGCCAGCAGCACGGAATCTGGTTTCACGTGGATGCGGCGATGTCCGGTACCGCAGCTCTCTGCCCCGAGTTTCGCTGGATTCAGAACGGCATGGAATACGCGGACAGCTATTGCTTCGATCCGCACAAGTGGATGTTCACCAACTTCGATTGCGACGCCTTCTACGTTGCGGATCGTAAAACGTTGATCAAAACGCTCAGCGTTCTGCCGGAATATTTGAAGAACCAAGCCACGGAATCGGGCGCGGTGTTCGACTACCGCGACTGGCACATCCAACTGGGACGCCGTTTCCGCGCGCTCAAGCTATGGTTCGTGATTCGCCATTACGGAATCGAAGGCCTGCAGTATCACATCCGCGAGCACGTGCGGTTGGCGCATAAGCTCACCGGCTGGATCCGGATAGATCCGCGCTTCGAACTGGCGGCACCCGTTCCCCTGAATCTTATTTGTTTCCGTCACCGGGGCGGTGACGCTATAAATCAAGCTCTGATGGACCGTCTGAACCAAAGCGGCGATCTCTATCTCACGCACACCAAACTGGACGGAAAATTTACCTTACGCTTCTGCGTTTGTCAGACAAATACGACCGAGCGCCACGTAGAGAGAGCCTGGAAGAGGATCTTGGAAGAGACTCTGGTGGTGGAGCGCAGCCAGGCCTAGAGCAGCGGCTCAACCAACGGTGCTGGTACAGCTGCGAAGTTCCGGACATCCGCCTTCTTTGTCGCGAACCACGCTTGGACTTGCGGTAGCGCTCGCCGCATTGCCAATTCACCGACGCGAATCATCTCCTCCGCTCGAGGAAAGTCATCGTAGGCGAAGTCCGTCATATCTGGTTCGACAACAAGATCGCTGGCATCCTTCCAGGCTGCCGCATGCCGATCCAGCACAAAATTGAAGCTGCGCCCAATCACTTCGAACATCGTCTGCGGTCCGGTCGATTGCACCCCGGTCTTCAGATGAATCGCCAACACGTGGCTCACGCCCATCGCTCGCACGGGCACAGACGGTACCGGATACACCAGCATTCCATCCACAAACCGCCGTCCGCCGATATCGACGGGCTGAAACATTCCGGGGTAGGCGCAACTCGCTCGCACAGCAGAGATCAGAGGCATCGCCTGCGACCCGGCGCGAAACACCACGCCTTCGCCCGTTGCACAGTCGGTGGCAGTTACGGCCAAAGGGATTTTCAGGCCTTCAAAGGACTTTTGTTTCAGAATCTTCTCGAGGAAGTCGCCCATGCGCTCGTTGCTGGCCAGCCCGAGTTTCGAGAGCGTCCATCGAGCCAGATGTCTCGAGCGCACACGATGCGCAACCTCCTCCATCTCCGCGATCGAAAGCCCTCCACAGTAGGCCGCGCCTACAAACGCCCCTACACTCGTCCCGGCGATACACCGCACGGGAATCTGAGCTTCTTCGAGCACCTTGAGGATGCCGATATGGGCGATACCGCGCGCAAATCCGCCTCCCAGCGCCAACCCAAGCGTCGGGGTCGCGGAGATGTCTCTGCCGCGTGTTTCGGGCCCACGAGCCAGTTCCCTACCGAAGGCTCGGACCGAGCGCGCTACTCGCCGTAATCTCTCCATCGCGGAAGTCCCTCCCCGATGAACCTGACTTCCTGGTCTTCTTTATCTGCAAATTAGATGCCACCGGAAGCGTCCGGGCTGTGACCTGAGCTGGATGCAAGGTGACTCCCCGCATCCGACCGCCCGGTCAGTCCGTGCAAAGATGACGAACTCCTTAATCGCTGCTAACTTGGGAGGATGGTGCGTGAGTTCTCCGCGGGTGGTGTGGTGCTCCGGCGCAAGGCTGGATCGTGGGCCGTGGCGGTCATCGAGCCCCATTTCAAGGAGGACCCTGCCCCGAAAGCTAACAAAAAGCGCACGAGGAAAGTGACACTTTGTCTCCCGAAGGGAACCGTCGATCCCGGTGAAACCCCCGTGCAGGCAGCCCTGCGGGAGGTCCGCGAAGAGACTGGCATCACCGCCCGGCACATCGCAAAACTGGTTGACAGCAAGTACACCTATGTCCGCAATTGGGGGGACGGCGCACGCGTTTTCAAAGTCGTAAGCTTCTTTCTGATGTGCTACGAGTCAGGCCGCATTGACGATGTGTCGGAGGAAATGCGAGTAGAAGTCCGTCAAGCGCTTTGGCTGCCGCTTGAGGACGCACCGAAGAAATTGGCTTATGGTGGAGAACGCCAGGTCGTTCGCCGGGCACAAAAATATCTGGAGACGCACCCCGAGCTTTGATGCTGGAAGTATTCGCGACACAAGTTCTCAAAACTGACAGTTTGAAATCAGGAGATATCAATGCCCCTCGGCGTCCATTCCGAACAGCACTTCACATCCGGTAATTTCGTGCGTGACATCGTTATCGGCATGTCGGACGGCCTTACCGTCCCGTTCGCTCTGGCCGCAGGACTTTCCGGCGCCGTGAGTTCGAATCGACTCATCGTGATTGGCGGCCTGGCCGAAATCGCTGCGGGGTCAATTGCAATGGGACTCGGGGGATACTTAGCGGCCCGTGGCGACGCCGAGCACTACGTCCAAGAACGGGAGCGCGAAGAGCGTGAAGTCATCGAGATCCCGGAAGAAGAGAAGGCAGAGATCAGCCGCATCTTCCAGAATTACGCTGTCACCGAACAGGAAGCGGCGCATGTGGTCGAAGGTTTGGCGCGCAATCCGAAAGCATGGGTTGACTTCATGATGAAGTTCGAACTCGGACTCGAAGAACCCGACCCAAAACGCGCCGTGACGAGCGCCGCCACAATTGCCCTCGCGTATGTCGCTGGCGGGTTTATCCCGCTCTCGCCATACATGATCGTTGACACGGCGATAAGAGGCCTTGAGCTGTCCGCAATCGTTACCTTGGCGGCGCTCGGCGTCTTCGGATTCATTAAAGGACGATTCACAGGCACTTCACCGATTCGGGGCGCCTTGCAAACCGTCGTGATCGGTGGCCTCGCAGCTGGCGCAGCATTCATTCTGGCAAAACTGATCTCCTAACTTAGCGAATGGTGACGATGAATTCCCCTCGGAGCGTTGACTGGTCCCAAAAATCTACGCGGGCTTTTTGCCTCACTCTGTTGGTGGCTCTTGCTCTCACACCGCTGTCCTGGGCGAAAAAGCACAAAACCGCGGCCCCAGCCGTGGACGCCAGCTACATCGCGGCGTTGGCGGTCGCTAACCATTTCCTGAGCGCGTGGCAAAACAGCGACCAGGAGGCAGCCCTGCTGCTACTCACGGATCGAGCCAAGCACAACACCTCTGCGGTCAGCATCGATGCTCTTTTCCAGCGTGGCGCCAATCGTGGTTTTGAGATCGTTCACGGGCACCCCTTAAGCGGAAGCCGTTATCAGTTCCCAATCGTCCTTCTACAAGCGGCTGACGATTCCAAACCTGCTCACCGGAAATTCACAAATATCGTAGTTGCCAACACTGGCAAGAATGACTGGGCAGTCGATACACTGCCATAATGAGAACATAAGATTTCTCAGCGAACCTCCGTCTCCACGGTGGTTAAAGGTTTTCCAAGAAGGAAAGACAAATGAAACCGATCCAAAAAGTTGCCGTCCTCGGCGCTGGAACCATGGGTAGCCGCATCGCAGCGCACTTGGCCAATGCTGGGGTTGCCACGGTTCTATTGGATATCGTTCCATCGGAGGCGAAATCCCGTAGCCAAGTCGCTGCGGCGGGACTTGATGCCGCCCGCAAATCGAAACCAGCCGCTTTCTTTGAAGCCTCGTTAGCAGGCTTGGTAAGTGTCGGCAATTTCGAGGATGACCTTAGCAAAGTTGCGGATGCCGATTGGATCATCGAAGCGGTGGTCGAAAATCTCGATCTCAAGCGCGCGCTACTTCGGAAGGTCGAGGCGTTGCGTCGTCCGGGAACCATTGTCACAACCAATACCAGTGGTCTCCCGGTCGCGAAGATCGCTGAAGGCTTCTCCGACGGCTTTCGGCGCAACTGGTTTGGCACGCATTTCTTCAATCCGCCGCGCTACATGCGGCTGCTGGAGCTGATTCCGACGCCCGAGACCGATCGCGCCGCTCTACAAACGATTGCCCACTTCTGCGATACGCGCTTGGGCAAGGGCATCGTCTCCGCGAAAGACACTCCGAACTTTATCGGCAATCGAATCGGCATTTTTTCCATGCTCAACGTGATGCGCATCATGCAGGCCATGGATTTAACCATCGAAGAAATTGACGCGCTTACCGGGCAGGCGGTGGGCTGGCCCAAATCTGCAACGTTTCGACTGACGGATATGGTCGGTCTCGACATCGTTGGACATGTGGTCAGCAACATGGCCCAGAATGTCCATGACGAACGCATCGATCTGCAGCTTCCCGGCTTCTTCCAGCAGATGCTTGACCGGAAATGGCTAGGGGACAAAACCAAAGCCGGGTTCTATAAAAAAATTAAAGGCGGCGAAGGCAAGGAAGACGAACGCCAAGCCATTGACTGGAAGACTCTCGATTATCACATCCAAGCCAAGCCGAAATTCCCTGCCCTCGACATGGCAAAGAACATCGAAGACACGGGCGCTCGCGTAAAGACTCTGCTAGGCCTCGACGGCAGCGGAGCGAAGCCGGATCGCGCGGGGTTGTTCTTGTGGCAAGCACTTTCCGAACTTTGGACCTATTCCGCGAACCGGGTTCCGGAAATCTCCGACACCATCGTCGAGATCGACCGCGCCATGAAGATGGGATTTAACTGGGAGTTGGGCCCGTTCGAATTGTGGGATGCGGCTGGAGTGGAGGCTTCCGTAGCTCGCATGAAGGCTGAAGGCAAGCCGGTTGCCGCAAATGTCGAAAAGCTGCTCTCCTCCGGCAAAACGTCTTGGTATGCAGACGACACCAAGGCTGCCTCGGGCCGCGGATACTTTGACTTGAGTTCCGCCTCCTCCAAGCCCGTGGATGTTTCTCCTGGCGTCTGGTCCGTTGCGGTGGCCAAGAAATCGAATGGCGTCGTGAAGAAGAACGCCGGAGCTTCGCTGGTCGATCTTGGCGACGGCATCGCGTGCATTGAGTTCCATTCCAAGATGAACTCGATCGGCGGCGACATCATCAGCCTGATCACACAAACGCTGAAGTCCGGTGGCGCAGGCGATAACTTCGACGGCTTCGTCATCACGAACGATGCGACGAATTTTTCGGTCGGCGCGAATTTGATGATGCTGCTGATGTCGATCCAGGAAGGCGAGTGGGATGAAGTTGATCTCGCGATAAAACAATTCCAGGGCATGACGCAAGCAATCAAATTTTCGCCAAAGCCAGTTGTCTCCGCGCCTTTCGGACTGACGCTCGGCGGAGGCTGTGAACTGTCCCTCCATGCTGCGGCACGACAGCCTCATGCGGAGCTTTACATGGGGCTGGTCGAGGTCGGCGTCGGGCTGCTTCCCGGCGGCGGCGGCTGCAAGGAAATGCTGCTGCGTGCCGTCGATAGCGCGGCATCGATCCGTCCAGCGGGTTCCAAGAACGAAAGCCGCGAGACGGTCGAACTGGTCGAATCCATGAAGAAGACCTTCGAAACCATCGCCACCGCGAAAGTAGCAACCTCCGTCGCTGAAGCGCGTGGGTTGGGGTTCTTGTCAACTTCTGACGGCATCACCATGAACCGCGAACGTGTCCTGGCCGACGCCAAAGCTCGCGCACAGGAATTAGCCAGAGCGGGGTATCGAGCGCCTGTTCAACGAACGGACATCCCGGCCCCGGGAGACAACATGCTCGCGACTCTCAAGATGGGTGTGTATTTCATGCGACAAGGCGAGTTCATCACCGACCACGAAGCGAAACTGGGCACGAAGATCGCCGAAGTACTTTGCGGCGGCAACATCACGCCAGGCACCCCCGTCAGCGAGCAGTACTTGCTGGATTTGGAACGGGAAGCCTTCAAATCCCTCTGCGGCGAGAAAAAGACACAGGAACGGATTCAATACACCTTAAAAACAGGGAAAACGCTGAGAAACTGAGGCCTTTCGGTGTTAGTTTGACCCTTCCGGTCTCCATGCACTACACTGTAGTACATGAAGACCGAAGTGTACAGCTGGCGGGTATCTCCCGAGCGTAAGGCTGCCTTGGAGGCTGAAGCTCGACGACACGGACACTCGCTTGCGGAACTTCTGGAGAAGATTGCCAGTGAATGGCTGGAGTCGCAGCACTCTACTCGCGTGGACGAAGAAAACGAGCAGAGCCGTATTCGAGCCGCCGCCATTTCTAACATCGGCTTCCTGTCAAGCGGCGATCCCCATCGAGCGCAAAACGCCCGTGAATTAATTCGCCAGAAACTACGTCAGAAATACAGTGAGCGCAATGCGCCCAGCCGCACTCGTTGATACAAGCTTTATTCTCGCTCTCTTCGAGCGCCGCGACAAATGGCACGCGAGTTGTGTCCGTACCCTGGAAACCGTTCGCTATCCCCTGCTCACCTCCGAGGCTGTTCTCACGGAGCTTTTCCATCTCGTCGGAAATCAGTCACGGGATGTGGCGGACGCCTGGAATTTTATTCGTTCGGGGGCGCTTGCTATGGCTTCCATCACGGCGCTCGATTTGCCGGCTCTCGAGGACCTGATGTCGCGTTATCACGATCGCCCGATGGATTTCGCGGATGCGACGCTGGTCCACTTGGCCGAACGCGAATCGTTGAGCACGATCCTCACGATTGACCATGACGATTTCGAAACCTACCGCATCGGCGGCCGGAAGCGTTTTACTATCCTTCCAGAACGTCATGGCAGGGATTAAGCTAGAAGCAATCCTTTAGGAGTCACCATGCGCGAAGTCGTTCTCGTATCTTCAGTCCGCACTCCTGTCGGGCGCGCCTACAAAGGCACCCTCCGCGCCACCCGTCCCGACGAGTTAGCCGCCGTCGCCATCAAAGGTGCGCTCGACCGCGTCCCAGAACTCGACCACCGCGAAATCGAAGACGTCATCCTTGGCTGCGCAATGCCGGAAGCCGAGCAGGGCATGAATGTCGCTCGCATCGCGTCGCTCCGCGCTGGACTGCCCATTGAAATCTCCGCCATGACCATCAACAGATTCTGCTCCTCAGGCCTGCAATCGATTGCGATGGCTGCCGAGCGCATTCAAGCGGGCGGCGCGGAAGTGATCGTTGCCGGCGGCACCGAATCTATGACCATGATTCCCATGGGCGGCCATAAAGTGGCTCCCAACCCGTGGCTGGTCGACAATAATCCTGGCGCGTATCTTTCGATGGGATTGACCGCCGAACGCCTGGCGCAACGTTTCAATATCACGCGGGAAGAAGCCGACACGTTTTCCCTCCGCAGCCACCAGAAAGCTCTTGCCGCGATCGCCGCTGGAAAGTTCGAAGAGGAAACTGTTCCCGTACCCGTGAGTTTCACGACACCAAACGGCTCTAAGCCGAAACGCACAGAAATCATTTTCAAAATAGACGAAGGCCCTCGCGCCGACACGACACTCGAAGCTTTAGCGGCGTTGCGTCCTGCGTTCCACGTAAAAGGCACCGTTACCGCTGGTAACTCTTCGCAAATGTCCGACGGAGCCGCCGCCGCAGTCGTCATGTCCGCGGATCGCGCGAAACAACTCGGCATCAAGCCGCTCGCACGTTATGTCGCCTTCGCCACCGCAGGCTACAAGCCGGAAGAAATGGGACTTGGACCGGTGTTCGCGATCCCGAAGGCTCTTAAGCTCGCGGGACTCAAGCTCGAAGACATGGCGGTCTTTGAACTGAACGAAGCGTTCGCGGCGCAGTCGCTTGCCGTAGTCCAAGAAGCTGGCCTCGATCCGGAACGCGTCAATCCGAACGGAGGCGCAGTCGCCTTGGGCCATCCTCTCGGATGCACCGGCGCGAAACTCACGGCTACGTTGCTCCGCGAACTCCAGCGCCGCAAGGCTCGCTACGGTATGGTTACGATGTGCGTCGGCGGCGGCATGGGCGCGGCTGGAATTTTCGAAAATCTTTCATAAAGAGGTGACAGATGGCAACCACTGCACCACCCAAAAACCGGATCGCCGGCTGCAGCTTCCTGATTGAAAACCGCCAACCCAATGACATCTTCACGCCTGAAGATTTCTCCGAACAGCATCGCCTCATCGCACAAACGGCCGACGATTTCTGCAACAACGAAATCGTCCCCAACGCGGACAAAATGGAGCACAAGGACTACTCCATCTCTCGCGAACTGCTGAAGAAGGCTGCGGAGCTTGGGCTCTCCACCGTCGATATCCCCGAAGCCTACGGCGGTCTGGAGATGGACAAGGTCACCTCTTGTCTCATCGCAGACCGTATCGCCAAATACGCTGGCTTTGCCACGACTTGGGGCGCACATACCGGGATCGGAACGCTACCGCTCGTTTTCTTTGGCACGGAAGAGCAAAAGCAGAAATATTTACCTAAATTCGCGGCTGGAGAGATCGTCGGCGCCTATGCGCTCTCGGAAGCTACCTCGGGCTCCGACGCACTGAACTGCCGAGCCCGCGCTCAGCTTTCGCCTGACGGTAAGCACTACCTGCTCAACGGCGAGAAGATGTGGATCACTAATGCCGCCTTTGCCGACCTGTTCACGGTGTTTGCGAAGATTGATGGCGAGAAGTTCACAGCGTTCCTGGTTGAGAAAGACTTCCCCGGCCTGTCGATTGGCAAAGAAGAACACAAGTTAGGCATTCGCGGATCCTCCACGTGCCCCCTTATCCTCAGCGATTGCCAGGTACCCATCGAGAACGTTCTCGGAGAAATCGGCCGCGGCCACGTCATCGCCTTCAATATTCTCAACGTGGGCCGTTTCAAGCTCGGAGCCAGCGCCGTGGGAGGCTCTCGCAACGCCGCCGACCAGACCATCGCTTATGCCAAGCAACGGAAGGCGTTCGAGAAGCCTATTTCCGATTTTGGATTGATCCGCGAGAAACTCGCCAACCAGGCCGTTGGCATTTACGTGGGCGAGTCCATCGTCTACCGTACCGTTGGCATGATGGACAGTGTTCTCTCGGAAATCGACAAGTTCGCCGCCGATGCCATGACGCAGGCTCGCAAAGGCATCGAGGAATACGCTGTCGAATGCTCCATCGTAAAAGTGTGGGCGTCCGAAATGCTCGACTACGTAGTCGACGAGTTCGTGCAGGTGTACGCGGGCTACGGTTTCGTCGAGGAGTATCCTGCCGAGCGTGCGTACCGCGATGCCCGCATCAACCGGATCTTCGAAGGCACCAACGAGATCAACCGCCTGATTATCACCGGCTTTGTTCTGAAACGCGCTTTAAGCGGGCAGCTAGCGTTGCTTCCCGCCATCAAACGAGTCATGGACGAAGTCATGTCGGGACCAAGCATGAGTGACGAGTCGGAAGGTCCATTGGCGACCGAGCGTGCGATCGTCGCCAATGCCAAGAAGCTAGGCCTCCTGATGGCGGGAGCCGCCTCACAAAAATATATGCAAACGCTAATCGACCAGCAGGAAATCGTTGGCGCGCTGGCTGACATGATCATCGAAGCCTACGCCATGGAATCCTGCTTGCTTCGCACGCAGAAGCTGGTTGCTGCTCACGGAGAAGCCGGAGCTAGGCTGCCGATTGCCATGACGCGGATCTATCTAACCCAGGCAATGGAGAAGATCGAAGCCGCCGCAAAGAAGGTCACCGCTGCGGTTGCCGAAGGTGACATGCTGAGAACCCAGCTTGCCATCGTCCGGCGTTTGGCAAAGTTCGAGCCGTTTAACACCATCGCTCTGCGTCAGCAAATAGCGCAAAGACTGATCGAGACGGGAAAGTACGGAATCAGTTAAGAAATGGCGGTAGCAACGTGAGGAGGCGCGGCCGTCCTCGCCGGTGCGGGAGTGGACGCGATGTCGAAGTCGATCTCGAAGTCGGTACAATCGCGTCGTCTATACTAAAAACTGATCGTGCAGCCATTTGGAAAAGGGGGCTTACATGCCCGTCGGGACGTTCACAGCAGTTCTGCACAAAGAGAGCTCTTTGTACGTGGCGGAATGCCCCGAAGTGGGCACAGTGAGCCAAGGTGCGACGGTTGAAGAGGCTGTTGCCAATCTGCGGGAAGCGACCGAACTGTATTTGGAAGAGTTTCCCCCGAAGGACATTGGCAAGCCTCTCGTAACTATTTTCGAGGCAAACTTTGCCTAAGCTGCCGCAGATGTCCGGCACACAGGTCATCCGCATCTTAGAACAGTTTGGCTTTTCTAAAATCCGCCAGCGAGGCAGCCACGTCGTACTGAAGAGACCAACGCCCGAAGGCTCGGTGGGTTGTGTCGTGCCGCTGCATCCGGAATTGGCACTCGGCACACTTCGCGGAATTCTCAAGCAGACTGGGATTACTCCAGACCAGTTCATTGAAGCCTCACGCTGAAGTATTTTTCAGCTCTTCCATCACGTCCTGAATCAGTTCCTTGGCGTCCGTCAGGCTCTTCATTACCACTTGAATATCCATCGCGGGCATCCCAGCCTGTCGTTGACTCTGGCAATAGACGCCGTGCTGCCCTACAAGAGCCATGGCATCGGTAATCGCATCTAGCGTCAAGGCGAGGCGCCCGCGCGGGATACCCATCATTTGTTCGTAGCGCTCCAGCTCTTCTCTTTTTTCATCGTAAACAGACATAGATTGATTGTAACGACTCGCGTAGGGACGGCCGCCCTCGGCCGTCCGGGGTTCACAGATGCCTGTTTACAAAAGCCTGCGGCGCTGCGCTCCGCTGGACGGCCGAGGGCGGCCGTTCCTACGTGGTAACCTTTTGGCTGGCTCGTTCGTCCAACCCTAGACGGCACATCGTCGAATCGGGTTGAGATTTTCATCACCGAATCCCTAAGGAGATATTTTTCATGAACCGTTTCACCCTAACCTCCCTCGTTCTCGCACTCGCATTGACCGCAAGCAGCCTTTCGTTCGGCCAAGAGAAAGATAAAACCAAGCGTCCTAGCCCGCCGGCTTCCGCACAGTGCAAGTTCGCTGACGGCAAGGCCATCACCGTCGACTACTCCAGCCCGCGCGCCAAAGGCCGCAAGATTTACGGTGGACTCGTTCCGTTCGGACAATGGTGGCGGACCGGTGCCAACGAAGCCACCACGTTCGTGACGACGGCAGATCTCTCGATCAGCGGGAAAGACGTTCCTGCGGGCACCTACACCCTAGTCACGATTCCGGATGCCAAAAGCTGGCAGCTCGTCATCAGCAAGCAGACCGGGCAATGGGGCACCGACCACGACACCAAGCAAGAGCTGATCCACGCCGATATGCAGGTCGGTGAACTGCCCTCCGCTGTGGAAAATTTCAACATCAGCTTCCACGAGATGGGCAAGGGCTGCCACATCTACCTCGACTGGGAGAAGACCCGCGCGTCCGCGGAAATCTCGGAGAAGTAAGCCTAATTTGAAACAGGGTTGCGTGGGGACGGCCGCCCTCGGCCGTCCTTACAAACTCTAGCTCGGTCGTTTCCAGCGCAGAACCGGCTTCCTGGCCGCTGCCGTCTCGTCCAGCCGCGAAATGCGGGTATTGTGCGGAGCATCCAGAAT
>Ga0209068_10000896_pt1 | contig 15218 bp, 14 predicted proteins | sample ColStrG_CSR_2012_FD_187200 | JGI IMG/M metagenome (GOLD analysis project Ga0209068, IMG submission 187200) | Freshwater sediment microbial communities in response to fracking from Pennsylvania, USA - Cold Stream Run_MetaG_CSR_2012 (SPAdes)... | ecosystem: Environmental > Aquatic > Freshwater >... | reverse complement strand
CACCCCTTCCAGCTCCACCAGGGAGAGGGATTGCTCGAGCCCCGATGTCACCACCAGGGACGCCGTAGCCGGGTCACGGCCGACCGCCATGGCATTGGGCACCGGGCTGTCGACCACCCAGATGGCGGGGCGGGGAAGCCCCATGGTGGCGCACAGGCCATCCACCAGATTGTGGAGCCGCGGGTGCTCCCATTCGTCGCTCGGGACTGCTCCCACCGACCGGAGGACCGCTCGCGGGGACCCCCGCCACAACCACACGAAACCCCCGACGACGAGGACCACGAAGACGCCGCCACCGACCGGCGCAGAGCCGACCAGGGCCAGCACCGCGCCCAGCACGGCCCCGACGATCACGCCGGGCACGAGACAGATGACCTCGGCCCTCCGCCGGTTGCTGCGGGCCGACTCCTCCTCGTTCCGTTCGCGGCTGCGGTCGACGGCCGACGTCACCCCCCCGGCCGTGCGGCTCGGGTCGGTGCCGACGCCCGTGCTACCGAGCGGGGCCGGACTCCCCTTGGAGCCGCCGTTTCCGGGGCGCCCCGGACCCGAGGGGCTGCTTCCCCCCGATCGGGACCCTGACCGGCCACCCCCGGCCCGGGAGTCGCCGGAGGACCCGCTCCGGCCCCCGTTGTTTCCGCTGCGGCTCCGGTTGCCGCCGCGGTTGCGGTTGTTGCCTCGGTTGCCGCCGCCGCGGTTACCTCCACCGGCCTGGCCGCCACCGGCCTGGGACCGGCCCCCACCCGGGTTGCGCTGTCCCTTGGCGGAACTGCGGTTGCGGTCGGGGGCGCTGGATTGACGGCTGGCGCCGGCCGGGCGTGCCGTCCCGTCCGGGTCGGAGTCCTCTGGAGCGTCACCCATGGTCCCAGCAGTCTACGGCGGCTCAGCCCGCCGGCCCGACCACCGCGGACCGGTAGATGTCCTCGTACCATTCGGCCAGCCGGTCCATCGACCAGCGGGCGGACCAGCCCTCTGCGGCGTCCAGCCAGTGACGGCGGGAGCCGGCCCATCTGCCGGGACCGCCTTCCGGGCCGGAGGGCGTGCCCACGGCCCCCGACCCGCAGAGCACACCCGACAGGGCTTCGGCCAGGGCCCGACCGTCTCCCGGCGGCACGAGGAGGGCGTGCCCACCGGCCGCCTCGCGGTAGCCGTCGATGTCGCTGGCCACCACCACGGTGCGGGCGGCCATGGCTTCGAGCAGCACCATCCCGAATGACTCCCCGCCGAGGGAGGGGGCGCACAGCAGATCGGCGGCCACCAGCCGGCGGAACTTCTCCCCCTCGGGTATCACCCCCAGCCAGCGGATGTCGGCGGACTCGGGATGGGAGCGGCGCAGGGCGTCGGTCTGGGGCCCGTCCCCGGCGATCCACAGGACCGGCCGGGCGTCCGTCGCCGGGGCGCCACCGGTGGCCGTCGCCGTGGGTGCCGCCGCGCCCAGGGCCTCGAAGGCCCCGAGCAGGACCCCGAGGCCCTTGCGCTCCTCGTGACGTCCGAGGAACAGGACGGTGGGCCGCTTCGTCGGCCACGGGTCGACCCCGTGGAATTCCTCGACCTCCACCCCGTTGAAACCGATCTCGTACGTGCCGCCCAGCGCAGCCGCGGCCGTCGAACCGGAGGCGGACGACACCGCACAGCGGACGACGAAGCGGCGGGCCAATCGGGTGGTCAGCGGGCGAAGGGCCGTGTAGAAGGGGCTCCCGCCGCTGCGGTGGAACGTCGCCACCACAGGGGGAAGGCCCCGGGCCACCAGCAGCCCGAAGGGAAGGCCGGGGGTGAACGGCTCGTGCACATGGACCACGTCGAACCCGGCCGATCGGAGAACGCGCAGGGCGGAGCGGGCGGCGGTCACCGAGAGGGAGATGGGGGCGACGGAGCCGTTGCCCCGGACCGGGACCGAGCGGCCGGTCGCCACCACCTCGACACCGGTCGGGAGCCGGGCCGGATCATCGACGGGAGCGAACACCGTGGCCCGGTGGCCCCGTGACTCGAGGGCACGCGCCAGGCCCAGCACCTGGGCCTGGACCCCGCCCGGCCGCGACAGGCTGTACGGGCACACCAGGGCGATCCGCCACAAAGGTGGCGGTGTGGGAACGGCTCGCTCCGCCAAGCCCTCAGTCCACCGCCGACCGGCGCTCGCGGCGCCGGCTCCATTTCACGCCGTACATGGCGTCGTCCGCCCTGCTCAACAACCGGGAGGGGTCGGTGTCGGCGTTGTCGGCAAAGACCCCTCCCACCGAGGCCAGGGCGGTCAGCGTACGGCCGTCGATCCGGTAGGGGCGGGCCAGCGCCGACGAGATCCGATCGGCGATGAGGAGCATCTCCTCCTCCCCACTCTCGACGTCGCAGACCACCACGAACTCGTCACCGCCCAGGCGGGCCACCGTGTCGGAGGGGCGCACGACGGCCGACAGCCGACGAGCCACGGCGATGAGCATGTCGTCACCCACATCGTGCCCGAGCACGTCGTTGATCTCCTTGAACTCATCGAGGTCGAGCAGGAAGACAGCCACGCCCCGTCGGTCTCCGGGCGCGCCCGGGGTGGGGTCATCCGGAGACTGCCCGGAAAGCCCGTCGATCGCTTGTTGCAGGCGCTCGGCGAGCAGCGTCCGGTTGGCCAGCCCGGTCAGCGGATCGTGGAGGGCCAGCTCGGCCAGCCGCTCCTCGTTCAACTTCTGCTCGGTGACGTCGTGCATGGCGACCACTGCACCCAGCATCCAGCCCTCGTCGTCGACCAGCGCCTCTCCGTTGACGCTGACCTTTCTGCGGTCGCCACCGGCCGACTCGAGGACGATCTGGACGTCGCGCACGAGCTCGCCGGACATGGCCCGGATCAATGGGTGCTCGCGCTGCGGCATCGTCGACCCGTCGGGACGGCGGAGTCCCTGGTCGGTCGGGATGCGGCCGATCGGATCGGAGTCCTCCGGGAGCCCGTGAAGACGGCGGGCGGAGGGATTGAACAAGGTGATGCGGCCCTCGGCGTCGCAAGCGACGATGCCCTCCTCCAGGGTGTCGAGCAATACCTGGAGGAACCGCTCCTCCCGATGGAGCTCGGCTGCGGAGTGGCGGGCGGCGGTGATGTCGGTGAACGACGCCACCGCGCCGATGACCGCTCCGCCGACGGCCACCATGGGCTGGGCGTTGACCCGCATCCACATCGGCGGCCTTCCGGCCCGGCGCAGTCCGAGGACAACGCCTACCGACCTCCGTCCGCCCTGAAGGCTCACGGTGATCGGGTGATCACGTATGTCGACGGGATCTCCGTCGCCGTCGACGAGCTCGAGGCCACCCGACCGCACCTGGCCCAGGAGGTCCCCGAGCCGCTGGCCGATCAATCGTACCCGGGGGGCTTCGAACATCACCTCGAAGGCTTCGTTGACCCGGAGGACGATGCCCCCCTCGTCCACCATGAGCACCCCCTCAGCCAGCGATTCGATGATGGCCGACTGTCGGCGGTCCCCGTCCCGGATGCGCTGCTCGAGATGCTTGCGTTCGGTGATGTCCCGGATGTTGACCACGATCCCGCCGATGGGGTCATCGAGATGGTTGGCCGCCACGGCGTCGAGGTCGATGGGCGTCCCGTCGGCCCGAAGGGTGCGCATCTCCAGCGACACCGACAGTCGCCGGTGCGCCACCAGGTCGTTGAAGAGGGCACGCACCGGCTCGACACTGAGGGTGTCGAACAACGCGAAGGCGTCGAGCCCGATGGCGTTGCTGATGTCGTATCCGAACAACCGCTCGGCTGAGGCGCTGACGAACTTGAACCGGCCTTCGGCGCTGATCACCACGATGACATCGAACTCGTGCTCAGCCAGCGAGTGGAAGCGCGGCTCACGCGCCGTCGGGACGGCGTGGCGACCGGATGGGCCCACACCCGGCGGCGGCGCCGACCCGGCCCGGCGCGCCGACCTGGGGAGGACAGCCGGAGGACCGAACCCCTCGAGCCCGGCCTCGGCGGGGAGCGGCCGGCTCTCGAATTTCGTCATGCCGCGCCCTTGGGCCCGTCCACCGGCCGATCCACCGGCCACAGCGGCTGGAAGAGGTGCCACTGCTCGGGGGCCCTGCGGATCATCACCTCGAACCGGGACGCGATCTCCTGGGTGAGCCGGGTCACGTCGGATCGCAGCGAGCCGCGCCGGGTCGTGTCCAGGGGGGGGTCGATCACGGCCCGGTGATCGGCGCCCGGACCGCTGTAGACGACGGCGGTGACCAGCGTGGCTCCGGTTCGCAGCGCCAGCATGGCCGGGCCCGCGGGCATGGTCGTCTTCTCACCGAAGAAGTCGACGTCGACGCCGTTGCCGGCCAGGTCGCGGTCACTCAGCAGCCCGACCAGGCCGCCTCGCCTCAACGTCGAGATGACGGTGCTCCCCGACGAGGGGCCGAGGGGCACGATGGTCAGTCCCATTCCGGCCCGTTGCTCCACCATGAATTCGAAGAGTTCGGACGGCTCGATCCGCTCGGCCACCGCGGTCATCGGCATGTCCTGGGTGGCCAGGAATGCGCCCCCGAACTCCCAGCTCCCCACGTGCGGAAGTGCCATGATGACCCCTTTGCTGGCTGCCATCCCCTCCACCAGATGGTCGAAGCCCTGAACGAGCGTCCGCTGCTCCACGTCGATCGGCGAGGTGCTCCCGAGTTGCGCCCCCTCGACCCAGTAGCGAGCGTAGGCCCGAAATGACCGCCGTGCCCAGCGTTCGAGGACCTCCTCGTCCCCGGCATCGGCGTCGAGCACCCGGCGCAGGTTGTTCATCACCATCTGGCGGTGGCCGTGGCGGACGTTGAACAGGACATCGCCGACCAGGTTGGCCACGCTCAGGGCGACCGGTTCGGGCACCGCCGCCAGGCAGCGGTTGAGGATGGTGTAGGTCCGGAAGACGGCCTGGTCCTTGTTCACGGTCCCTGCGAGTCGAGTCGACGGCCGGACGGCTCAGGAGTGTCGGCGGCCGGCGCGCTGCCGGATGCCCTGGCGGGCATGGCGGGCACGCCAGGCCCGGCCGGACCGGCTGGCCAGCTCCCCCTGCCGACGGGCCCTCCACCTCGAAGGCGAGGCCGACGAGTTGCGGCCACGGGCTCGGGCCGTGACCCGGGTCCGCCGGTGCCGCAGCGGGCCGTCCACCAGGACGGGGGCTTCGGCCAGACGCCACACCCTGACGAACCGCCCGACGGCGGTGGCCGTGGTGAGGGCCAGCATGACCCAGAGGACGGGAACCAAAAAGGCGGTGGAGATGAAGGCGATCCCGAGAAGGACCATCCGCTCGGCCCGTTCCATCAGGCCGCCCTTGGCGGTGATGCCCAGGGACTCGGCCTTGGCCCGTTGGTAGGACACCAGCGAGGTGACGCCCAGGATGGCGAAGGGCAGCAGGACCAGGTGGCCCGGATGGGCCCCCACCAGGTACCAGGCCACACCGCCGAGGATGAGGCCGTCGGCCACCCGATCGGTCACCGAGTCGAAGAACGCACCCCGCACCGAGGAGGTCCCCGACGCCTTGGCCACCGGCCCGTCCAACAGGTCATGGAGACCGGTCAGGATCAGCAGACCGATGGCCAGCGTGAAGTGCCCGGTGGCCACGGCCACGGCCGTGGCGGTGGCGGAGATCAACCCGGTGGCGGTCAGCATGTCGGCGGTGACGCCGTACCGCTGCAGCTTGCGGCCTACGGGACCGGTAGTCCGGTCGACCCCGTCGCGCCATCGCCCGTCAAACATCGAATCCCTCCAGAAAGGTCACCAAACCCTACCAGCTGCTAGCTGGAGTTACCTCCACGCCCACCTCCCCGACCGGGCCCCTGGCCGGACCATCGGCGTCCCTCCGGGGCTGGTCAGACGGCCGGTGGCCGAGGCCGGGCGGCAGCTGCGAGCCCCTGGGCGGCAGCGGTGGACGAGGTTCGTGCGGGCCGCAGCGGACTTGGCCAGACTGGGGGTGGTGAACGGCCCGGAGACCAGGTATGCCAGGAACGCGGATGGCGTCCACGTCGCCTTCCAGACCTTCGGCGATGGACCATTCGACCTGCTTTGCGTCGGCTACGGCAACATGGTCTCCATCGACATGCGCGATGAGGAGCCCCATCTCAGGCGCTTCGAGCGACGACTGTCCTCTTTCAGCCGCTTCGTCCGGTTCGATCCGCGGGGTCTCGGGTTGTCCGACCCGATCGCACCCGGTACGCCGGCCAGCATCGAACAGGGAGTCGACGACCTCATCTCGGTGCTCGACACTGTCGGCTCCAGGCGGGCGGCCCTGTTCGCAGTGGGTGGCAGCGGCCTGATGGCCCTACTGGCCGCCGCCGGGCACCCGGCCCGGGTCTCGTCGCTGGTCCTGATCAACAGCTACGCCCGACTGTCCAGGGATGACGACTACCCCTGCGGCATTCCCCAGAACGTCCTCGACGGATTCCTCGACAATGTGCTCGATGTCACTGCGGGCGCAGAAGATCCGGCTGACTACGCCATTCTCGCCCCCAGCCTGGGTGCCGATCCCGAATATCGGGAGTGGTGGCAACGGGCCGGTCAGCGCAGCGCCAGCCCGGCTTCGGCGCGGGTCATGTTGACCGCGACCTTCACCGCCGACGTTCGGGCGACGCTCCCCCTGATCGCGGCGCCGACGTTGGTGGTCCACCGACGAGACAGCTTGTTCCGCATTGATCACTCCCGATTCCTGGCAGACCACATCCCTGATGCCCGCCTCGTCGAGTTGCCAGGCCGTGATCACCTGCCCTATGCCGGAGACACTGACGCTGTAGTCGAAGAGATCGAGGAATTCCTCACGGGCGTGCGAGGAGGTTCAGAGACCGATCGTGTACTCACCACCGTGCTGTTCACCGACATCGTCGGATCGACCGAGCGTGCTGTGCAGAGCGGGGACCGCGCCTGGCACGATCTACTCGACCGCCACGACAACATGGTCCGAGAGGAGCTGCGACGCTTTCGCGGCCGGGAGATAAAGACCACCGGCGATGGAGTGCTGGCCACCTTCGACGGACCGGCCCGAGGCATGCGGTGTGCCGAGGCGATCGGTGCGGGCGCTCGTCGTCTCGGGGTCGAGGTTCGGGCGGGGCTCCACACCGGCGAGATCGAGATGCGCGGGGATGACGTGAGCGGCGTCGCCGTGCACATTGCCCAACGGGTGTCATCGATCGCCGGTCCGAGCGAGGTCCTCGTCTCGCGCACGGTCGTGGACCTCGTGGCTGGGTCGGGCATCGAATTCGACGACCGAGGCGAACACCGCCTCAAGGGGCTCGACGGCTCGTGGCGGCTCTTCGCCGTCGAGTCGTGACCGGGGCATGTGATCCGAGATGGCGACTCCGCTAGCGACTGCGCCCCGGTACTTGGGGGCGTACACCGCCGTGCAGGAACGCCTCGCCGACCTGGTTGGTACTCATGATTGCGATGCGCCGGTGCCGGCCTGCCCCGGTTGGCGAGTCCACGATGTGATCGCCCACCTCACCGGTCTCTGCGAAGACTGGGTCAACGGGCGGCTCGATGGCTATGCCTCTGAGGACTGGACGGCCAACCAGGTGTCACGCTTCGCAGGCCGAACATGCGAAGACATCGTCCAGATCTGGGCCGACGCCATCATCCGGTTCTCAGGCGTGGACGGCGTTCTCCTCGGGGCTCCGGCGGCCCGCTGGGCCTTTGGCGATGCGGTGGTCCACGAAGCCGATGTCCGTGGTGCAATCGCAGCCGGTCGGGTCCCCGACGACACGGTGCTCTTCGGGTTGCATGACACGATGGGCCGATGGCATAGAGAGATCCTGAGCCGTGCGGACGTGCCCAGCCTCCACGTCCGGCCGCCGGATGCCCGCCAGGACTGGTGGCTCGGAACTGCGGAGGATCCGACTGCCGTGGTCGTCACCGTGCCGATCTACGAGGTGTTCCGCGCTCTGGCTGGGCGGCGGAGTGCGGACCAGGTGCGCAAATGGGAGTGGTCGGCCGATCCGGAGCCGTTCATCGATGCCGGACTCCCCTACCCCTTCCGTTGGGCGTCAGCCCCACTCTCCGACTGACTGACCTACCAGGTACGGCGCGGGTCCTGCGGCCTTCCGTGGACCGTTCTGAGGGTGACGACCCCGGCCCCCGTCTGCCATCAATGTTGCGGCGACTAGACGGGGGGCCCACCACTTGCAACCGTGCTCACGCTCACGTTGTTGTAGAACGAGTCGCCATTGGGGTCGGATGCATTCTGGTTGGCGGCAACTTGGACGGTGAACGTCGCGTTCTGAAACTGACCGTACTGCGAAAGGACGATGGTCAATGAGCCCCCGGCGAAGGGGAGCCACACCCCTCCGACGGCATCGCAGTGGGAGTCCTGAAGCCGCTTCGTGATCTGCGCAGCCGGAGTGGCCGCCACACAGACGAAGGAGGTTTGGGGCGCGTCGCCGGTCGAGGCGCTCTGAGTGCTCACGACAATGGTCATCCCGTCGGAGCTGACGGTGACCATGCCCAACTCCTTGGTGTTGGAGGTCGCATCACCCGGATACAGCCCGCACCACCCGGAGCTTCCGCCGGAGGCGACCGACTGGCACCCGGTATGGGGCTCAGCCGCACCGCTCAGGGTCGGGCTGAGACCGATGGCGGAACCCACCACCAACGTCGTCGCAGGATCGACTCGGCATCCGCGCGATTCTGTTCATGTTCACGCCCCTCGTTCTGTCAGTGTTCTACCACTCATAGTATTGACATGACCACGCAATGCGGTCAACTCCGATCCTCGCCGGACGCTCGGGCCGGCAGTCTCCGCCCAGCCGGGCTGGTCCCCGATATCCCCCGGTGGCTCGCACATGGTCGCGACCTGGAGCCGACGGTGGAGGCCCGAGCGAGGCCTGACCTGGGGTCCGCTACAGGGCCAACGGCCTGATGGCGGCCATGACCAGGCTCGGGTCGTGCCTCCAGTCCACACCCGGGACGTCGATGTACAGCTCGACCTCGTTGCCGTCGGGGTCGAGGATGTAGAGGCTGTGGGTCACGGTGTGGTCGCTGGCGCCGCTGATGGGCACGCCGGCCTCCTTCAGGCGGACCACCGCCTCGCGCAGCTCGTCGTCGCTGTCACCCACTTTGAGGCCGAAGTGGTAGAGGCCGATCCTCCTCCCCTCCGGAAGTGGGGATGCCCCCTCCCCCACCTCGATCAGCAGCAGCTCGTGGTGGGTGCGGCCCGAGGAGAAGGCGGCCACCGGCATCCCGGGCGCGTCGGGGAACGCCGGCTCCCACCCGAGCACGTCCCGGTAGAAGGCGGCGGACCGCTCCACACTGCGTACATAGAGCACCAGGTGCCCGAGCTCCTTGACCTGCACGACCGCTCCCATCTCCTCGTGTCCAGTCGGCTCGTCCATCCCGACGTGACGCTCTTTCTCCGGGGTCGGAAACACCGGGCGTGGCCCTTCGATTCCGGACGGGTGCATGCGCACGGTGCCGGAGGTCGCCCTTCAGGCCGGCCACACCGCGTGGATACGTTGCCAGCTGGCGGCCAGGGTCTCGGGGAGCACCCTCGTGGCGGCCACCGACGTCATGAAGTTGGTGTCTCCCAGCCATCGGGGGACGGCGTGCAGGTGGAGGTGGCGGGGGATGCCGGCACCGGCGGCCCGTCCGAGGTTCGCCCCGACATTCATCCCGTCCGGTCCGAGCGCCGCCTCCAGGGCGGCCACCCCTTGCCGGAGCGCCGACCACATCTCCGAGGCCTCCCCATCGGTCAGGTCGGCCAGGGAACCGACATGGCGCAGGGGGAGGACCATGAGGTGCCCGCTGGCGTACGGATAGGCGTTGAGCACCGCGTAGGTGTGCGACCCGATCCACAGGACACCGTTGTCCACCGAGGGAGGGCCGCTCCCGGCGATGCGGCAGAAGACGCAGTGGGCGGGATCATCGAGCCGGTGGGAGTCGACGCCGCCGGCGACGGCGGGCTCGGCCGCGCCGGCGGCGGCCACGTACTCGCCCCGCCATCCGGCCCACAGGTGGTCGAGGCTCACGACCCGGACGTCGGGATCCGGCGCTCGCCGATCTCGACTTCGAGCATCTCGGTGAACGCCATGAGCTCCACCCCCCGCTCGGGCCGGCCGGGCCCGCGGCGGTTGACGCCCACCGTGCCGGATCGCACGTCGTCGTCGCCCACCACCAGGACATAGGGGAGCTTCTCCAATTTGGCTTTGCGCACCCGGGCAGGGAGGGGCTCGTCCGCCGGGTCGACCGAGACCCGGGCCCCGACGGCCCGCAGGCGCTCGGCCACCTTGTGGGCGTAGGCCTCGTGCTCGTCCTTCACCCCGAGGACCCGCACCTGCTCGGGCGAGAGCCAGGTGGGTAGGGCGCCGGCGTAGTGCTCGAGGAGGATGGCGAAGAACCGCTCCACCGATCCGAACAGCGCCCGGTGGATCATGATGGGCTGGTGCCGTCCGTTGTCGGCGCCGACGTACTCCATGTCGAAGCGTTGGGGCTCCTGGAAGTCGAGCTGGATGGTGGACATCTGATGGGTCCGCCCGATGGCGTCCCGGGCCTGGACCGAGATCTTGGGCCCGTAGAAGGCGCCTCCCCCCGGATCGAGGACCAGTTCGAGATCCATGCCCAGGGCCGCGGTGCGGAGGGCCTCGGTGGCCTCGTCCCACTCGTCGAGGGCACCGACGGCCTTCTCCTCGGGCCGGGTGGAGAGCTCGAGGAAGAAGTCCTCCAGGCCGAAGTCGCGCAACAAGGACAGCACGAAGCTCAACGTGTTGTGCAGCTCGTCGGCCATCTGCTCGCGGGTGCAGAAGATGTGCGCGTCGTCCTGGGTCATGCCGCGGACCCGGGTGAGGCCGTGGACCACGCCCGACATCTCGTAGCGGTAGACGGACCCGAATTCGAAGAGCCGGAGGGGCAGCTCGCGGTAGGAGCGCTGATGGCTCTTGTAGATCAGGATGTGGAACGGGCAGTTCATCGGCTTGAGGTAGTACTCCTGGCCACCGTCCAGCTCCATGGGCGGGAACATCCCCTCGGCGAACCAGTCCAGGTGGCCCGAGGTCTCGAACAGCCCGGCCTTGGTGATGTGCGGGGTGTAGACGAACTCGTAGCCCCCGGCCTCGTGGCGGAGGCGCGAGTAGTCCTCCATCACCCGGCGCACGGTTCCCCCCTTGGGGTGGAAGACGGCCAGCCCGGAGCCGATCTCATCGGGGAAGGAGAACAGGTCCAGCTCCGCGCCCAGCCGGCGGTGGTCCCTGCGCTCGGCCTCCTCCAGACGGTGGAGGTGGGCGGCCAGGGCCTTGTCCGACTCCCAGGCTGTCCCATAGATCCGCTGGAGCTGCTGGCGCTTCTCGTCCCCGCGCCAGTACGCCCCCGCCACCCGCATCAGGGCGAAGTGCCCCAGCCGGCTCGTGGAGGCGACGTGCGGGCCCCGGCACAGGTCGGTGAAGGAGGGTGAATTCCAGTAGGTGGACACCTGGGCGTCCACGGCCCCGCCGGCGGGGGCGTCGACCTCGTCTCGGCCGGCCCCGACCGCCTCGATGATCTCCTTCTTGAAGGGCTGGTCGTCGAAGATCGACAGGCCCTCGGCGATGGTGTGCTCGTGCCGGATGAAGGGCTGGTCCTCGGCCATGATCTCGCGCATGACGGCATCGATGCGCTCGAGGTCGTCATCGCTGAAGTGGGCACCGCCCGGAAGCTCGAAGTCGTAGTAGAAGCCGTCGTCGATGACCGGCCCGATGGCGAAGTGCGAGCCCGGCCACAGCCGGAGCACGGCCTGGGCCAGCACGTGGGCGGTGGAGTGCCGCAGCACGGCCCGGCCGGCATCGGAGTCGGCGGTGATGACGCTGACCTGGGCGCCGTCGGGCAGAGAGCTGGCCAGGTCGACCTCGATCCCGTCGAAGGTCGCCGCCACCGCGGCCCTGGCCAACCTGGGCCCGACGGATTCCGCCAGCTGATACGCGGTCGTGCCCGCCTCGAACTCCTTGGTCGAGCCATCGGGGAGTCGCACGGTGACGGCTGCCATGGGATTGCCTTCCTCCATCTGTGTCGCGCCGGACGGCGTGGCATGGACTGATCGGTCCGGGTGGGCCGGGCCCGCGGGTGACCGCGCTACAGGGTAATGCCCAACAGCTCCGCCCCCCGGACGACGCTGCGGCCGGAGGCGGCCTCGGCGTCGAGGGCGCGGAGAGCTCCCGGCGTGTCGAGATCGTCGTCGAGGAACGACCGCACCAGGCCGAGGGCCGGCTCCACCGGACCGCCGCCTGGACCGGACCGGCCGCGCGGCTCGGGAGCGGCCCGCCACGCCTCCAGACGCACGGCCGCCCGGGGCATGTCGTCTGCGGTCCACTCCCAGTCGACGCGGTAGTGGTGTCCGAGCAGCGCCATCCGCAGCACGGCGGGCTCCCACTCCTTCAGCAGCTCGCCGACGAAGACCAGGTTGCCCAGGGACTTGGACATCTTGGCGCCGTCGAGGCCCACCAGGCCGACGTGGAGCCAGTGGCGCACGAACGGCCGCCCGGTCACCGATTCCGACTGCGCGTTCTCGCACTCGTGGTGGGGGAAGACCAGGTCCCGTCCCCCACCGTGGACATCGACTGTGTCACCCAGCTCGCGGAGGGCCAGCGCCGAGCATTCGATGTGCCAGCCGGGCCGGCCCGGCCCCCAGCGCGACTCCCACGAGGGCTCGTCGGGAAGCGACGGCTGCCAGAGCACGAAGTCGAGCAGGTGGCGCTTGTTCGGGTCGTCGGGCTTCCCGCCCTGCTCGGCGGCCATCTCCAGCATGGCGGGCTCGTCGAGGTGGCTCACCGCCCCGAATCCCGGGAAGGTGGTGACGTCGAAGTAGACCGCTCCGCCGGCCTGGTAGGCCCGCCCCGAATCGAGCACCGCTCCGATCAGGGTGAGGATCTCGGCGATGGCCGACGTGGCCCTCGGCTCCGACCAGGCGGGGATCAGTCCCAGCGCGGCCATGTCGGAGTCGAACCGGGCGATCTCCTCCGCGGCCAGGTCCAGATAGTGGACCCCGAGCTCGCGGGCCTTGCGCAGGATGTCATCGTCCACGTCGGTGACGTTCCGGACGCACCGGGTCTCGTGGCCGAGGTCGCGGAGCCGCCGCTGCAGGATGTCGAAGGCCAGATAGACCTGGGCGTGCCCGAGATGGGCGGAGTCGTAGGGGGTGATCCCGCACGAGTAGAGGGTGACCATCGGGCCCGGCTCGAGGGGCAACACCGCCCGCCTGGCGGTGTCGTAGAGCCTCACGCCACGTCCCTCGTCCACCCTGTCGGCCACGGGCGAGCTCAGCCGTCCCCGTAACCGGACAGCTGTACCGCGGTGTGCACCTTGTGGCGGATGTTGATGGAGATGAGCACGGCCGTGAAGGCCTCCACGGGCGCGGCCTGGGCCAGGCTGCCGGCATCGACGCCCCGGAGTCCCTCGATGCCATCGACCAGGGCCAGCGTGGCCGTCGTGGCCTCGGGATGATCGGAGCAGACCATGACGTCGGCCACGATCGGGGCGTCCAACTTCTCCATCTCCGAGGCCGGCAGGTGGTGGAACGAGGCGGAGACCATCGACCGGGGCAGCGCCGCCTGGATGGAGGCGGCCACCGAGCCGCGGGCCGGGAGTAGGGCCACGAACTCGCGGCCCTCCCGGACCAGGGCGTTGGCCATCGACACCACCACCTTGCCCTCCAGGTCGGTGGCCAGGGGCTTGACGGTGGGGACGGCACTGTCCCAGGGGGTGGCCACCACCACCAGATCGCAGGCGGCGGCCGACTCGTTCGACGCCCCGGCCACGGACAACGGGTGGGCCGGCCACGCCTCCACCAGGCGTCCGGCGACGTCCGACGCCCGCTCCGAGTGGCGCGAACCGATCACCACCTGGCGACCGGCCCGGGCCAGCCGGACCGCCAGCCCGCGGCCGGCGGGGCCGGTCCCACCCAAGATCCCGATGCGCATGGCCCCTACCCTTGCACACGCGCCGAATCCGGCCCAACGAACCGTGGACGGTAACCTGAGCCGGTCATGGGACTCCTCCAGGGGAAGAAGATTCTGGTCACGGGCGTGCTGACCGATGCATCGCTGGCCTTCGCGGTGGCCCGCATGGCTCAACGCGAAGGAGCCGAAGTGGTGCTCAGCGGGGCGGGCCGGGGCCTGTCGCTCACCCGGAGGACGGCCCGCAAGCTTCCCGTCGAGGCGGACGTCCTCGAGATCGACGTCACCGAACCGGACCAGTTGGCGGCGGCGGCCGCCACCCTGGCCTCCGGCTGGGACCGGATGGACGGGATGCTGCACTCCATCGGCTACGCGCCGCCCGAGTGCCTGGGGGGCGACATCCTCCGGGCCAACTGGGACCAGGTCCAGGTCGCCCTCCACGTCTCGGCCTACTCGCTCAAGGCCCTGGTCGAGGCCTTCCGCCCGCTGCTGGTGGCGGCCGGCGCCGACGGCGGGCCGGGGGCGTCCGTCGTCGGCCTCGACTTCGACGCCGGCGTGGCCTGGCCCGCCTACGACTGGATGGGGGTGTCCAAGGCCGCGCTCGAGTCCCTCTCCCGCTATCTGGCCCGGGACCTCGGGGCCGAGCGGATCCGGGTCAACCTGGTGGCGGCCGGTCCGGTCAAGACCATGGCCGCCAAATCCATCCCCGGGTTCACCGCCTTCGAGGACACGTGGTCCGAGCGGGCGCCCCTGGGCTGGGACGTGCTCGACACCGACGTGGTGGCCCGGGCCTGCACCGCGTTGTTCTCCGACCTCCTGCCCATGACCACCGGGGAGATATTGCACGTCGACGGAGGCCTACATGCGGTCGGAGGGTGACGCTCCCCCGCGGATTCGAGCACGGCCTCCGGGGCGGCCGGCGGACCGACCGACGAAGGGACCGCCGTGCTGACCCCCGATGAGCTGCGCCGCCGGATCGTCGGCTACGTCGAGGCGGTGAACACGCGGCAGGCGGAGAGGGTGGCTGCCCTGTTCACCGAGGATGCGGTTATGGCCGATCCGGCCTCTAACCCGGCCAAGGTCGGACGGGCGGCCATCGCCGCCTTCTTCGCCGACGGCATCGGTGCCAGCGACTCGTGGACCTACTCCGCCGAAGGGGTCCACACCTGCGCCGACCATGCGGCCGTCGACTTCCGGATCGCAGTGGAGACCGGGGGGTCGACGATGACCATCCAGGGCATCGAGGTGTTCGCCGTCGACGAAGACGGCCTGTTCAGCTCGGTCCACGCCTACTGGGACGAGGCCGACCTCACCATCGGGCAGTAGGGAGCAGCCGCCATGACCGACGCCGCCACCGCACTGGGCAATCTCATCGCCCG
>Ga0209068_10000895_pt1 | contig 15219 bp, 13 predicted proteins | sample ColStrG_CSR_2012_FD_187200 | JGI IMG/M metagenome (GOLD analysis project Ga0209068, IMG submission 187200) | Freshwater sediment microbial communities in response to fracking from Pennsylvania, USA - Cold Stream Run_MetaG_CSR_2012 (SPAdes)... | ecosystem: Environmental > Aquatic > Freshwater >... | reverse complement strand
CGCTGACCATCACCCGCTCGCGCGAGAGCGCGGTGACGACGTCGGGCACGACGATGAAGGGGTGCCCGGCGAAGATGCGCGACAGCGAGCGCTGGTTCTGGGCCTCGAGCTCGTAGTCGAGCTCCTCGACGATCCGCTCGTTGATCTCTTCGGTGATCGCCTTCACGTCCATCCCCGGCGTCATGCGCTTGAGCAGGCGCATGATCATGTCCAGGTTCTGCAGGTCCGCGCGCACCGCGCCGGCCACACCGGGGTACTGGACCTTGACAGCGACCTCGCGGCCGTCGCGCTCGAGCGTGGCGCGGTACACCTGCCCGATCGAGGCGGCCGCGATCGGCTGCTCGTCGAACGAGCTGAAGAACTCGTCGATCGGCCCTTCGAGATCGTCTTCGATCACGCGGCGCATCTGCTTGAAGGAGACCGTCGGAGCGGCGTCGCGCAGCTTGGCGAGCTCGCGCTGGAACTCCTCGCGGTGCTCCTCGGGGACGAGGCCGACGTCGAGGAACGACATCACCTGGCCGAGCTTCATCGCGGCGCCCTTCATCGTCCCGAGCACCGCGACGATCTGCTTGGCCGTCTCCAGCTGGCGGCGCGCCGTCGCCTCCTCGGAGGCCTCCTCGCCGCGGGTGACGTTGGCGGCGCGCGTGCCGAACTGCTTCACCGCCTCGCTGGCCGCGAGCGTCGCGACGGTCGCCGTGCGACGCACGCGCGACGTCGGGATCTTGTCGTTCTCCTCCGGAGGCATGGCATGCATGCTAGGAGCAGCCGAAGCCGCGCGTGTGGACGCGCGAGCGGCGCGGCGAGCGGCGAGCGGGCTGCGCTAGCCCGCTCGCTCGACTTTCGATCCCGGCACGATGTCGTCCGAGCCGTCCGGCCAGCGCACCCATGCCTTGGTGCCGCCGTCGTAGTCGGCGCCGAGCAGGATCAGTGTCGCGGGCTCCCCGAGCGCCGTGCATGGCTCGGCCCCCTCGGGGTCGAGGCCGCGCCAGACGCGGATGAAGGCGTTGTCCTCCCACTCCCGCCCGATCGTCGTGAGTTCGGCGTGGCCGGGGTAGATGACGGTGTCGCCCGGCAGCTCCATCAGCGTGCCCATGATCGAGTCGCGAAGATCCGTGTAGGTGGTGTGCCCGGGCGCTTTGACGCCGCCGACGGAGTTCTTGAACAGCGTGTCGCCCGTGAACACACCGGCGGTGACCGCGGCCGGCGCGCCGTCGGATGCCTCGCCGACGAGGAACGACAGCATCCCAGAGGTGTGTCCGGGCGTGTGCAGCGCGCGCACCTCCAGCCTGCCGAAACGGATTCGCTCCCCTGCCTCGATGTTCTCGAGCGGCGTGTCCGCCTCGCTCCCGGCCGCCGACGAGGCCGCCAGCAGCTCCTGCTCGCGCGAGCTGATCAGCACACGCAGCTCAGGCCAGTGCTCGCGCAGGCGCGGGACCTCGCTGACGTGGTCGTAGTGGTGGTGCGTGAGCAGTACGTGCGTGGGCTCCAGGCCCAGGCGCGCGGCCGCCTCGATCAGCGGCTCGACGGGCCCACCGGCATCGACGAAGAACGCCGGCCCGCCGGCGCCGTCGGCGACGAGGTAGGTGTTCGAGACGAACTGCGGGTGGGTCGAGTGCTCGACGATCATCGCGCCATCCTTGCACGAAATCCTCAGGCCGGGCTGGACAATTGCGGCTCGGCTTGCGGCCTGCCGTGCGGGTGCACGAGCTTGTCGAGCCCGCGCAGGTACAGCTCGTCTCCGACGTCGCGGCGCCACTCGAGCACGGGCACCGTCTCGGCGCAGGCGACGACCCGGGCGCGCGCCTGCTCGAGCGTCGGAGCGGTGCTCGCCAGCGCGACGGCGCGGGAGGTACCGACGGTGCGGTAGCGCCCGGCGGTGGTGGCGACGGCGGATGAGAAGAAGACGCGGCAGCCATCTGCTTCGATCCGCTCGCGGTCGAGGCTGAACTCGTACGTCGCCCCCGGCCTCAGCGCGTAGTCGGGGGATACGAGATATAGAACGACCGAGGCCTCCTCGCGCAGGCACACGGCCTCCGCGCTCAGCGTGCCGGCGGCGATCTCACTCATCACCTCCGGCCAGCTGCCCTCGAACAGGCTCATGATGTTCATGCACTCGGGGTCGCCGAAGCGGGCGTTGAACTCGATCACCTTGACGCCCCCGGCGGTTGCGAAGAAGCCGCTGTTCATGACGCCGCTGAAGTGGCGCCCGCGCTCGCGCAGGCGCGTGATCACGCGCTCGATGATCGAGCACGCCTGCTCGTAGTGGGCGCTCGTCATGAAGGGCAGCGTCGGCGAGGCCATTGTCAGCGAGCCCATGCCGCCCGTGCCCGGCCCGTCGTCGCCATCGAAGCGGTACGGATAGTCGTAGCTCGACGGGGGAAACACGACTGTGCGCCCGTCGCTGATCGCCTGGATCGTGAACTCGGCCCCGACGATCTTCTCCTCGATGTGCACGCCCTCACCCGCCCGACCGCCGTCGAGCAGCGCGAGCGCGTAGTCGCGCGCCTCGGCGTGGCTGGCGAGGTGCGGCCCCATCACCTTCACGCCCTTGCCGCCCGTCAGCCCCGGCGGCTTGACCGCGACGGGGCGCTCGCCGAAGGACGCCAGCGCTGCGTCGAGCTCGCGGCGGTCGTGCACGACGTGCAGCAGCGGCGAGGCCTCGGGTGCGACCTCTGCGAGCAGCGCGCGCGCGAACGTCTTGTTCCACTCGATCTCCGCGCCGGCGCTCGTCGGGCCGACCGCGCGCGTGCCCTGCGCGAGCAGCGCGTCGACGACGCCCGCCGCCAGCGGCTCGTCGGCGCTCACCATCGCGACGTCGATCTCGCGGGCGCGCGCGAACGCCGCGACGGCCGCAGCGTCGCAGACGTCGCCGAGCTGATGGCTGCCGCCCGAGGCCGCCGCCCGCCCGACGATCGTCGGGTTCTCGTGCCCGAGGAACGCATGCAGCTCGCTCGCCTCGGCCATCCTCGTCGCGAGCGCGCTCTCGCGCCCGCCATGGCCGACGATCAGGGTGCGCACGCCGCCAGTCTAGACTTCCGCCATGGCTCTCATCCACACGTGCTACCGCATCACCGACATCGACCGCTCGGTCGCCTTCTACGAGGCGCTCGGGTTCGCCGAGATCGGCCGCCTGCCGATCAAAGACGAGGCGATCAACGTCTTCATGAACCAGCCCGGCGACGGCGACATGCCGCGACTCGAGCTGACTTACAACTTCGGCGTCGACTCCTACGAGCTCGGCACCGCCTACGGCCACATCGCGATCACCGCCGAGGACCTCGACGGCACGCTCGCACGGCTCGCCGAGCAGGGAATCCAGCCCGAGAAGCCCCCCTACTCCGTGCGCGAGGGCGGCTCGCGGCTGTGCTTCGTGAGAGACCCCGACGGGTATCGAATCGAGATCATCGAGCAGACGTAGTGCGTGGTCGCGCCCGGGTCGGTAAGGCCGGATGCGAGACCCGACGTTCGAGTACGGTCAGGGTTCCACGTACACGACAAAGGCGGAGCCATGAGTGAGCAGAACGTCGAGTTGGTCAAGGGCATCTATGGCGCGTTCGCCCGAGGCGATGTCCCCGCCGTGCTCGGAGCATTCGCCGAGGACATTGAATGGTTCGAGGCTGAGGGCATGCCGTACGGTGGCCTGCACCGCGGCGGCGAGGCCGTCGCGCAGAACGTCTTTGGCCCGATCGCAGAGGACGTTGAGGGCTTCGCGGTCACACCCGAGGAAGTCATTGGATCGGGCGCAACCGTCGCGGCGGTCGTCCGCTACACGGGCACCGGCAAGGCGACCGGCAAGGCCCTGGACGTCCCGGCAGTCCACGTCTGGGACATCCGCGACGGCAAGCTGGCGCGCTTCCGGCAGTTCATCGACACCGTCAAGTTCGCTGAGGTCGTCCCCGCGGGCGTAACGGCTGCATAGGGCGCGAGCCCCTGGGCCGCGGTGCGAGTGTGCGGTCGATCTAGCGCGTGTAGATCGTCTGAGATCGTAGCCGGGCGAGCGACGACCCCGGCCGAGCTACAGACGCCGACGCATCGAGAAGGCCGGCCCAAAGCGCGTCTCGGCCGGCCCCTCGACGGCGAACCCGACGCTCTCGTAGAAGGGAAAGTTTCGGGGGTGGGCCACCACGCTCATAACGCGGCTTCCGTCGGCCCGAGCGCGCTCGGCGGCATCCTCGACGAGCGCGCGACCGACTCCCCGGCGCATGAACGGGGGGTCCACGAACAGGTCGTCGAGCTCGCAGTCGCCCTGATCGCGCCGCGTGACGGTCGCGAAGCCGACGATCGCATCGGCCTCGCCCAGCGCCACGCGGACCCGCTGCTCGGAGATCGCCGCGCGATCGACGCCGAGGGCGTCGGGGTTCGCTTCGAGCAGCGGGCGGTCCTCGGCCCACACGAACGACGAACGGCGATGCAGCTCGTCGAGCGCCCGCGCCTGCGCCGGCACGGCCGTCACGATGCGCACCGCGGGCGCCATCGTCACGCCGCGCCAAACGAACAGGCCGGCGAGCGCGCGCCGCCGGATACCGCGTGCGGAGGCCAGCGTCGCGAACCCACGGCCGCCATGCTAGGCGGCCGGCAGAACGCGCGTTGCGCTGCCGGCGGCGGGATGCGTGCGCGCTCAGCCCTCGCGCAGCGGCGCAAGCGCCGAGGTGTAGCGCTTGAGCTCGTCGAGCATCGCCACGGCCGCCTTCTCCATCACCTCGTTCGCCTGCAGCTCGCCCTCGTCGTCGATGAACTGTGCGACGAACGGGATCGAGACGGACTCGAACAGGGGCGTCATCTTCATCGTCGTGACGACCTGCTTGAGCATTTGCGCGGAGCGGGTCCCGGCGGACACGCCGCCGTAGGAGACCAACCCGACGGGCTTGTACTGCCACTCGTAGTGGAGGAAGTCGATCGCGTTCTTCAGCGGCGCGCTGAAGCCGAAGTTGTACTCGGGCGTGACGAACGCGAACGCGTCGGCCGCCGCCACGCGCGCGCTCCAGGCCTTGGTGTGCGGCTGGGTGTACTGGCGCAATCGCGGATGGTTCGGCTCATCCATGAACGGCAGCGCGACCTCGGCGAGGTCGACGAGGTCGACTTCGAAGGCACCGTGCGCGCGGGCGCGCGCGTCGAACCAGCGGCCCACTGGCAGCCCGACGCGCCCGGGGCGGGTGCTGGCGATGATGATCTGGAGTCTCGGCACGGCTTTGCACGTCAACCTAGCGCCCGCTACGCTCCGGGAGAGTCATGGCGGACACGAGCAAGATCGCCAAGAACCTCGAGCGCTTCGCGCAGGCGGTGGCCTCGCACGACCGCGAGAACCCGACGCACACCGCCCACGGCATCGGCCTCGCGCACTTCGACATGGAGCGCCTCGGCCTGGACGAGGGCGAGGAGATCCTGCCCGGTATCACGATCCACGCCGACAGCGGCGTCACGGGCAACTTCCGCGTGCTCTGCGACGGCGAGCACGACGAGGAGCTGACGCAGGTCGAGGAGGAGGCCGTCGAGGCGATCGGCTCGACCTCGATTCCCGCCGTCGCTCCTGGGCGCTCGCCGTTCGAAGCGCACTAGCGGGGCCGGCGGCGGCGCAGAGCCGGGGCCACGGCGGCGCCGGGACCCCGCCGCCACGCCGCCTCAGCGCGCCGGAAGTGCGGCGCCGGCACGCGCGGCGATCATCACGACGAGTCGTTCGATCGTCGGGCACTGCACTCCGTGACGGGCGGCCGCGCGCAGCACCGCCCCCGGGATCGCGTCGAGCTCGGGCTCGCGACCGGCGGCGATGTCGCGCTGCATCGAGCTGCCGAGCGTGTCGTGGGCGCGCTCCAGCTCGCCGAGCGCGCGCGACGCGTCGACGTCACCGGCGCCCTCGGCGCGGGCGACCGCGCAGCTCTCCTCGATCGCTCCGACGAGGTCCGCCCGCAGGGCGGGGGTCGAGCGGATCTCACCGAGCAGCTTGTCGTAGGCGCTCGTCGTGCAGGCCAGAGCGTTCAGGCGCACGAGCTTGGACCACATCACCTCGGCCTCGGAGTCGAGCACGCGCACGGGCACCTCGGCCTCCGACAGCGCGGCCTCGAGCCGGCGCATCGGCTCGAGCGCGCTGGGACTCGGAGCGGCCATGCTGACGAGCAGGAACGGACTCGTGTGGACGATCACGGCGGGTTGCGGGCGATCGGCCTCGACGCGGATCGAGCCGGCGAGCACCGACGAGGGCGCGAAGCGCGCACGGAGCTGCGCGAGGTGATCGAGGCCGTTGAGCAGCGGCAGCACGACGGTCGGCTCGCTCGCGATCCGCGCCAGCGCGGGCGCCAGGCCCGAGGCCTTGGTCGCGACGAGGAGCGCGTCGACAGGCTCCCGCAGCGTCGCGAGCGCACGCGGATGGGCGGTGAAGCGCCCGAACGTGACGCTGTCGAGCTGCAGTCCGCGCTCGTCGATCGCGGCGGCGGTCGGCTCGCGCGCGACGACCACGACCTCGCTGCCGGCGCGCTCGAGCACCGCGGCGAGGAGGCCGCCGACGCCGCCCGGACCTAGCACGGCGATCCTCACGGCGCCGACGGGTCGATCAGGACGCCCGGGTTGAGGATCCCGGCCGGGTCGAGCGCCGCCTTGGCGCCGCGCAGCGCGAGCGCGAACGGCTCGGGGCGCTGCAGGTCATACCACGGGCGATGATCCCGGCCGACGGCGTGATGGTGCGTGATCGTGCCGCCGGCCGCGATGATCGCGTCGGAGACCGCCCGCTTGAGCGCCTGCCACTGCTCGACCTCGCCGCCGCGGCGCGCGGGCGCGAGCACCGTGAAGTACGGCGCCGGGCCGTCAGGGTAGACGTGGGTGAAGCGGCAGTACACGCGCCCCTCCCCGCACTCCTCGCGCACGGCGGCCTCGCCCGCAGCGATGACCTCGGCATGGAAGGTCGGGAAGCGCTCCCACGTGATCGCCGTCTCGAACGTCTCGGCGAGCACGCCCGCGGCGACCAGCGTGTCGCGGACGTACGGCGCGCCCAGGAATGCGCCGCGCCAGCTGCTGAGTGCGCCGCCGCCGTCGCGGTGGGGCTCCTCGGGCGCGCCGCCGCCGTCAGCGCAGATCTCGAGCGCCCGCTTCATCGCCTCCTCGACGGGATGGTCGGTCGACTCGAAGCCGAGCACCAGCAGCGCGTGCGTTCCGTCGCCGGCCTTCGTCAGGCCCGCCTCGCCGGGATCGAGTAGCCGGCAGTTGGAGGGGTGCAGACCCGACTGCGACAGCGCGCGAACGCATTCGGCGCCGCCCAGGAAGCTCGGGAAGCGGACCCCGCGCGAGCTGCGGTGGGAGGGCCGCGGCTGTACGCGCACCCACGCCTCGGTGATCAGCCCAAGGGTGCCCTCCGATCCGACGAGCATGCGGTCGGGACTCACGCCCGCCCCCGAGCCGGGCAGCCGCCGCGACTCCCATGCGCCTGCCGGCGTGATCGCGCGCACGGACTCCAGCAGGTCCTCTATGTGCGTCCAGACGGTCGCGAAGTGACCGGCCGCGCGGGTCGCGATCCAACCGCCGAGCGTGGAGTACTCGAAGGACTGGGGAAAATGGCGGAGCGTCATGCCGTGCTCCGCGAGCTGGGACTCGAGCGCCGGGCCGAGCGTTCCCGCCTGGATCCGCGCCGAGCGGGAGACCTCGTCGACCTCGAGCACGCCGTCGAGCACGCCGAGGTCGATCGAGACGACGCCGCTGTACTCAGCGCCCACCTGCGGCGTCACACCGCCGACGACCGACGTTCCGCCGCCGAACGGGATCGCGGCGATCCGCTCGGCGGCGCACCACTCGAGCACGCGCTCGATGTCGGCCTCCCCGCGCGGGCGTAGGACGAGGTCGGGGGGATGCTCGAAGCGGCCGCGAAAGCCGCGCACGACGTCGACGTAGGACTTGCCGAGGGCGTGCGACGCGCGCGCGTGCGTGTCGGCGCTCGCGAGCTCCGCGAGCGCCGCCGGCACGTCGATCCGCGGCGGCGCGAGCTCGATCCGCTCGAGCGGAACCGGCTCCTCGATGTCCTCGAGCGCGATGCCGAGCTGCTCGCCGAGCCCGGGTAGTGCGGCGCGGATCTGCGCCGTCGTCGGCTGCTGGTCCTCGAAGCCCCAGCCCCAGTGCTTGCGCCGCCGGCTGCTCACGCGGGCGAGTCTATGCGCCGCGGCGCTCGCGGGCGCCGCGCCGGGGTCGCGGGCCGGCGCCATTCACTAGCCTTGCCCGAGTGTCCGCGCGAGCAGAGCCCAACAGCCAGACGCCCGAGATCCTGGCGCGCGGGCCGTGGGCGTTCGAGCGGATCAGCGCCCGCTGGCGCGACGATCAGTTCGAGCCGTCGGCCGAGCACACGCGTGCGGCCGACGAGGCGATCCGCGAGCTGCAGGACCGCGGATCGCCGAGCCACGACGGCGTGTCGGCCCGCCTCGTCGGCTTTCGCGAGCACGGCGAGGGGATCGAGATCGAGCTGCAGCCGCTGCGCTGGGCGCTGCGGCTCGTCGCCGACGACGCGTCGCACAGCGTCGCGGCACTCTGCGTGACGCGCTCCGCCGACGGCCGCTGGCTCGCCGGTCGCCGCGCTCCGTGGGTTGCCTCGTGGGCCGGGCGCTGGGCGCTCGGCGCCGGCGGCGCGGTCGACCTCGGCGAGACGCCGGCCGAGACGCTCGTGCGCGAGCTGCGCGAGGAGTGGGCCGTCTCCCCCGAGCGGGTGCGCGGCGAGGCGCTGCTGCGCCTGCCGCACAGGATGATCATGTTCGTCGGCCAGGCCTGGCTCGCGGAGGGCGCCGACGAGGACGTCACGCCGGACCACGAGCACGACGAGTACGCGTGGTGGCCCCGCGAGATCGAGCGCTGGCCGGCAGAGGCCGGCGAGGTGCTGCCGCGGATGGCGCGCTGGCTGACCGAGTGAGCACGCCACAGCGCTCCGCGGCCGGACCGCTGACGTTCGGGCGCCTGAAGTGGACGTCGTTCACCCACTCGTGCGTGTATCTGGCCCTGCTGCTGTCTGCCTTCGCGCTGGGCAAGCCCGAGCCGACGACGTTCGTGCTCGGCCTCTCCCATGGGCTGCTCTGGATCCTCATGTCGCTCGCCTGCATCGCCGCGGCGCGCCTGCGCATCGTCTCGGTCCGGCTCGCCGTCGCCGTCGCCGTGCTCGGCGGTATCGGCCCCTTCTTCGGCAGCTACCAGTTCGTCCGCGAGCAGCGCGAACACGACGCCGAAGCGCCGCCCGCAACCACATGAGCGGTGGCCGTCGACGGGCCTCGAGGGAATGGGAGATCGCTGAATTGCGGCGCGTCCCGCCGAGTGGCCACCGCGCTAGAGTGGTAGTCCGATGGCAGTAGCGGGCACCACGGCTCAGCAGACGGTAGACGTCGTAACCCCAGCCGCGGGAGAGTCCGTTACCGAGGGAACGATCCTCGAATGGCACGTAAAGGTCGGCGACTCGATCAAGCTCGATGCGACGATCGTCGAGATCTCCACCGACAAGGTCGACGTCGAGCTGCCGTCGCCGGCGAGCGGCACCGTGACTGAGATCCTCGTCGCCGAGGGCGACACGGTGACCGTCGGGCAGGTGATCGCGCGAATCGCCCCCGATGGCTCAAACGGCGCCGCCACGCTCGCAGCAGGGGACGGGGCGGGCGGCGGCGGCGGCGGCGGCGAGGCGAGTCCAGAGGCTCCGCCGGCCGCTGCGCCCGTGGAGGAGCAGATCGTCGATGTGGTGACGCCCGCCGCGGGCGAGTCGGTGACCGAGGGAACAATCCTCGAATGGCACGCCGCGGTCGGCGACTTCATCAGCGTCAATGCGACGATCGTCGAGATCTCGACCGACAAGGTCGACGTCGAGCTCCCCGCGCCGGCCTCAGGGACGGTCGTCGAGCTGCTCGTCGCCGAGGGCGACACGGTGACGGTCGGGCAGGTGATCGCACGGATCGCAGCCGGCGCCGGCGACGGTGCGGCCACGCCGGCGGGCGCGGGCGCGACTCGCACGCCGGCCGCCGACGGGCACGCCGACGGCACGAGCGCGCGCGAGGGGGCCGTGCCGGAGGACCTCAGGATCTCCCCAGTCGCCGCGCGCGCGGCAGCGGCCGAGGGCGTCGACCTCGCGCACGTCGCGGGCAGCGGGCCGGCCGGAAGGATCACCAAGTCCGACGTCCTCGCCGCTGCCGGCGAGGACGCAGGCGCCGGCGCCCAGCAGCCCGTCTCCGAGCTCCTGAAGGGCGGCGCCGCGGCGCTCGCGCGCTACATGGACCAGTCGCGCTCGATCCCGACGGCGACGAGCTTCCGCACGCTGACCGTGACGGTCCTCGACGGGCACCGCAAGGAGCTGAAGGCGGGCCCGCGAAAGGTCTCGTTCACGCACCTGATCGCCTACGCGATCGCGCGCGCCGCCGAGGACATGCCCGTGATGGCCAACCACTTCGCCGAGCTCGACGGCAAGCCCCACCGCGTGCTCGACGGCCGCGTCAACCTCGGGCTCGCGGTCGACGTGGCGAAGAAGGACGGCTCGCGCACGCTGATGGTGCCCGTGATCAGCGACGCCGGGCGCATGCGCTTCGACGGCTTCCTCGACGCCTACGACGCGCTCGTTGAGAAGGCACGGACGAACACGCTCGGCGCGGACGACCTCGTCGGCGCGAATGTCACGCTCACGAACCCCGGCGGCATCGGCACGATCGCCTCGGTGCCGCGCCTGATGAACGGCCAGGGCACGATCGTCGCGACCGGATCGATCGGCTATCCGGTCGGGCTCGCCAATATCGGCGAGATGATCGGCGCGGAGAAGGTCATGAGCATGACCTCCACCTACGACCACCGCATCATCCAGGGGGCCGAGTCGGGACGCTTCCTCGCACGGATCGAGTCCTACCTGCAGGGCGAGGACGGCTTCTACGAGGACGTCTTTGGATCGCTCGGCGTCGAGCTCGGCGCACCCCCGCCGCCGCCCGCACCTGCGGCGGCAGCCGCCGCCGCAGCCAGCGCCGCGGCGCCCGTGAGCGTCGGTGTCGGCGACGAGTTGCTGCAGGGCGTGCAGGCGGCGACGACATTGGTCGGACGCGTGCGCAGCCATGGCCACCTCGCGGCGCGCCTGGACCCGCTGGGCACGGAGCCCGAGGGCGACCCCGGTCTGGACCCCGAGGCTCTCGGCCTGACGCCCGAGCTCCAGGCCCGGATCCCGGCGAAGCTGTTCCAGATGTACGTGCCGGGCGCGACGCTCGCCGATGCGCTGCCGCATCTGCGCGAGACGTACTGCGGCACGATCGCCTACGAGATCGAGCACATCGCATCGCACCGCCAGCGCGTGTGGCTGCGCGAGCACATCGAGTCGGGCCGCTTCCGCCACGAGCTCACGAGCGACGAGCGGCGCACGCTGCTCAAGCGGCTGGTCGAGGTGGATGCGCTCGAGCGCTTCATGCACAAGGCCTATCTGGGCCAGCACCAGTTCTCGATCGAGGGTCTCGACATGACCGTGCCGATGCTCGACGAGCTGATCCAGCTCTCCGCGGCGCACGGCGGCAAGGAGGTCGTGATCGGCATGGCCCATCGCGGGCGGCTGAACGTGCTCGCGCACAACCTCGGGCGCGCATACGACACGATCTTCGCCGAGTTCGAGGGCGCCTCGACGCTCGAGGCGGTCACGACGATTCCGCAGGGCGGCACCGGCGACGTCAAGTACCACCACGGCACGCAGGGCACCTACCAGCTGCCCGAGGGCGGCACGATCTACGTCAACCTCGAGTCCAACCCGAGCCATCTCGAGTACGTCTCGCCGGTCGTCGAGGGCGCGACACGCGCCGCGCAGACCTCACGCAAGGGCCCCCATGCCCACCAGGACACCAACGCGGCGGTGCCGATCGTGATCCACGGCGACGCGTCGTTCCCGGGGCAGGGCGTTGTCGCGGAGACGTTCAACCTGCAGGCGCTCGACGGCTACAAGGTCGGCGGCACCGTGCACCTGATCATGAACAACCAGGTCGGCTTCACAACCGACCCCGACGACGCGCGCTCGACGCGCTGGGCGTCGGACCTCGCGAAGGGCTTCGACGTGCCGATCATCCACGTCAACGCCGACGACGTGCCCGCGTGCGTAAGCGCCGTGCGGCTGGCGTTCGCGTTCCGCCAGGAGTTCGGCCACGACGTGCTGATCGACCTGATCGGCTACCGGCGCTTCGGCCACAACGAGTCCGATGAGCCCGCCTACACGCAGCCTGAGATGTACGCGAAGATCAAGAGCAAGAAGCGCGTCGCTGAGCTGTTCTCGGATCGCCTCGTCGCGGAGGGCGTCGTCTCACCGGAGGAGGTCGACCGCCAGGCGCAGGACGTGTGGGACAACCTCACGCTCCTGCACCAGCGCCTGAAGGCCAAGATCGTCGCGGCGGCCGAGCACGGCGACGAGCACAGCACGGGCGAGTACCAGCTCGACCGCTCGCCCAGTCCGGATGTCGAGACGGCCGTGCCGGCCGCGCGCCTGCGCGAGCTGGGCGAGGCGCTGCTGCACGTGCCGGACGGTTTCACGGTCCACACGAAGCTCGTCAAACAGCTCGATCGCCGCCGCGACGCGCTGGCCGAGGGCGCCGAGGCGCACATCGACTGGGCACATGCCGAGGCGCTCGCATTCGCATCGCTGCTGACCGAGGGAACGCCGCTGCGCCTGACCGGCCAGGACACCGAGCGGGGCACGTTCAGCCAGCGCCACATGGTGCTGCACGACGCCAAGACCGGGCAGACGGTGTGCCCGATCCAGAGCCTGCCCGACGCGCTCGCGCCGCTCGAGCTGCACAACAGCCCGCTGTCGGAGCTCGCGTGCATGGGCTTCGAGTACGGCTACAGCCAGGAGGCGCCGGAGACGCTCGTGTTGTGGGAGGCCCAGTTCGGTGACTTCGTCAACTCGGCGCAGGTGATCATCGACCAGTTCATCACGTCCGGGCTGGCCAAGTGGGGGCAGACCTCGCGCCTGACGCTGCTGCTCCCGCACGGCTACGAGGGGTCTGGCCCCGAGCACTCCTCGGCGCGCCTCGAGCGCTTCCTCGTCGCCTCCGGCGAGGGCAACGTCCGCGTCGCGAGCCCGACGACGCCCGCGCAATACTTCCACCTGCTGCGTCGCCAGGCGCGGATCGCCAAGCAGCGGCCGCTCGTCGTGATGACGCCGAAGTCGCTGCTGCGCCTGCCGCAGGCCGCCTCGACCGTCGCGGACATGGCCGAGGGCACGCTGTTTCACCCCGTCCTGCCGGAGCCGGGCGTTCGCGACGAGCAGGTCACGCGGCTGGTGCTCTGCACGGGCAAGATCTACTACGACCTCGTGGGCCACCCCGAACGTCCGTCGCATGAAGGCCTCGCGGTCGCGCGCGTCGAGCTTCTGTACCCGTTCCCAGAACGTCAGATACTCACGCTGATGGCGCGCTATCCGCGGCTGCGCGAGGTGCTGTGGGTGCAGGAGGAGCCGCGCAACATGGGCGCCCGCGCCCACATGTTCCCGAGGCTGATGCAGATCATGCCCGAGGAGATGCACTTCGGCTTCGTCGGCCGGCCCGAGCGGGCCAGCCCCGGCGAGGGCTACCCGGCGGCCCACATCGACGAACAGAACCGCATCGTCACGACCGCCATCGACCTGCGCCAGCCGATCTCCCAGTACCCGCGAAAGACGCCGGGCGAGCGCTGATGCGAGCGCTCTGGCGACGCTGGAAGGCGATCCGCGCGCAGCGCAAGCGCAAGCGCCGCGGCGTCTAGTTCAGACGGCCGCACGCCAAGCGAGGCGCGGACGCAGGGAGCGTGGCGTGGTCGCCCACGCGAGCGACCGAGGACAAAGCCTCGCGCCGGCATGCGGCCGTCTAGCGGCCTTTCCAGACCGGCTCGCGCTTCTCCTTGAACGCCGATGAGCCCTCGCGGGCATCCTCGGAGACGAACACCGGCGCGGTGATCGCACCCTGCTTCTCCCACATCTCGGCGCTGCTCCAGTCGTACTGCTCCTGCAGCACCTGCTTGGTCGCCATCAGCGCCAGCGGACCGTTCTTGGCGAGCGCGGCGGCCAGCTCGAGCGCCACCTCGACCGCCGCCCCGGGCTCTGCGAGGCGGTTGACGAGGCCCAACTCGAAGAAGCGCTCGGATGGCTGGAAGTCGCCGGTCAGCGCCAGCTCCATGACGACGTGGTAGGGCATCCTGCGCGGCATCCGCAGCAGCGCGCCGCCGGCGGCGACGAGCGAGCGCTTAGTCTCCGGGATGCCCATCTTGGCGCCCTTCGCGGCCACGATCAGGTCGCACGCCAGCGCTATCTCCATGCCGCCCGCGAGCGCAAAGCCCTCGATCGCGGCGATCAGCGGCTTGCGGGAGGCGCGCTGGGTGATCCCGGCGAAGCCGCGGTCGCCGTACCACGCCGACTCGCCCTTGACGAACGCGCCGAGGTCCATGCCCGCTGAGAAGAAGCCGCCGGCGCCGGTGAGCACGCCGACCGACAGGCTGTCCTCGCCGTCGAGCTCGTCGAGCGCGCCGGCGAGGGCCTCGGCCAGCGCCGCGTTGACGGCGTTGCGCACGTCGGGGCGGTTGAGCGTGATCAGCAGCACGTTCTCGCGGCGCTCGGTCAGGACGGGCGCGTCAGCGGTCATCTCGTGAACTCCTTGGTCGGGAACCACCTCAGCCTACCCGCGCCGGCGCCGCTCAGGCGGCGAACAGACGCAGCTCGGGCTCGCGCTCGCCGCGCAGGATCTCCGGATCGACCTCGACGCATTCGATGCCCCGCGCGAGCGCGAGCACGCGCGCCTGCGGCTTGACGACCTGCGCCGCGAGCACGCCGCGGCAGGAGCCGAGCGCCGGATCGAGCCGGATGCGCTCGAGATATCGGCTCAGCTGCTCGACCGCGTCGATCGTGGCGATGCGCTTGATCTCGACGGCGATCCACTCGTCCTCGACGTCCCGGCACATCAGATCGACCGGGCCGATGTCCGTCGGCCACTCGCGCCGGACGAGCCGCAGCCCCTCGCCGCACCACTGCGGCGCGTCGGCGAGCAGCTCCTGCAGCTCGCGCTCGAGACCCTCCTTCTCCAGCACGGCGAGCGCGTCGAGCTCGTGCTCGACGTCCGAGAGGACCTCCGCGACCGCGATCTCCAGGCGCTCCTCGCCGCGGCGTCTGCCTGTGCCCGTCAGGGTGCGAACGACGAGCCGCTCGAGCGCGCCGTCCGCGCCGAGCTGCTGCTCCACGACCGTTGGCGGTGACATCCAGTTGAGCGGCTTCACGCTCGCGCCGCCGCCCAGCCCCCGCCG
>Ga0209068_10000894_pt1 | contig 15225 bp, 14 predicted proteins | sample ColStrG_CSR_2012_FD_187200 | JGI IMG/M metagenome (GOLD analysis project Ga0209068, IMG submission 187200) | Freshwater sediment microbial communities in response to fracking from Pennsylvania, USA - Cold Stream Run_MetaG_CSR_2012 (SPAdes)... | ecosystem: Environmental > Aquatic > Freshwater >... | reverse complement strand
GGCCAAGGCCGCCGAGATGTTCCCGAAGTCGCGTACATCGATACTGGCCGCTTACAAGGCCGGGGTGAAGATCGCGGTCGGCACCGACGCCCCGGCGATACCGCACGGCAAGAACGCCGACGAGCTTGTCACCCTTGTCGATTGGGGCCTGCCACCGTTGGCGGTGCTGCGCGCGGCCACGGTGACCGCCGCCGAGCTCATCAATGTCACCGATCGCGGGCGACTTGCGCCGGGCACGCTCGCCGATGTCATCGCGGTGCCGGGAAACCCCTTGGAAGATATTACCGTTACTCAGAGAGTCAGCTTTGTTATGAAAGGCGGCAAGGTCTTTGTCCAATAAACAGCCATCCAGAACTGACGACCTGGTCGAGATCCAGCAGGTGCTTGCACGCTACGCCGTCACCATCACCCAGGGCGACATCGAGGGACTCATCGGTGTCTTCACGCCCGACGGAACGTACAGCGCGTTCGGCGACACGTACCGCTTGGACAGGTTCCCGGAGTTGGTGGCCGCGGCGCCAAAAGGCTTATTTCTCACCGGTACCGCGTTGATCGACCTCGATGGCGATTCGGGCAGCGGCACGCAGCCGTTGTGCTTCATCGAGCACTCGGCCCATGACATGCGCATCGGTTATTACCGCGACACCTATTCCCGCACCGCCGATGGATGGCGACTGAAGACGCGGGCCATGACGTTCATTCGCCGCAGCGGCGTGCACGACCACGGGCGCCCACACGCCATAGGTCGTCCATCCGGCTCACCGTGAACGTCGAGCAGTTCCGGGCGGATCTGCGCGCGTGGCTGGATGAGAATGACCTGACGCCCGGGCCCGATCACTCGCTGCAGGGTCACATGCAGCAGTTCCTCCGGGTCAGTCGGGCGCTCTACGATGCCGATTGGATGCGCTACGGCTGGCCGGTCGAGGTCGGCGGACTGGGCGGGCCGGCGCTGCTGCGTGCGATCGTCGGCGAAGAGGTGGTCGGCCGGCGCCTCGCCGATCCCGGCCCCTACTCGATGCTCGAGGTTCTCACGCCGACGATGATCGACTATGCGCCAGCCGAACTCGCGGCGGAAATGGTGCCGCGGCTGCTCAGCGGTCGCGAGCAGTGGTGCCAGGGTTTCTCCGAACCGGGCTCGGGCAGCGACCTCGCGTCACTATCCACCCGGGCGGTCCAGGACGGTGACAACTGGATTGTCAACGGGCAGAAGGTCTGGACCAGCTTCGCGCAGTTCTCGACGCGGTGCGTACTGCTCACCCGCACCGGACCCGGTCACTCACGCCATGAAGGGATTACTGCATTTTTCGTCGACCTGGACACACCGGGCATCACCATCCGACCGTTGCGCACCATGCATGGGGTCGACGAATTCTGCGAGGTGTACTACGACGACGTGGTGATCCCGGCAAGCCGGATGCTCGGCCAACCGGGCGACGGCTGGCGCCTCGCGATGGACCTACTGCCCTACGAGCGCTCCAGCTGCTTCTGGCAGCGGATCGCCTACCTGTACTCCCGATTCGATGCGCTGATCGCAGAGATTGGTGACGTCGGCGAGCCCGACGGCCACGACGAATACGACCTCGGTGCCGCCTATCTCGCGCTGCACACGGTGCGCTGCCGATCACGTGCCACCCAGCACCGGTTCCGCGACGGCGCGCGGCTGGGGCCGGACACCTCTATCGACAAGGTGCTGCTGGCCATCGCTGAGCAACGGCTGTATGACACCGTCCACGACCTGCTGCCCGGTGCGATCGAGCTCGACGACACGCCATGGCGCTCGGAGTACCTGTACTCGCGGGCGGCGACCATCTACGGCGGCACCGTTGAGATTCAGCGCAACATCATCGCCCGCCGGCTGCTCGACCTCGGGAAGGAGTGACGTGGAGTCCCTGAACGCCGCCACCGACTCCGAGTCGCTGCAGCTGCTGGCCGACTCGGTGCGCACCACCATGGCCAATCCTGCCGTGGCCTCGGGAGCTGAGCTCGATGCGGCGCTGGCCGACCTCGGCTGGCTCGATATGCTCGACGAAATCCCCGATTTTGCAATATCTTTGGTGTTCCGCCTTCTCGGCGAAACCGGTGCGCACGCTCCCGTGCTCAACGATGTCGTGCTAGACAATGCCCGACGTGCACTCGGCGGCACCGCGCCGCTGCCGTTCACGGGCGGCGCCTGGGTGGTGTGGGAGCGCACCGATGGTCCAAGTTCGACAGTCGGCGGTGAGCTGCCGATTCATCATGTGCCAGAAGGAGATCCGCTGCCGCCCGCTGCGCTGGCCGCGGGTCGCTTGGCATTGGGATGGTGGCTGGTCGGCACCAGCCGGGCGATGCTTGCACTGGCCCGCCAGCACGCGGTGGACCGCGTTCAATTCGGGCGCCACATCAGCTCGTTCCAAGCGATCAGGCACCGACTGGCCGAGACACTCGTCGCAATCGAAGGCGCCGAGGCGACCCTGCAGGCCGCTGCCGACGTAACTGACGATCCCGACGGTCTGGCCTGCCTACTGGCGAAGGCCGCGGCCGGTCAGGCGGCGCTGACCACCGCACGTCACTGCCAGCAGGTGCTCGGTGGTATCGGCTTCACCGCCGAACACGAGCTGCATCACCATGTCAAGCGGGCCTTGATCCTGGATGGACTGCTCGGCAGCGCCCGGGAACTGACCCGCGAGGCGGGCGCGGCGTTGCGGGCCAAGGGATCTGCGCCTCGGCTGGCGCAGCTGTAGCTGCTTCGCCTGCGCGGCGTCACGGATATGCGCCGGGTGCCTACAATTGGGCCATGACAAAACCCGACCGACCTCAAAATCAGTTCGGCGTTGCGTCGTTGATCCTGGGCATCGTAGGCCTAATCACCTGCTGGGCACTCATCGGGACGTTCTTCGGGATCGCGGCCGTGGTGACCGGCGATATCGCGCGCGGCCGGGTAAAGCGCGGTGAAGCGAACAACCCCCGAACCGCCCTGGCCGGCATTGTGTTAGGGGCGGTGGCGATCGTGGCAGGACTGGTCGCCATCAGCTATTTCGCCTCGCAAAGCGATTAGCGAGGCACGGATGCGCGGTCCGGCTGACTAACTGCGCGGCAGGCCGAGTACTCGCTGAGCGATGATATTGCGCTGAATCTCGGAGGTACCGCCCGCGATTGTCGCGGCAAAGGTGCGGGTGTATCGGTCGAACCAGCTCCCGTAGTGACTGTCCAGGTTCAGCGGGGCGAACGGGGCGGTGACCGCGCGCAGCGCGAGCCCTTCAGGCCCTTTGGCAGTCAGCGCATCGTCGCAGGCGCGTTGCATTGCCTCCGAGCCGAGCAGCTTGAGCACTGAGTGCGCGGACACATCTTCTTCACCGCGAGCGGCCTTGCCCAAGGCCGCCGATCCCATTAGCCGCAGCGCGTGGCAATCCATCACCAGGGTCGCATAATGATCCCGCTGCAGTGTTCCTGATGGACTGAAATCGACTGTCAGCCCGTGCAACATGTCTGCATAGTCCATCCAGAGCATGGCGCGCTCGTGGCCGAGCGACCCGGTTGCCACCTGCCAGCCCCCATTGAGCTCCCCCACTAAATTCTCGGCCGGTATGCGCGCGTCAGTGAAAAATACCTCGTTGAAGTCGACGTCCTCGTGGTCCGAGACCGAAGCGAACGGCCGGCGAACCACGCCGGGAGTATCAGTCGGAATCAGTAACGCGCTGATGCCCTTGTGTTTTGGCGCATCCGGGTCGGTACGCACAAACGTCAACAACACATCGGCGTGATGGGCGCCCGACGTCCAGACCTTCTGCCCGTTGACCACAAAGTGGTCACCGTCAAGCAGCGCCCGCGTTTTCAGTGACGCCAGATCCGAGCCCGCCCCGGGCTCGCTCATGCCCAGGGATGCGGTGATCTCGGCGCGCAGAATCGGGATCGCCCATTGCTGTTTCTGCTCCGGGGTTCCGAACGACAACAAGGACGCGGCGATGATGCCCACCCCCTGTGGATTGAAGCTCTGGTACATCCGCCGCCGCGCCAGCTCTTCCAAGTAGACGTATTGCTCCAACAGCGAGGCGTTGCGTCCACCGAATTCCGGCGGATTGCCGGGCGCCAACCACCCATTGTCGAACAGCAGCCGTTGCCAACGGCGCGCCCACTCCGGAATGTCCGAACTCGACCGGGGGCGATCGAGGACATCGCCCGAGTCGATTACCTCAGGCAGTTGCTCGTCCAGAAAGGCGATGAACTCGGCGCGGAACGCCTCAACGTCGGCATCAAAGGTCAGCTGCACTGCACTCCCCGGTGTTCGCCGGCCAGCCGCGGGTCAAGCCCTTGAGGTTCTCCCGGACGGCGCGTTCTGCTCTTTTCAATGCGCTTCCATACACGCATGCAAGAGAATAGTATTCTCGTACTAAGAAAGTTACAATCTCCGAAACATGGTCCGTGAGGGGGTCGAGCACACCGATGTCACGGCGTTCTCCGGTAGGGTCCAACCATGTTCTCCCCTTGCGGCAATCGTCAGAGCCGCCGGTGACCAGCCCAAGCGAAGAACCGGCCTGGAAGCAGCGGGCGGTCGAGCGGTCCATCAAGACGGCGAAATTGCGGGCGGCCCAGCGCGTTCAGCGGTTCCTCGATGCGGCGCAGGCGATCATCATCGAAAAGGGAACCACTGATTTCACCGTCCAGGAGGTCGTGGACCGCTCTCGTCAATCGCTGCGGAGCTTCTACCTGCAGTTCGATGGAAAACACGAGCTGCTGCTGGCGCTATTCGAAGACGCTCTGAGCCGGTCGGCCGACCAGATCCGCGCGGCCACCGAGAGCCACACCGATCCGCTCGAGCGGCTGAAGGTCGCCGTCGAGCTGTTATATGAGTCGTCCCGCCCGGACCCGATGGCCAAACGCCCATTATTCACCGACTTTGCCCCGCGATTGCTGGTGACACACCCAGTTGAGGTCAAGATCGCGCATGCGCCATTGCTGGCGTTGCTGTCCGAGCTTATGGAGGCGGCCAGCGAGGCCGGGGAATTGCGTGACGACGTCAACCCGCGCCGGATGGCCGCCATGACCATGCAGACGGTCATGTTCATCGCCCAGTCCAGCGGCGGCAACGACGACGCGACCGTTCATCCCATCGGCGCAGACGAGGTATGGGACTTCTGCTCTCGCGGATTCGCCGGCTAGCACCGTTGCGCGCGGGCCGAGGGGCCTCGTTTCGCGAGAACACCGCACCGAGCAAATAACGCACACGATTTGCCCGCGAGAATTGGATTCTCTAATACTTAGAACGACAGATAGCCAAAACGGATTCGCCGTTGACACCTGTTGGCGGCTGATGACAGAGTTCAGGATGCGGCACGATTCGCGGCCTCTCCGCTGAGACGGGCCGATCAAAATAAAGCCAGGAATGAGGTAGGTAAGACATGACCGGACGCGTTGAGGGCAAAGTCGCTTTCGTCACCGGGGCGGCCCGCGGTCAAGGCCGCAGCCACGCGGTGCGGTTGGCGCAAGAAGGCGCCGACATCATCGCCATCGACATCTGTAAGCCCATTCGCGAGGGTGTCCTGGACACCGCGATCCCGGCGTCGACGCCCGAGGACCTGGCGGAGACCGCCGACCTGGTCAAGGGTCACAACCGCAGAATCGTCACGGCCGAGGTCGACGTGCGTGACTACGACGCGCTGAAGGCCGCCGTAGACAGCGGGGTGGAGCAGCTTGGCCGGCTGGACATCATCGTTGCCAATGCGGGCATCGGCAACGGCGGTGAAACGCTGGACCACACCAGCGAAGAAGACTGGACCGAAATGATCGACATCAACCTGTCCGGGGTGTGGAAATCCGTAAAGGCCGGTGTTCCGCACATCCTGGCGGGCGAGCGGGGCGGGTCGATCATCCTGACCAGCTCGGTCGGCGGTCTCAAGGCTTACCCGCACACCGGCCACTACGTCGCCGCCAAGCATGGCGTCGTGGGGCTGATGCGGGCATTCGCGGTTGAGTTGGGGCAGAAGATGATTCGCGTCAACTCCGTGCACCCCACGCATGTGAAGACGCCCATGCTGCACAACGAGGGCACCTTCAAGATGTTCCGGCCGGATCTGGAAAACCCGGGTCCCGACGACATGGCCCCGATCTGCCAGCTGTTCCACACGCTGCCGATTCCGTGGGTGGAACCGATAGACATCAGCAACGCGGTGCTGTTCCTTGCGTCTGACGAAGCTCGTTACGTCACCGGCGTGACTCTGCCAGTCGACGCGGGTGGTTGCCTGAAATAGCCGTCTTTTCAAGTTAGCCCAACGTCGACTTGTCGGGCTCCGAAGGCTAGACGGCCCCCGACAGGTCGACGTTCGGCCCCCACTGCGATGCTGGGATTCTATGGACGGATTCGAAGGCCGCGGAGCGGTCATCACCGGCGGTGCGAGTGGCATCGGTCTGGCCGCCGCCACCGAGTTTGCCCGCCGCGGGGCAAGCGTCGTGCTCGCGGACGTCGATAAGCCTGGACTGGAACGGGCCGTGGCGCGGCTGCAGGTCGACGGGCTTGCCGCGCACGGGGTGATCTGCGATGTCCGGCATCTCGATGAGGTAGTGCACCTGGCGGACGAGGCATTTCGTCTGCTCGGCCATGTCGACGTCGTATTCAGCAACGCCGGCATTGTTGTTGCGGGTCCGATCGCGCAGATGACGCACGACGACTGGCGCTGGGTGATCGATATCGACCTGTGGGGCGCGATTCATGCCGTCGAAGCGTTCCTGCCGAGATTGCTCGATCAGGGCACGGGCGGCCACATCGCCTTTACCGCTTCCTTCGCCGGCCTGGTACCCAATGCCGGCCTCGGGACGTATGGCGTTGCTAAATATGGTGTTGTCGGCCTGGCGGAGACGCTATCGCGGGAGGTCAAGGACAACGGCATCGGTGTCTCGGTGCTCTGCCCGATGGTTGTCGAAACCAAGCTGGTGTCCAATTCCGAACGAATCCGCGGCGCGGATGACGGACTGTCGGCAGCACCCGACGTGACGGGGGAATTCGGTCCGCTTCCCACCCAGGACAACAGCCTGGGCGTCGACGACATCGCGCGCCTGACGGCCGACGCGATTCTGGCCGACCGGCTTTACGTCCTGCCGCACGAGGCAGCCCGCGCCTCGGTCCGGCGCCGGTTCGAGCGCATTGATCGCACGTTCGACGACCAGGCCGCCGAGGGCTGGCGACACTAGCACCGCCGAGCAAACTCGGTCAGGTCGTCGCGTGCATCGCGGGCGCGTGCCCGACGACGCCCTCGGCCTCCAGCTCTGCGATCTCTGCCTCGGTCAAGCCCAACTCGGCAAGCAGCTCGTGGTTGTGCTGGCCAAGTAGCGGCGCGGGCTGCGTGTGGAACGAAACCGGGCCGTCCGACAATCTCATCGGTACGGTGCTGAGCTTGGCCCGGCCGTTCACCGGGTGGTCCAGCTCTTCGAAGAAACCCCGAAACGCCAACTGGTCCAGCTCCGTTTGACGGTGCGGCTGAAGCACTTTGGCCACCGGCACACCGGCGCCCCACAGTGTTGCGACGATGTCGTCGACGGCGCGATCTTGGCAATACGCGGCCAGCTGTCCGTCGATCAGGTCTTCGTGCGCGCGGCGCCCGGCTGCAGTCGACAGGCTCGGATCGACTGCCCACGATGGTGATCCGAGCGCATCACCCAAGCGTCGCCATTGGTCGTCGGTTGCCACGGCAACCGCGACCCAGGTGTCGGGGCGCCCGAATTCGTCGATGTCGGCGGTGAGGTAGAGGTTCTGCGGCGCTGCCGTTGGTCCCCGGTTACCCGCGCGGTCCAACAGTGCGCCGTACGCGGAGTATTCGATGACCTGCTCGGCGGAGATGCTGAGCGCCGCATCCACCATCGCCGCCTCGACGAACACGCCCTGCCCGGTCCGGCGGCGATGCTCCAGGCCCAGCAGTAAGCCGTTGAGCGCATGCACACCGGCGTTCGGGTCGCCGAGGGAATACGGCTCATAGGGAGGGCGGTCGGGGTAGCCAGTCAGCCAGCTCAACCCAGACGCCGACTCGATGGCGTACGCGAACGCGGGATTGTCGCGCCACGGACCGTCGAGTCCGAATCCCGGCATTCGCAGCATCACCACGTCCGGCCGAATCGCCTGAATCGCTGCGAAATCCAGGCCGATCTGGTCTAGGACCCGAGGGGTGAAGTTCTCCACGACCACATCACAGGTCGCGATGAGCCGGCGCAAAAGCTCGCGCCCGCGCGGACTCTGCAAGTCCAGCGTCAGGCCCTTTTTATTGGTGTTGAGCGCCGCGAAGATCGGCGACTTCTCCCACCATTGGTCTTCGCTGATCGGTACGCCGGCGATCAGTCGGGTTCCGTCGGGACGGCGGGCGGATTCGATGTGAATGACCTCAGCCCCGAGCATGGCCAGAAAGTGGGTGCAGCAAGGACCTGCCCAAAATGTCGTCATGTCCAGGATCCGGAGTCCGCTGAACGGCAGAGGTTTGGCGTTGGCGGTCGGCTTCGGCCGCGGGGTCATGTTCGCGGCCCGGTAATGCGCGGTGTGCTCACCCAGTCGGGGTGCCGGCTGCGGCTGGACAAGTTGCGCGGGCCGCATGCGGTACGGGTGGCCGGGCTGCTGAAATCCGTCCCGCGGATTCCGTACAAACGAGCCGCGTTCGCGGAAATGGTCGAACGACGCGACGTTCGCGCCGTTGCCCACCGGCGCGTTGGGAATCCGGAATGCCGTTGCCAGATCGTGGATCTCGCCGGCCGGGGTGCTGCGCACCCAGGCATAGATCTCTTCGGCATGGATGTTGGCCTGTTCGGTGATCGACAGCGCCGATTCCTCGTCGATCCACTCCGGGTGGCCAACCATCGCGCATAGGTCGAACCATTGCTGTGCGGTCCCACACCCGAGGTCCACCAGACCGTCCTTGGCCTGGGCCACACCCGGCACCGTAAGACGGCGTGCGTTGCGCCACGGGCGTCCAAGCATTTCAAAGTAGCTGACCGGGTAGTAAGTCAGGCAGAGGATCTGTGTTTCCAGCATCGACAGATCGATGAGTTGTCCCGCACCACTGCCGAGCCCGCTGCACCGCGACGCCAGTGTCGCAGCGCTCGCGTAGGCACCCGCCAGATATTCGCCGACCTGCCCGCCGACGAACACCGGTGCTCGGTCCGGCAACCCGCGCCCAAGCCCGACGATCCCGCCGGACCATGCCTGCAGGGTGAATTCGGTTGCCGCCCGGTCGCGCCACGGACCTTCCAGGCCGAAGGGCGTGATCGAGGTGACGGTGAGGTGCGGGTACGCGCTGTGGATGGCGGCGGGCCCAAAGCTTTCGTGTTCGGCTAGCTTCGAGCCCGCGGACCACACCACGGCGTCGGCAGCCGCCAGCAGCTTGCGCACCATCTCGATGTCGTCGCCGACCTCTGCATCGGCGACCACGCTGCGTTTCGAACCCGCCAGATAGCCGAACAACGCTCCATCGCTGCCGGCCGGGATGGCCGCGCCAGAAGACGTCCACATTCGCAACGGATCACCCTGTGGCGGTTCGACTTTGATGATGTCGGCGCCCCCATCGGCGAGCAGCTTAGTGCAGTAGGCCCCCGCTACGCCGGTGGACAGGTCGACCACGGTGTATCCGGCCAGCGGTGGCTCGACCCGCGCTTCCTCCACTCATGCCTTCCAAAAGGGGCTCACGGTCAGCACTTCGGGACCGTCAGCGGTAATCAGGACCGCTTCTCGGCCGAACACCGCACCGGTCCCCTGCTCCCAGACATAGCCGGTTACGGCGAGCACCATTCCAGGCTCCAGTCGTTCCCCGGCCGCGGTCCGCGGCAGGTGTGACGAAATGACCGGCGGGTCAAAGCCCATGCCCAAGCCCCGGGCCACCGGCATCGGCGGCGCCGGTTCTCCTGCGGCTTGGTAGGCGGCGAGCAACTCGCCGGCGCCGGCGCCCGGCCGGCAAGCGGCTATCAGCCGGGACCACAAACCGTCCCAGCGCCGGTACAAAGCTGAGACATTGGGGGCATTCCGTCCATCGCCCACTGGCCAGGTTCGCCCGACCTCACCCGCGTAACCACCGGCCAACACCCCAGCGGAAAATGCCACCAGGTCACCATCTTTAACGCGGCCGTCGCCTTTGTTCCGGCGCCACGGGTGCTCGGCGGAAGTCACCCACGCGACATCCTGATTCAACGGGGTACTCACTCCGCCTGCGGCTGCGGCTTCCACAAGCACACCGGCGAGCGTCTGCTCGCGCACACCGGGCGCCAGCTCGGCTACCGCGACGGCCAGACTCGATTCGGCCACCGCGATCGCCTCCTGCAATGCGGCCACTTCCTCATCCGTTTTGATTCGCCGCGCCGCGCGCATTGCGAGTTCCCCGTCGACCAGCTTGGCGTTGGGAAACGCCTTCGGCAGCAACTGGGCGAAACCCGGTGACAGCGCATCGGTTCCGACGCGCCGGGCGGTGGCCGCGCCATCGATGCGCTGCAGCGCCGCGATCGTATTCATCGGATTCCACGAGATGCCGTACAGGTTCTCGTGCGGGATATCGTCCGGAACGCCCTCATCCCAGGTGCTCAGCAGATGAATGGCACCGGTTGCGCGCACCAGCACACAGCCGGGACCGAATGGCCGCGTGCCCGCGACCCAAAGCTGTGGCGCACCGGTGACGTAACGCACGTTGGCCTGACGACCCAGGACCAATATGTCGAGATCGTGCGCGGCCATCTGGTCCAGTGCCCGTTGACGTCGCCCCGACCGAAGCGCCCGGTCGTCGGGCAGAACTTCAGTTGCCATAGGGGTCATACGGGTAGTCGGTCAATCGAATCACGCCTTCGTCGGTAATCACCAAAACCTCTTCGCTTCGGTAGCCGCCGGTACCGTCCTCCCACACCACCGGTTCGAGGACCAGCACCATCCCGGCCTGCAGGACGTAGTTCTCGTCAAACTCCTGGCCGAGATCGGTTCCGATCATCGGCATTTCGGCGGCGTTGACGCCGATGCCGTGGCCCAGATAGAAGTGCGGCAGCCAGGGCTTGCTACCGCCGTTGGCCTTAATTGCTGCCCTGGCCAAATCGGCGGCGGTTACTCCGGCGCGCGCCACACCCAGGACAGCGGTCATGATCTCGAACCACTTGTCGAACTGCGCCTGCTGGCGTGGCGACGGGTCCCGGCCGACGATCCAGGTGCGGCCGAAGTCAGAGCAGTAGCCGTGATAGGTGATGCTGACGTCCGTCCAGAGCACGTCACCCTCGGCCAGTTCACGTTCGGTGCTCAGCAGCGGCAGCGCCAGGTCACCGTGTGTGGTCCAGACGCCCTCGGCCTTGCTCGGCGGCATCACCTGCCAGATCGGTTCCAGCATGCTGGCCGTGGCCCCCAATTCGAAGGCCTGTCGCAAGAAGCTCGCCGACAACTCGGTCTGGCGGATACCGGGGGCCAGACGCTTCTGGACCTGCACCATCGCCTCGTCGGTGATTCGGATCGCGGTGCGCATGCAGGACAATTCATCCGGGGTTTTGACAGCCTTCGCAGCGCTGACAACGGCGGCGGCGTCGACGGGTGCACCGTCGGGAAACAACTGTTTCGCCGCGCGCGACATGGCGCCGGTGAACTCGTCGACCGCGGTTACCGCTCCGGCTGGAATCAGATCGGCCAGAACCCGTGCGAAATTGGCGACGCCTTCGTCGAATTCGAGATAGACCGGCCCATGTAGATGATCGGCGGGCAGGCCTGACTCCATCGAGGCGCCCTCGCGGAACGGCAGGAACAGATGCGGCCACTCATCGTCGGCGACCACCACGGCCACCGGCCGCTCGACGTAGGACAGTCCGGCGTCGCCCAGCGGCCAATTGGTGCCGGTGGCGTAGACCACGGCGTTGTTGCCGAGCAGGATCATTGCGTCAACGCTGCGTTCGGCCATCGCCGATCGCAGCCGTGCGCCGGTCTCCCGGCGCAGCCGGCCCAAGTCGGGTGTCTCGGGGATCACCAGGCTCGTGCTGGTGCCCGCGTGCGCGAACGTTGTCATCGCGCCACCACACGCCTCATTAGAGCCCCAGGAATTTCGTGATATTGCCACTGACGATTTTTGCCGCGTCGGCCGGCCCGACAGCGTCGACGACGGCCGCCAACGACTTTTCGGAATAGCCGTAGGTGCTTTCGTTGTGTGGATAGTCGCTGGACCACATCACCTTGTCCACCCCGATGTGGTCCATCAACTGCAGGCCCAGTGGGTCGACCATAAAGGATGCGCTCATGTGGTTGTCCCAGTAGTAGCGCACATCGTGCTCGAGTGGGCGGTTGAACATGTGCTGATAGGACCCCACCAGGTGCTCGGCGTCTTGGAGCGCCCACGGCACCCAGGCGATGCCGCCCTCGAACCAGCCGAGACGCAGCCCCGGGTGCTCGTCAAGAATGCCGCCAAAGATGTACTTGGCGAACGTTTCCCGGAACCCGTCGATGTTGATCATCATGCCGACGACAACGCTGTTGAACTCGGTCGGGCTCTTCGGCGGGGTCTCTCCGATGTGGTGCGTGACCGGCAGGCCCGCGGCCTCGATCTCATCCCAGACGGGCCTCATGCTGGTGCTTGAGTAGTCGATCGGGTTGCCGTCGTCGTCCTTGCCCGGGTTCAGCGGCATCAGGAAGGTCTTGAGCCCCAACGATTTCAATTCGGCCAGGGTCTTACGAGTGCCTTCCGGATCCCACCAGTTGATCAGTCCGGCACCGTAGAAGTGCCCGGCCGACCGCTCTTGCAGCTCGGCGATGTATTCGTTGTAGATCCGGAATGTCAGTTCACGAAGCTTCTTGTCCGGGTAGTGGAAAAGCGCCAGCACCGCGTTCGGGAACGCCAGTTCTTTCTCGACGCCGTCTTCGTGCAACTCCTGGATCCGTGCCTCCATGTTGGTGCTCGCGGCACCGGGCAGGTCGTCGTACTGCATCAGCACAGCGCTGAAATCGCCCGGCAGGAACGACTGACCCTTGCGCCCGACCTGATAGGCGCCGTCCTCGTGCCAGATCCGCGGGGCTTTGTCCTTGAGGTCGTCCGGGAAGCGTTCGTAGAAGATGTCGGCGGCCAGGGAAATGTGGTTGTCCGCGGAGAAGACCACGGTGCCTTCCGGCAGACCCACATCGCTGTCCGCGGCGTGCCCGCGGCGATCTTTCGGGGCTCCATGCCCCCCGGGCGGGTAGAGCGAAACGGTGCTTGTCGGCGTTGACATTGTTGACCCTCCAGTCGGATCGGCATTTTCGACAGTAGTCATCTCGGGCTGATCAATAAACTTCGTTCACGTACGCCTACCACTTCACTGGCAGCTCGTAGACGCCGTAGGCGAGCCGGTCATCCTTGAACGGGACATCCTCGAACGGAATCGCCAGCTCCAGCGTGGGAACACGACGGAACAGGGTGCCGAAGACGATCTGCATCTCGGCGCGGGCAAGTTGCTGCCCCACGCACTGATGCCTGCCGTAACCGAACGCGACATTGCGGTCGGCGCCGGAGCGGTGCAGATACAGCCGATCAGGTTCGGTGAATGCCTGCGCATCCCAGTTGGCCGGAGCCAGGTCGATGATGATGCCTTCGCCGGCGCGGATGACCTCCCCGGCGATGTGGATGTCTTCCACCGCGACGCGGCGCTGGCCGTTCTGGATGATGCTCAGGTAGCGAAGCAGCTCCTCGACCGCGTTGGCCAGGATCTTGGGGTCTTCGGCATCGCGGATGACCGCTGCCTGCCCGGGATTTTGCAGCAGAGCGAGCACGCCGAGCCCGATCATGTTCGCGGTGGTCTCGTGCCCGGCGATCAGCAACCCGGTGCCCAATTGCGCGGCTTCTTTGACGCTGAGCTCACCGGCCTTGACCCGCTCGGCGAGGTCGGATACCGCATCCTCGGCCGGGTTTTCCATCTTGGCCTCGACCAGCTGCGAAAGGTACTTAAACAGGCTCGTCGCACCTTTGGCGGTGTCCTCACCGGTGGCGTAACGCGCCAGCCCGACGTTGGCGTGATGCTGAAACATCTCGGCGTCCTCGTAAGGGACCCCGAGCAGCTCGCTGATCACCACCGACGGAACCGGCAGAGCGATCGCGGCCACCACGTCGGCCGGCTGCGGCCCGGCCAGCATCGCGTCGATGCTCTCGTCGGTGACCTGCTGGATGGCCGGGCGCAGACCCTCCACCCGCTTGAACGTGAACGGCTTCGAGAGCATCCGCCGGAACCGGGTGTGCTCTTCGCCGTCGACGGTGAAGACCGATCGCGGGCGCTTGTGCACCGTGGACAACATGCCTTCGTTCCAGTGCGGGAAGCCGGGCAACCGGTCATCGACGCTGACCCGGGCATCGGAGAACAGTTCGCGCACCGCCTCGTGGCCGGTGACGAGCCACGGTGTGCTGCCGTCCCAGATCCGGACCCGCGACAGCGGCTTGATGTCCGCAAGGGCCATGACGTCAGGCGGCGGGGCGAAGGGGCAGCCCGCGTTCCTCGCCATTGGGTACTCCGGGATCACGGAGGCCGCCTCGGTCGCGCTGCTCGTGAATGTGTCCGACATGTCTCTCATTCCTCGATATGGATGGCCAGTGCGGGACATGCCGCAGCCGCTCGGCGCGTGCCCTCGGCCTGCTCGGCCGACGGGTTCGCGATCAGCAGGACGACGACACCGTCCTCATCCCGTTGATCGAACACGTCCGAAGCATTCATTACGCAGTTCCCCGACGATGCGCAGACATCTTGGTTAACAGTCACTTTCATAGACATACCTTCGGAAGCAATCTCTTCACGCGTACGGCGTCACGGGAGCCAACCACAGCCCCACGATCGCGTCGATGAGACCGGATGCGGCAGCCGGCCAGGAACGTCTGGATATCGATCTGCCTGCGGCGAGCGTATGTTCGCGATCGGCGCAGGTATGCATCAGCAGATTGCGGGCCATGATGTTGCGTTCGTACCGCACATCGGCCGGCAAATTGGGCAGGCAGTGGTTGAAGCCGTCGACGACCTGAACCAGCGACGGCGAGCTGAGCGCACCCTTGACCACGACGTTGTAGTACGCGGGATCGGTCATCGCCTGCGCCGCAAAGCGCGCATACCAGCTGGGATTGCCGAGAGCGGCCAGATGGTCGGTGAGCGGACGCACCAGGCAGGCCACCCAGCCCCGCAACTCGGCGGCGTTGCCCGATGCCACCAGGTCGGCCACCATTTGCTCACGGAGCTCTTCAACGGGTCCGCGGTGCTTCTGCTCGATGGCGCGCACCAGGTCTGCTTTGGTGCCGAAGTGGTAGCCCACCGCGGCGTTAT
>Ga0209068_10000893_pt1 | contig 15241 bp, 8 predicted proteins | sample ColStrG_CSR_2012_FD_187200 | JGI IMG/M metagenome (GOLD analysis project Ga0209068, IMG submission 187200) | Freshwater sediment microbial communities in response to fracking from Pennsylvania, USA - Cold Stream Run_MetaG_CSR_2012 (SPAdes)... | ecosystem: Environmental > Aquatic > Freshwater >... | reverse complement strand
CGCGGCACCGGCCTCCGGGCTGAAATTCATAGGGCCGCGCGTCGCCTGTCACGGCCGCGTCATCGAGCCGTCCCAGAGTGACGCTGGCCGTCATATCATGTCCAGCCACAACATCGCCCTGTCCGACGCCGCCACCGCGCAGGCATTTTCCGGCTCGCTGGCCGGTCGGCTTGCTTGGCCCGCAGCCGCGGCCCTGATGGTTTTGGCACTGCTCGCGCCCGCGCTGTGGAACGGTTTCCCGCTCATTTTCGCCGATACCGGCGGATATCTGCTGCGGCCGATCGACGGGACGCTCGATATCGGGCGCTCGGCCCTCTACGGAGCGTTCCTGGCGGCAGGGATCCGGCTCGAATTCTGGCCGAATGTCCTCATGCAAGCGGCTTTGGCCATCTGGATTATCGCGCTCACGCTGCGCACGCATCTGGACCGCGTTCGGCGCACCACCACCCTGCTGGTCGTGCTTGGATTGGCGGGCCTGACCAGCTTGCCATGGACCGCCAGCCAGCTGATGCCGGACATCTTCGTGCCGCTGGCGGCGCTCGCGCTGCACCTGCTGGCGCTGCGGCCGGCGCGGCTCAAGACAATGGAGATCGCGGGCCTCGGCGCCCTCGCCGCCTTCGCGATCGCCAGCCATATGTCGATCTTGGGCATGGGGCTCGCGTTGTTGCTGGCCTATGCGGTCATGGTCCTGCTGCCGCCTCGATGGGACCTGCCGCGCCCGCGGCTCGCGCTGCCGGCCGCGGCGCTATGCGCCGGCATCGGCTTGGCGCTCACATCCAATGCGATCATCGGCGGCCAGTTCGCGTTTACGCCGGGCGGCGTCAATTTCCTGTTCGGACGGCTGGTTCAGGACGGCATCGTGAGCCGCTATCTCGACCGCGCATGTCCCGATCCGACATTGCGCCTGTGTGCGTATCGCAACGCGCTTCCCATGCCGGCCGTGGACTGGATGTGGTGGCCGGAAAGCCCGTTCCAAAAGCTCGGCTCTTGGAAAGAATTCACACCGGAGGCCGAGCGCATCATCGTCGGCACGCTGCGGACGGATCCGGGCGCGCATATCGTCACCGCGGTCGAGGATACGTGGCAGCAGTTGGTGACCCTCGGCACCGGCGACGGAGTCAATTCCGACAACAACCAGCACGCGGTATGGGTTCTTTCCACGCACGCCCCTAACGCGATGGCGCGATTCAACGCCGCCGCGCAACAACGCGACCTCTTCGATTTCACCGCGATCAATTGGGTTCAGGTTCCGCTCGCGCTCTTGGCAACGGCGACCATGCCGATCCTCGCGCTGCGGCTGCGTCAGCGGCGGCCCGCGATCGCCGCCTTGGCTTTGAGCGCCCTGCTGGCGTTGCTGGCCAATGCCGCGATCTGCGGAATCTTTTCGAACCCGGACCCACGCTATCAGAGCCGCCTCGCCCCGATCGCGGTCTTGGCCGCCCTCGTCGCGGTGCTGGACACAAGGCGCAGCCGGCGTTCCGGCAGCAATCCGAGAGCTCTTCCGGCTAACCCCTCAGCCCGTCTACAAATTGCCGACCAAATCGGATAGGCTCTCGAGCCAAGCCAGCTGGAGGATCGCGCCATGACGGAACAAAATTTGGCGGAGCAAAAATTCATCGTCGAGCCGCATTTCCGGCTGCAGGAATGGGTCGCCGAGGAAAAGGGCTACTTCAGGGACGAAGGGCTCGACTACATCTTCCGGGAGCTGATCCAGTCCACCGACGGGGCGCACCACGACAAGGGCGACAAGGTCGGCGCCTACCAATCGTTCGAACGCGGCCGCCAAGCCGACGTGAGCTGCGCCTGCCACTGGACCGTGGGGGTGGCCGCATCGAAGGGCAAGGGGCGGCTCTATGCCGACGTCTATTCGGTCGCGCCGTCGGGCGTGTTCGTTCCGGCCGATTCGCCGATCAAGACGCCCGACGATCTCGCCGGCGTGCCGATCTCGGTCGGCTACCAGTCGGGCAGCCATTACTCGACCATTCAGGCGCTGGAGCCCTACCTGCCGGCCGCCGAGATCAATCTGTCGTTCGCCGACGGAATGTTGTTCAAGCGGATGGAGATGCTGATCGAGCGCAAGGCACCGGCCTCCGCGTTGTTCAGCGGGCCCTATTACTTTGCCGAGCAGCTCGGTTTCCGCAAGATCATCGACACGACCTTCATGATCGCGACCATGATCACCGGCAATCCGGAGCCGGACGATCTGCGCAAGTTCTTCCGCGCGCTCCGCCGCGCGCAGCGCGACATCGATCTGCGCCCGGATCGCTACACCCACTACTACAAGAACGAATTCCCCTTGCGCTATCACGCGGCGATGGACACGCGCCGCTGGGGTCCGGGCGAGCGCCTGGTGTTCGAGCCCTATACCAAGGAGGTCTATGAGGAGACCTTCAAATGGATCGCCGATCACGGCATCTTCGCCGACAGCGGCATGGGCTCGGGCCGTTACGAGGAGGCCGTCGTCAGCACGACGCAACCGGCCTGAGGGCAATTGTGACTCACGCGTAGGGCGCCCCTCGTGGGCGCCCGCGACAGGGCGGCCATGAGGGCCGACGCTACGCCCCTTTGCCCCGCAAACGGCAACCCGGCCCATATTTCCGCCGCAAGCAAAGTGCTATCCATCGGGCGATCATCCCTGTGGGCACCATGAAAAATTTCCTCATTCTCAGCCTCGCTGCCCTGCTGCTCGCGGGGTGGTCTGCGCCCGCCGCCCTGGCCCAGCCGAGGAACGGCGGCCCCCGCATCGAGTGGGAGGTGAAGAACCGGTTTCGGCTGTTTCGCAGCGAAGCCGATTTCCAGCGTCACGTCGCCGCCGATCGCGGCGACGGCCTGCTGGCGGCCGAGGACCGCCTCGCCCGCGAAAGCGACGGCCGCGGCTGGGCACGCGATACGGTGGAGCGGCTCTGCGTCGACCGGGCCGGAAAGCTCCTGGAGACCTGCGACCGTGACGGAACGCTGGAAGACTATCTGGCGCCGCGCGACCACCGCGTCGGAGTGGCGCTGGCCGGAACCATCCCGGCCAACACCGGCTGCGTCTGGAGCCTCGATGACGGCACCGGCACGCCGCGGCAAGTCATGGCGCGTTGCGAGGAAGAGGTGAAGATACGCGTCGCCTATGGGCGCACGACGCTCGCCAGCGTCGACATCCTTCTGCCCGACGGCACCGCTCAACGGGTGGTCGCCGACATTCAGGTGCGCGACGTGTTGATCGCCGGATTGGGCGACTCGATCGCGGCCGGCGAAGGCAATCCCGACCGGCCGGTCAGGCTCTCGGACGAGGGCTTCTGCTTCCAGCGCTTCCTCGGCACGGTGCGCAGCGAATATTATCGGCCGGGGCGCGACGGCTTTAACGGCAACAGATCCTGCAGCTTCAGCTCCGCCGACGAATCCCTGACCGAAGCCTGGGCCCGGCAAAGCGCCCGCTGGGAGAGCGGTCCCTGCCACCGCTCGCTCTACGGCTATCAGTTGCGCAGCGCGCTCGGCCTTGCGGTCGAGAACAGCCATATCGCGGTCACCCTCATCCCGCTCGGCTGCACCGGCGCCAAGATCGACGCCGGCTTCCTGACGAGCCAGCGCATCAGCGAATGTCCGAGCCCCGGCACCAATGCGGCCTGCCCGGGAAGCTCGCCGGCGCAGATCGACGAACTCAAGGACCTCATGGCCAAGGCGCATCGTCGCCAGCCCGGGCGCAACATCGATCTCGTCCTGCTCACGATCGGAGCCAACGACATTCTGTTTTCCGGGCTGATCGCCAATGTCATCGTCGAATCGACGACGGATCGCATCGTGCTCGGCCGCGGCGGCACCATTGCCACCGTCGCGGATTCGCAAAAGATCCTCGACAACGATCTGCCGGGCAACTTCGCCAAGCTGCGCGCCGCGCTCAAGCCGTTCGTAGGCGGCGATCTTTCGCGCGTCGTGTTCGTCAGCTACGGAAATCCCGTGCTCACTTCCGGCAACACGCTCTGCACCGGCGGTCGCGACGGCTTTGACGTTCATCCGGCGTTTTCCGCCAACAGCGCCCGCTTGCACCAGGTTTCGGAATTCCTCGGCGGGCAATTCCTGCCGAAGATCAAGGCGCTGGCGCTTTGCGAAGGCACGGCCTGTCGCGATGCATCGAGCGAGGCCATGACCTTCGTGGACCACCACCAGGCGGCATTTGCAAATCACGGCCTTTGTTCACGCTCGAACGACGATCCGGAATTCGATCGCGCCTGCTTTTCGCCCAACGGCGACAGTTTCCGCACCAATCCGACACAAGCCGCGACCGATCCGCTGGCTTGCGGACGGCCGGCGAGCGAGTACCGCGCCTATGCGCCGCGCGCACGCTGGATCAGGACCGCGAACGACAGCTACTTTACCGCGCTCACCTATCCGCAGGGCCAGTCCTCGATGCTGCAACCGAGCAACATCCATGACGCGACGTGGGGCATCATGTCGGCTGTCTACGGCGGAGCCATTCATCCGACCGCGGAAGGCCATGCCGCCATGGCGGACGCCACCTTGCCCGAGATGCGCGCGGTCCTCGGCCTGCAGCCCTTGGAGCCGCCGGTGCGATCGGAACCGCTGCCGCCGGTCAACGTCAACGCGCCGCCGCACGTTGTTCGTTGAATCGCGATGCGCGCGCAGGGGCGCCCCTTGTGGGCGCCCGCGGTGGCGGCAACGACAGGGCGGCCACGAGGGCCGCCGCTACCGAACGCCCAGCTTCTTCTGCAGGCTCGAGGACGAGGTCGTGTACTGGAACACCAGACGCTTGTCCGGATAGACGTAGTGGTGGGCCTTCTGGGCCGCGAGCGCAGCCTCGTGGAAGCCGGACAGGATCAGTTTGAGCTTGCCGGGATACCAGTTGATGTCGCCGATGGCGAAGATGCCCGGCACGCTGCTTTCGAAGGCGGCGGTATCGACCGGGATCAGCTCCCCGTCCTTGAGCGCGATGCCCCAATCGGCGACCGGCCCGAGCTTCATGGTGAGCCCGAAGAACGGCAGCAGGGCATCGCACGCGATATCGAAATCCGAGCCGTCGTTGCGCTTGACGACGGCCTTGGCGATCCGGCCATCCTCGCCTTCGAGGCTCGAGACCTGGCCGAGCACGAAATCGATCTTGCCCTCGGCGGCAAGCGCCATCATCTTGTTGACGCTGTCGGGCGCGGCGCGAAACTGGTCGCGCCGGTGCAGCAGCGTGAGGCGGCTTGCGACCGGCGCGAGATTGAGCGTCCAGTCGAGCGCGGAATCGCCGCCGCCCACGATCAGGATTCGCTTGCCGCGGAACGCCTCCATCTTGCGCACCGAGTAGAACACGGATTTTTCTTCATAAGCCTCGATGCCCGGGATGGGCGGCCGCTTGGGCTGGAACGAGCCGCCGCCGGCCGCGATCAGCACGACCTTCGCCTCGAACAGCTTGCCCTGGTCGGTCTTCACGCGAAACAGCGGATCGCCGATCTTCTCGATCGTCTCGACCATCTCCTGCAGATGAAAGGTCGGCGCGAACGGCTTGATCTGCGCCATCAGGGAATCGACCAATCCATTCGCGGTCGTGAACGGCACGCCCGGAATGTCGTAGATCGGCTTTTCCGGATACAGCTCCGCGCACTGGCCGCCGATCTTGTCGAGGATGTCGACGAGATGCGCCTTCATGTCGAGCAACCCGAGCTCGAACACGGCAAATAGTCCGCACGGGCCCGCGCCGATGATGAGCACGTCAGTCTTGATCGGTTCGTTCATACGTCTTCCGCCTTGCGTCTGCGCGGCCGTCCATGGCCGGGTCGGCGCCTGTGTAGCGGTGGCGCCATATGAGGAAAAGCCCCGACGCCGGAACGGCAGGGATGCGTAGCGCGGATGGTTAAGCCTGGCGTTCGGGAACGCGAACGACCAATCCGTCGATCTCCGCCGTCACCTTGATCTGGCAGGACAAACGCGAGTTTGGCTTCACGTCATAGCCGAAATCGAGCATATCCTCCTCCATCGGCGAAGGCTCGCCCACGATCGCACGCCAAGCCTCATCCACATAGACATGGCAGGTCGCGCAGGCGCAGGCGCCGCCGCATTCGGCCTCGATGCCGGGAACGCCTTGCTTGATCGCCGCCTCCATGACGGTCGATCCGATCTCCGCGTCGACGGTGCGGCTGGTGCCATCGGCACCGATATAAGTGATGTTGGGCATGGGCTCCGGGGCGCTGCAGGTTTGGATGGCGTTGCGGCGGGTCCTATAACCGCTGACGAGGCAACGCGCCAGCGCGCTTTCGTGCCGCAGGTCGAATCCCGGCAGCCCATGCGGACTGCGCACCAAATCATTTGCGTTGGAGCATTCCCGGGAAAGAACCTGCCCTCGCAACGGCGGGGAGTGGAATCCGGTTCTCCGTCCGAAAATCCGACAAATGCAAAAATGCTAGCGCGCGGCGTGCAGTTGGAGCCGATCCGCGATGACCGCCCTCGCCTCGTCCACCGCGGCCGCCAGTCTCGCCACGGCGTCGGCGACCTCGCCGGCACCGGAGCGGATCGCATCCATCTCCACCACGGCAGCCGCCTCGGCGACGCGCCAGGCCCCGATGCCGCTGGCCGAGCCCTTCAATGTGTGCGCGAACGCGGCCACGGCCGCAGGCGCGGAGTCCCGCATGTGCGCCAGCAGGACGGCTGCCTGTCGGTCGAACAACGTCAGCACCTCGGCTTCGAGATTGCGCTCGCCGAGAGTCATGCGTGCCAGATGCTCAAGATCGATCGTCTCGACCGACGCCGGCAACGGTGCGCCAGTCGGAGCGGCGGCCTCTGCCGTTGGCTCCATATTCGCCTCCCGAGGGCTCTTTGGCCCCTTGAATGCGCGACTTTGACAGGAAGGCGACCAACACCCGGTTAAGGACGGGATCCGGCGCCGACCCGCGGCGCCCGTTTGGTGGTCGCGCGGTTAACGTCGACCTAACGTCCGCCAACCGGTCGCGCCGGCGGCACCCCGGCCGGTTTCCTCGCGCCGGGCGGAGGGGCCGATTCGCCCGACTAAGGGATTTTGCGCGCCGGGGCGGGGCAGCCTCGAGCATGGGCGATGGGCAACGTGGAAGTCGGCCTCCGCAGGCGGGCAAACGGGTCGAAAAAGCAGTTTCCCACAGGGATCGACAATTCGCGCCACATGCGGCGCCACGCCTCGTTTGGCCGCATCGCGGCCGCAAAGGACCGGAATAAGTTACCGGTATTGCGTGCGAAATCTTGATCGTGGTGCCTGCCTCGACTTGCCTTAATCATCGCTACCGCAGTGTTAACGATGATTAAAGAGAACTTAACAACCGGTTTTCTTTGGTCTGCCAAGCCGATAGGATATCCAAGCGGCAGAGGAATGTGTTTTGCGGCGCGTTCAGGCCCGCTGCCTAACGACGATCTTGAGGGGGCTCAAGCTGACGCGCTCGTGACGTGGCCCGGTAATCCATGGGGGCTGCGGACTTGGTCCAGAGTAACTGACGAGGCGACGACCGACATGGCGAACACCCCGAAGATGAAGGATCCGACAGAAGCGGCGCTGTCGGCCATCCAGGATGCGCTCAATGTGCGGGATGCCGAGCCTTCCGGGACCATGATTGCACCCCCTAACGCGGCCATTCCGGCGGACGAATCCCGCTCCGAGCGCGCTTGGCCCGGCCTGCGTTCGAGCAAGACGGCCAAGACCGAATCATTCGAGGACGAAGCGCGCCACCCCGAGGACAGCGACACGCTGCGCCGCCCGGCCAACGACGATCGCGAGTCGATCGGACAGATTCTCCGAACCCTGCAGCGCCGCCCGACCAGGACGTCGTACGTTCTGGCCGGCGTATTCGCCGTCGCCTGGATGATCGTCGGCGTTGTCCTCGGCCGGGCCTATATCCCGGATATTCAGGAAACGCTTGGACCGAGCGGTTTGACCGCGCCGGTGCTCGCCGTGCTCGGCCTCATTTACGTGGCGCCCGTCGTCTTCTGCTTCGTCCTCGCCCACATGGCCTGGCGGTCGCAGGAGTTGCGGCTGATCGCCCAATCCATGGCCGAGGTGGCCATGCGGCTCGCCGAGCCCGAGACGGTGGCCCGCGAGTCGATCGTGACCGTCGGTCAGGCGATTCGGCGCGAGGTGGCGGCCATGGGCGACGGCGTCGAGCGCGCCTTGGCGCGCGCGGCCGAGCTCGAGACGCTGGTCGCCAACGAGGTGTCCGCCCTCGAGCATGCCTACAACGACAACGAGGTGCGCATTCGCGCGCTGCTCCAGGATCTAGGCGGCCAGCGCGATACGCTGGTCGGCCAGGCCGAGCAGGTCCGTGACGCCATCAACAGCGTCCATCTCGATCTCAGCCACGACATCTCGCAGATCAGCCAGCTGGTCGCCGATCAGGTCAACGAGGCGTCGCGGCGCATCACCCATACACTCGCCGAGAAGGGCGAGCACATCTCGCGCGCGCTCGGGCACGCCGGCGACACCATGATCGAAACGCTCGGCGAGCGCGGCGGCGACCTGCTCGAGCGGCTCGAAGCCTGCAGCTCCAACACCACCGAGGCGATCGCGGCCGCCAGCGACCGCCTGACCGCGACGCTCAATTTCAAGACCGATCATATCGGCGATGAATTCACCGAGATCGCCGCCAACCTCCAGCACATGATGTCGGTGCGGCTCGACCGCGTGACCGAGAGCTTCTCGCAAAAGTCGGTGGGAATCCTCGACATGATGACCGGCCGCACGCAGCAGCTCACCGAGCTCGTCGTCGAGACCGGCAACAACCTCGCCGACGCGATCGGCAACCGCGTCGAGGAGGTCAACACCACCCTCAAGAACACCGGCGATTCGCTGGTGCTCGATTTGAGCCTGCGCGGCGGCGATGTGGTGTCCAAGCTCGAGCAGACCGGCGCGCGCATCACCGATGCCATCGTGGAGCGCGGCAACAAGGTGAGCGACACGTTCCGTGAAAACGCCGAATCGATCGCCGAGGTCATCGGGGGTCGCGGCGACGCGGTGCGCGAAATGCTCGCCGCCCGGCTGCAGTCGTTCGAAGACATGTTCAATCACGGCGGCGCCGAGCTGGCGGAGCGTATCGCCCGCGACGCGACCACGCTCGGCAATCTGATCACCCGCCATCTCGGCGAGTTCGATCGCACGGTCAAGACCTATGGCGGCGAAATGGTCGAGCGCCTGGGCGAGCGCACGCAGGAAGTCGTTACCGCCATGCGCGACTACCTCGACAGTTTCGATACCCGCGTCAGCACCAAGGCCACCGAGGTCTCCGCCAGCCTCGACCAGCAATTCGTCCGCTTCCACGACGCGTTGGACGGTCGCAGCAAGACCATCAACGATCAGCTCAGCGCACGCGTTGTGGATATCGGCGGCAAGATTTCCGAGGTCACCACCACCGTCGATCAGCAATTCTCCCGCTTCCAGAACGCGCTCGACGGCCGCACGCAGACCCTCAACGAGGCGCTGAGCTCGCGCGTCATGGACATCGCAAAGACGATGGCGGACGGCGGCAAGGAGGTCGTCTCCGCGCTCGACCAGCGCATCAGCGACGTGACCAGCGTCATCAACGTGCGCGGCGCCAAGCTGAGCGACACGATCAGCGCCAAGATCGAGGACATCGACCGGGCCATCGGCAGCCGCGCGATCGAGGTCGCCAACAACCTGGACACGCGGATCGGCCGCTTCGAAGAGCTGCTGGTGGGACGGGCCGAGGTCCTCACCAAGGAGATCGAGACTCGCACCCGGGCCGCCGCCGACGTGCTCGACACCCGATTGAAGGAAATGACCCACGCGATCACGGCCAATACCAGCGAGGCGGAACGCTCGATCGGGGATTTGGCGGCCTCGACCACCGAGACGATCGCCTTGCGGATCGAGAACCTGAACCAGGTGGTCAAAGCCCATACCAGCGACGCGGAGCGTACGATCGGCGCCGTGACGAGCTCCACCTCCACGTCCATCGGCAACATGGCGAGCAAGCTCACCGAGACCATCGGCGCCAAGATCGACGACATGGACCGGGCGATGGGCAGTCGAGCGAACGAGGTCGCCCACAATCTGGACACGCGGATCAACCGCTTCGAGGAGCTGTTGCTGGGGCGGGCCGAAGTGGTCACCAAGGAGCTCGAGACGCGCACCCGCGCCGCCGCCGACGCGCTCAGTGTGCGACTGGGCGAACTGACCGACACGATCACGACCAATACCGGCGAGGCGGAGCGCTCGATCGGGGGGCTGACGACCGCGACCGCGACCTCCATCACGAACCTGGCGACCTCGACCACTTCGGTGATCAATTCACGGCTGGAGCAGCTCAACACCGCGATCAAGACCAACTCCGGCGAGGCGGAACGGGCGCTGAGCCAGCTGGCATCGAGCACCACGGCCGCGATCCGCACCAGCGTGCAGGACGCCGAGCACACCCTGACCGGAGTATCGACCGGCGTGAGCAACGTGCTCAAGCAGAACGCCAACGACGTCGAGCGAACGCTGCTCGGCGTCAGCGCCGAGGTGGCGCGCAATCTTGTCGGCAAGGTGGACGACATCTCCGCTGCCGTCAGCCAGCGCGCGGCCGAGATGAACGAGATTCTCGGCGAAAAATCGAGCGTCCTGCTGACCGCCCTGGCCGGCAGGAGCACGGAGTTCGCCAGCGAGCTCAGCCGCGTGACCGAGCATGCGGTCAAGGCGATCGAGGTCAAGGGTCTCACCTTCAGCCAGACCATGATGGACAACAGCGAGCACATCGCGCGCCTCATCAACGAGGCGAGCGAGGCCGCGACCGATTCCGTCAACAAGTCCATCAAGCAGGTCCAGACGACCGCGGCCGAGGCGAGCCAGGCGACCACCGGCGCCATCAACCAATCGATCAAGGAGCTGCAGAACAATTCGCTCGAGGTGTCGAGAAACGCCTCGGCGACGGTCGCCCGCACCCTGCGCGACCTGCAGGAGCAGACCCATTCGGCCGTCGAGCACTCGAAGCAGACGGCGGCCGCGGCGGTGTCCGAAATGCTGGAGACGCACGGCATGCTGCGCTCCGACACGACGGCTTTGTTCGAACGGCTGCGCGAGGCCAATATTCTGCTGCAGGAGGTCCTCAGCGGCGCCCATGAGAACATGGGCGAGATCGAGCGCACGCTCTTGAGTCGCGTGTCCGAATTCGTCGCCGCCATGAACGAAGTCACCCAGAAGACCGGTGCGGCGAACAGCCAGGTCGAGCAGCACATCGCCAGCTTCCAGGCGCTGACCACGAAGACCGTCACGGACTTGTCGCAGCTCGCGGGCCAGTTCGACTCGCACGGCCGTTCGCTCGCCGAGGCGGTGACGCTCGTCGATCAAAGCAATCGGCGCGCGGAGGGCAGCATCGGCGAGCGGCGCGATTCGCTCGAATCTCTGGTGGCGACCCTCGACGGCAAGGCCGGCGATCTCGACCAGCGCCTCTCGCGGTTTTCCGGCCTGCTCGACCAGTCGCTGGACGGAGCGGCGGAACGGGCGCGCGAGATCGCCCGGATCATCGCCGATTCGACCACCGGCGGAGCGCGCGCCATCGCCGAGAATTTCGAGGTCATCCGCGAGAGCACCGAGGAGCAGAGCAAGCGCACCACCGAGACGTTGCGCAGCATCTACGAGCGTGCGACCGAGGATTCTCACGCGATGTTCACCGCGGCGGCGCAGCGCTTTGCCGACGTGGTCGACGGGCTCAAGCGCATGACGGCCGAGATGCAGCGTGAGCTCGAATCGACGCGTGCCGAGTTGCGCAAGGGGATACTCGAGCTGCCGCAGGAGACGTCGGAAAGCGCCGCCCAGATGCGCCGCGTGATCGTCGATCAGATCGAGGCCCTGGCCGAGCTCAATCGCATCGTCGCCCGCCATGGACGCGGCCTCGACACCGCCGATCCGACCGCGCGTCGCGTCGAGCCGGTGGCGGTGGCCGCCGGACCGCGCCGCGTCGGGCGCGAGGAATCGATCGCCGCCAACGGAAGCGGCCGTCCGGAGACGCCGCCGCGCGGCCGCGCCGACATCACCGGGATGATCCCTCCTCCGGCTCCGCCCCCCGCCCCTGCTGCCGCCGCGACGGCCCGCCGGGCCGAAGCGCCTGCGCTGAGCCCGGGCGGCAGCCAGGGTCAAGGCGCCGCCGGGCGCAGCGGCTGGCTGTCGGACCTGCTCACCCGTGCTTCGCGCGAGGAGCCGGATCAGCCGCGCGACGCCACGCCGGATGCCGCCCGCGGGGACGATCGGCCGCCGCGCCATACGATCGAGTCGCTCGATTCGCTGGCCGTCGACATCGCCCGCATGATCGACCACGATGCCGCCGCCGAATTGTGGGACCGCTACAAGCGGGGCGAGCGCAATGTGTTCACGCGCAAGCTCTACACCATGCAGGGCCAACGGGCCTTCGACGAAATCCGCAGGAAATATCGCAGCGACCGCGAATTCATGCAGACCGTCGATCGTTACATTGCCGAATTCGAGCGCTTGCTCGACGAGGTCTCGCGCGACGATCGCGGTCAGGTGGTTGCGCGCACCTACCTCACCTCGGAGACCGGCAAGGTCTACACCATGCTCGCCCACGCGGCCGGACGTTTCGACTGACGGGCCGCGACCGGAGCGGTTTCACGTTGGTTGGAAACAGAAACCGCGCCAGCATTTTTGCATTGTCGCATTTTCGGATGGAAACCGGATGCCACTTTTTCTGAAAATGCGCTGAGCCCAAGATCGGGATGCTGGAGAGATTGCGCTCCAGGTCCCTCGCCCGCATCGAGCCCAATGGCCGCGTCGCCGCCTATTTCACTTTCGGTGCAGGTCGAACGTTGGCCGATCGCCGGCTCGTTCGCCATCAGCCGCGGCGCCAAGACCGAGGCTGCGGTCGTCGTCGCCACCCTGTCCGATGGCCGGCATCGGGGGCGCGGCGAATGCGTACCCTATGGGCGTTACGGCGAGACCCTCGAAGCGGTTGCGGCGGAAATCGCCGCAATGGGCGCCCAGATCGCCCGCGGTCTCGACCGTACGGGGTTGCAGGCGGCGATGCGCCCGGGGGCCGGCCGCAACGCGCTCGACTGCGCATTCTGGGACCTCGCCGCCAAGCAGAGCGGCCGGCCGGTGCATGAAATCGCCGGCTTGCCGCCGCCGGAGCCGCTCTTGACCGCCTACACGATCTCGCTCGCGGCACCGCTGGAGATGGCGGCCGCCGCCGAGAAAGTCGCCGGCCGGGCCCTCCTCAAGGTCAAGCTCGGCGGCCTAGGCGATCCGGCGCGGATCGCGGCGGTGCGCCGCGCGGTGCCGCGCTGCGAACTGATCGTGGACGCCAACGAGGGCTGGACGCCGGACAATCTGCTCGAAAATCTCGCCGCCTGCGCGGACGCCGGGGTCACCCTCCTGGAACAGCCGTTGCCCGCCGATCGCGACGATGCATTGGCGAAGATTGCGCGCCCGCTTCCGGTCTGCGCCGACGAGAGCGTGCACGCGAGCGCTTCGCTCTCGGCCCTGATCGGCAAGTACGACGCCGTCAATATCAAGCTCGACAAGACCGGCGGCCTGACCGAGGCCCTCGCCATGGCGCGCCACGCCGAGCAACTCGGCTTTGCCGTCATGGTCGGCTGCATGGTCGCGACTTCGCTCGCCATGGCGCCTGCCATTCTGGTGGCCCAGCGCGCCCGCATCGTCGATCTCGACGGAGCGCTCCTGCTCGCGCGCGACCGGCCGCACGGCCTGCGCTACGAGGATAGCCGGGTCCACCCGGGCACGCCGGCGCTGTGGGGGTAGTCGAACCGGCTCCGCCCCGTAGATTCCGAGTGGCGTAAAAATTTAATTTATAAAGGACTTCATGCTACCCCGGCGATCCACTAAGAATAAAGGTCGCTGGGATGGCACAGGAGGGGTGGAACATGCAGGTTTTGACGGCCTTGACCGTTACCGCCATGATGGCGCTCGCGATTTTGCCTGCTTCGGCGACCATGCGCATCACCAGCGATCCGGGAGGCCAGATCGGACCTTATCTGGAAAATCTGGCGTCGCTGCGCAGCTCGGGCGAGCATGTCGTCATCGACGGCCCATGCCTGTCCGCCTGTACCATGGTGCTCGGCGTCATCCCGCGCGATCACCTGTGCGTCACGCCCCGCGCGCGGCTCGGGTTTCATTCCGCCTGGCGGCCCGACGAGGCCGGTCGCCCGGTGGTGAGCCGTGATGGAACACAGCTCTTGATGACCGTCTATCCGCAGTCGGTGCGCAATTGGATCGCCCGACGCGGCGGTTTGTCCCCCCATATGATGTACTTGACCGGCCGTGAGCTGGCGTCGATGTATCCGGCCTGCCAACGCGGCGAGAACGAAGCCCGGAACTAAGCGGGCCGGCTTGCGTCACTTGGGCTCGAGAATCTCTTGGATCGGAGATTCTCGGGCATGGGCTGGACAGTACCCGGGTACGGTGCGAGCATCCCCGGACCAGGTGACAAGCTGATTGCGCTTCGCGCTCGTTCATGCTGATTCTGGCAGCGGGGTGGTGGGGCCCTCGCCACATGTCGGAACAACTCTCGGCAATTTCGAAAATCCCCCCGCCTCCGGCGGCGCCGAGCGACTACGATTCCATCTGCGCCGCCTTGATGGACACCGAGCGCGGACGCTGGTTCCTGCAGGAATACACCAGGCGCAACCGCAGCGCCGATACCAAGCTCCTGCTGACCGCCATCGAGCGCATCGAGGCCGTGGTCTGCGCCGAACGAAGCAAGCAGGCCCAACAAGGCTTCCGCTCCGACCTGCTGGAGATGGCGAGCGCGATTACCCGGACGCGGGCCGAAGTCGCCGAAATCCGATCCGACGCCGCCGCGCGCCCAGAATCGGCCCAGCCTGACGGCCAAGCGTCGCCGGTGCCGCGACCGCGGGATGTCTTCGCCGCCGCCGAGCGAATCCGGGATGTCACCTGGGCGATGCGCGGGCACGGCTTTGACCCCTCGACCTGCGATCAGCTCGAGGAGCTCGCCGCCGCGATATTGTCCGCGTCCGCGCTGCGCGACCCCACCGACCACCGCGCCAGCAAGCTGAGCGAGGTTCTGCAATACCTCGAGCGCCGGATCGATTCGCTGCTGGAAAGCTGCGCGGACGCCGAGGCATCGGCCGCCGAATCGGAGCCCGAACCGGATCGCAATGGCTTCGAGCGCGCCCCCAACGGCAAGGCGGTCCACGAAAACGGCTGCGCGAGCGCGTTGATCACCGAGAACTTCGCGCGCAAAGGGGCCGAGATCAAATTTCACGGCGCCCGAGTGGTCGTCCCGGCCGCCCCTGATGATGTCGAAGGCAGCGC
>Ga0209068_10000892_pt1 | contig 15250 bp, 17 predicted proteins | sample ColStrG_CSR_2012_FD_187200 | JGI IMG/M metagenome (GOLD analysis project Ga0209068, IMG submission 187200) | Freshwater sediment microbial communities in response to fracking from Pennsylvania, USA - Cold Stream Run_MetaG_CSR_2012 (SPAdes)... | ecosystem: Environmental > Aquatic > Freshwater >... | reverse complement strand
CTTGCGGAGCTCACGACGGGCCAACTGCATGCGGTGCACCTCGTCGGGCCCGTCGGCCAGGCGCAGGGTTCGAAGTCCGGCGTACATGGCCGCCAGAGGGAAGTCGTCGGAGACCCCGCCGCCGCCGTGGGCTTGGATGGCGCGGTCCACCACCCGAAGGGCGACGTTGGGAGCAGAAACCTTGATAGCCGAGATCTCGGTGCGGGCCCCCTTGTTCCCAACCGTGTCCATGAGCCAGGCGGCCTTCATGGTGAGCAGGCGCACTTGATCGATCTCGATGCGGCTGTCGGCGATCCATTCTTGGATCACGCCTTGCTCGGCCAACTTCTTGCCGAAGGCCACCCGGTGTTGGACGCGGCGACACATCAGCTCGAGGGCCCGTTCGGCCATGCCGATGCAGCGCATGCAGTGATGGATGCGGCCGGGGCCGAGCCGGGCTTGGGCGATGGCGAATCCGCCGCCCTCCTCTCCCAGCAGGTTGGTCGAGGGGACGCGGACATCTTCGAACAACAACTCGCAGTGTCCTTCTCGGTCCTGGTACCCGAACACCGGCAACGCTCGCACGTTGGTCAAACCGGGGGTGTCCATGGGCACCAGCACCATCGACTGTTGCAGGTGCCGGGGACCCTCGGGGTTGGTCTTGCCCATGAGGATGGCCACCTTGCAGCGGTGCGACGCCGCTCCTGAGATCCACCACTTACGACCGTTGATCACGTAGTCGTCGCCGTCGCGGACGATCGAGCATTCGATGTTCGTGGCATCGCTGGAAGCCACCGCCGGCTCGGTCATGGCGAAGCACGACCGGATTTCGCCCTCGAGCAGTGGGTGGAGCCACTCCTCCTGTTGAGCCGGAGTGCCGAACATGGTGAGAATTTCCATGTTGCCGGTGTCGGGTGCGGAGCAGTTACAGGCCTCAGACGCCAGCGGGCTGCGACCCAGGATCTCGGCCAGGGCCGCGTACTCGACGTTGCTAAGGCCCTCGGTCCACTGGGTCTTGTGAGGGAGGAAGAGATTCCAGAGGCCGCGGGCCCGGGCCTCGGTCTTGAGGACCTCAATGACGGGCGGGTGCGCGTGCACATCCCCAGACGCGGCCATCTGATCGCGGTAGACCTGCTCGGCCGGATACACGTGGCTGTCCATGAACTCGAGCAGCCGAGACTGCAGGTCCTGGGCCTTCGGGCTGAGGTCGAAATCCATCGGTTCCCCCCGGAGGGGCCCGATCAGTCGGGCGCCCTGCCGTAGTCGTCGGAGTAGCGGACGATGTCATCTTCCCCGAAGTAGTCACCAAGCTGCACTTCGACCAACACCAACTCGTCGTCGCCGGGGTTGCTCACCCGGTGCGCGCCGCCCAGCGGGATGTCGATCGCCTGTCCGGCGGCGACCATGTGGTCGACGCCGTCGAGGGTGACCAGGGCCGAACCGGACACGATCAGCCAGTGCTCGCTGCGCCGGGCGTGGGACTGGTAGCTGAGCCGCTCGCCGGGGTCGACGGTGATGCGTTTCACCTTGTAGGTCGGGCGATCGTCGAGCACGGTGAACGTGCCCCAGGGGCGACGTTCGAAAACCGGGGAGTCCGTGCGGGGAGGGGTCTCACCGGTCGTGGGCATCCGGGGAGTATGGCCGAATCGACGCGGTCAGCGAAATGGCGCCGCCAGGAGCCGTGGCCGGTCACTCTTCGTGGATCTGGGTGGCGAGGTGGGTCGTTGACCGCTTCGCGGTGACAGACCATGGCGGGGGTAGGTGTGCCTAACAGGCCCCGCGTTGTCAACCTGCAATCAAGAAGTTGGGCGGTCGACGTTTGACAGGACGATGCGTCTGCTCTCAACCTGTCGCCCATGAGCGGTCCCCTGGTCATCGTCGAGTCACCCGCCAAGGCGCGCACCATCCAGCGCTTCCTGGCCGACTCCGACGCGCTCGATGGCGACGTCATGGTGGAGGCGTCGGTGGGTCATATCCGCGACCTCCCGGCCCGAGCCGCCGACGTCCCCGAAGCCAACAAACAGCCATGGGAGATCCTCGGCATCGAGGTCGACAACGACTTCAAGCCCCTCTACGTGGTGAGCGCCGACAAGCGTGATCGCATCCGGGATCTGAAGAAGTTGATGAAGGACGCGACCGAGCTCTATCTCGCCACTGATGAGGATCGCGAGGGTGAGGCCATCTCGTGGCACCTGCTCGAGGTGCTCAACCCGCCCGCTTCGCTTCCCGTCAAGCGGATGGTGTTCCACGAGATCACGCCCCAGGCGATCCGTGAGGCCATCGAGAATCCCCGCGACATCGACCGCCGCCTCGTTGACGCGCAGGAGGCTCGCCGTCTGCTCGACCGGATCTACGGGTACGGCCCGCTGGCCAGTGCGGCTCGTCAGAAGGTCGGTCAGGGCACCACGGTCGGCCGGGTCCAGAGCGTGGCGATCCGGCTCATTGTGGAACGCGAGCGCGAGCGCATGGCGTTCGTGACCGCCTCGTATTGGGATATTGAGGGCGAGTTCTCCACTCGGGCCACCGGCTCGCAAGACGCCGGCCGCCACTTCTCCGCCACCCTGGTGCAGTTGGACGGGCGCAAGGTGGCCACCGGCAAGGACTTCGGTGAGGACGGTGGCTTGCGCGGTGAGGTGGCCCTGCTCGATCAGGCGTCGGCCGTGGCCTTGGCTGAGGAATTGGGCGGCGCCGACTTCTCGGTTCGCAGTGTCGAACGCAAGCCCTACCGTCGCCGACCCGCGGCCCCGTTCATCACCTCGACGTTCCAGCAGGAGGCGGGCCGGAAGTTGCGCCTCTCTTCGTCGATGGCCATGCGTTCGGCTCAGAGCCTCTACGAGTCGGGCTACATCACGTACATGCGGACCGATTCCACGACGCTCAGCGCCACCGCGCTTACCGCCGCCCGGCGCGAGATCGCCGAACGTTACGGCGCGCAGTACGTGCCCGATTCGCCCCGCCTCTACGCCAAGAAGGTCAAGAACGCCCAGGAAGCCCACGAGGCGATCCGTCCGGCCGGCGATTCGTTCCGCTCCCCCGCTGAGGTTGCTCGCGAGGTGAACGCCAACGACGCCAAGGTCTACGAGCTCATCTGGAAGCGGACGATCGCATCGCAGATGACCGATGCCACGGGCGAGACGGTGACGGTACGGCTTGGGGCCGTCAGTCCCTCAGGACGCGACGCCGAGTTCTCCACCAGTGGCACGATCATCGCCCACCAAGGTTTCCGCCTGGCCTACGTCGCCGACCGCGACGAGGGCGACGATGCCGACGAGCAGGAACGTCAGCTCCCGGCCATGAGCGAGCGAGACGCCCTCGATACCCACGGCCTCGAGGCCAACGGCCATGACACCCAACCTCCTGCCCGTTTCACTGAGGCGTCGTTGGTGAAGCGGCTCGAGGAGTTGGGCATCGGTCGCCCCTCCACCTACGCGTCCACCATCAAGACCATCCAGGACCGCGAGTACGTGTGGAAGAAGGGCACGGCGTTGGTTCCGTCCTTCAAAGCATTCGCGGTAGTGAACCTGCTCGAACAGAACTTCCCCGAGTTGGTCGACTACACCTTCACCGCCCGTATGGAGGACGACCTCGATCAGATCGCCGGCGGCGACGAGGGAGTGGTCCCCTGGCTTTCGGAGTTCTACTTCGGTCCTGCTGATGACCATGGTCAGCGTTCCGGCGGACTCAAGGACAAGGTGGCCGCCCAGCTTGAGGCCATCGACGCGGCCACGGTCAACGCCATCCCCATCGGGCTCGACCCCAATGGCGTGCTCATCGTGGCCAAGCCCGGCCGGGACAATTCTCCCTACCTGATGCGAGGCGAGGACACCGCCAGCATCCCCAACTCGTTGGCCCCCGACGAGCTGACCGTGGCCAAGGCGCTGGAACTGCTGGCGGCCCCCAAGGGTGGGCGCGACTTAGGTGCCGACCCCGTGTCCGGGATGCCGATCTACGCCAAGAACGGTCGGTTCGGGCCCTACGTGCAGCTCGGCGATTACGACGACGATGGCGATACGAAGCCCAAGATGGCCTCGCTGTTCAAGACGATGACGGTCGAGCGGGTGACCCTCGACGACGCGCTCGAGCTGTTGGCTTTGCCCCGCATCGTGGGCATCGATCCGGCCGACGGGGTGGAGATCACGGCGCAGAACGGCAAGTTCGGGCCCTACATCCAGAAGGTCGGCGCCGACGCCAAGAAGGACAGTCGCAGCCTGACCAATGAGGAGCAGTTGCTCACGGTGTCGCTCGACGAGGCGGTTGGGCTCTTCGCCGTGCCCAAATTGCGGCGCGGTCAGGTGGCGAAGCCTCCCCTGCGCGAATTGGGTGTCGACCCCGTGAGCGGCAAGCCCATGGTCATTAAGGACGGCCGGTTCGGGCCCTATGTGACGGACGGCGAGACCAACGCGTCGCTCCGCAAGTCAGATGACGTGGACTCCATCACCGACGAGCGGGCGGTGGAACTCCTGGCCGACCGTCGCGAACGGGGACCGGCCAAGAAGTCGACGGCCAAGAAGACGGCGAAGAAGGCAACGGCCAAGAAGTCGACCAAGAAGGCCACAACCAAGAAGGCGCCGGCCAAGAAGGCTGCGGCGCGGGCCTCGGCGGCCAAGAAACCGGCCCGGGCGGTCACCCCGAGTGCCGTCGCCGCCGCCTCGGTCATCCCCGATGCGGTATCGGCGGACGAACCCTTCTGACGCACCCATGGCACGAGCGCCGCGACGCGGCGCTCTAACGTTCGCATCGTGGCCGTGCTGCGCCCTGAGCCGAATTGGGACGACGACCGGGTTCGACGCGCCGATGAGGCGGACACCGAGTCCGATCCCATTGCCTCCTTTCTTGACCTGGCCGCCGCCGGTTCGGCGGCCCTGGTGGCGGTTTCGCCCTCACTGCCCATCGGCGTCCAGCCCGGGGAGGCGCTCCCCGAGCCCGATGACAACGAGCGGACCGAGACGCTCTACCCCGACTCGGCGACGGACAAACCGGGTTGGCACGTTCGCCTGTTCGGATCGCATGAGTTCTTCCGTTTGTGGATCGTGCAGGTGGTCTCGGCTACCGGCGACTGGCTGGGTTTTGCGGCCATCATCGTGCTCGCCGCCAGCATCGGCGGGACGAGCGCGGGCGCCGGTGCGGGAGCCATCAGCCTGGTGATGGCCGCTCGGATCGTGCCGGGGTTCTTCTTCGGTCCGCTGGCCGGTGTTCTGGTCGACCGCTGGGATCGCAAGCGGGTGATGATCACGTGCGATCTGGGTCGGGCGGCGGTGATCGTGTGCCTGCCGTTCGTGCACAACCTGGGCGGGCTGGTGGTGGCATCGCTGGTGCTCGAGGTGCTTACGTTGTTGTGGTCACCGGCCAAGGACGCCAGCGTCCCCAACCTCGTTCCCCACGACCACCTCACCACCGCCAACTCCCTCTCGCTGGCGGCCGCCTATGGGACGTTCCCGTTCGCGTCGCTGTTGTTCGCCCTGCTGGCGGGCGTATCGGCCTGGCTGGTGTCGGTGCAGGCCATCGATTTCTTGTCGATCAATCAGATGGCGTTGGCGTTCTACGTCGACGCCGCGACGTTCGTCGTCGCCGCGCTGCTGGTGCGCACCTTGCCGCTCGGTCGCCGCCGCGGCGCGGTGGCCGAGCACCCAGAGACCGAGGCCCGCCGTCGGCTGGCCCGCATGTTCGAGGAACTGGCGCAGGGGTGGCACGAGATCTTCCGCAATCACACCGTGCGGGCCGTGAACATCGGAATGGCGACCGGCCTGATCGGCGGGGGGATGCTGATCCCGTTGGGGGCGGTGTTCTCCGCGGAGGTGCTCGGTGCCGGACCAGCGGGCTATGGCCTGTTCACCACCGCGCTGGGGTTCGGCGTGGCCATCGGCGCGGTGGGGGTTTCGGCTCTGCAGAGGCGGTTGCCCAAGGCCCGCGTCTTCACCGGCTCGCTCTTTCTGGCCGGCGCCTTCTTGTTCGCGGCCGCGTCGGTGTCCACCCTGGGCCTGGCCGCCCTGTTCGTCGGCTTGATGGGTATCAGCATCGGACCGGTCTACGTGATGGGCTACGTCTTGTTGCAAGAGGAGGTCGATGACGACCTTCGGGGCCGGGTGTTCAGCTCGCTCAACACCTTGGTCCGTTTGTGCGTCTTGGTCTCGATGGTGGCGGGTCCGCTCCTGGCCGCACTGCTCGGGGGGATCTCCGAGGAGGTGTTCGGTGGGTCGCTCACCATCGGCGCCCTCACCATCGCCATTCCTGGGGTGCGGCTCACCTTGTGGTTGGCCGCGCTGATCATCATGGCGGCCGGCATCTTGGCCCTGCATTCGGTGCGCTCGGGTCAGCGGTCCAAAGCCGCGGTTGCGGGCAACCATCCGTCCCGAGGGGCAGGGACTCCGACCGATGGACCTTGATCCTCGGCGGGGCCGTTTCATCGCCTTCGAGGGGGGCGAAGGGTGCGGCAAGTCGACTCAGTCAGCTCTGCTCGCCGCTGATCTCGGGGCGGTGGCCACCCGCGAACCAGGCGGCACGGCCGTCGGTGCCCGGTTGCGAGAGATCCTGCTCGACCCCGGCACCGTCGACCTTGGTGACCGGGCGGAGGCGCTGTTGATGGCCGCTGATCGGGCGCAGCACCTGACCGAAGTGGTGGCGCCCGCGCTGGCCGCCGGACGTCATGTCGTCAGCGATCGATCGGCCTACAGCTCGATTGCGTATCAGGGCTACGGCCGGGGTTTGCCTGTCGCCGAGGTGCGGATGCTGTCGAACTGGGCGGCCGACGCGGTCTGGCCCGATCTGGTGGTGTTACTGGAGGTTCCTCAGGGGGTCGCCGCCCGTCGCCTCACCGGGGGCCTGGATCGGATGGAGCTTCTCGGCGCCCCGTTCCATCAGCGGGTGGCCGAGGGCTTCCGGGAGCTCGCCGCTGCTGAACCGGAGCGCTGGCTGGTGGTGGACGGGACGCAGCCGGTCGAAGTGGTGGCCGGTGTCGTGCGCGCCGCGGTGACCGAGCGGCTACAACTCTCCGTGTGACCTCGACACCGACCGCCGCACCCGAAATCGATCCGTGGGCGGGGATCATCGGCCAGGACGGCCCGGTCGCGCAGTTGCGGGGAGCTGCTCGCGCCCCGGTGCACGCCTACCTCTTGGTGGGCCCAAGGGGCAGTGGCAAGCGGGCCCTGGCCGCCGCCTTCGCCGCCGAGTTGTTGAGCGAAGGGTCGCAGGGAGCCGACGCCGATCGGCACCGCCGGCTCGCCCTGGCCGAGCAACACCCCGATCTGGTGATCACGGAACGGGTGGGAGCCGCCATCAGCGCCGAGCAGACGGCGGCCATCATCGAGCGGGCGAGCCGATCACCCGTGGAAGGCGATCGCAAGGTGCTGGTGCTCGACGAGTTCCACCTCGTGCAACCCGGCAACCCGGCCAAGCTGTTGAAGGTCATCGAGGAGCCGCCAGCGGGGACCATCTTCGTGGTGCTGGCCGAGCACGTCCCCAATGAGCTCGTCACCGTCGCCTCGCGCTGCGTGCGCATCGACCTCGGGCCGGTTCCCGAATCGGCCATCGTCGAGCGCCTGATGGTGGAAGGGGTGGCGGAGGGCACCGCCCGCGAGGCGGCCTCGGCATCGTCGGGTGACCTTGGACGCGCCCGGCTGTTGGCTACGGACCCTCGGCTCGCTCTGCGCCGCGAGGCATGGTTTGCGGTGCCCGACCAACTCGACGGCACCGGAGCCGTTGCGGCGCGGTTGGTCGACGAGTTGTTCGCCATGATCGATGATGCCGCGGCGCCGTTGCGCGATCGCCAGGCCGTCGAGGCCGCCGATCTCGAGGAGCGGGTGGCGCAACTGGGTGAGCGCGGCTCCGGTCGCAAGGCCTTGGAGGAGGTCCACAAGCGTGAGACCAGGCGGCAACGGGTGGACGAGCTTCGATTCGGTTTGGTGGTGCTGTCGCGCCGGTATCGCGACGAGATGGCGGTGAGCAGTCGACCCGCTCCCATGGTGGAAGCGCTGGCGACGATCCAGGCGGCGTCGGAGGGTCTGGTTCGCAACCCGAACGAGCAGTTGCAGTTCCAGGCGCTCTTCCTCCGCCTCGGCGCCCTGCGCTGAGCCCCATCCCACGACCTCTTCCTACGCCGCTTCGGGTTGGGGGTTCGAGTGGCGAGTCGGGTGGGGGCGAGCGGATTCTGGGGTGGAGACGGCCACTGCTAGCCTTCACGCTCCCGCCCGGGTAGCTCAGTCGGCAGAGCAGCTCACTCGTAATGAGCAGGTCAAGGGTTCGATTCCCTTCTCGGGCTCTTAGCTCCCTGACCAGGACATATGTAGGTGTCGCTTCGGTCAGAAGGTTAGCACAGCGTCGCCACAGAGGCTAACCTGGGTTGAACTACAACCCCGGAGGCCACGACATGGCAGACCAGTTCGACCACGAGCCCGACGAGATGGACCTCGTCATCCGGTGCTCGATCTGTGAATGCGAGCTGTCCCAGGACGAACAAAGTCCAGAGGTGCTCCTCTACGACTCCAGCGATGGTGCGCTCTGCTACGGATGTGGGATGGCCATGTGGAAGATGAACATCGCGATGGGTGGCGGGCTGGTCGACCTCGAGGTGCCCCCCGGGCCGATGGAGCTGTCTCGGTTGACACCTGAGCAGCGGCTGGAGATCGCCCGGCGGATAGAACTGGGCGAACGGCCCTGAGCCCGACGACCGCCCTGGACGAGCTTGTCGACCATTTCGGCCGTGACCTCCGTGCCCGCAACCTCTCACCCAAGACGATCAAGGGCTACACCGACACCGCCCGGATGTACGCCACGTTCGCCGCGGAGAACAAGCTTCCGACCGACCCCGCCAAGATCCGCAAGACCGACGTCGAGCGCTTCATCACCGACCAGCTCGACCGATGGACCGCCTCGACCGCGGCGACCCGGTTCCGGTACCTCCAGCAGTTCTTCCGGTATCTGGTCGCTGAGGACGAGATTAGCGAGTCCCCTATGGCCCGCATGTCGCCGCCCAAGCTCGACGAACGCCCGGTCCCGGTGCTCACCGAGGATGACCTCCGCAAGCTCCTGAAGGCCGCTGAGGGCAAGACCTTCGATGCACGGCGGGACACCGCCATCATTCGCATGTTCATCTCGTCGGGGATCCGCCTGGGCGAGATGGCCGGCATGACCGTCGAATCGGTCGACGCCGACGCCCAACGGGCCCTCGTCATCGGCAAGGGCGACCGGGGCCGATGGGTGCCCTACGCGGCCAAGACCGCCGTAGCCCTCGACCGATACATGCGCGAACGGCGCCACCACCCCAAAGCTGCTCTGCCATGGCTCTGGCTTTCGGCTCGTGGCCGCCTGACCGATTCCGGGATCTCCCAAATGCTGGAGCGCCGAGCAGCGGTCGCTGGCATCGACGGGATGCACGCCCACCGATTCCGTCACACCTACGCCCATCGGTGGCTGGCCCGCGGCGGCACCGAGGGTGACCTCCAGGAGCTCGCCGGGTGGAAGTCGCCACAGATGCTCGCCCGGTACGGCGCGAGTGCTCGGGCCGAACGAGCTGCCGAGGCCTACCAACGGCTGGACCTCGAGGGCGACCTGTGACCCAACCTCCCCTGCCGCTCCTACCTGCGCTGGAAGAGGCTGCGCGTGGAGGGACCGAGATAACCGAGATGTTGGTGGTGTCGTGCCCGGCCCCGGGCCACGGCAAAGGTGGAAAAGGCCGAGACAAGAAGGGTCGAACGATCGCCAAGGTCTATTTCTTCGGGCAGAGCTGTTGGTGGCGTGCGCTCGCCCCAAACGATCCGCCGTCAGAATGGATAACGGAGAACCCTTCATCGGCGGCCTTCCCCACCCAGTGGCATCGGCACGGCAACGGGCTGAGGGACATGATCATCGACCTGAAGAACGGCAGAAGCGACGTGACCGCGTTCTGCCCCGAGCATGACGAGCAGACCTTCACCCTGATCAAGGTCGCGAACCAGACCCTCACTGCGGCACGGTTGGGCTGGACGAGCGTCGCTTACAAGCACACCTGACCCCACCAAACAAGTGCACAGCGCACCAGCGGTGTGCACCCGCGCTAGGGTGCTCTCCAACAAGCAGACCTAGGCGAGCTTCGCGAACCCGGCAGCGTGACCGGGCACCCCCGATTGGTGCGGGGAACTCGAAAGTTGAGTTCCCGATGTCCGCTGTCCCACTCTCACCAGAGAGTCGTGCATTGCGGGGCAAGCTCGCCGCCGAGACGAGCTGGGCGAAAACGCCTGACCGGTCGGCACGCACTGCCCCTGCTCGAGCGTCGAGCCCGTCAAGCATCGACTATCACCTCGCAAAGCTCGACCCGGCCGTGTTCGCCGACGCCACCGACGCGCAACGCCTGGCCGCCGCCGACTCGGCCAAGAAGGCGTACTACTCCCGCCTGGCGTTGAAGAGCGCCCAGGCCCGCCGAAGGAAGTCAGGCCCGTGAATACGGAAAGCGCCCCTGAGGGCGCTCCCCAGACCGGGCGCCAACCACGATCCGCAGACCAGAATAGCGGACGGCCGCCGAATACGGCGGCAACAGGCCCGCAGCGGATCGATGCTCTCACCGCTCTGCGCGAGATCGCCCGCAGCCTCGACTCGGTCGCCGGCAGACTGGCCCAACGAGTCCTCGACGGCGGCGACGTCAACCCCGACGACCTGATCCGAAACCTGGACCATTTCGTGGGGAGGATCATCCACGTCGACACCGTCCTTAGGGCCGAACGGAGCCGACTCCGCGACCGCCTGGCCCAACGTGAGCTCGAGATCATCGCCGAGCGTCGAGCCCTTCGAGAAGGCCACCTGCCGTGAGCTCCGCTGAAGAACTTGTCGCCGATGCCGCGTGCCTCCGACCGGCCCAAGCCGTGGCCCTGGCCGCCCTCGTTGATGGGTCCGACTTCGATGACCCCTACCTCGGTCAGGTATTCGACGCCGGCGTGACCGTCGCACGCCGCGGATACCCCGCAGAGCGGGACCGCTACAGAGCGGTGCACGAGGAGCTGATGGCGCGCGGTGCCCATCACTCCTACCGGGACGTGGCCCGCCTGACCGGGCTCAGGCTGCCAGCACTGCCCGGGCTCGGCGATGCCGACGTGGCCGCGAACAAGATCCACGAAGCAGCCGTCAGGCGCCGCCTCGACGCGGCGCTCGTCACCGCGGCCGCATCACTCGCCAGTGGCCGTCGCACGGATGCTGTCGCCCGATCGCTCGCCGACGCGCTCGAAAGGGTGGGCGCGTGACTTCCACCGCACCGACAGACGGTGGATGGATCGACGAGCCCGACGAGCTCGTCGCAGCACGAGATGAGCTCGACCGGCATCGGGAACAGTTCGGCGAACCTGAACACGACCAGCCCGACCCAGATGCACCGAAGGTGGCTCCAGGTTCCGCGGTTGACCCAGCAGAGAATCAGGCGGTCGGCCCCACGCCGATCGACTGGAAAACCTTCTGGACCCGCGAACTCCCACCCACTGACTGGCTCGTCGAACCGATACTTCCCCGGGGCCGCCAGGTAGCTATCTACAGCAAACCGAAGGCAGGCAAGAGCCTCCTCTCGCTCGAGATCGCAGCCGCAGCCGCCACGGGCCGAGGGGTGCTCGGAAGCGCCCCGGGAGACCCAATCTCGACGCTTGTGCTCGACCAGGAGAACACCCAGGACGACCTCCACGAGCGCCTCATCGACTACGGCTACGGACCCGACAGCGACCTCGAACTGCTCCACTACTACCAGCTCCAGGACATCGCCCCGCTCGACACCGAGAAAGGCGGCCTGAACTTCCTGGGTCTCGTCCACCAACACAAGGCGCAGCTGGTGATCATCGACACCATGGCGCGCGTCGTAAACGGGCCAGAGAACGACGCCGACACCTATCGAGCGTTCTACCGAAACACCGGTGTGTGGCTGAAGTCCGCTGGGGTCACCGTCATGCGCCTCGACCACGCCGGCCACGACTCCGGCCATCAACGTGGATCATCAGAGAAGGCTGGCGACGTCGATGTCGTGTTCCGCATGTCCGTCGATGGTGACGTCGTGACGCTCACCCGGACCCACTCACGGGTCCCATGGGTACCTGCCGAGATCGTGCTCACCAGGGAGAACGACCCGCTCCGACACAAGGTTGGTGCCGACGCATGGCCCGCAGGAACGGCCGACACGGCCGCCCTCCTGGACGACTACGAGGTGCCTCTCGACGCGACGGCGACCACCGCGGCGCAGGCCCTCATGGCGCGAGGACAGGGACGCCGCAAGGCGCTCGTGCTCGCCGCCCTCAAGTGGAGGCGACAGCGCCCATGACCATCACGAGAAGCCATCACCTTGGCGGTTCCCAGAATCCCGGGAACCGTCCTCCTGGGAACCACCCCGGAACCGGCCGTGCCTTTGAGACGCAAAGCGCAGGTCACCCCGCACATCTCTGGTTCCCGGAACCGCCGGGAACCGGTTCCCCGGGCAGGTGGGAACCACCCGGGTTCCCGGGAGGGAACCGGGGGTTACCCGCCCCACGCCTCACCACCCACCGACGCCCCTAACTCAAGAGAACAGGACCCCCACATGACTAACCCCGGCCACACCGTGCTGCTCATCGACCACGGCACCAAGGCAGGCGACTCGCCGCTCTACCCCAGTGGATCCAAGCGGAAGCGGGCGCTCATCTCTGGAGCCGCCTGGTCCGTCGAACTCGTCACCCCGTTCTCCCGGGACCACCCAGGCAAGCTCAAGCTCATCTGCGCCAAAGACCGCCATGGCACCTACCGGCGCGGCGAGATCGGCGCATGGGTCCACGTCGACCCCACCGGGCCTGCCGGGTTGAAGATCGCGCTCGAGCCACCCAACGATGCCCCCCTAACAACCCAAACCGGATCTGTCGTCCTCGTCCGCCGCGTGGTCGAGGCCTGCCGCCAGGCCGGCGCCGATGGGCTCACCGTCCGCAAGCTCCGGGCCGAAGCCCGGACCAAAGGCCCCGCCGCAAACCAGATGGTCGACGACGCGGCCGAGCTGGCCGACTCGCTCGGCTGCATCGCCATCACCGTCGAGGCCCGCAACGCCCGCGTCCACCGATGGCTTCGAGACCCCACCGACCAAGAGCTGAAAGGCCTCATCGATGCCTGACCAAACCACCGCGCCGCACCGTGCCGGACCGTGCCAGCGGCACACTCGCAACCGGCGACGTGTGACCGTGCCACCGTGCCCCGTCCTAGGGACGGGCACAGTCACGGCACACCCGAGCCCCCACCACGGCGCCAACCCTGCTCGCCGTAGCCCGGCACGGTCAGCCAGCCACCTGATCGACCTGTCTCCGGGCAGGGGGGCGGCCTGGCATCGCGTTCTCGCCGCGATAAGGGGCGGCACCCGCACGAATCGCCCAAGAGACACGCCCGCTCCGCCGGTTCAACGCAAAGTTGGCCAGATCGAGGCCCGGCCATGACCGCCGACGGGCTGATCCCGCCCGAGCATCTGTCGGAGGCGGCGGCCGAGTGGTGGCGTTCGGTCGCGTCGGACTTCGATCTCGACTCGTCGGGGGTGAAGATCCTCGATCTGGCTGCGGGTGCGCTGGATCGTGCCGAGGAGGCGCGGGCGATCCTCGCGGTGGACGGCATCATCTGCGTGGACCGCTTCGATCAGCGCAAGCCGCATCCGGCGGTGGCGATCGAGCGGGACTCGCGGTTGAGCTTCGCCCGGTTGGTTCGTGAGTTGGCGTTGCCGTTGGGCGATGAGACTCCGGCCGATCCTCGGCCGCCGCGGATCGGTGGTGTGTCGTGACGGTTGTACGGCGGCGACTTCGTCGGCTGGGTGCTGATCTTGCTCTGCTGGCTGACTTGTTCGTCCATGGCGACGGGACGCGCAACGATTTCGATGATCAGCCCGCGCTCGATGTGTTCAGTGCGCGGGCGTCGTGGCCAAGCGCGAGGGCGGCGACGTGGGCTTTGTGGCTCGAGTGGGAGGCAACCCGTGACCCGTGCCGGCCGCCGGGTGGAGCGATCGCCTACGACGGTCTGACAGCGAGCTTCGCCCGGATGCACTGGCCGTCCCACCAGCACGGGCTCACCGCCGCAGGCCAGCGACGCGCGAACCGTGCCGCGGCGCAGGCTGCGCGGATGGATCTGAAGGCGTTGCGGGCGTGGGTGAAAGCACACCCGGCCGAAGCGGCTGGGATCGCCAACGGCCTCGATCAGCTCGAGCGGGCGTTGTTGACTGTGATCGAGATCGGCCGCTCGTGCTCGACCACGGTGGAGGTCGACCAGGCCCTGGCCACCGTCTGGTGGCGGGCAGGGTGATTGTCCGCAATGCCGTCTTCGTTGATGGTCGCCTGGCCTATCGGCTGCTCGAGGTCGAGCGGCTTCCCGATCTTCTCGATGACGAGGCCCGTCGGAACGGGCGGACTCGACGGTCGGCGGAGATGGACGAGTTCTTGGGCGACCTGGCAAGGTGCTCCGAGACCTGGCGGCTTGAGCGGACCGAGGGTCCGCGCGGACCTCGCGGACCCTCGGAATCGAGCGCCCGCGAGACGGTGCCTCCCGTGAACAGCAAAACCGCCGCCGAGATGCTCGGCGGGATTACACCCCACCAGGTTGCTCGGCTTTGCAGACGCGGCGACCTCGACGGTCGGCGAACAGGCGTGGGGTGGCTTGTGGATGCCGTATCCATCGCCGACTACCTCGAACGGAAGTCCTGACGTGGCCCATCACGTAGGTAACGCTCGCCTCGCCGCTGCACAGGTTGCCCTCGTGCGAGCGGTCATGCCCGATCAGGCGGATGATCCCGACCAGGTTGTCATCGACATGGCGCTGGCCAAGGCGTCCGAACCGGTCGCACGGAGGTTCGCTCGAGCAGTCGGCGTGCCCCTCAATGAGCTGCGCATGTACGCCCGGCTCCGTTTGCGGGCAGTGGCCGGTCAGAAGCACCGCCGACTCACAGGTGAACTGACGCGGGAAAGCGTGATGGCGGGTGCCGTGCTGCTCGAGGCGAAGGCGGCCGGCACGGTTCGCCGTGCGAAATCATCTCCCGCGCCGACGTTGGCGCATCGCCAAGGCCCGCCACCGAAGGCAGCGAAGGTGATCGCCCTCGAGGCGGAAGCCGCCCGTCTCGAGGCCCTCGCCGCCGGTGCGGTCGCCGATCCCGTGATGGCCAACGGCTACAAGATCCGGGCGGCTCGAGTCCGGGCCCAGATTCCGCTCACCGCCGCGGCGAAGGCGGCCGAGGCTGACGAGCTCGAGCGGGTGGCAGCCGGCCTCGACAACACCCAACACGCGACAGCGCAGGTGCTGCGCGACAAGGCCGCGACCCTCCGCCGTACCCCCTGACCAACCC
>Ga0209068_10000891_pt1 | contig 15254 bp, 12 predicted proteins | sample ColStrG_CSR_2012_FD_187200 | JGI IMG/M metagenome (GOLD analysis project Ga0209068, IMG submission 187200) | Freshwater sediment microbial communities in response to fracking from Pennsylvania, USA - Cold Stream Run_MetaG_CSR_2012 (SPAdes)... | ecosystem: Environmental > Aquatic > Freshwater >... | reverse complement strand
CGATAAGGCAAATGTCGGTGGACTGGCGAAATCGCCGGTGCCCGGCGGTGATCAGTAGCCTTGTTTAGGTTGAACCTGTTGAGTTGAATTGTGCCGGGCGCGGCGGATTCGGATCGCCTTGGTTTAATGCAAGCCTCTTCTATATTCTTCGGCGGCTCTAAGCTGAGAGAAGGCTGCGTCAATCCGGAGCAGATGAATCCGGCCGCGCTTGTGTATTTCATTGACCGAAAGTTTGGCGGTTCGCGCGTCGCGTAAAAAGGCGGCATGGTCGCGCACGGCACGCTGCCAGGTTTCTTGTAAAGCGATAACGTTTCGTAGTTCCATACGCCCAGTGTCCGCCTGAAACAGATCCTACTCAAGCAGTCTAAGACTGCTCGGGTCCCGATTCTGTTACCAGTACTGCCTCTGCAAAATAAAGGTATAGGACTAGGGCGCCTCCCCGTTTCATGCTAGTTGTGATACAACAGAGATCGGGCCTAGTTGCTTTGTCAAAACCATTAGTCCGCGCCCTCTTAGCCGGTGTAGCAGTAGCGGCCTCGTTGGCCGCAGCCGATGTTCCTGACGTTGCCGAGCAGCAACGAATGATTGACGGTATTCGGCAGTTTGCCGGCCGCTACCTGGAAAATCTCCCCAATTTTGTCTGTGCGCGCGTCACGGAACAATACGAAGCCGGCAAGAAGCCCGAGCATTGGAAGCAGACCGACACGCTCACGGCCAGGCTTATCTTCAACCGTGGAAAAGAAAATCAGACCTTGGAGATGGTCAACGGCAAGGCCGTTCAGCCCAATCGTTTCGTGCCCCGTCCATTGGATACCGAAGGCGAGTTCGGCATCCTGATGAGCAACGTGCTGGATGGCGACACTTACGCCAACATTTCGTGGAATCGCTGGGAAGATTTGCGCGGGCGGCGGCTGGCCGTTTTCGAATATGAGATCGATCAGAAGCACTCCACCTTGTCGTTGGGACTGGGCGGCTTGGGCCGTCAAATCGTTCCGTACCGCGGGTTAATTTACGCCGATCCTTCCAATGGCGAAGTTTGGCGCATCACCAATTCGCCCTTCAATATTCCCGATTCGCTCGCCACGAAATCCATCACCACCACCATCGACTACGATTCGGTCAATATCGGCAATCGCCGTTTCTTCCTGCCCGTCACGGCAAGCATTTGGCTCGATACCGGCAATAACAACGTCCTGAACAAGGTCTCCTTCCGCGACTACCGGAAATTCGAAACCGAATCCACCATCACATTTATCGCTGGCTCAAACTAGTAGCCGCGCAAGCCGATAAGGTTTTACAGCATGACCTGTAAAACCTTGTGTGCATTGAGCGGTCTTCTTTTTGTGTCCGCCCCTCTCTTCGCCAGCGAAGGGCCGGAGAGTTACCGCCTTGAAATTGCCGCCTCGCTTTGGCGGATGAATACCAACGGCACGATCCACGCCGATGGCTCGCTTGTTGACCTGGTCTCGGATCTTGGCGTAGGCCAACGCAAGCGACTTTTCGATGGCCAGCTTACGCTCAGGCTGGGCCGCAAACATCGTTTCGTTTTGGAAGGTCGGCCGATTTCCATCCGCGGCCTGAACACCATCAACCGCAGTGTCACGTACTTTGGCGAGAACTATTCGGTGAGCGAAACCCTGAAGTCGTCCGCCGATATCAGCTATGTCTATGGCGGCTTTCACCACGATTGGTTCAAGGGCTCCATGGGAAGGTTTGGAAGCTCCATTGGCGCGGCCTATCTCAGGCTGGCTGGCAGTATTCAAGGATTGGAATCGGGCCTTAACAAGCACAACAGCACACCTTTTGGCGTGCCGCTGGCGGGCGTCGATTTTCGCTTCTTTCCGATTCCCGGCAAGCGCTGGATCGATCTCGAAGGCGGCGTCCGCGGTCTTCCCGCCGGTGGCTATGGCCATTGGGTGGAAGGCAGCGCCGGCGTTGGCGGCTGGCTCGGACCGGTTGGCGTCCAGCTTGGATACCGCGAGATGCTCATCAATTTCCATCAGACGGGCCTGAATGCCAACGGCCTGAACCTGCGCTTCCGGGGCCCCATGGTTTCGGCGCTCTGGAGCTGGTAAGCAAGCAGATCTCGGGAACTTCCATGCCCGCGTGTCCGTAATCGGGACATGGAGACTTTGCTCGCCGATATCCGCCAGGCGCTGCGTCTGCTGGTCAAGAACCCAGGCTTCAGCATAGTGGCGATTGCCGCGCTGGCGCTGGGAATCGGGGCCAATACCGGGATTTTCAGCGTCGTCGACAAAGTCCTGCTGCAGCCGTTGCCATATCCTCATCCGGAAAAGCTGGTGCGGTTGGGCCGCCAGTTTCGCAATGGCGAAGGCTTCTCCAATTCCGTTACCAAGTACATGGCTTGGCGGAATAACCAAACCGTGTTCTCCGCCATGGCCCTGTATGACCAGCAGGGCCCCGGCTTGAATATCGGCGGCGGCGACCGGCCCGAACAGATCAAAGGCGTCCATGTTTCGGCCGACTTCTTCAAGGTGTTCGGCGTCGTGCCCATGCGCGGACGCACCTTCTCGAATGCCGAAGACTCGCCCAACGGTCCCAAGGCCGCCATCATCAGCGAACACCTTTGGGAAGCCCATTTTTCACGCGATCCCAACATCTTGAACAGAACCATCACTTTGAATGGCGAGCCGTACCCGGTGATCGCTATCATGCCCAAATCTTTCATGGCGAACCCGCCTGCGGAGGTTTGGATTCCCTTGCAAGCCGATCCGAACAGCAACAGCCAGGCCCACTACCTCGGCGCGGCGGCCCGCTTGAGGGATGGCGTCACGCTGGAACAGGCGCGCGCCCAGATGCGGCTTGCCGGCGAGGCGTTCCGCCGCACGTATCCCAAGTGGATGAACAAGGAGGAATCTGTCGCGGTCATCTCGATGCGCGATTCGCAGGTCCGCGACGTCAAACCCGCTTTGTTCATTCTGCTTGGAGCAGTCGCCGTCGTGCTGCTCATTGCTTGCGCCAATGTTGCCAGTCTGCTGCTCGCGCGGGCAGCTGGCCGCCAGCGCGAACTGGCGGTCCGCGCGGCGATGGGCGCCACCCGCGGCCGCGTCATCCGCCAGCTGCTCACCGAGAGCGTGATCCTCTCCGGTCTGGGCGGCGCGCTGGGCTTTGTGCTGGGCCTGGTGGGCGTGCGCGGGTTGCTCTTGCTGGTGCCGGGCGATATTCCGCGCCTCGGCGATCCTACCCAGCTGCAATCTCCCTGGGCCATGGTTGACTGGCCGGTTGCTTACTTCACCTTGGCCATATCTCTGTTGACCGGCATCCTGTTTGGGCTCGTTCCCGCGCTGCAAATTTCCAATCCTGATATCGCCTCCACGCTCAGGGAAGCGAGCGGCCGATCCTCGACGGGCAGCCGCCGCCAAAGCTTTGTGAGAAAGCTGCTGGTTGCTTGCGAAATCGGACTGGCCGTCGTCTTGCTGGCATCGGCCGCCTTGCTGATCCGCACATTCTGGGGCTTGAGCACGGTGAACGCCGGCATAGATCCGCATCATGTTCTGACCATGCAGACCTCGCTCGCGGGCGAGCGCTATGCCACTACCGAAAAGGTGGATCGATTTACCACGCAAGTGCTGCGCCGGATCGAAGCGCTGCCCGGCGTGGAGGCCGCCGGCACTGCCATTGCGCTGCCCGTTACCAACGAGATCGATCTGCCATTCACTATCGCGGGAAGACCTCTGAAGTCCGGCGAACTGTACAGCGGCGAAGAGCAATGGCGATCCGTAACAGCGCACTATTTCGCCACCTTTAGAATCCCGCTGCTGAGCGGACGCGCGTTCAATGAGCGCGACACGTTCAACTCCGCCAGAGTGTTGCTGATCAACCGAGTCATGGCGAAGAAGTATTGGAAGAGCGAAAATCCTATCGGCCAAGTCTTGACCATTGGTAAAGGCCTCGGCCCGGCGTTCGAAGAGCAGCCCCGAGAAATCGTCGGCATCGTAGGCGACGTGCGCGAAACCGGCCTCGCCGATACCAATGTGGGCGTGATGTACGTTCCCGCCAGCCAACAGCAACAGGGCTTGACCGCGCTGGCCAATTCTGTTATCCCCCTTAGCTGGTCCATCCGCTCGAACCTGGACGCCAAAACTCTGAGCAGCGCCGTTCTCAAAGAGATCCAGTCGGTGGACGGTCAAATGCCCATTTCGAAGGTCCGCACCATGGATCAGGTGTTGCACGAAGGCACCTCGCGGCAGAATTTCAACATGCTGCTGCTCAGCATCTTTGCGGGCATCGCCCTGGTGCTGGCCGCCATTGGCATTTACGGTTTGATGTCCTATTCGGTGGAACAGCAAACCTCCGAACTGGGCGTTCGCATGGCCCTGGGCGCGGGCAAGTCCGATCTTTTCCGCCTTGTGGTGAAGCAAGGCATGAAACCCGCGCTGATCGGGGTGGCCGCAGGCTTGGCCGCCGCGCTCGGAGCCACACGGCTATTGCAAAAGCTCCTTTTTGGCGTCAAGCCTTACGACCCGGCAAGCTTTATCGTCGTGGCTTTGGTTCTCACCGCGGTCGCGCTGCTCTCGGTTTACATCCCGGCGCGGCGCGCCATGAGCCTTGACCCGGTGATCGCATTGCGGCAGGAATAGCGGCAATCCAATCGGCTGCGCGGCAGCGTACATACCGGTGCCATGTCCCATCACGTTTTTCTCACGGGCGGTACCGGCTACGTGGGCAGCCGCTTGATCCCCCTGTTGCTGCAGCGAGGCCACCGCGTCACGGCGTTGGCGCGCGAGCAGTCCCGGCAAAAACTGCCCGAGGGGTGCGAGGCCGCAATCGGCGACGCGCTCGATGGCGACTCTTACCAACACTTGCTCAACGGCGCAGATACCTTCGTGCAGCTTGTCGGTGTTGCCCATCCCGGGCCGGCGAAGGCGCGGCAGTTTATGGAGATCGACCTCAAGTCGGGCTTGGAAGCGGTACGCGTGGCAAGCGCCGCGAAAGTGCGGCATTTTGTCTACGTGAGCGTGGCCCATCCCGCGCCAGTGATGCACTCCTACATCGACGCGCGGTCGCAATGCGAGCGGGCGTTGGGCGAGAGCGGACTGAACGCGACCATTCTGCGGCCCTGGTATGTGCTTGGGCCCGGCCATCGCTGGCCCTATGCGCTGCTGCCATTTTATAAACTTGCCGAGGCCTGGCCGTCCACGCGGGCCTCGGCCCAGCGCCTCGGCCTCGTGACTTTGGCGCAGATGGTGGAGGCGCTGGCGCAATCGGTAGACCGACCGCCGCAGGGCACGCGCATTTTGGACGTGCCAGCGATAAAAAAGAGTTAAGCGCGACCTGGAGGTGCCAGGAGGTCGCGCGCGAACATGGTCTTCCGCCTTACAACACCTCCAGCCCCGATCGCTCCAATCTCTCGCGGTTGGCAACGCACGCCTTGCATTCGCATTCGCCCCTTATCTTCGGACGGGGCCTTGGGTCAAAGCACGGCAAGAGGTGGCCTCCAGCCGAGTTGCCTTCGGCAATCGATAACTTTATCCACTCATCCACGGTCATGCGCTGGATACAAAGACCGCCCAACTCCCTTTGCTGATCGCTCGGCTGCACCCAATTGTATTCCTCCGGCACTCCGCCACGAAAATGGAAACGCCGGTAAACTAGATCGGGCACGGGCGTCATGCGCGCCAGCTTCTCTTTGAGCACCTCGTTTGAAGGATACGTCTCGGTTACCGTTTCGCCATCGTGGGCGGCGACTTCGATCCATTGATCGAGCGTGCTGACGTCCCGCTGCAGTCTTTTCTTCTTGTCCGCCATGATTGGTCTCTCGGAAGAATGTTACTCAGGCCGCGCGGGGCAGATCTTCCCCGGGCTGCGGGCGCCAATTTGCCGGTTCGAGAAACTCTCCGCAACGCTCCTCTTCCGCCGTTAGATTGGGAGCGATCATCCATTCGAAAGCCAGCGGCACGCGTTGGTCCCAAATGTGCGGCAACCCGGCGGGAGGCGCTTTTACCGGAGCGTGTGGAGGAGTTGGGCCAACCGTGGCCGGGGCGTCAGCGCGAGAGTTTTTTGCATTCAACACCTCAATCCACTTTTTTTCCTTTTCGATGGATACTTTGGCCTTCGCCACGAGAGTCTTTAGCTTGGTGCGTTGCACGCGATTCGCGCGTAGATATTGGACGCCGCGCCAACCTCTCTCGAATGCACGCTGGTCGGCGTGTCGGTAAGTTAAAACCTTCTTGTACTGGGTCTGGTGGATTTCGTCCCAGGATTCAAAGGCGCCGCCGCGAGCACACAGCCGATTGAATACATTGTCGAACGCCTTACTGTTGCGCCGTACGAACCACACGCTGCGCGCGGCGCCTTCGACCCACTGGCGATCCATGTCGTTGCGCGGCCGGCAGTCGCGGATCAATTCAGTCACCAGCGCGTCAAAGTCTTCGATCTTCTCGTCGCCGATGATGAGGGCTTGGGAGGAGGTACACCAATGTTTGCCCGCGTTCTGCGACGCGCGCGATGTTTGTTCGTTAGGAATGTTCGCCATTTCGTCTAAGTTTTCGCACGACGCGGTTCGGCGTATTCCCAAAAAAGGGGTCAAGGTGTTGATTTAGAACGAGAAGATTTTTTCCGGATTCTTGTGATTCCCCGACACAGGCCCCCCGGGCGGTCACCAGAACGGACGAAAAATGGCCGCTCGCTTTTGAGCACGCCCGCGATCTTTTGGAGAGCATACGCGTAGTTGTTATTAACCGCTTGCTCGCGCGCACGGCTCGGTCACGGCATTTAGCCGCTTTCCAAAAATCTGGCTACTAACGCGGCGTTCCGGGAACCTTCGCGGCGGGCGTAATCGGCTTGGGAGCGCTGCTCGACGTGCTCGCTGGGCCGCCGTTTACGGTGTTCTTGTCGTAAAGCGAAACGATGTCCTGGGTAATGTCGATGCCGCTCGACGCATAGAGAACCGGCGTATTTTGATTGCTGACGTCGAGGATCAAGCTGAAGTTGTTATCTTTGGCGTACTTCTCAATCACCGCCATCATGCGCTGGCCCAAGTTGGACAAGACCTTTTGCTGCTCGGTGCGGAGGTCTTCCTCGGCATCCTGCATGTCGCGCTCCAGGCGCTTCTTCTTCTCGTCGACGTCGCGCGCCAATTGGTTGCGCTTATCTTCGGCCATCACCGATCCACCCTTGCTTAGCTGATCCTGAAGCTGGGTCAGCTCAGACTGGCGGTTCTGGAATTCTTTGTTTTTGGGCACAAACTTGGCGTCGAGTTCCTGCGAAGCTTTCTGGCCGTCTTTGGTGCCGACAATGGCGCCCTGAATACTAATCACTCCCACCTTGTTGGGGGCTTGGGCATAGGCGCCAACGCCTATGCCGAGCAACACCACCGTGGAGATCAAACGACTTCTCATATCTATAACAATTCCTTTCGGGATACTTTTCACGTCACCCGCAGGCAATAACCCCTGAGCGACAAATTAAAACGTGCGTCCAATTGAAAAGCGGAAAATCGAGTGCCGTTCATGGAACGGCTGCGCCTGCCCCAAATACTGCAACGCGTTTTGATACGTCGCATCGTTCGGGAAGAAAGATCTGTCCGCTACGACCGGAGCTTGCAAGACCGTATTGACAATACTTGGATTATACGCCCAATAAAGGCGGAATGGGGCGTTAACCACCGGCATTAGTACTTGTAGCTCGAGCCCGGTGGAGATTCGCGGAACCTGCGTATGGGGCGCCACATAGGCGCGCCTGCCAAAATCGGCTTGCGGATACAGGGCGTTGAGTTGATCCACGCGGCCCTGATTCAGGCCTAACTGCCCGGGAAGAATCAACTTGTCGATGCCGGCATCGACGAAAGGCGCCAGCGTGACCGGGCCGAAAATCGGGATCCGGTACTCGTAATTGAAAACCACGGCTGTATCTCCGCCCGGCAAAATGAGTTGATAAACCGGGATGGTTTGCGTGGCTTGCGTAAAGCTCACCGTGCCGCTGGAGTTTACGGTTTTTTGCACGCGGGCCGTGCCGTCGTTGTTGTAAAGGCCGATACTCTGTTGCGTGGGAATATAGGCGATGGGGCTGATGGTAAGAATGTCGAAGCCGCGTATGTCGCTTTCGCCCCCCATATAGGATCGGCTGTACGGAGGCGCCACCCTGCCGCCAAAGCCGGCAACGAAACGCCCGTTCAGGTGGAAGCCCATGACGTTGCCCTTGAAAATGCCGCGGCGGAAATAAGCAATATCGACGTTCGGCTGCAACATATTCACGTTGCCGCCCAGTACCGTTCCGGTAAAGCCGAAGCCCAGATTTACGCGCAAGCCCCGAGTGGGAGTGATGGGGTGGTTCACGGTGTTATAGGCGAAAGTAGGCGTGATGGTGCTGGCTTTGATGCCCGCCAGGGAGTTGGGCCCGCCCACGCCTTGGAAATCGAGGTAGTCAAAATAGGAAGTAGCGGCTGTGGTCAGCGGCGTGACGCTTTGATCGCTGTATCCATAAGTGAGTCCCACGCGAGCAAAACTGCGCCGCAACTGATAACTGACGAATGTAGTGAAGCCCTTGCCGTTGGTGACGTAGTTGAGCAGGTTGTTGGTGCCCAGCGAATTGTAGTAGCCAAGCAAGTTGGTGCCGGCCAGAATAGACGCTTGGCGGCCCTGGTCGTAGCTGTAGCGCTGATAGAAGACGGTGAAGCCGGCTTGCACCGGCTTGTCGAACAGATACGGCTCAGTAAACCCGAACGTGACGTTATCGAGCAGCGTGCCGATTTGCGCGCTTAAACTCAGCGTCTCACCCAGCCCCAGGAAGTTGTTGGTTGAATAAGACGCGCCGATGAAACTTCCCGAAATCCCCGATACGCCGCCGTTGAGCTGAATCGAGTTCTTGCCGCGCTCCTTCACCTTAACCAAAAGATCCACCGTGTTCGTTTTCGTGTCGCGCGTCATGCTGGCCGCGTCCTCGGGCTTCAGCGGATCGAAATAACCAAGCTGATTGAGGCGCAGCACGCTGGTATCCCAAAGCTGCTGGCTGTAGAGATCGCCTTCATTGACCAGCATTTCGCGGCGGATGACTTTGTCGCGCGTAGTGGTATTTCCCTGGAAATCGATGCGGCGCACAAAGAACTGGCGGCCTTCGTCCACGTCGACCGTTAAGTCAATCTGGTCCTTGACGCCGCTTGCTACTTCGGGATCGGGTGAACCCACGAAATCGATATAGCCGAAATTGCCGTAGAGCTTGCGGAGTTCTTCGAGACCCTTCTGCAGCTTTTCAGTGGAGAACGGGTCGCCCGGACTCATGCGGAAGACCTGGCGCGCGATGAGATCGGGCGTGCGGAACAATTTCATGCCGACGAAGTTGAAATTGCGCAGGCTATATTTGTCGCCTTCCGCGATGACCATGGTCACGTCAACATGCTTGCCGGTCTTCTTCTCGTTTAGCAGAGGGATCTTCAAACCGCGGCCGTGTATGTCGTAAACCTTCTCGGAATGGTTAATGACCCGCGCGGTGAAATAGCCGCGCGATTGGTAAAACTGGCGGATTCGCTCACCATCTTCGTCAAGCTTGGTGGAATCGAAAGTTCGCGCGAACAGGTTCTCAAAAAGTAGCGAATGCGGCAAGCCGACCGGTTTCAGATTCTTCATCACGCGAATAATCTGCCGGTGGCTGAAGGCGGTGTTGCCTTGTGTAATGATGTGGCCGACTTTGACTTTGGGTCCTTCATCGATGGCGAAGGTTATATCGACGCCGCCCGGCGGGACCTGCCGGATCTGCGGCACGACCGAGGCGTATTGATGGCCGCGCTCCGCCTCATAATCCTGTAATACATTCTTAGCGCGCTGCACTTTGCCGGGGTCGAATTGCGATTCTGGCGTCAGGTTGACATGGCGCTCTTTAAAGCGGTCGAGAATTTCCGACTTGCTGACCGATTTGTTGCCGGTGTAGTCGATCGTGTGGACGGTACGGCGTTCGGTCACTACGAAACGCAGCAGTACGCCGCCGTTAGGGCCTTTTTCCTTTTCGACGCGCAAATCGTCGAAGCGGCCTGAGTTCCAGAGCGAAATGAAATCGCGGTGGACTGCTTCTTCGTCATAGACATCGCCCTTTTTAGTGAAGATTAAGCCGCGCAAGGTGTCCTGCGGAACTTTGCGCTGGCCGCGGAATTGCACCTCTTCGACGATATTGTCTCCCATGGCGGCGGGCTTGACTTCCTGCAGGCCGCCCGGCGGTGGAGCGGCGGGCGCAGGCTGGTTGCCGGGCTGCTGCGGTTTTTGCGGGGTTTCGGGAACGTTTTCGAACGGATTCTGTTGATCGGGCGGTTTTTGCTGCGGCTTAGGGGCCGGGGCGGCTTGCGGTTCGAGCCACGTGCCGAAAGCGGCAGCGCCATCTCTCGAACTGCTTGCGGCGCTGGCGGCAAGGCACAGGCTAGATAAGAGGAAAAATCGGGCGGGCGAACCTATCGCGCGCAGGCTGCGGAGCCTGTGGTGAAGTGTGGCTAAGAACAAATCCTCTCCATGCCGTTAAAAATGAGTCTCCATCCCCTAAGGAGGCAAAAACCCCAGACGTTGAAGGACCCATGCGGGTTTCAGCGTGGGGAACCTGAAGCGAAAAACAACCCCAGCAACCCAATCGTTCCAGTGTAGCGGATGTCCCCTTTTCGCCGTCCCCTTTTCGCGCCCCTTCCCGAAAGTACTACCCTATATTGAGGGGCGCGCGATACTTCCGCCGCATCCATTCAGTCCAAACAGACCGCGAGGAATTTCTTGCCTATCACCGAGACACAAACGCTTGAAGAACTTTGTATCAACACTCTGCGCTTTCTTTCCGCCGACGCGGTGCAGAATGCGAACTCCGGGCATCCCGGCATGCCGATGGGTGCCGCCGCCATGGCATACACGCTATGGACCAAATATCTAAAGTTCAATCCAAAAGATCCCGCATGGTTTGACCGTGACCGCTTTGTCCTTTCGGCCGGCCACGGTTCCATGCTCCTTTACAGCTTGCTGCATTTAACGGGTTACGATTTGCCATTGGATGAACTGAAGCGCTTCCGCCAATGGGGCAGCAAAACGCCGGGGCATCCCGAGCGCGGCCATACGCCTGGCGTCGAAGTAGCAACCGGTCCGCTCGGCCAGGGATTTGGCAACGCCGTCGGCTTGGCTATGGCCGAAGCGTGGTTCGCGGCCCGTTTTAACAAGCCGGGCCATACCATCGTCGATCACTACACGTATGGCATCTGCGGCGATGGCGATCTTATGGAAGGCGTCTCGCAAGAAGCCGCGTCGCTCGCCGGTCATTTGAAGCTGGGAAAATTGATCTTCCTCTACGACAACAATCACATCTCGCTCGCCGGTCAAACCAGCTTGTGCTTTACCGAGGATGTGGGCAAACGCTTTGAAGCCTATGACTGGCATGTCTGCCATGTGGAACAGGGCAACGATGTTGTGGCCATTGCCAAAGCGATTGAAGAATCCAAAGCGCAGGCCGGTAAGCCGTCGCTCATCATGGTGCGTACCCACATCGGCTTCGGCAGTCCGAAGAAGCAAGATAGCTTTGAAGCGCATGGCAATCCCCTCGGCGAAGACGAGCTGAAAGCCTCTAAAGTAGCTTTGAGCTGGCCCAGCATGGATAAATTTTTTCTTCCCGATGACTCGGTGAAATATTTCCGCCAATCGATCGGCAAGGGCGCGCAGGCGCAGCAGGATTGGCAAAAGAAGTTCGATGCTTACAAGCGCCAATTTCCGGCGGAGGCCGCCGACTTCGAGCAGATACTCAGCGCGAAACTCCCGGCCGATTTTGCCGCCGATGTCCCCAAGTGGAAACCCGAAGACAAACCGCTGGCCACGCGCGCTGCCGGTGGACAAGTGCTGAACGCCTTGGCGAAACGCGTGCACAACATCGTGGGTGGTTCGGCCGATCTAAATCCGTCGACGAATACCGCGCTGAAGGGTGAAGGTGATTTCCAAAATCCGGAACTCGTCGGTCCCGGCGCGGAAGGCGCGGTGGGGGGTGCCTGGGGCTATGCGGGCCGTAACATCGCTTTTGGCGTTCGCGAGCACGCCATGGGTTCGGCTGTGAACGGCATGGCGGCGCATGGCGGATTGTTGCCGTTTAGCGCTACGTTCCTGGTGTTCTCCGATTACATGAAGCCCGCCGTGCGGCTAGGCGCGTTAAGCAAGCTGAAGGTGTTTTATGTCTTCACGCACGATAGTATCGGCGTCGGTGAAGACGGGCCGACCCACGAGCCTATTGAACAGCTCGCCGGCTTGCGGGCCATTCCCGGTTTGAACGTCATGCGGCCGGCCGATGCCACCGAAACTGCCGAGAGTTGGGTTGCCGCGCTGCGGCACGATGGTCCCACCCTGTTCGCTTTGACCAGGCAAGCGGTGCCCAACTTGAATCGCGCCACGGCCAAGGGCGGCGCGGACAAGGGAGGTTACATTCTTTCGGAGGCGGAAGGCGGTGCGCCGGAGGTGATTCTCATCGGTTCCGGCTCCGAGGTCTCGCTATGCGTGAAAGCGCAGGAGAAATTGAAGGGTTATGGGGTAAGGGCGCGTGTGGTGAGTCTTCCGAGTTGGTATCTGTTTGAAGCGCAAGACGCGGCGTATCGCGAAAGCGTGCTGCCCAACGCGCTGCGCAAACGCGTGGCCGTCGAGGCCGGCTCCAGTTTTGGCTGGGCGCATTGGGCCGGCAGCGATGGCGCGATTATTGCGATCGACCACTACGGGGCATCCGCTCCGGGCGACACCATCATGAAGAATTTCGGCTTTACCGCCGAGAATGTCACCGCCGCCGCCTTACGCCAATTGGGCCGCAATGCCGACGCCGACAAAGTGACCGCGTAGTCTACATGGCCTACCGTTTCACGAAACACGAAGCGTTGCCCAATGCCATCCGGCGGGTGTTCGCTGAAGAAATCGATTGGGCGGTAGGCCAACTAGGCAATTCAAAAAACCGGACGGAAGCAGTACACGAAGCACGCAAAAGCATCAAGAAGATTCGCGCTCTGCTTTATCTGGTGAGAACCCCGCTGCGCGCAAAATATCGGCCGGCGGATCGCTATTTCCGTAACGCTGGGCGGCAATTATCGCCGATTCGCGACAATGCGGTGATATTGCAACTATTTGATGCGCTAGCCGCAAAACACGATGTGATTGATGTTGGGGCGCTCGGCGATATCAGAGGCAACCTTGAGCGGTGCCGGCGTGAATCGCCGCGCGAAAAGCAAGCGAGCGCCAACGTAGCGCGCTTGCTGGCTGGCGCGCGCTCAAAACCAAGCCTGTGGCGCTTGGAAGGTTTGGGTTTTGACACGCTTTCATTGCAGATCGTCGCCTTGTACAAGCGGGCAAGAAAGGATTTCAAGCGAGCGCACCACCACGCCGAGTGCGCCGATGCCTTTCACAACCTGCGCAAGACCGTCAAACAGCATTGGTACCATCTCAAGCTGTTCGAAGAATTTTGGGATCGGGAAATGAAACAACGCGCCGGCGATGCGCGCGATTTAGAGAGCTGCTTAGGCGATGAACACAACATAAGCATATTGCGCGAGCGGATGGTGGCGGATGTGGAAACCACCTGCGACCGCCGTCATGCGCAGCATTTCATCGCATTGCTCGACGATCGGGCGCGAGCTTTGCGCCAGCGGGCGCTGGAAATAGGCCGCCCGTTATATGCCACCAAACCGCGCGAGTTTGGCCATGGGTTAAACAAGCTTTGGACGGAGCCGCAGCCAGTCCGCAAGCGGCCTGCGGTTTTAACGCTCAACGCAAGTTCCGCGGTTGCCTAGGTGATTCTCAACGGAAGCATCCGGGCGCTGCTGTTGTTCGATATCTCCGAAGAGATAGATTTGCTGGCGTTGCGTCGACTCGTTGGCGCGAGCGCTGTTAGACGCGAGCCGGCATTCCGACATCCTTCCCCGGAGTACGTTCGTTACGAACAACCGCCTGTGGCCGATTCGATTGGCGCCTGCGATCCTTTTGAAGACCGGCCCATGGAAGGGCGCGTCCGTTATTTCAACTACGGGGTGGCGTGTATAGAACTGCGCACAGCGTTCAGCGGGGTTGGCTGGCAGGACTTGATCTCGCTGGCCAATCGCTGGGTGTTGTCCGACGAGTTGGAAAAACGCGCGCGCGAATTGTTGTGCTTGAAGTTGACAGTGGCGCGGCCCGCTCTCGTCAAGCCTTACGATAACTGGATTGCTGAAGACTACTATGTGATTCAGATCGATCCCGTAGCCCCCACCGCCGAGGATTTGATCCGCGACCACGGCAACGAGATTGCTCAGATTGTTCGCGGCGAAGAGTTGCGGCTCTCGGCAAACGAGCGGCAGGAAGTGCTGACCGGGAGCATGTCTTACTATCCGCAAGATCTGCTGGTGGTCGGTTGGGTGGCGGCGTTTGTTTGCGATACCGCCGTGGGCGCCGGGCCAACGATTGATTTGCTGGAGTATGCCAATTCGCAATTGTTGGAGTTTCGCTACTACGACGAAGTGCTGACGGGCGTGCTGGCCGATGTCTACAAGCGGCTGGAGAAAAAGCGCCGGGGATTTGCCCGTTGGACCCTGGTGCGGCAGGCGGAAGAACTGAATACTCTGCGGCTAGATTACCAGGAACTGGTGGAGAGAACCGAAAACGCCATCAAATTCCTGAGCGATATGTTTTACGCGCGCGCCTACCGCTTGGCCGCCGCCCGCATTGGCGTGCCCGATTACCGGAATCTGGTCAACGCGAAATTGCGCGATGCGCGCGAGCTGTACGAATCGTTGGTGAACGAGTTCCACCAGAGCCGCACGTTCTTTTTGGAAGTGATGGTGGTGGTGATTCTGTTGATCGAGATCGGTTTCTTGTTTCGGGGTAAAGGATAGGATCTTTGGCGATGTCAGAAGCGGTGCGCGGTTGAGGGCGACAAAATCCTCGTATTTGAAGGGCAAAAGCCCAATCGCGATGCGATCTTCGGCCTAGGCAATCACCCACGCGCCGCCGCCCAACAAATCGCCGAAGAGTTCATCGGAAATGTCACCTCGGCGCGCGGCCGTCAGTAATGTTCCCATTTCACCGACCAATGTTCATCCGGTCGAGCGGATTTGATGATCAACTGGCCATTCGCGCTGAACTGATACACGCGCGGCAGGTCCTTGCCCACAAGAAGATCGCCGGTATTCGATCCCAGCACGTGATGAGTTACCGTGTGAGTCGCTTCGTTCACGTCGTAGCTGCCGAAGGAAGCTTCGTAGCCGTTGTGTACGTATTCATTGGAGAGCTCGCTGGCCGCCGCCGGGTACATGAGTTGCACAGATATGTGGCCATCGCGGGTGT
>Ga0209068_10000890_pt1 | contig 15265 bp, 15 predicted proteins | sample ColStrG_CSR_2012_FD_187200 | JGI IMG/M metagenome (GOLD analysis project Ga0209068, IMG submission 187200) | Freshwater sediment microbial communities in response to fracking from Pennsylvania, USA - Cold Stream Run_MetaG_CSR_2012 (SPAdes)... | ecosystem: Environmental > Aquatic > Freshwater >... | reverse complement strand
CACCGAGAGCGACACTCATCTCGATGCCGCGGTCAAGGAAATCACCGACCGCATGAAGGCGGTGCGCGAGAAGAGCCGCGTTACCGTCTACTATCTGCTGGCGGAGAAATTCGGCAAGCTCGCGATGTTCCACCCCAAGGCGTGACCTGCACGACCGAGGCATGGGTAGGGGCGACCGGCGGTCGCCCGGTCTGGCGGCATTCGCCGGCTTCGCTGCTAAGAAGGAGAGATAGGGCGACCGCCGGTCGCCCCTACTAACCTTCCGTTCCACTGTGTCAGCATTTCCGCCACAACACCCTCCACGTCGCTCGCCGACACCGGCGCCCAATCCGCCATCCGGCCACGGATCCAGGTCATCTGACGTTTGGCGTATTGCCGGGTCGCGGCCTTGGCGGCGTCGATGGCGGCGGCAAGCTCGAGTTCGCCGCGCAGATGCCCCATGATCTCACGCGCTCCGGTCGCGCGCATCGCCGGCTGCGACACCGGCAATCCCAACGCCATCAGCGCCGCGACTTCCGCCACCGCCCCCAACGCCAGCATGAGATCAAAGCGGGTATTGCAGCGGGCATGAAGTTCGTCACGCGGCAGCGTCAGGGCCAATCGCACCGTATCCTCCGCGCTCAGCAGCGATGCACCCGTCCGGGTCTGCCAATCAGCGAGCGAACGCCCCGTCGCCGCCAGCACTTCGAGCGCACGGGTCACGCGCTGACGGTCGCCGGGCCGCAGACGCGCCGCCATCGCCGGATCGCGCGACCCCAACTCGGCGTGCAGCTTGCCCGGTCCGAGCCGCTCGGCCTCGGCCCGCCAATGGGCGCGGATGGCGAGTGGAATGGGCGGGACCGGCGACAGCCCGCTCAATAGCGCCTCGAAGTACAGCCCAGTGCCCCCGGTGACGATCGGCACAAGGCCGCTCGCCTTGGCCGCAGCAAGCGCCGGTGCCATGTCGGCGAGCCATCGCCCCACGGAATAGGCCTCGGCCGCGGGAACGTGGCCGTAGAGCACATGGGGCGCGCGCGCGAGTTCGGCGGCGGAGGGACGGGCGGTCAGGATCGCGAGCTCGCGGTAAACCTGCATCGAGTCGGCGTTGATGACGATACCGCCCAGCCGCTCCGCCAGCGCCAGCGCGAGGGCCGACTTGCCGCTGGCGGTCGGCCCTGCGATGAGGATGGCATGGGGCAGGACCACGGGTGCGACATACCGGTTTGATCGCGCCCGGCGGCCGGCTCCCTGGAGGGGAGGCGCCGGGCGCAAGAAGAAACTCCTACTGTGCCTCGATGCGGACATGCTTGATACGCACGATCCCGCTCGCATCCCCCGCCACGGGCTTGATCGTGACTTCGACGGTCTTGGCCAGGTCCATCCGGCCGGTCCTGACAAGATCGGAGATGTCGACCTGCCAGGCGGTCGCGTAGCTCATGTCGTGCCGTTTGTGCATTCCGGCGTTGAACAGGTTGAAAGTCTGCACCGGCTCATCGACCGCCACGCCCCGGCGATTGACCTTGACCAGAACCTCGAACAGCGAATTGGGGTTGCGCGCGGTCTCAACGTCGATCACCAGCCAGAACTGGTTACCGGCGTCGCGGGCAAGGGTCTTGACCTGGTCGGCGGGAACAGCGGGATTGAGTTGCACGATCACTGGCGCGTTGCCCTGGGCCACCGTCGCGCCAGCGCCCTCGGCGGTTTCGGTGAGGGTGGTGACCTTGACCACCGTTTGCTCGGCATTGGGAGCGGCAAAGGCGATGAGGCCGACGGGCTGGAGCCGGTCGTAACGATAGCCCAGGCCCGGCAGGGACAGCGCATCGCGCGCCATCTTGACCGACGCCTGGCCGTCGGTGCCAGCGAAGGTGAAGGACTTGTTGAGCCAGTTGGACGCCTTGGGCGCCTTTGGGTCCTTGATCGAGCTGCCGTCTGTACCGGGGTTGCGCCAGCTTTCCCACAGCCGGTCGATGTTGGCATGGTGCATCCAGAAGATCGGATCGCGCGCGGCGCTTTCAAACGCGCCCATGCCGTGGCCATCATCGGTGCCGACACGCACATGCACCGAGCCATGCGGCGTGCCATCGAGCGCGGTGACGAAGCCCTGGCGGAAGCTGCCATTGCTGGTCGAGAGGTCGAAGAAGCCCTTGGTCCGCATGGTATCGAGGGCAAGGATGTCGGTGCTGGAAGGATCGGCCCGGACGGCGCGCAGGCCGTTGTTGACGAAATCGGGCCGCCGATCCGGGAAAAACAGGGCGTTGTCCACCAGCTTGCCCTTGACCCGGACTTTTGGGGAGAGAACAGCCGCCGGCAGCTTCAATTGCGTCAGATCAAGGTAGTTCCAGTAAGGCAGCGCGAAGGGCTTGCCGAGCACCGCCTCGCAAACCCGCTCGAAATGCCAGACATAGAGCCGGTGCCAGCTGGTGAAATGGGCGGCGTAACTGTCCGCTTCCGAGCCGTCGAGATTGGCGTGGCCGTGCGAACAGGTCCACCAAATGCCGCCGATGCCGTCGCCGTTGGGTCCAAGCGCGAGTTGCTTCTGCCCATCGGGCGCGCCGTCGAAGATGGCCGCCGCCTGGGCCTTGTCATAGGCGTGAGCGTGGATGTTGGCCTGGAAATTCCAGCTCAAGGGATTGGACTCGGGCAGCCCCTGCATCTTGTCCACCGCCTCGCGGTAGAGATCGAGCGCGGCGCGGCCCTGAGGGGTCTTGATGTCATAGCGGGTGCGTGGCGGCGCGGCGTAGGCGATGCCGCCGGCCCCGGTCAACGCGGCCGCCGCCAGTCCCGACAGCCCGGCGACCACGGCGCGGCGAGAATACTTGGCTCGTGAATCCTTGGGCATTGGTCGCTCCCTCATGGACTTGTCGCGCGCACGTCGCTCTTCCAGCCCTTGTCCGGCTGCTGATACTTGTAGCCACTGTCGAAACCGTCGTCGTGATAGTAGCCCTGCGTGGTGTTGAACTGCTTGCAGCTCTGCTTGGCGCGAAAATACGAAAAGGCGACGCAATGGATGTTGCCGAGGCACACCTTGCGGCAGGTGGGGAAATCGGCCGTGGTCGACTCCAGCAGCGGCTTGTCGGCGAACACCGAGTTGAACAGCAAGGCCAAGGTGGTTTCGGCATTGGTCGAAACATTGGGCAGCGGCAATGGCTTCTTGACGCCGAGTGTGCCGGCCGGATGCAGGACGCTTTCGCCCTTCACGCTGCCCTTGAGATAGCAGAAATTCTTCCACTGGTTGAAGGTGAAGCCCTTGCAGCTCGGCAAGCCGAAGCAGACATGGGCGCAACTTTCCAGCGTCGAGCCGGGAATGCCGGGCTTGCCCGCGATGAGGGCCAGATCATTGCCATAGATGTCCCGGTTCACCTTGGTCACGAACTGGTTGAGGATACTCGGCACATTGGCGTGGACGGCGACATTGTCCAGCTCCGGTGTCAGCTGGCCGGTGGCATCCGAACAGCCGCGGCCGACCGCGACGCGGCGCTGGGCGAGGGCCGGGTGGGTGGCCGTGCGCTCGCGCGCCGCCTGATCGGGAAAGGCGCTGATCGCCGCCACCACCTTGTCGCAGTCGCCGGTCTTCGAGCCAAGGATGAAACCGGCGAAATAGTCGGCCTCGATCTCCTTCTGGATCGGATCGATCTGGCGCAGATTGTGCTGGGCGTGCAGATGCGCGAGTTCGTGCGCGGCGATGAACTGTAGGCCGAGATCGCTGTGGGTGGTCTCGGCGTATTTCTGCATGAACGTGCGGTTAAAAAAGACATATCGCGTCTTGGTCACCGTATCGAAGCCGGCGGAGGCGTTGGCGGTCGCGTTGGTGTTGTCGGTGACGTAGATCTGGTAGTCGGCGTGCAGGCCAAGATAGCCGAGCAGCTCATCCACCATCGCCTGGGCATCGGCATCGGTCGCGAATTTGAGTCCGCGCAAGGGGCCGGTGTCGTGGAACGTCTTGACGTTGTTGACGTCCGGTTTCGCGGGAATTTCATCGGCCAGCGCGGCCGAACCAAACATGAGGCCGAGCATTGTCGACATCGCAAGGGCACAGGCACGCAACATGGTGTTTCCCCGACAGAATGCCAGCCGCGCCGACTGGCCCAGCGCTCGCGGCCGGGAAGGTCGCAAATGCTTAACGCGATGGCAAGTACGGGTCTGGGGTTTACCCCAAATCAGCGCGGCGGGTGGTATCGCCGCATCACCTTCATCAGATCATCGTGTGGGATGGCGCGCACGATCTGGCCGGTGGCCCGGAACGAGGGCATGTCGTCGGCCGCCAGCAGGGCATTGATGACGCTCTCCTCGACCGCCTCGACGGCCGCGAGGTAGATCGTATCGAACAGCTCGTCGTTGATCGCCTCCAGTCGCCAAACCGCCGGCGCCAATTCCGGTGTCGGCATGGCATTGGCGGTGGAGATCGCCAGGAATATATCGCCGGAGGAATTGCCGCCTGGCGTACCGCCCCGCCCGATGCCGATGGCGGCGCGCTTGGCGATCCGGCGGAGCTGATGGGGCAGCATCGGCAGATCGGTTGCCAACACCACGATGATCGAGCCGGTTTCCTTGGCAAAGACCGGCTCCGGCCTCAGCTCGCGTCCCACGGGCACACCCAGCACCGTCAGCCACTGGCCGCGCCCGTGATTGGCCTGCACCAGCGCGGCGACCATTCCTGTCTTGCCGCCCACCCGCACCTGTCGCGAGGCGGTGCCAGTGCCGCCTTTCCATTCATAGGCGATCATCCCCGTCCCGCCGCCGACATTGCCCTCGGCGATCGGCCCGCCCTTTGCCGCATCGAGCGCCGCCAGCGCATGGGCCTCGGTGACATGGAGCCCATTGATGTCGTTGAGCACGCCATCATAGGTCTCGGCGACCACCGGCATCGCCCAGAAATGGTGGCCGGCCAGGCCTTTGCCGTAGCGCGCCATCATCCAGCGCACGGCTGCGTGATGCACGATGCCGACGCTGTGGGTGTTGGTGATGAGGATCGGCCCACGGATCAGCCCGGCGTCGGCCACCCAATGCAGGCCCGTCATCTCGCCATTGCCGTTGAGGGCGTGAAAGCCCGCCCAGGTACAGAGCGGCGCGTCTTCCCGGAGGTGCGGCACGATCGCGGTGACGCCGGTGCGGATGTTCGGCGCGATGACGGTGGTGTAGCCGACGCCAAGCCCGGCGATGTCGGTGATGGCGTTCAAGGGTCCCGGGGTGCCGGGGACCGCAAGGCCAAGGGCGCGGGCGCGAGGTTTGGTCATGTCTTGCAGACTCCCCATCTCCCTTGCGCGCTCTTCACGCGAAGGGGCGAGGGTTGGGGTGAGGGGTGTCCCCGATTTCCGCGCCGCCCCTCACCCCAACCCTCGCCCCCCGAAAATGGGGGGAGAGGGAATAGATGAAGACTACTTCTTGGTCAGGGCGTCGCGAATCTGCTCCAGCAGCACTTCGGAGCGCGGCGGTGGCGGCGGCGCGGCGGCGGGGGCCGGCTTCATGGCCATGGCCTTGGCGGCATTGACGGCCTTGACCAGCATGAACACCGCGCCGGCGATGATCAGAAAGCTGATGATGGCGTTGATGAACTTGCCAATCGCCCAGATGATGGCACCCTTGCCATCGGGGCCCGCGGATTTGAGCGTTGGTCCGATGGAGGAGAAATCAACCCCGCCAAGCGCCACGCCGATCGGCGGCATGATGACGTCGGAGACCAGCGAGTTGATCACCGTCCCAAACGCCGCGCCCATGATGATGCCGACGGCGATGTCGATCATGTTGCCCTTGATGGCAAAGTCCCTGAATTCGCTAAATATGCTCATCGTGTTTCCCCAAAGCCTTCCCTGATGTGAATTGTCACGCAACAACGCCCACCCGCCCGCTTGCTCAAGGAGCCGAACTCACGCCGGCTTCCTCAGATTGCAGATGAGTCGTGCGCGTAGCTTAGAACATGACCAGTACAGCCGCAATGCCACGGAAAAGCCGCGCTTTGCGCCGAACGAGTCGGCCTTTGGGGGGAGCATCAGATGAGCGAAATCATACGGCGAAAGCCGTACTGGCGTCAAACCAAGTTGCTGATGCTCTCCAGTCTGGCGCTACCGGCCTTGCTCATCGTAGGGCTTGCGAGTTGGGTCGCGCGGGCCGGCGATTTGACGCTTGCCGGAATGCCCCTCGGCTTCTTCCTGGCCGTGCATGGTGTGGTGCTGGTGGTCATAGCCGCGGCGACGCGATTCGCCATCATCCAGGAGCGGATTGACCGCTGGCACGGCGCCCATGACGACACTTGACGCCTGCAACGCCGCTCCGTCCGCCCGTGAGAACTGCCAGGAGCGACCACCGTGGCGATGACCAGCGTCTCCCGCTTTCGTCCGCCAACATCCAAGGCCGGCGCCTATTTCGCGGTGCTGGCGAGTGCCTTTGTCGCGCTGGTGTTGTTGCTGGTCATCTTTGACCAGCTCGGCACCCAGGCTGACGGGCTGACGCTGGCACTGGTCGCGTTTCCAGCGGCCATGTTCGCGTTGATCGGGGCAGCTTGCTACACGGTCACCGGCGGTGTCTGGTTCGCCTGCGGACGCGCCTGCCCGCCGGCCTTGGGAGCCGCCTCCTGTCTGGCCGCGACCCTCGGTGGGATAGGTTTTGTCGCGCTGCCTGGGGCATTTTTCTTTCTTGGCTTCGATGCGCTTCCCTTCACCACGGGCATCATGCTGGGATTGCTCCTGCACGCCGTCCTGATCGCGCCGTTCGCGCGCAAGGAAGGTTCGTACACGCTTGCCGGTTTCATCGGCCGGCGGTTCGATAGCCGGGCGCTGCGCCTGTGCGTCGGCGTGGCGTTGACTTTGCCGTGTCTGCTGCTGCTGATCGGCGAATTCAAGGTTGCCGGCTTTCTGGTCGGCCATGCCTTGCAGCGCGATCCGGCGGTTGTCGCTGGAGCGCTCGCGGCCACCGCCACCATCGCGATCGTGCTTGGTGGGATGCGCGGCGCGGTTTGGGGAGGGGTCGCGGCGGCCATCATATCGTTGATCGTGCTGGCGGTGGTGCCGGTGCTCGGGGGATTGCTTGTCCTCAACGTGCCGGTGCCGCAGATCGCCTACGGCCTTGCCAGGACCGAGTTGGCCCGGCTCGAGCTTGCCGCGGGCATGGACACTCACCGCGCGGCCGCGATGGTGCTGACCCTGCCGGGCGCCGCGCCGCAAGCGCTGGTCAAGCCGTTCTTCCAACCGTTCGTGGCCAACGATCCGGTCAGTTTCACGCTGCTTACCATCACCATTGCCCTCGGCATTGCCTCGATGCCCGCCTTGTTCGCGCGCGCGGGCACCGTCGCCAGCGTGGGCGCCAACCGGCGGATGTCTGTGTGGCTGATATGCATGGCCGGAGCGGTAGCGTTAACGTTGCCGGCGGTGGCGTTTTTGACCCGGCTGGAGCTGCTGCACGCGCTTCCTGCCTCGGGAGCCCCGGGAGTTCCCGGCTGGCTCGACCAACTTGGCCGTCTGGGGCTGGCCGATTTCGACCGGGCGGCCAGCAGCGTGTCATTGGCCGCCGTCCACTTCACGCGCGACAGCACCAATCTCCTGCTGCCCCTGGCGCTTGGCTTGCCGCGCCCTCTGGTCGACATGGCCTTGGCGGGAGCGGTCGCTGTCGCGCTGGCAGCAATCGCGGCGCAAGCCATGGCGCTGTCGGCACTCTGGAGCGAGGACGTGCTGTTCTTCCTGGCCGATCCGGGTGATCGCGAGCAGTGGCGGCTGGCGGCAGGGCGCGTGTTCGCCGTCGTCGCCGTCGGGCTCGGGGCAATGTTGTCGCTGCGCACGCGCGCCGACCCGCTGACCCTGTTCACCTGGGCGATGGTCCTGGCCGGTTCCTCGGTCTTTACCCTGCTGGTGATGGCGGTGTGGTGGAAGCGGATCAATCAATATGGGGCGCTGGCCGGAGTGCTGGTCGGGAGCTGCACGGCGCTGGCGCAAATCGTCTTGTCGCTCAACGGAGCTGTGCAGCTAATGTCCGGGGTTTCGGGCGTTCTGGCGACGATCCTGGCGGTTCCTCTCAGCGCGGCGGTCGCGGCCGGCGTCAGCCTCATCACCCCGCGACCAAGTACTGGGATGATCGAGCTGGTGCGCGAGCTACGCATAGCTGGCGGCGAGACGGTGCGGGACCGCGAGGTCCGGCTCGCCAGGCTGAAGCCATCGGGAGCCGCCTGACTGCGGCGCATCGTCCCGCCGGTTGACGGTGGCCCTCGGATGGCCGCTCGCCTATGCTCGGAGCGCCCGCCTTGGAGTCCGCCGACCACATGACACAGGTAGAACGCCACAGTCTTTTTCCCGCCCTCGAGGCCTACCGCGCTGGCCGGCTCGCCGTGAGCGGCGGGCATGAGGTGTATTTCGAGGAGAGCGGCAACCCTCGCGGCAAGCCGGTGGTGATGGTGCATGGTGGGCCGGGCGGCGGCAGCAACCCGGCGATGCGGCGCTATCATGATCCCGAGCGTTACCGCATCGTGCTTTTCGACCAGCGTGGCTGCGGGCGCTCGACGCCGCACGCCAGCACCGAGCACAACACCACCTGGGATCTGGTGGCGGACATGGAGGAGCTGCGCGCCCATCTCGGCATCGAGCGCTGGCAGCTGGTCGGCGGCTCCTGGGGCTCGACTTTGGGTCTGGCCTATGCCCAGAAACACCCAGCCAGCGTCACCGAGCTCATCTTGCGCGGCATCTTCACATTGCGCCGGTCCGAACTGCAATGGTTCTACCAGACCGGCGCGGAATGGGTGTTCCCGGACAGTTTCGAGGCCTATTGGAACCACATTCCGGCATCCGAGCGCGGCGATATGATCGCGGCCTATCACAGGCGACTGACCAGCTCCGATCCCGCCGTGCAGATGGCGGCGGCCAAGGCCTGGAGCATGTGGGAGGGCTCGGCCCTCTCGCTCATTCCCGACCCCGAGCGCGTGCGCCAGTTTGGCCTCGACGACTACGCCATCGCCTTCGCGCGGATCGAGTGCCACTATTTCATGAACCGGGGCTTTTTCGAGCGGGACGATCAGCTGCTGCATGACATCGGTCGCATCCGCCACATCCCGGCCGTGCTGGTTCATGGGCGCTATGATATGTGTACGCCGGTCAAGATCGCCCATGATCTGCACAAGGTCTGGCCAGAGGCCGACTTGCGCATCGTGCCCGACGCCGGCCATGCCATGTCGGAACCGGGCATCGTCCACGAACTGATCGCGGCAACCGAGCGTTTCAAGGGCCGGGCGAACTGAGCTGCCATGGCTCCTCGGATTGTCGCTGGTTGTTCCTTGCGCTAGACATGCGGGCGGTTCCACCAAAGCGGGGCACGCCATGACGGACCTCTTCCTGAGCTACGCGCACCGGGACGTTAAGTCGGCCGAGACGCTTGCCCGCCTGCTCGAAGCCAACGGCTTGTCGGTGTGGTGGGACCGCAGGCTGGTCGCCGGTGACAACTTCAACCAGCTCATCGAGCGCCAGCTGGATCAGGCCAAGGCCGTGATCGTGCTGTGGTCGACGGTGTCCGTCGTCTCCGATTGGGTGCTGGGCGAAGCCCAGACCGCGCGCGATGCCAACAAGCTCGTGCCCGTCAAGATCGAGGATTGCAAGCTGCCGATCCCTTATCGGGGCATTCATACGCCTGAGGTTTACAAGACCACGGCCGAACTCAACCGGCTGGCGCAAATCCTGTCGGAGAAGCTGAAGCCGGGGACCGGGGCGCGGGACGGTAGCACGCCCGCCGGCCCTCAACCTCCGCTCACCTTCAGCACCGAATCCTCGCAGACCTTCGCCGCCACCCTGAAATCGCAGTTCAAGAATTACCACGCGGATTGGACCACCATCCGGGCGGATAGCAATTTGTCGTTCTGGGAAAAGACCAAGCAGGGATTTGGTCTCTACAAGAAGTATCCGTGGGTCTTGGCCATCCTATTGGTGGCCCTGGGCCTGGAATACGTGGCCACGCAAGATGCCCAGCAGGACCCCGTTGCCATGCAGGGGCTGGTGACCATCGTATTTGTCATTGGCGCGGTGTGGCTGTATCGGAGGTATCGGTCGGGCAAGAAATCCTGACCGCTAGCGAGAACATTTTCCAGGGTCGTTCAGGTCTTCCGGCTCTGTCTTGGAAGCGCCCTCAGAAAATAGGCCATCTGCGCGACATAGAGGACCAGCACGACGCCCAGTGCGGCCACCGCCCACACCGACGTGTACTGCATGAGCAGCACGGAGGTGAGGCCGATCGCCAGCGCAGCCTCGAACGGCTGGAATAGACGGCCGTGGTGGGCCGAATCCCAATAGGACACCGGGCTCTCGAAACGCCAATCGCTGAACGGCCAGAAATGCCGGTGCGCGTCGCTGGCGTGCAGGAAGAAGTCGATGCCCACATGAATGAGGCCCGAAGCGGCGAAGGCGATCAGCACGGGCGAAGCCGAGGCCCAGCCGAGAGCCACCCCGGCGCCCCACAACGGCACGGAATGCCACGGCGCCAGCAACACCTGCCAGCGACGCGAGAAATACAGCGTACCAAAGATTTCGCGCGGGGATCTCGCCGCCCACCACCTTGCCCAAACCACCATGAGAATGGCCGGCAGATCGGGCAGCAGCCCGCCCACGACCGCCGCCGCTGTCTGCCCACCGCTGACGGTGCCGCCGAACAGGACCGCGCCCATGAGGACGTGGGTTTGGGTGTTCATGGCGGCACTTACTTCGCCACCAGCTCATGCCGGCGTTTGAGATAGACATTGACCACCCGCAACATCACGTCCTGGATCGAGCCGCTCGCGTTCACGTAGGCCACCACCGGCCAGGCGAGCCAGGAGTTCACGCCCGTCACGTGATCCATGCCAGGGGTCGCCTTGGTGGCGAGACCTGATTTGATCTCGATCCGTGGCGCGAAAGTGAAGGCGACGGGGAGCGTGCCCCGGCTGGTGACAATCTCGCAAGCGACGGGTTGCGGCGGCACGGCAAAAACGTAGTCTGGCGTCTTGACCGCCTCATCGACCAGTGCCCGCTCGATCTCGATAGCGACCTGGCAATGGGCGTCCTTGAGCACTTCGCGGGTGAGCTTGCGGATCTCGGCGCGGTCCTTGTCCTCCATGACGGCAGGAAAGGCGCAGGCGATCTTCTCGCTGGTCGCCTCCATGAACTGAAACCAGCAATCGGCCTCCTGCTCCGCCGGAGAAGGGGAGGCGCGCGGCGGTCCATCATGGGTTGCATCGGCAAGCGCCGGGGCCCCGATCAGGGCCAGGACCGGCAACAGGGCGAGCCCGAGGTAACGCTTCAACATGCTTTGCTGCCTTCTCTCCACTCCAAGCCGAACACTGCAATTATGGCCGCAATCGGGAGTGGCAGTCCCGGCTTGCGGCATAATCTCCGCCGTTCGCGGCGGCCGATTGCCGCGAACCCGCCGATTGGCTAAACGCTGCTATCAGGCTGACGGCCGCATAAGGAAAAAAACCCATGGATCTCGAAAACGCCCAAGGCCATCCGGCGATGGACTACCGGGCGCATCTCTCAACCTATCGCGGCTTCATCACGGCCGCGATCTGGGGATGCATCGTCCTGGCGATCATCATGGCGCTGATGGCGGCATTCCTGGTTTAGTTTTTGTTGGCCGCTTCCGACTCCGCTTCGCGGAACCGGCCGGAAGCGGTTGATGCCTTCCAAGCTTGAAGAGTTTTTCTTTCGGCGCTCCATAGACACTACCAGCGCCTGGCGCCAGCGAGGACTCTCTCATGATCACCATCGCCGTCACCGCCGAGTCCGCCGACGAACCGCGTGTCGGGCTCAGCCCCGAGACCGCCAAGAAATTCGCCCAAAAGGGCTGCCGGGTGCTGGTGGAAAGCGGCGCGGGGTTGCGCTCGCGGTTTCTCGACGCCGACTACACGGCTGCCGGGGCCAGCATCGCGGGATCCGCCGCCGAGGCGCTGGCCGCCGCCGACGTTCTGCTCAAGGTCCGCCGCCCGTCCGCTCAGGAAATCGCTGGCCTGAAAAGGAATGCCTTCATCGCCGCCATGCTCGAGCCGTTTGGCGAGCGCGCTGGACTGGAGGCGATGGCGGGCGCTGGTGTCACCTCCTTTGCAATGGAGCTGATGCCGCGCATTTCCCGCGCCCAGTCGATGGACGTGCTGTCCTCGCAATCCAACCTCGCGGGCTACAAGGCGGTGGTGGATGCCGCCGCCGCGTTCCAGCGCGCGCTGCCGATGATGATGACGGCAGCCGGAACCGTGCCAGCCGCCAAATTGTTCGTGATGGGCGTGGGCGTCGCCGGCTTGCAGGCCATCGCCACCGGCCGGCGGCTTGGCGCCATCGTCTCAGCCACGGACGTGCGGCCAGCGGTAAAGGAGCAGGTGGCCTCCCTCGGCGCCAAGTTCATCGCTGTGGAGGACGACGAATTCAAGCAGGCCGAGACCACAGCCGGTTACGCCAAGCCGATGTCGGCGGAATATCAGGCCAAGCAAGCTGAGTTGACCACCAAGCACATCGCCATCCAGGACATCGTCATCACCACCGCGCTGATCCCAGGCCGGCCCGCGCCACGGCTCATCAGCCGGGCGATGGTCGAGAGCATGAAGCCGGGCTCGGTCATCGTCGACATGGCGGCGGAACGCGGCGGCAACTGCGAACTGGCCAAGTTCGGCGAGACCGTCGAGCACCACGGCGTGCGGATCATGGGGCCAGCGAACTTGGCGGGCGAAGTCGCCGTCAACGCCTCCAGCCTCTATGCCAAGAACCTGCTGAACTTCCTCGATCCACTGATCGAGAAGGGCGCCGACGCGCTCAAGATCAACTGGGACGACGAGATCATCAAGGGCACGCTGGTGACGCGAGACGGCAAGATCGTGCATCCGGCGCTGCAACCGAAAGGGTGAGAGACACATGACCCAACTCCGTCATGGCCGCGAAGGCGGCCACCCACGCAAGCCAGTTGTTGGCGATCCGCATTCCAATTCCGCGATTCCCCGCGATTCCGTTGGGTGGGTGGCCGCCTTCGCGGCCATGGCGGTTGTTGGCGGTTGCGTTCTACTTTTGGGGACAAGTCCGGCCTTCGCCGCCGAGGGTGTGGGCGGCGAGGTGGACCCGCTGATCTACCGGCTCGCGGTGTTCGCGCTCGCCATTTTCGTCGGCTACTACGTCGTCTGGTCGGTGACGCCAGCGCTGCACACGCCGCTGATGTCCGTCACCAACGCGATTTCCTCGGTGATCGTGGTCGGCGCGCTGCTGGCCGTCGGCGTGCCGCTGATCGCCTCGGGCTCGGCGGCGGCAAAATTTTTCGGTGTGCTGGCGGTGGCGCTGGCCTCGGTCAACATCTTCGGCGGCTTCCTGGTCACCCAGAGAATGCTGGCGATGTACAAGAAGAAAGAGAAGTAGGGACTAGGGATTAGGAATTGGATCGCAATTGCCGGATCCGTCTCGGTCAATCTGACATCGCAAATACTCTGTCCAAATTGTCTGATTCAATAATCCCTAATCCCTAATCCCTAGTCCCTAGTCCCTCACTACCCCTTCGCCCGGAGCCCCCATGTCCCCCAACCTCGCCGCGCTCCTCTATCTCGTCTCCGGCATCCTGTTCATCCTGGCGCTGCGGGGGCTGTCGAGCCCGGCGAGCAGCCAGGCCGGCAACCGCTACGGCATGATCGGCATGGGGATCGCCATCCTCACCACGCTGACCCAGCTTGGCGATCAGAACGGCCTCACCTGGCCACTCATCATTCTGGGCATCGGCGCCGGCGGCGGCGTCGGGGCCTATGTCGCGCGCAACGTGTCGATGACGCAGATGCCCGAGCTGGTGGCCGCGTTCCACTCGCTGGTGGGCCTGGCCGCCGTGTTCGTGGCGGCGGGCGCGCTCAATGCACCGACCGCCTTCGGCATCGGCTATCCCGGCGGCATCGCCACCCAGAGCCTGATCGAGATGTCGCTGGGCGTTGCCATAGGCGCCATCACTTTCACCGGTTCGGTGATCGCCTTCGCCAAGCTGTCTGGCAGGATGAGCGGCAAGCCGATTATCCTGCCCTTCCGCCACGTCATCAATGGCGGGCTGGCCATTCTCTTGCTGCTGCTGATCTGGGCGTTCGTGGCTTCCGGCGGTTCGCACCTGCTGTTCTGGGCGATCGTGCTGGTCTCGCTGGTGTTCGGCGGCCTCATCATCGTGCCGATCGGCGGCGCGGACATGCCGGTGGTGATCTCGATGCTGAACAGCTATTCGGGCTGGGCGGCGGCGGGCATCGGCTTCACGCTCGGCAACCTGGCTCTGATCGTGACCGGCGCTCTGGTCGGCTCATCGGGCGCGATCCTCAGCTACATCATGTGCAAGGGCATGAACCGCAACTTCTTCTCGGTGATCATGGGCGGCTTTGGCGGCGAGACGGGCCCGGCCGCCGGCGCCGGCGAGCAGCGGCCGGTCAAGCAGGGCTCGGCGGACGATGCGGCCTTCATGATGAAGAACGCCAGCAAGGTCATCGTCGTGCCCGGCTACGGCATGGCGGTGGCACAGGCCCAGCACGCGGTGCGCGAATTGGCCGACACGCTGAAGAAGGCCGGGGTGGAAGTGAAATACGCCATCCACCCGGTGGCGGGCCGGATGCCCGGCCACATGAACGTGCTGCTGGCCGAGGCGAACGTTCCGTATGACGAGGTGTTCGAACTTGAGGACATCAACAGCGAGTTTCCGCAGTCGGACATTGTCTATGTCATCGGTGCCAACGACGTGACCAACCCAGCGGCCAAGGAGGACAAGACGTCGCCGATCTACGGAATGCCGGTGCTGGAGGTGTGGAAGGGCGGCACGGTGATGTTCGTGAAGCGCTCGCTGGCCTCGGGCTATGCCGGCATCGACAACACGCTGTTCTACCGGGACAACACAATGATGCTGCTGGGCGACGCCAAGAAGATGACGGAGCAGATCGTCAAGGCGATGGGGCATTGAGCCAAGCCGGGCGAATTTGCAGTCTCGCCAGAATTGGGGTCCATCATGTTCAGCGCAATCAGCAACCGGTCCCACAGGACTCGGTCGTTCGATCACATCATTTCTCGGTAGCGTGAGAGGGAAATCAACATGGCGATCGTCAAGCGAAGTATCTTTGCCGCATTCAGGGATTTCCTAACCAAGGAGACCTGCCCAAATTGCAGCCGTTCTGGGGGCGTGGCAAAGAATCGAACCAATGAGCATGACCAGAAGGTGCCGGAAACAGTCGAACGCGAGGCAACGAGATTTGACGCGAAGGGCAAACCCATCGGCAGCACCAAACGGCAAGTGCAGGTTCAAGTGTTGACGGCTGCTTTCGACCAGCACTATCAATGCTATCTATGCGGTAATCAGTGGACAGAAC
>Ga0209068_10000889_pt1 | contig 15293 bp, 15 predicted proteins | sample ColStrG_CSR_2012_FD_187200 | JGI IMG/M metagenome (GOLD analysis project Ga0209068, IMG submission 187200) | Freshwater sediment microbial communities in response to fracking from Pennsylvania, USA - Cold Stream Run_MetaG_CSR_2012 (SPAdes)... | ecosystem: Environmental > Aquatic > Freshwater >... | reverse complement strand
CCAATCGATCAGCCGGTCGATGACCTGTTGATAGTCGGTGGGGGCGAGGTAGCCGATCTGCGGGGTCTGCTCGGCGACGGTGGGGGTGAGCAGCGCGTCGTAGGTGCTGAAGAATTGCGCGCTGCGCCCCCGCAGCCTCCGCAATCGCGCAATCGCCAGCGGAAGCCGGTACAGGTTGCGACTGGTGTTGCGAGCCAGGCCCAGCGTCAGGCTGTCCAGCCGAGTACGGTCGAACGTCGGGCCGAAGGCACGCCGGCCGGCGCCCACCTGCGCGAATGCCAGAAAGCCCCAATACAGCACGAAATCGTCCACGAAGCTGGCCGGCGCCGGGGGTTCGTCCACGAGTTCGACGCGGTGCCCCAATTCTTCGAGCAAACCGGCCGACTTCAGCGTTAGCTCCCGTATTTCGGGGGCGCATTCGCGGCGAACCGAGCGCGTCACCACGGCGATCCGCAGCCGCTGCCGACCGGGCCCCGTAATCTGCCCGATCGGCGCCAGCTTGGGATTGCGCCAGATGCGCTCGGCCTCCCGATAGAAGGCCGCGGTGTCACGCACCGAACGGGTCAACACGCCGTTGGTGACGATGCGCACCGGCATCCGCCGCAGTGCGGCGTCCAGCGGCAACCGGTCACGCGAGGGCTTCAGCCCGACCAGCCCGTTGCAGGAGGCCGGAATCCGGATCGACCCGCCGCCGTCGTTGGCGTGCGCGATCGGCACCACGCCGGCGGCGACGAAAGCACCCGATCCCGACGATGACGCGCCGGCCGTGTAGTCGGTATTCCACGGGTTGCGAACCGGCCCCAACCGCGGGTGTTCGGCGGCAGCGCTGAACCCGAATTCCGACAGTTGGGTCTTGCCCAGCGGTGTTGGTCCGGTGGCCAGGTAGAGCCGGGTGAACTCGCCGTCGGCGACCGCTTCGCGGGGTGACCACGCGTCGGCGCCTTGCATTGTCGGCTGCCCGGCGACGTCGATGTTGTCCTTGATGAAGGTAGGCACGCCACTGAAAAAAGAGTAGAACCCGCCGCCCGGACCGGCCGCCGTCGTCGCGCGCGCTTGGTCAAACGCTTTGTAGGCCAAGCCGTTCAGGGCCGGATTGACGGCCTCGGTGCGGGCAATGGCGGCCTCGACAACCTCGGCTCTGCTGACCCAGCCGGCGCGAATGGCATCGGCGAGGCCTACCGCGTCGAGGTCACCGAGGGCATCGTCGCCGAAAGCGTGCACGCGTCGCATGGCAACGACGCTAGCCCAACGTGAGCCGCGCGCTGTCGGCGCTTAGGCCTGACCCACTTCGAACCGAACGAAGCGCGTCACCGTCACGCCGGCCTCATCGAGCAACGCCTTGACGGTCTTCTTGTTGTCGGACACCGACGGCTGCTCGAGCAGCACAGCGTCCTTGAAGAAGCCGTTCAGCCGGCCCTCGACGATCTTGGGCAGCGCCTGTTCGGGCTTGCCCTCTTCCTTTGCGGTCTCCTCGGCGATGCGACGCTCACTGGCCACGACATCTGCGGGGACGTCGTCGCGGGACAGATAACGCGCCTTGAGCGCGGCGATCTGCAGTGCAACCGCGTGCGCGGCCTCTTTACCCGACGCGTCCGAGCCGCCCTTGTACTCGACCAACACACCCACCGCAGGTGGCAGGTCGGCAGCACGTTTGTGCAGGTAAGTCTCGACGGTGCCGTCGAAGAAGGCGACCCGGCGCAGTTCGAGCTTTTCGCCGATCTTGGCCGAGAGCTCGGCAATTGCCTGCTCGACGGTCTTGCCGGCAGCGGCTTCGGCGGCTTTGAGCGCGTCGACGTCGGCGGCCTTGGACTTGGCCGCCGCCGCGACGATCACGTCGGCCAGCGCTTGAAACTCGGCGTTCTTGGCGACGAAATCGGTCTCGGAGTTCAGCTCGATGAGCGCGCCGCCCTTGGCGGCCACCAAGCCCTCAGCGGTGGCCCGCTCGGCACGCTTGCCCACGTCCTTGGCGCCCTTGATCCGGAGCGCTTCGACCGCCTTGTCGAAGTCGCCGCCGGTGTCCACCAGCGCGTTTTTGCAGTCGAGCATGCCGGCACCGGTCAGCTCCCGAAGTCGCTTGACGTCGGCTGCGGTGTAGTTCGCCAATGCTCAGCCTTTCCTAGGATGCATCTGTGGTTGATTCTGTCGTTTCTGCGGCAGCCTCCGTCGGGGCGCTGGCGGTAGCGCTGGCAAGCAGTTCCTGCTCCCATTCCGCGAGCGGCTCGGCGGCTTCGGCCTCGGGCTTGCCGTCGGCGCGGCCAGCGCCGGCGCGGGCCTGCAGGCCCTCGGCGACCGCGGAAGCGATCACCTTGGTCAGCAGCGCCGCCGAGCGGATCGCGTCGTCATTGCCCGGGATCGGGTAGTCGACCACGTCGGGGTCGCAGTTGGTGTCCAGGATCGCGATGATCGGGATGTTCAGCTTGCGAGCCTCCGCAACCGCGAGATGCTCCTTGTTGGTGTCGACGACCCAGATCGCCGACGGCACCTTGGCCATGTCGCGGATACCGCCGAGGCTGCGCTCCAGCTTGTTCTTCTCGCGAGTCAGCATCAAGATTTCCTTCTTGGTGCGCCCCTCGAAGCCGCCGGTCTGCTCCATGGCCTCCAGCTCCTTCATGCGCTGCAGCCGCTTGTGCACGGTGGAGAAGTTGGTCAGCATGCCGCCCAGCCAGCGCTGGTTCACGTAGGGCATCCCGACGCGGGTCGCTTCGGCCGCGACGGACTCTTGCGCCTGCTTCTTGGTGCCGACGAACATGACGCTGCCACCGTGGGCGACGGTCTCTTTGACGAACTCGTACGCCTTGTCGATGAATGTCAGCGTCTGCTGCAGGTCGATGATGTAGATGCCGTTGCGGTCGGTGAAGATGAACCGCTTCATCTTGGGATTCCAGCGACGGGTCTGGTGCCCGAAGTGGGTGCCGCTGTCAAGCAGCTGCTTCATGGTTACTACAGCCATGCGTATGCCTTACTAGTGTCGGTTGTTCGCCCGGCTTCGGGTGAAGCTGGGCCCTGGCGTCTGCTGCGATGCCGGACCCGTTCCGGATCCCCCAAGGGAACCGGACGCGGGACCGCCCGGCATGTGGTGCGATCTCCTAAATAACGGGAGCCGCGGTGCAGGCGCGCGAAGTCAGCCCGCTAATGCGAGCTGCGACCAGGAGTTTACACGCTTTCCTCCACAGAACTCGCCGCGGTGACTGGCCCCCTCGCCGTAGTGCCGCTGAACTGACCGGATGCGACGGCTGGCGCTGGTTCTATGCCTGACGCTTTTCGCGGCTTGCCCGGCGTCTGCCGAGGACGCCCGGCTGGACTGGCCACTGCGGCCGCCCCCGACGGTCGCGCGGGGATTCGACGCTCCGTCGCCGAATTGGCATCCCGGGCACCGCGGTGTTGACCTGGCAGGCTCGCCCGGCGAACCGGTTTACGCGGCCGGTGGCGCGACCGTGGTGTTCGCCGGGCTGCTGGCCGGCCGGCCGGTGGTGTCACTGGCCCACCCCGGCGGTTTGCGCACCAGCTACGAGCCGGTCCAGGCGGCCGTCCGGGTCGGTCAGCCGGTGACGTCGCAGACAATGATCGGCCAGCTGATGGCCGGGCACACCGGCTGCCCGGCCGCGGCGTGTTTGCACTGGGGCGCGATGTGGGGTTCGGCGTCGGGCGCCGACTATGTCGATCCGCTGGGCCTGCTGAAATCCACTCCGATCCGGCTCAAGCCGCTGCGAGGCTAGGCCCGCGGGTGGGCCTGATCGTGCACCGCGCGCAACCGGGCGACCGCAACATGGGTGTACAGCTGGGTGGTCGCCAGGCTGGAATGGCCGAGCAACTCCTGGACGATGCGCAGATCAGCGCCACCTTCGAGCAGGTGAGTGGCCGCGCTGTGGCGCAGCCCGTGCGGCCCCATGTCGGGCGCGCCGTCCACGGCGGAGACGGTCTGGTGCACGACCGTGCGCGCCTGGCGCGGGTCCAGCCGGCGACCGCGTGCGCCCAGCAGCAGGGCCGCCCCGGACTCCGCGACGGCCAACGCGGGACGTCCGTCGGCCAGCCAGACGCGCAGCGCGTCCGCGGCCGGCACCCCGAATGGCGCGGTGCGCTGCTTGTTGCCTTTACCGAGCACTCGCACCACCCGCTGGTAGGTGTCCACGTCGTCGATGTCCAGGCCGCAAAGCTCGCTGACCCGGATACCCGTGGCGTACAACATCTCCACGATCAGCAGGTCCCGCAGTGCCATCGGGTCGCCTTGCTCGGCGCCGGATTTGGCCGCGGCCATGGCATCCAGTGCCTGGTCTTGGCGCAGCACCGCCGGCAGGGTGCGGTGCGACTTCTGCACTTGCAGCCGAGCGCCGGGGTCCTCGGTCAGCAGGCCGCGCCGCGCGGCCCACGCGGTGAAGGTCTTGACCGCCGAGGTGCGCCGGGCCAGCGTGGTGCGAGCGGCACCGGCGCCGGCCCCGGCCGCCAGCCACGAGCGCAGGATCGGCAGGCTCAGCGCGTCCAAACCTCCGCGTCCGTCAAGAAAACCGAACAGCGACCGCAGGTCGCCCAGGTAGGCGCGTCGGGTGTGCGCCGAGCGGCCGCATTCCAGGTCTAGGTACTGGTCGAACGCGTCGAGGATCGCCCGCATTCCCCCACCGTCGCAGGCGCAACCTCTTGGGGCTCAGTCGACGCGCCGAAGCGTTTCCGGGGTGAGATCTTTGAGTGCCGGATATCCGTCGACGGCCATGATCAGGTCGGCTTCGGCAAGCATCATGCGCAGCACGTGCACGATGCCGTCGACGCCCCCGAGCGCCAGACCGAAGGCGTACGGGCGACCGACGCCCACCGCGGTTGCGCCCAGCGCCAGCGCCTTGATGACGTCGGCTCCGCTGCGGATGCCCGAATCGAACAAGACCGGCAGCCCATCGGCGGCCTCGACCACGCCCGGCAGGCAATCCAGCGCCGGTAGGCCGCCGTTGGCTTGCCGGCCGCCGTGCGTGGAGCAGTAGATGCCATCGACCCCGCCGTCCTTGGCGCGCCGCGCGTCGTCGGGGTGACAGATGCCCTTCACCAGCAGCGGCAGATCGGTCAGCGAACGGAGCCAGCCGAGGTCTTCCCAAGTCAAGGGGCTTCCGAAGACCTGTGCCCAGCGCAGCACGGCGCCCTGCGGGTCTTCCTGCGGCGGACGTTGCAGGCTCGCGCGGAAGACCGGATCGCTGGTGTAGTTGCTCAGGCAGTGTCCACGGAGCTGGGGAAAGTTCGACGTGCTCAAGTCACGCGGGCGCCAGCCCGTGACCCAGGTGTCGAGCGTGACGACGATGGCCTTGAACCCGGCTGCCTCGGCGCGATGCACCAGGCTGGCGGCCAGCTCGCGGTCGGTCGGTGTGTACAGCTGGAAGAAACCGGGCGTGTCGCCTAAGGCCGCGGCGACGTCCTCCATCGGATCCACCGACAACGTGGAGGCCACCATCGGGACGCCGGTGCGGGCGGCCGCCCGCGCGGTGGCCAGGTCGCCATGGCCGTCTTGGGCGCAAAGCCCGATGACGCCGATCGGCACCATGAACATAGGCGTAGGCAAGGTCAGCCCAAACAGCTCGACAGACAGGTCGCGCTGGGTGGCGCCGACGAACATGCGCGGGATCAGACCCCACCGGTCGAAGACCTCACGGTTGGCCCGCTGGGTGCGCTCGTCACCGGCTCCACCCGCCACGTACGACCACACCGACGGCGGCAGCGCCTTTTCGGCCTTGGCCTCCAGTTCCGCAAAGACCATCGGCAGCGATGGCACCACGCCAGCCAGGCCCTGAAAATAGATCTCGTTCTGGTAATCGCCGAATGCCATGCGATCAGAATGCCAGCATCCGGCCAGGCTGACGAGCCTCTACCGAGCCCCCGACTCGGCGGTGGCCAGCTCTTTCTTCCACTGCCGGAACGTCTCTTCGGTGCGTCCGCGACGCCAGTAGCCGGAGATCGACGACGCCCATTTCGCTTCCACACCGCGCTCCTTGCGGATATAGGGCCGCAGGTTGTGCATAACGGCTTGCGCCTCGCCGTGGATGAAGACGTGCACCTGTCCCGGGAGCCACTCAGCGGTAGTGACCGCCTCGATCAACGGCGCGAAATCGCCGGCATGCTCCTCCGGAATCAGATCGGCCCGGCCGCCGCGGTATACCCAGTTCACCTCGACGCCCTCCGGAGCGGTCAACGGAATCTCGTCGTCCGGGCCGCCAACTTCGATGAAAGCCTTGCCGATTGCGTTGGCGGGCAACGCTTCCAGCGCGGCGGAAATAGCCGGCAGCCCGGTTTCGTCGCCGGCAAGCAAGTGCCAATCGGCGGCTGGATCCGGCGTGTACGCGCCACCCGGCCCCATCAGGTAGATGCGCTGTCCGGGTTGGGCCGACGCCGCCCAGGCGCCCGCTACCCCGTGGTCACCGTGCACGACGATGTCCAGGGTGATTTCGCGGGCCGGCACGTCGACACGACGAACGGTCATGGTCCGAACCGAAGGCCGCTTGTCGGGAGCCAGGTCGGCGAAGCTGTCCTGGGTCAACGGTTGCGGCAACTCAGCAACGTCGACGTCGTCAGCGACGAACACCAACTTGATATAGGAGTCGGTGAAGTTGCTGGGCACGAAGGTGTTGAAAGTACTGCTCCCAAGCACTACTCGGACCATGTGCGGTGCGAGTTTTCGAGTAATGACCACTTCGAAGCTTTGCAGAGGTCGACCTGCCACTTGTCCTCCCGTCTAGATCCGGACCCAACCGACTATACGAGCCGCGCCGTCCCCCCAGCCCGAACGGCTTTGGCGCGAGCAATTCGCCACCGGCTCTCTTTTCGCTCAGCCAGGCCGGCCAGTTCGAGGATCGCCAGCGGTCCCAACACCTGCTCAGCCACCAGCCCGGACGCGACAGCTATCTCGTCGATCGTTGCGGCACCGCGGCCAGGCAGCGCCTCGTATACCCGGCGCTCGGCCTCACTGAGCCCGTCGAGCGGTGTGCTGGGATGCGGTTCTTCGGGCGCGAGCTCACCGATGCGACCGACCATCTCGACGATGTCCTCAGCCCGGGTGACCAGCTCCGCGCCGTTGCGCAGCAGCGCATGACAACCCGCCGAAGCCGACGATGTCACCGGCCCCGGCACGGCAGCCACCACCCGCCCCAACGCGCGCGCCCACGCCGCCGTGTTCGCGGCGCCACTGCGCAGGCCCGCCTCCACCACCACCGATGCACCCCCGACTGCGGCGACCAGTCGGTTGCGGGTCAGGAACCGGTAACGGGCCGGCCGGACACCCGGCGGGTACTCGGTGAACAACAGCCCGTGCTGCCCTATGCGATGCAGCAGCGCCGAGTGCCCGGCCGGATACGGGACGTCGAGCCCGCCGGCCAGTACCGCGAGGGTGACTCCCTCGCAGGCCAGCGCCGCGCGGTGGGCCGCACCGTCGATGCCGTAGGCGCCGCCCGAAACCACCGCGACGCCGCGTTCGGCCACCCCGCCCGCCAGATCGCCTGTCACATGTTCGCCGTAGACCGTGGCGGCCCGGGTTCCCACGAGCGCGACAGCACGCAAGGCGGCGTCGTCCAGCCGCACGGGGCCGAGCGCCCACAACACCATCGGCGGCTCCCCGCGAAGCCCCGCCCTGCCACCGGCGGCACCCCCAAGCGCAGCGAAGGCAGCGAAGGCCAATACCGGCCACTCGTCGCTGTCCGGTGTGATCAATCGCCCGCCTCGTCGGGCGAGCAGCTCGAGATCATCTGCGGCCCGGTCTATCTCGCGCCTGGATTCGGTGTGGCGCGCCAGGTCGCCGTTGACCAGTCCGCGCCGCACGCGGTCGGCCGCCTCAACCGGGCCAACGGATCGCACGAGGGCGGCGAGCTCGGGGCAGGGTGGTTCCGCCACCCGGGACAGGTAAGCCCAGGCCCGCAAACCGTCGGCCGCTGTGCTCATCGCAGCGCTCCCGGCTGCCGGAAGCTCAACGCGACGGCAACCTCATCCAGCCCGGGCAACGCCCGACCGGCCAAATCGGCCAGGCTCCACGCAACCCGCAAAGTGCGGTCGACACCCCGGATGCTGAGCAGGCCACGGTCCACCGCGGTTCGCAACGGGACCATCGCGGCGTCGCTGGGACGGAACTTCCGTCTCAGCAGCGGCCCGCTGACTTCGGCGTTGGTGCTGAAGCCGTGTGGTCGCCAACGCTGGGAGGCCGCGTCGCGGGCCTGCGCCACCCGATGGCGAACCTGCAATGTCGACTCGCCATCGACGGCCGAAAATGCGCCCGCCCGAACCGGGTTCATCTGCACCCTGAGGTCCACCCGATCGAGCAACGGCCCCGACAGCTTGCCCAGGTAACGCCGTTTGACCGCCCCTGCACAGATGCAATCGCGTGGATCGGCCGGTGCGCACGGGCACGGGTTGGCTGCCAGCACCAGTTGAAACCGGGCCGGATAGCACGCCACTCCATCGCGACGGGCAAGGCGGATCTCGCCGTCCTCCAACGGCGTTCGTAACGCCTCCAGCGCGCTGACGCTGACCTCCGCGCATTCGTCCAGGAACAACACTCCACGGTGCGCCCGACTGACCGCCCCGGGGCGAGCCATCCCCGAGCCACCACCGACGAGCGCGGCGACCGTCGAGCTGTGGTGCGGAGCCACCAATGGCGGCCTGGTGATCAGCGGCGTGTCGGCCGACAGCAGACCGGCCACCGAATGGATCGCGGTGACCTCCAACGACTCGGAGTCCGTCAGCGGCGGCAGTAGACCCGGGAGGCGCTGCGCCAGCATTGTTTTTCCCACGCCGGGCGGGCCGGTCAACATCAGGTGATGCGCCCCTGCGGCCGCCACCTCGACCGCGAACCGCGCCTGTGACTGGCCCACCACGTCGGCCAGGTCCGCGGCCGGTTCCGGGTCATCGCCCACCGCGGTGATCCTGTCGTCGAGGCGGGCAGACCCGTTGAGCCAGGCCTGCAATTGTCCCAGGGTGCGAACGCCCCAGACGTCGATGCCGTCGACCAGGCTGGCCTCGGCCAAGTTACCGACCGGGGCCACAACGGCGGGCCAGCCGTCGTGTTTGGCGGCCAGTACGGCGGGCAGCACGCCACGCACTGGCCGGACCCGACCGTCCAGCGACAGCTCACCCAGCAGCACGGTTTTCTCCAAACGGTGCCACGGCCGCTTTCGCTGCGCCGACAAGACCGCCGCCGCCAAGGCGATGTCGTAGACGGAACCCATTTTCGGCAGCGTCGCCGGCGACAGCGCGAGCGTGAGCCGGGCCATCGGCCAGCTGTTTCCGCAGTTGGTGACGGCCGCCCGGACTCGGTCGCGGGACTCCTGCAACGCGGCGTCGGGCAGACCAACCAGGTGCACGCCCGGTAAGCCTGAAGTGATGTCGGCTTCGATTTCGACGATGTCCCCATCCAGTCCGCGCACCGCGACCGAGAACGCGCGCCCGAGCGCCATCAGCCGACGCCTTGCAGGTGGGTGATCTCCGGAGTACGGCGCCGCCCGACCCGCACACCGACGACGTCGATCCGGATGGCCGCCCAGCGCTCGTCCTGGCCGGCCAGCCACAGCGCGGCGAGCCGGCGCAGCTGGCGCACCTTCCGCGGCGTCACCGCGTGCGCCAGCCCCCCATAGCCGTCGCCGGTGCGGGTCTTGACCTCCACGAACACCACCGTGCGGTTGGCTTCGTCGGAGGCGATCACATCGAGTTCTCCGTAGCGGCAGCGCCAGTTGCGGGCCAGGATCCGCAAACCCATCTTGGTCAGCTGATCCACTGCCAGCGCCTCGCCCATGGCCCCCAGTTGGATCCGGGTCGGTGTCTTCTCGTTCGTCATGCAGCCACAATGCGCGGCGATCCCGACAGCGCGCCCCAAGGCGAGCGGTTATCGACGGCCGGACGGCGAGTTATCCCCAGTCGGGCGCGGATCCACAGGGGAAAGCCGAGGGGCGTCCGCTACGTGATTCGGTCGGCCCTGGTGTAAACGTTCATCGAGTCCCCCCGCAGGAATGCCACCAGCGTCAGACCGAACTCCTCGGCCAGCGAAGCCGCCAGCGACGACGGCGCCGAGACGGCGGCGAGCACGGGAATGCCGGCCAGCACCGCCTTCTGCGTCAACTCGAATGACGCCCGCCCGCTCACCAGCAGCACCGACGACTTCAGCGGTATCCGGCCATGCTCGAGCGCCCAGCCGATGACCTTGTCGACGGCGTTGTGCCTGCCGATGTCTTCACGCACCACAAGCACCGTTCCGTCGGCATCGAACAGCGCCGCGGCATGCAGCCCGCCGGTGCGTGCGAAAACCTTTTGCGCAGTGCGAAGTTGGTCAGGCATTGCCCGAAGCGTGGCCGCCGCGACGGTGGCGGGATCCTCGGCCGGCGAAAAACGGCCCAGCACCCGTACCGCGTCCAGCGACGCCTTTCCGCAGACCCCGCACGAAGAGGTGGTGTAGAAGTTGCGGGTGATATCGACGTCCGGAAGTTTGACTCCGGGCGCCAGGGTGACATCGAGGACGTTGTAGGTATTTGCGCCGTCCTCGAAGCCGGGGGTGGCCCCGCCGCAGTAGCGGATGGTCACGACGTCCTCGCGGTCGGAGATCACCCCCTCGGTCAGCAGAAAGCCTTGCGCGAGTTCGATATCCGACCCGGGCGTGCGCATGGTCACTGTGACCGCCGCGCCATTGACGCGGACCTCCAACGGCTCCTCGACGACCAGGGTCTCCGGCCGGGTGACGGCCCCGTTCGCGGTGAGGTGCTGTGCGCGCCGACTCGCCGTTACGTGCGCCACGAAGTCAACGTACATCGGTCAACGGCGAGTCGATAATCTACCGCGATCGGCGCTCCGGCTGCCGACCACTGGAAACGGCTTAAAATGGATACAACATGGCAGACGATTCGAGTACAGACGTTCAGGGTTCATTACCGGGTGGTGAGAAGGCTGACCCGGCGACGGTCTTCGCCGCCCTCGCCGAGATCATCTATCAAGGTTCGGACGCCAACGAGATGTACGCGGCCATCTGCGTCGCGGCAACCCTGATCGTCCCCGGCTGCGACCACGCCAGCCTGCTGGTGCGGCAGAACGATCGCTACGTCACCGTGGGCGCGAGTGACCGGATGGCGGAGCGCGTCGATGATTTCGAACGGCGCGCCGGCGACGGCCCGTGCATTGATGCGATCGAGGAAGAAACGCCCCAGATTGAAACGGACCTGTCCACTCCAAACCAATGGCCCCGGCTTGCCGCGATCCTTGTCAACGAGACGCCGGTGCGTGGGGCCATGGGGTTTCGGATCCTGGTGGACAAGCGCAAAGGCGCTGCGCTCAATCTCTTCAGCCAGACACCGAACCTGTTCGACGCCGAGTCGGCCGGTCGGGCGGCGGTGCTGGCATCGTTCACCAGCGTTGCCATCAACGCAATTGCCAAGGGAGAAGATGCCACTACCCTTCGACAAGGGTTGCTCAGCAATCGTGAGATCGGCAAGGCCATCGGCATGCTGATGATGCTGAACGCAATTTCCGAGGATGAAGCGTTCGAACTGCTGCGTCGCCACTCGCAGACCCTCAACATCAAGCTGGCTGACGTCGCGCGGGCAATCATCAAACGGCGCGGCCAACTACTTGCCAGCGACGAGGAACCGCGGGCTCTGTAGCCGGGGACAGCGCGGGCTATTCGGGCAGCCGCAGCTCGGGCTTCTCGACCTCTTCGATGTTGACGTCCTTGAAGGTGACCACCCGCACCTGCTTGACGAACCGCGCCGGCCGGTACATGTCCCACACCCAGGCGTCGGAGAGTCTCAGCTCGAAGTAGACCTCGCCGTCGGCGTTGCGTGGCAACATCTCCACGCTGTTTGCCAGGTAGAAACGCCGTTCGGTTTCCACCACGTAGCTGAACTGGCCGACGATGTCCTTATATTCGCGGTAGAGCGAGAGCTCCATCTCGGTTTCATACTTTTCGAGATCCTCAGCGCTCATTGGCCACTCATCTGCTCAGACGTCCTTTTTTCCCGCGAATTTTCCCGCGAATTTTCCCGCGAATTCCGTGCGAACACCGTTCTGGTGTGATCTTTCCTCACCGGTATCCCCCGCGCTCGCCCGGAGGGTCCGGTTTGCATTCGGCCACCATCCGGGCGTCAGAAATGGCGGCAGCATCGGTCGCCACGCGCCGGACGTTGATGAACGAATATCGGTGCTCCGGACAGGGACCGAGCTGGGTCAGCGCCGTGCTGTGCGCGGCAGTGCTGTAGCCCTTGTGCACGGCGAAGCCGTATCCGGGGTGGTCGGCTTCCATTGCAACCATCAACCGGTCCCGGCTGACTTTAGCCAACACGCTGGCCGCGGCGATGCAGGCCGCCACCGCGTCCCCGCCGACCACCGGCAGCGACGGCATGGGCAGGCCAGGCACGCGAAAGCCGTCGCTCAACACGTAACCGGGCCGCACCGACAGGCCGGCGACGGCTCGGCGCATGCCTTCGATATTGGCTACATGCACGCCGCGCCGATCGACCTCGACCGATGGGATGAAGACCACGTGATAAGCCAGCGCGTACCGGCAGATCAGCGGAAACAGCTTCTCCCGCGCCTTCTCGGTGAGCTTTTTCGAGTCATCGAGAGCTGCCAGGCTTTCCAGCCGGCCCGGCCCGAGCACGCAGGCCGCCACCACCAGCGGGCCCGCGCACGCACCACGGCCAACCTCGTCGACGCCGGCCACGGGGCCCAGTCCGCCGCGGTACAGCGTGGATTCCAGGGTGCGCAGCCCTGACGACTTACGGATCACCGTCCGCGGCGGCCACGTGGTGGCCACGCCTACTGGCCCTGTTGAGGGTTGGCCGACCCCACCCCACCCCATCGCGACGGCGGCCACACGATGAATCTGGCTTTTCCGATGACATTGGAGACCGGCACGGTCCCCGACATCGGATCGCCGGTGCACAGCAGACCCTTCAGCGCATCGGCCGGAACGCTGGTGCAATGGGCGCGCGAATCCGCGGAGTGCGTCCGGTTGTCGCCCATCACCCACAGCCGCCCCTGCGGGACGACCACCGGCCCGAACTCGCTGCCCAGGCAGGGGTACACCGCCGGGTCGGCCATCATGGTCGCGGGATTGAGGAACGGCTCCTTGAGCGGCTTGCCGTTGACCGTCAAACCGGTGTCGGCACGGCACTGCACGGTCTGCCCGCCAACCGCGATAACACGCTTCACCAGGTCGTTCTCATCGGGTGGGACGAAACCAATAAACGACAGCGCGTCCTGCACCCACCGCAACGCGGCGTTGCTCGAACGGATCGACTTGTATCCGATGTTCCACGACGGCGGTCCCTTGAAGACGATGACGTCACCGGGCTGCGGTGAGCCGAACCGGTAGGTCACCTTGTCCACCATGATTCGGTCGCCGACGCAGCCCGTGCATCCGTGCAGCGTGGGCTCCATGGACTCTGACGGAATCAGGTAGGGGCGCGCAACGAACGTCAACATCACGTAGTAGAGCGCCACCGCGATCACCGCCAGAATCGCGAATTCGCGAACCGCGGACTTCTTCGTGGGCTCCGACTCGTCAGCCGGGGACTCTTCGGCGGCCACCCCGGCGCGCGCCCCCGCATCGGGAGGATCGGGGACGCCGCGGGTAGAGACCTTCGGCTCCGACTGGCCAGCGTCGGACTGGGGCTCAGGTGAGTCTTGGGTCACGAGATCAGCGTAGCCAGCACAGGTTGTGGCCTAAAAAACCGGCGGGTAAAGCGGCGAGGCGATCCGAAACGGCCGCCTGGGCACACCTGGTCAGCGCTTTTCCTTGATCTTGGCCTTCTTGCCGCGGAGTTCACGCAGGTAGTACAACTTGGCCCGGCGGACATCCCCGCGGGTCACGACCTCGATGTGGTCAATGTTCGGCGAATGCACCGGAAAGGTCCGTTCCACGCCGACGCCGTAGCTTTCCTTGCGCACAGTGAAAGTCTCGCGGATGCCTCCGCCCTGCCGCCGGATCACGGCACCCTTGAACACCTGGATACGTTCCTTGGCGCCCTCGATGACTTTGACGTGCACATTGATGGTGTCACCCGGGCTAAAAGCCGGGATGTCGTCGCGCAGCGACGCTTGGTCGACGAAGTCCAGGCGGTTCATCTGAGAAGACACTTCCTCGGGATCGCGGCTGGTGGCAGCTACCCACACGCAGGCGTGCGGCGGTCACCAAGCCGATGGTTCGGGCTTTCGGGGCGCATCTCGCAGCAGGCGGGAAGCGGCACTGACCGGCCGACAACCGCTGGAGACAACTGGTCGATTGTGCCAGATAGTCCGCCCCCTGTGAAAATCACATGAAATCCGGCGGTTCGCGACAGGCCGAAGACGCTGGTAAATGGTACATATGACTGGGGTCAATGCGCGCTAGTCCAACCGGAATCTCAGCGTGACACGCGGGGACAGACGGCTTGACCGGCTCAAGCAGCCGCCCATACGCAGGTTTTTATCTGGTTCATGTCGGAGGATGAGGGATGCGAGCACGGCCGCTGCGAATACGGCCGCTGACGGTATTCACCGCCACAGCGGCGGTGGCGTTGGTGGTTGTCGCCGGCTGCGAGGCGCTGGTACAGGCCAAGGTGTACAGCGTTCCGGTATATAGCACTCCGACCTACGCCGAGCCCGATACGGCGTCTGCCCAGTCGCCGCCGCAGCTGGCCCAGCTGCTGGTGCGGGCCATCACGCCGCCCGAGGCGCCGGAGACGCCGCCGAGCACCGCATTCGGCGGATTGCAGGCGCGCGTCCAGCGGGCATCCGACGAAGCCGCCGCAGGCGGCGCCACCCTCTCGATAGCCATCCTTGATCGCAAAACCCACCAGCTGGTCACCAATGGCAACACCCAGATAGTAGGTACCGCATCGGTGGCCAAACTCTTCATCGCCGACGATCTGCTCCTGCAGGAATCCCAGGGCAAGACCACCCTGTCCCCGGACGACCACCAGGCGTTGGACACCATGTTGGAGGCTTCGGACGACGGGGCCGCTGAGAAATTCTGGGGTCAGGACGGCGGGGCCGCCATCATCACCCAAATCGCGAACCGATACGGGATGACGGCCACTACGCCGCCCAGCGACGGTCGCTGGTGGAACACGATGAGCTCGGCGACCGATCTGATCCGCTACTACGACATGCTGCTCAACGGCTCCGGCGGGCTGCCGGCGGAGCGAGCCCGGATCATCGTCAACGATCTGGCCCAGTCCACCCCGAACGGCGCCGACGGCTACCCGCAGCGCTTCGGCATCCCCGACGGTCTCTACGCCGAACCGGTGGCCGTCAAGCAGGGCTGGATGTGCTGTATCGGAAGCGACTGGATGCATCTGTCAACCGGGGTGATTGGC
>Ga0209068_10000888_pt1 | contig 15294 bp, 16 predicted proteins | sample ColStrG_CSR_2012_FD_187200 | JGI IMG/M metagenome (GOLD analysis project Ga0209068, IMG submission 187200) | Freshwater sediment microbial communities in response to fracking from Pennsylvania, USA - Cold Stream Run_MetaG_CSR_2012 (SPAdes)... | ecosystem: Environmental > Aquatic > Freshwater >... | reverse complement strand
CATCGGCGCCTATGGGATCAAATCCGTGACCGGCGCCTTGCCCGAAATTGCCCTAGCCGCGCTGCAAGGTGCACTCGGTCTCGATGATCGGAACGTTGAGGGCGGTCGGTGCCGTCCGCCGGAAGGTCTTGACCTGCTTGTAGCCTTCCTTTTCGCAGCTCACCTCGACGTCCTTGGTATCGACGTCCTTGCCGAAACCAGGCACCCGGTAGGTGCCGAGCGCATCGCTGCGGGTGACGACCCCGCCGCGGTTCTTGATGCCGACGGTCACCTTGGCATCGGCCACCGAATTCCCGCTGCCGTCGCGCACGAAGCCGAAGTAGGCGGGGCCCTCGTCCTCGGCATCATCGTCGTCCCCGAAGGACGATCCGCCGGCCCAGACCGGGGCCGACATTGCGCCAGCCAGCGCAAGGGCTACGCACACGCTCAGGCATGTATGTCGGAGTATGAATTTCATCCGGACCGTCCTCCCTGTCAGGGTGCCCACAGTCGCGGGCCGCGGGACCCTGATGGTCGTGTAGCCGACCTTTTACACCAAATTGCCGATCGGGCGATAGCCGCGACTGGAATGTCGATCTCGGGGCAACTCCGAGAAAGGCGGGGCACCGTGGCAAAGGCTTGTCGAATATTTTGAGCGATTTCGGCATCGCCGACAAGCCCTCCGCAAGGCGCCGCTCATTCCGCCGTGATGCCGGCTTTGGCAATGACGTCGCGCCACTTCACGATATCGCTTTGGATTTGCGCGGTCAGGACTTCGGGCGGGCCTGCTTCCGCGACCAGGCCTTGCTGGACGAGCAGGTCCTTCACGTCGGGGGCATTGAGGATTTCGGCGATCTCACGGTTGAGGCGGTCCGCCAGGCTCGCGGGAAATTTCGCCGGCGCGACCAGCGCGAACCAGATGGTCGCGTCATAGCCGGGCACGCCGGCCTCCACCATGGTCGGCGCATCGGGCAGGGCGTCGACCCGCTTCCTGCCGGTGACCGCCAGCGCGCGCAATTGTCCGGCGCGGATGGTTTGAATACTCGGAGGGATGGTCGCGAACTGCATATCGAGGCGCCCGCTCATCATATCGATCACGGACTGCGCGGTGCTCTTGTAGGGGACGTGGGTCAGCCGAACATCGGTCATGGTCGCGAACAGCGCGCTGGCGAGGTGCGCGAGGCTCGCGGGACCAGCCGACCCGTAGTTTAGCGCACCGGGCTTGCGCTTGGCGAGCGCGATCAGCTCGGCCACGCTCTTGACCGGCAGGCCCGGATAGACGACCAGCACGTAGGGTGAGCTGGCGATCATGACGATGGGGGTGAAATCCCGGATCGGATCGTAGGCGAGGCTCGCGCTGAGCGTGACCGCGACCGCCTGCGTGCTCGAGGTCACGATGCCGACCGTGTATCCGTCGGGGGCCGCCTTGGCGATCACCTCCGCCCCGATATTGCCGCTCGCGCCCACCCGATTTTCAACGACGAATTGCTGGCCGAGCCGCAGACCGAGCTTCTGACCGAGAACGCGCGCCAGCACGTCGGCCGTGCTCGCCGGCGGAAACGGCACGATCAGGCGGATCGGCCGCGACGGCCACCCGGGCTCGGCCGCAACCGGTTGCGCCAGAGCGGAGCCTGCCGCCAGCGCGGATGCCACCAGCGCAAGGGCAAGACGATTCATGGCGCGAGTTTCACGGCGCGATCTTCACGGTACGATCTCCTTGGCCAAGCCCGCCAACAGGTCGGAGATGTCGTCGAGGGCATTGAAGCGCGGTTGCGCAGCAATATGGGGCGACAATACCACGTTCTTGAACCCCAACAGCTCGTCGTCGCTGCGGCCAGGTGCCTCATACTGCGTGTCGAGCGCGAAGCCGCCGAGCTGCCCCGATTGCAAGGCCTCGATCAGCGCTGCCCGGTCCACCAGCTCGGCGCTCGATATGTCGACCAGGCAGGCGCCGGGCTTCATCTGGGCAAACCGCGTGCGGTCGATGAGATGGCGGGTCGATGGTCCGCCCGGCACCTGCGGCACGATCCAATCGCTTTCCGCAAGCAGGCGCTCGAGCGGCACATAGGTCGCCTGCAGCCGGCGCTCCTCGGCCTGCGGCAGCCGGGTGCGCTGGTGGTAGAGGATCCGCATTCCGAACGCGGCGGCGCGCAGCGCGATCTCGCTCCCGATCTCGCCGAGCCCGATGATGCCCAGGGTCGATTCGTGCAGCATGCGCAGGCCGGTGACGCGCCCCCAATTGGAGTTGGGGGTATGCCGACGGTCGAACGGTTTGTAGTTGTAGCCCTCGGCGGCGAGCTGCTCGGCGCTGATCCGGCCGGCCAAGCGATGCATTTTCTTGGCCAGCGTCAGCATCAGCGTGATCGCCACCTCGGCGCAGGCGATGTTGGCACGCCGCCGGAAGGTCAGGACCTTGATGCCGCGTTCCGCGCAGGCGGCGGCGTCGATATTGCGGGCCATCGTGCCGTATTTTTGCACCGCAACAAGATCCGATCCGGCGGCCAGCTCGCTTGGCCCCACCGGGAGCGACTCCACGATCAAGCCGCACGCGCCCGGCAGATTTGCGTGCAGCTCTTGCGGCGTTTCGACCAGCCGCACTTGGCATGGAAAAAATGCGCCGATGCGTGCGCGCACCCGCGCGCAATAGCCGTCGAAATCCGGGTCGTCGTGGGCGAAGAAGTCGGCGTAGGCGGCATGGCGCTCGGCCGAGGTCGTCGGGTCGAGCACGATGCCGACGAGGCGCAGGAAGGGATCGTCTTCGACCACGAGGATCGGATTTTTGGCTGGGGGCACGGGAATCTACAGAGGTTGCGCGACCGGAGGGTGATCAGGTTTGCGACAATTGCGGGTCGATCCTCAAGCGCTTTCGGCATGCGGGCGCTGCGCATTGACGCAGTGTCGCACAGGCGCGATAAGGTATGATCCTTGAACGAAATTCAAATGCGGCCGCCGCAGCCTCAAAATGGGTGGCCCGAAAAGGGAGGGTGACATGGTCTCCAGAGACATGACCTTCAGAAACATGACCTTCAGCAACTTGGCCATCAGCCGGCGTCATATTCTTGCTGGTGCGGTCGCGGCGCCGGCGGTCATCGCGGCGTCGCGGCTCGGTATGGCGGCACCGGCCCAGATGCTGAAAATTTCCCACCAGTTTCCCGGCGGCACCATCGACGAGGGCGATTTCCGCGATCGCATATGCCTCAAATTCGCGGCCGAGCTCGAGAAGCGGACGAACGGCGCCGTCGGGGCGCAGGTCTATCCCAACTCGTCCTTGATGAAGACCATTCCCCAGTTTTCCGCCGTGCGCAAAGGCGCTCTCGACCTCAGCTTCTATCCGATCTCCTATGCGGGCGGCGAGTTCCCCGAGCTCAATATCGGGCTGATGCCGGGGCTGGTGAGTTCCTACGCGCAGGGCGCTGCGTGGAAGAAATCGCCGGTCGGCCAGAAGTTCGGCGATTTCCTGGCCAGCAAGGGCGTCATCATCCTGTCCTGGATATGGCAGGCCGGCGGGATGGCGAGCCGCGGCAACCCGATCGTCAATCCGGAGGATGCCAAGGGCCTGAAGATCCGCGGCGGCAGTCGTGAGATGGACATGATGCTGCAAAGCGCGGGTGCGACGACGCTGTCGACACCGTCGAACGAGCTCTATCAGGCGATGCAGACCGGCGCCTGCGACGCCGCCACCACCTCGTCGACCAGCCTGATCTCATTCCGGCTCGAGGAGGTGGCCAAGAGCCTCACCACCGGGCGCGGCAAGTCCTACTGGTTCATGCTGGAGCCGCTCATCATGTCGAAGGATATTTTCGACAAGCTGTCGAGGAGCCAGCAGGACGTGGTCATGGGGCTCGGCGCCGAGCTCGAGCAGTTCGGCACCAACGAGGCGATCTCCGACGACCGCAAGGTCGCCGAGGTGTACGCCAAGAAGGGCGCCAAGGTCGCCGACCTCACCGAGGCCATCGTCGAGAAGTGGCGCGCGATCGCGCGTGTGACCGCCTGGAAGGACTACGCCGACCGCACGCCGCTTTCGGCTGAGCTCCTCAAGCTTGCCGAGGCGGTCAGCGTCTCCTGACGCCGCCGAGGAACCACGATGCAGCACGGCCTCGACGCCGTCGAGACCGAAACCCTGACGGCGCCGCTTGCGGATGCCGCCGGGCCGGTCGAGCGCATTCTCGACCGCATCAATCAGGTCATCGTGATTTGCTCGTCGATCGCGCTGGTGGCCGCCGCCTGCGTTCTCACCTACAGCGTCGCCTCACGATATTTCCTGCATTTCTCCACCGATTGGCAGGATGAGCTTTCGGTGTTCTTCATCGTCGGCGCCGTCTTCATGTCGGCGGCGGCCATCCAGGCGCGCCGCGGGCATGTCGCGATCGAGGCCATCGTCGGATTGCTGCCGCCGCGGGTGAATGCGGTCCGGCAATGGCTGGTCGATGTCGCCAGCCTGGCGTTCTGCGGTTATTTCGCCTGGAAGTCCTGGACTTTGCTCGATGAAGCCTGGGTCGAGAATTATCATTCGGGCTCGACCTGGGGCCCGCCTTTGTGGATTCCTTATTCGCTCATGGCGGTCGGCATGACGCTGCTCAGCCTGCAGCTTCTCCTGCAGGTCGCCAAGCCGTTGCGCGGGCGGCGCGCCGCGTCATGACGATATTGTCGATCGGTCTGCTCTATGGCGCCGCCACGCTCGTGGTGATGTTCTCCGGCATGCCGATCGCGTTTGCGCTCGGGGCGGTGGCGACCATCTTCATGATCGCGTTCATGCCGTCGTCCTCGGTCGATACCATCACGCAAAATGTCTACGAGGAGATGGCCTCGATCACGCTCTTGTCGATCCCGCTGTTCATCCTCAAGGGTGCCGCGATCGGCCGCTCGCCGGCCGGAAAGGATCTCTACGGCGCGCTGCACGCCTGGCTGCATCGGCTCCCGGGCGGGCTCGGCATCGCCAACGTGTTTGCCTGCGCGCTGTTTGCCGCCATGGCCGGCTCCTCGCCCGCCACCTGCTCGGCGATCGGCTCCGCCGGCATCCCGGAAATGCGCAAGCGCGGCTATTCCGGGAGCTTCGCGGCCGGCATCATCGCGGCCGGCGGCACGCTCGGCATCCTGCTGCCGCCGTCGATCACGATGATTCTCTATGCGGTCGCCGCCGAGCAATCGCTCGGCCGGCTGTTCCTGGCCGCCATCGGCCCGGCCGCGCTACTGGTCGCGTTGTTCGCCGGCTATGCGATCTGGCGATTTCGGCTGGAATACCGCCGCGCCCGGCGGCTCATGGACGAGACCGGCACCTTTTCAGAACTGTTGCGCCCGGACGATCTCTCGATGTGGGACAAGTTCGCGCTGCTGCCGCGCGTGCTGCCGTTCGTGATCCTGCTCACCGGCGTGATGATCGCGCTCTATGGCGGCTTTGCGACGCCCTCGGAGACGGCCGGGCTCGGCGCGCTGCTGGCGCTGATTCTGATCGCTGGAATCTACAGCGTGTGGACGCCGCGCGATCTCGCGCCGATCCTGGTCGCGACCTTGCGCGAGTCGACCATGCTCATGTTCATCATCGGCATGTCGCTGCTCTATTCCTACGTGATGAGCTATCTCCATATCAGCCAGTCGGCCGCGCAGTCGATCGTGGAGCTGCATCTGTCGCGCTGGGTGCTGCTCGCCGCCGTCCTGGTGTTCGTGGCGGTGCTCGGCTTCTTCCTGCCGCCGGTGTCGATCATCGTGATGACGGCGCCGATCGTGCTGCCGCCGCTGCGGGCCGGCGGCTTCGATCTCATCTGGTTCGGCGTGGTCATGACCATCGTCATGGAGATGGGATTGATTCATCCCCCGGTCGGATTGAACCTCTTCGTCATCAAGAACATCGCGCCCGACATTCCGCTGAGCGACGTGATCTGGGGCGTGATGCCGTTCGTCGCCTTGATGCTTTTCGCGGTGGTCCTGATGTGCGTGTTTCCCGGGATCGCGACCTGGTTCCCGGATGCGGTCATGGGCGGCAACACCAGGTAGGCGACCGGGGCCAAGCCGGGCACGCTGTTGTCAATCGGGGGCTTCAGCGCTAAAATTCAAGAATAAGAAAGCGGGGCAACGCGGTTCTGGCCGGTCTCTGGAGACAGAGCTGGAACAAGGGGGATATTCATGGACATCATTTCTGTCGGAGCGTTTTGGACGATCTGGCTCCTGGTGCACCTGCTGTTCTCGGTCGGCCTCCTAGGCGCGCTGACTCACCAGGCGATGGCGGTCGCGCTGCCTGTCCGCCGGGCGGCGGGCGGGATCGTGACGCGCTTCCGCGCGGTGCCGGCCCCGGGATATGCCACGGCAGTCTGCGTGTTGTGGGTGCTCACCTTCATCGTGGGCTCGTACATCTACACGAAGTATCGCATTTTCGTCCGAATTCCGCTCGAGCAATCCGGCTACTTCAAGACCCAAGGCTTCTTCGATTTCAAGGAGCATGTCGCGTCGCTCGGCTTGGTGCTTCTTCCAGGCTACTGGTACCTCTGGAAGAACGCGCAAAATGAAGAGTATGACACCGCACGCAAGATGGTGACCGTGGTGCTTGCCGTCATGTGCTGGTTCCTCTTCATCGTTGGCCACGTCCTCAACAATACAAGAGGGTTCGGATCATGAACACGACCGCCAACAACGCGACCACCACCGCCGCCGCTACAGCAACAACAACTACATCGACGACCACGCGAGCGGCGCGGTCGTCGTTGGCGGCGTCGGTCAAGTTCAAGGCCTTCGCCCTATCATTCTCCACCTTTGGCCCGGTGATCTACTGCTTCTGCCAGTTCTTCAACTGGCCCCTGTTCACGTTCCATCCGGTGACAAATCGTCTCGTGTGGGGGTATGAGGGGCCGCGGCCCGGCGAGGGACCGAACATGCTTTGGTACGGCTGGACGGCTACGACCCTTCTCGTGGCAGTCGTCGTGGGCGTCGTCGCCATGATGCTTCCCGCGCGAATGACCAAGAAAATGCCGCTGGCCCTGATGTGGCTGTTCCCGATCCTGGCGATCCCCTACATCGTCTATTCATTGATGCCGTGGTGGACGCATTAGCGGGAATTGGGCGCGCTCATCTGCGCCCGCGCGAGACCGAAGATGGTGGTGGGCAAGCTTAACCTCGTAATTCTCGCCACAGCCGTGGGCGGGGTGCTGTGGATCGAGCACGGGAATCGCATCAAGATCGAACCGCCCACCGAAGCCGCGGAGCACAACGTGGCGGTGTGCCCCGAAAACGAGAGCGTTCCTTTCAGCGCCGATTGCATGAAGTTTATTCAGGGCGGCGTCGGGTCCGCTGTCCACCTGCGCGAAATCGTGGTGGACGGCGCAGAATCGCCTGAGCTGCCTTGAGGTTCCAGCATGAAACCTTCATCGTACGGGTGGCTCTTCCTCGGATTGGCCGTCGTCGTTTTAGTCGGTTTCCTGCTGAACAGAGGGCTCTACATAGGCTCGGCGATCGATGTCAGCATGCGCCAGGGCGAGGGGAAGTTTCTGTACTCAAAGAGTTGCCACTATCTTTATTTCAACGGGGTGCGCGACATTACCAATGGCCTCGAGTCGCCTTCGCGCGAGGGTGCCGAGTCGACCGCTTGCGCGCTGCTGGGAAATTCAGGCTGAGATAGTGTCTTAGACTTCCCCGATCTCGCGCAAAATGTCCTGCGTATGCTCGCCCAGGCGCGGCGACGGCCGCTCGGACGCCATGCCCTTGCCGTCGATGGTGATCGGCGTGCGCAGGCCCGGAATGGTGCCGCCCTTGGCGGCATCGCTGTGCAGGTCGAGCCGCATGCAGCGATGGACGACCTGCGGGTCGGAGAAGACGTCGTCCAGATTGTTGATCGGGCCGGCCGGCACGTTCACCGCCTCGAGCGCGGCGAGGATGTCGGCGCGCGCGAACCGCGACGTCAGGCCGGAGAGATGCGCGACCAGCTTGGCGCGGTTCATCACCCGGTCGGAGTTGGTCTTGTAGCTTTGATCTTGCGCCAGGCCGGGCTCGCCGAGCACGCCGCACAGCTTGGCGAATTGGCCATCGTTGCCGGATGCGATGATGACGTGCCCATCGGCGACCGGAAACACCTGGTAGGGCACGATATTGGGATGCGAATTGCCGATCCGTTCCGGCAGCGTGCCGGAAACCAGGTAGTTGAGCGCCTGATTGCCGAGCACGCCGACCTGCGCATCGACCAGCGCCGTGTCCACATGGCTGCCGCGCCCGGTCTTCTCGCGCTCGGCGAGCGCCGCCAGGATACCGACGACCGAATAGACGCCGGTGAAGATGTCCGCGATGGGGACGCCCGCCCGTGTCGGCTCGCCGTCGGGCGCGCCGGTCAAGGACATGAACCCGCCCATCCCCTGCGCCATGAGGTCGTAGCCGGCGCGCGCCGCATAGGGGCCGGTTTGGCCGAAGCCGGTCACCGAGCAATAGATGAGGCGCGGATTGACGGCGGCCAGGCTCGCATAGTCGAGGCCGAATTTGGCGAGCCCGCCGACCTTGAAATTCTCGATCAGGATGTCGGAGCGCCCCGCCAGCTTGCGCACGATGCGCCGCCCGTCCTGCGATTCGAAATCGAGCTCGATCGAACGCTTGCCGCGATTGGCGCAGTGAAAATAGGCGGCCCCCAAATTACCGCCGTCCGCGGCCGCCACGAAGGGCGGGCCCCAGGCCCTGGTATCGTCGCCCGCGCCCTGACGCTCCACCTTGATGATGTCGGCGCCGAGATCGGCGAGAATCTGCCCGGCCCAGGGGCCGGCGAGGATGCGGGCGAGTTCGAGCACGCGCAGACCGGCGAGCGGACCCGGCATGGAGCAACTCCTTTGGAAAGACGGCCCGGCAGAGGCCGGGCCAAGGACGGCCGAAAAGCGGTATAGCGATCGTGGTGTCTGTGGCTTGCCGGCGCGATCTTGTCCAGAGTGGCCGCGATTCCATTGCCGAATCTTCGCTCGTTCCCTATTTATACAAAGGCTGGCGAGGACTTCGGCCCCGTGAACACCTCTTTCTTCGGCGAGCTGCTGCAGTCGATTTCCGAGCGCGGGCGGGCGTTGCTCGATCGCACGCGCGACCGCCGCGAGCTCGCGGAGCGGCGCTCGGCCGATCTGGTCGAGCTCTGCGGCGAACTCCTCTCCGAGCGCGGCGAAGCCTCCGGGGTGGCGCTGGCGCGCGAAATCCTCAATCGCTACGCGGAGTTGACGACCGGCCCCCGCATCGCCTTCTTCGAGGCCTTGGGGCAGAATTTCGGTCCCGATCAGGCGCGCCTGAGCGCCGCCACCACGGCCTGGCAAAAAAATCCATCCGACGAGATCGCCTTCGAAGTGCATCTGGCGTCGGAGGCGCGCCGGCAGGAATTGTTCCGCCGTCTCAATCTCGCGCCCGGCGGTACGGCCGCACTGGTGCGCATGCGCGAGCAGCTGCTCGACGCCATGGACCGCCGCGACGATCTGGCCGCCGTCGACGCCGCCTTCGTCCACCTGTTCTCGTCCTGGTTCAACCGCGGCTTCCTGGTGCTGCGCCGCATCGACTGGTCGACGCCGGCGATCGTGCTCGAGAAGATCATCCGCTACGAGGCGGTGCACGCCATTCGCGGCTGGGACGATTTGCGCCGGCGCATCGATGCGCCCGACCGCCGCTGCTATGCGTTCTTTCACCCGGCCCTGATCGATGAGCCGCTGATCTTCGTCGAGGTGGCCTTGACCCGCGAGATTCCGGCCGCGATCGCTCCCATCCTGGCGGTCGAGCGCGACATCATCGAGCCCGAGAAGGCGGCGACCGCGGTGTTCTATTCGATCTCGAATTGCCAGCGCGGGCTGACCGGCGTTTCGTTCGGCCATTTCCTGATCAAGCAGGTCGCCGAGGAGATCGCGCGGGAGAACGCGCGCCTTTCGCGCTTCGTGACCTTGTCGCCGGCGCCTGGCTTCGCCGATTGGCTCAAGCGCGAACGGGCGGCGGAAGCCTCCAGGGTCTTCACGCCGGACGATCGCGCCGCGCTCGTCCATCTGGACAGTCCGGGCTGGTGGCAGAGCGCCAAGACGAGGGACGAAGTCGAGGAGCCTTTGCTGCGCGCGGCGGCCTGGTATTACCTGCGTGCACGCGGCCGCAACGGCGCCCCGGTCGACCCGGTTGCCCGCTTTCATTTGGGCAATGGAGCAAGGCTCGAGCGGCTGAATTGGCTGGCCGACGTGTCCGACAAAGGCATCGAGCAATCCTTCGGCCTGATGGTCAACTATCTCTATGAGCTCGACGACATCGAGAAGAATCACGAAGCCTATGCGCGACAGCGCACCGTGATTGCCGCCAGCGCCGTAAGCCGGCTGGTCAAAGGCTCGGCCCGCGATGTGGTGCCGGTGGCGGGGTAGGGTACGGCGCGGCGAGACGCCCCCGGTGAGTGCCGCCTCTGACAGAATGTTCAGGACCGCGATGTTGAGGAGCCTTGGCCGCCGGCGGCGTCAATCCGTTTGGAGAGAGTTCGGACCGCGTGTGTCCAACTTGGTTGAGTGACCCTTCATCGCTAGAACCTCAGCTAAATCAAAGACTTTAAGATATTATTCATTGACATTATCATTGACAAATACGATGTTACATACCACACTTCTAAGTGTGGAAAACATCGCCCGGCGCCAACAAGACAAGGTCATTTCGCTGCTGTCGGAACGCGGCATGGCTCGCCTGTCTGAATTCATCAAAGAGGGCGTTACGGCGACGGCTGTGTCGCGGATGGCGCGCAGCGGTCAGCTCGTCCAGCTCAGTCGTGGGCTCTATCAGCTTCCGGATGCTCCCCTCGATGCGAACCACTCGCTTGCCGAGGCGGCGAAACGTGTGCCGAAAGGAGTGATCTGTCTTGACTCGGCGCTCGCCTTTCACGAACTCACGGACCGTACATCCCGTTACATCTGGATGGCGATCGGCGTTAGGGAGTGGCGGCCTCGCATTACCAATCCACCCATTCAAATCATGCGATTTGGTCCAAAGGTTTTGGAGACCGGCATCGAAACGCATCTTATCGAGAATGTTTCCGTCCGTATTTATTCGCCCGCTAAAACCATCGCTGATCTTTTTTACCACGCTCACCGCCAACAGCGTCGATATGGTTCAAAAGTTGGACTCACACATGCCCTTCAAGGCATGAAAGAGGCGCTGAGGCGTCGCAAGGCGACTCCGGCCGACATCGCACGCTATTCAGTCGAAGCAGGTATTTGGAAAAAGGTGCAGCCCTACCTGGAAGCACTGACGGTGGATGCGTAAGCCCGTTCGCAATATCGGCGCCTCCATCAGGGCACGTCTTCTGAATCTCGCGAAGGAACGCAACCAGCCGTTCGACCTGCTGCTGACGCGCTTTGTGCTCGAGCGCCTCCTGTATCGCCTCAGCATCAGCAAATACCGCGAGCGCTTCGTCCTCAAAGGCGCGATCCTGATGACAACCTGGTTCGATGATCCGCATCGTCCGACGCGGGATCTCGATCTTCTGGGGTTTGGCGATCCCGAACCAGCGACGGTGCTCGGCGTCTTTCGTGAAATCTGCGCGGTAAAAGCCGATGACGCCGTTATTTTCGACATCGGAGGATTATCTCTCGATCTCATCCGCAACGAAGCGGAATACGGTGGGCTTCGCATCAAGACTTACGCCATTGTGGACGGCGCGCGGTTGAGGGTAATTGTCGACATCGGATTCGGTGAATCGATTGAGCCAGGACTCACGGAGACGGACCTGCCGGTCCTTCTAGACCTGCCGGCGCCTCGTTTGCGTGCCTATGCGCGTGAGACCGTCATAGCCGAAAAATTCCAAACGATGGTGGTTTTTGGACGCGCCAACAGTCGGATGAAGGACCTGTATGATATCTGGCTTCTATCGCACACTTATGAATTCAAGGGCGACAGGCTTGCTCGCGCGATTGCTGCGACGTTCAAACGCCGAGGCACGGAAATCCCGATAGTGCGCCCGGACGCGTTAAGTCAGGCCTTCGCCGAGGACCCTACGAAAATACAGCAATGGACCGCATTTGTGGACGATGTTGCGATAAATCCGGGTCCGCTGACTAAGATCGTCGATGAGCTCGCCGCCTTCCTGATGCCACACGCGACAGAGGCGCGTAGACGCGCGGGCGACGTCACACTGATTTAGCAATCGGCTCACGACCGCCCATAAACCGGCACCACGCCGCCGCGCGTCACCTTGTTGTCGGGCGAAGCCAGAAACAGGATCGTAGCCGCGACCTCCTCGACCTTGGGCCAGGCCGCATAGTCGGCTTGCGGCATGGCGGCGCGGTTCGCCGGCGTGTCCATGATCGAGGGCGCGACCGCATTGACCAGGATGCCGGCTTTGACGACCTCCTCGGCGAGCGCGACCGTGAGCGCCGCAACGGCGGCCTTGCTGGCCGCATAGGCCGCCATGCCGGAGCCCGTGCGCCACTCGAGGGCGGGGCGCGCCGCCACGTTGACGATCCGCCCACCTGTGCCGGTGCGCGTCATGGCATTGACGGCGGCGCGGCAGCTCAGGAACGCGGTCACCAGGTTGAGGTCGATCTGCTTCATCAGGTCGGCCTTTGTGGTTTTGGCAACCGCCGCCATGGCGAAGCCACCGGCCAGATGGATCGAGGCCCACAGGCCAGGCACGCCGTCATAGAGGCGCGCGACTGCCGATTCGTCCGTCAGGTCGATCCCGGCCAGGAGCTTGACCTGCGCATGATCCCGCAAAGGAAAATGCTCCGCTTCGGCCACGTGCAGGTAGGGCACATGGCAGACGGCGCCCGCCGCCACCAGCGCGGCCACGACTGCGCTTCCCAGGGCCCCGGTCCCGCCGGTGACGACCACATGACGATCGCGATAGTCCACGTGAACCTCCTTCGAAGCTTGGCAAGCCGCATCATCGACCATGTGCCGCCGGACGCAAGACGCTTGGTCCTTCATTGGCTATGAATGGCCGCTCCGGGAGCGAATCGACGGAAGCGCGCCACGCTGGCCAAGGACCAAGGCGGGACATGCCGGATTTCGATCTTGCCATCGTGGGCGGCGGCATCAACGGCGTCGGCATCGCGCGCGATGCGGCCGGCCGGGGGTTGCGCGTCCTCCTGGTCGAGCAGAACGATCTCGCGTCGGGCACCTCGTCCGCCTCCACCAAGCTGATCCATGGCGGGCTGCGCTATCTCGAGCACGGCTGGTTCCGGCTGGTGCGCGAGGCGCTGACCGAGCGTGAAGTCATGCTGCGGATGGCGCCGCATTTGATCCGGCCGATGCGTTTCGTGCTGCCGGCGGAGCCCGACATGCGTCCGGCGTGGCAGCTGCGCCTGGGGCTCTTCGTCTATGACCATCTCGGCGGCCGCAAAATCTTGCCCGCCACCCGCAGCCTGGATCTCACCGCCGATCCGCACGGCGCCACGCTCAAGGGACGCTACCGATACGGCTTCGAGTATTCCGACTGCGTGGCCGACGATGCCCGGCTCGTGGTGCTCAACGCAGTCGATGCGGCGGCGCGTGGCGCCCTGATCCGGACCCGTACGCGCTGCCTGCGCGCCGATCGCACCGAGCTGTGGAACCTCGTGCTCGACGTGCGCGGCCGGCGCGAGGTGGCGAGCGCCCGCGTCCTCATCAATGCGACGGGCCCGTGGCTCGGGCAGTTCACCCAAAGCGTGTTGCAGCAACCGGCGCCGGCCGCGTTGCGGCTCGACAAAGGCAGCCACATCGTGGTCCGTCGGCTGTTCGGGCATGACCGCGGCTACATTTTCCAGACCGCCGACCATAGGGTCGTGTTCGTGCTGCCCTACGAGCGCGACTTCACGCTCATCGGCACCACCGACAGCGGCTTCTCCGGCGATCCCGCCGCGGTCGCGCCGAGCGCCGACGAGATCAAATACCTTTGCACGGTGGCGAACGATCATCTCCGCGTCGTCATTTCGCCGGCCGACGTGGTGTGGGCCTTCGCGGGCGTGCGTTCGCTTCACGATGACGGCGCCAACGCGCCTCAGGACGCGATGCGCGACTATGTCCTGGTGCTCGACGAGCAACCCGCCGAGGCTCCGCTGCTCACCGTCTATGGCGGCAAGATCACGACCTATCGGCGGCTGGCGGAGGCTGCGCTCGACCGCCTTGCCCCCGTGCTCGGGGCGCGGCCGGCCTGGACCAAGAAGTCGAGCCTGCCCGGGGGCGATTTTCCGGTCGACGGCGTCGCGCGGCTGGTCGCGCAGGCGCGGCGATCGTGGCCGTTCCTGAGCGAGGCCCATATCCGGCGCCTGGTGCAGGCCTATGGGACGCGCATCAGCCGAATTCTGGGACCGGCCAAGCAGATCGATGATCTCGGGGACCGACTCGGCGCCGATCTCACCGGGGCCGAGGTGCGCTATTTGATGGATCATGAGTGGGCCAGGACCGCCGACGACGTGCTCTGGCGCCGCAGCAAGCTCGGCCTGCGCGTTTCGCCCGAGGAAAAAAAGCAATTGGCGAAATTCATGGCCAATGCGATCGGCAGCGACGGCTGAACGCGGAGAGCATCGTGGCGGACTATCTTCTCGCGATCGATCAGGGAACCACCTCGACCCGCGCGATCCTGTTCGATGCCGCGCTGACCCCGATCGCCACGGCGCAGCAGGAGCTGCGGCAAATCTATCCGGCGCCCGGCTTGGTCGAGCACGATCCCGAGGAGATCTGGTCCGCGACGGTCGCGACCGTGCGCGAGGCGCTGGCGAAGGCGGGAGCCGGCGCCGGCGATGTGGCGGGCATCGGCATCACCAACCAGCGCGAGACCACGATCGTGTGGGACCGTGCGACCGGACGGCCGATCTACAATGCCATCGTCTGGCAGGACCGCCGCACGGCCGACTTTTGCGCGGACTTGGCGCGAGCCGGGAACGAGCCGGAGGTCGCCGCCCGCACCGGCCTTGTGCTCGACCCGTATTTTTCGGCAACGAAAATCCGTTGGCTGATCGATCACGTGGCGGGTGCGCGGGCGGCTGCGCTGGCGGGCCGGCTCGCCTTCGGCACCGTCGACAGTTTCCTGCTGTGGCGGCTGACCGGCGGCAAGACCCATGCGAGCGATGCAACCAATGCGGCGCGCACGCTCATCTTCGACATCGGCCGCGGTGAATGGGACTTGGACCTTTGCGCGCTGTTCGGCGTGCCGGCCGCGCTGCTCCCCCAGGTGTGCGATTGCGCCCATGACTTCGGGACCACGGAGCCGGCTTTGTTCGGCGGCCCGATCCGCATTCTGGGCGTTGCCGGAGACCAGCAGGCCGCGACCGTGGGGCAGGGCTGCTTTCAGCCCGGCATGATCAAGTCCACCTATGGCACCGGCTGTTTTGCACTCCTCAATACCGGCGCAGCGCCGGTCGCATCGAAGCACCGCCTGCTCAC
>Ga0209068_10000887_pt1 | contig 15333 bp, 14 predicted proteins | sample ColStrG_CSR_2012_FD_187200 | JGI IMG/M metagenome (GOLD analysis project Ga0209068, IMG submission 187200) | Freshwater sediment microbial communities in response to fracking from Pennsylvania, USA - Cold Stream Run_MetaG_CSR_2012 (SPAdes)... | ecosystem: Environmental > Aquatic > Freshwater >... | reverse complement strand
CCACGGCTCCGGGCCGCGATCGACGCGAACGACTCGCCCGAGACCGGATCCCGGCCGCCGACCTCGACCTTCACCACGCCCGGCCCATCCGGCACGTTCGCGGGCGAGCCGGCGACCGCCATGCCGCCGCCCGGATTCGCCGCACCGACGCCCTGGCCGACGTTGTGGACGATGCGGCGCGCTTGCCAGGGCCGGAGCTCGCGGAGCTGCTCGGGAAACGCCGCGGGGTCGGCGGCGAGCCGGAACGCTTCGACGGCGAGCACGGCCGACGCGGTGTGGTGCCCGTGCGTGGGCGCGGGCGTCGGGGAGAACCGCGTGATGATCACGTCCGGGCGGAACTCACGGATCACGCGCACGATGTCGCCGAGGACGGCCGGCCGGTCCCAGACGGTCAGCGTCTCCTCGGCGCTCTTCGAGTACCCGAAGTCCTTCGCGCGCGTGAAGTACTGCCGCCCGCCGTCCAGCCGGCGCGCGGCGAGCAGCTCCTGCGTACGCGCCACCCCGAGCGCCTCGCCGAGCTGGGGGCCGAGCAGGTTCTGTCCGCCGTCGCCGCGGGTGAGCGAGAGATAGGCCGTCCGGTATCCGCGGCCGCGCGCCAGATAGGTGATGACCTGCGTGTTCTCGTCGTCCGGATGGGCGGCAATGTAGAGCACGCGGCCCATCGTCGCGAAGCTGCGTAGCTGCTGCAGGATCGCGGCCACCGCCGTCGGCGGCTCGGCGGCGTGGCCGATGTCGGAGGAGCCCGCCAGGATGGCCACCCCGAGGGCGGCCCAGAACGGCACGTTCCAGAGGGTCTCGCGGAGCAAGATGGAAGACGTCATCGGCGGCTCACACGATAGCATGGCATTCGACGGAAGGCGCGCGGCGGCCGACGGATCGAAGGAGACGCTTGGTCCCTCGATTTATGTTATCTACGTTCAGCGGGATCCGTCACCGGACAGGAGGAATCATGACCAAGGACGCGTTCGCACAGAGTGTCGTCGTTGCCGCGCTTGCGCTGCTGTGGGCCAGCCCGGTGATGGCGCAGACGCCAGGCAGCCCGGGGCCCGGATTCCCGGCCACGAGCTTCCTGGCGCCGACCAAGGCCACGTGGGACAGCACTCGTACACTGGTCCTCGGAATCGCCGACAGCGTGCCCGAGGACAAGTACGACTTCAAGCCGACTCCCGCCGTGCGAAGCTTCCGGGAGATCCTCGTCCATCTGATCGGGGAGAACTACACGTTTTTCAGCCGGGTCTCCGGCGAGAACCTCGGCAGCAACGCCCGCTTCGACACCCTCAAGAGCCGCGCGGAGATCCTGAAGGCGCTCCGGGAAAGCTACGACTACGGCGCCGGGGTCTGGGCTGGGCTCACCGAAGAAAAGGCTCTGGAAATGGTGCCCGGGAGGGGCGGCCAGCCAACGCAGCGCTGGGCGGCCATTCTCGGCGTGATCCAGGACAACATGAACCACTACGGCAACCTGGTCGTGTACCTCCGACTCAACGGGATCGTGCCGCCGCGCAGCGCTTCGCGCAACTGACGGGCTACTCGTCGCTAAGGAGGAACCTGTGGCCGACTACGTCGCGTACTTCGGTGGGCAGTGGCTGCCGTTCAGCGAGGTCAAGATCGATCCCATGGACCGCGGGTTCCTGGTCGGCGACTGCGTGTTCGACGTCGCGCGCACCTTCAACGGCAAGAGCTTCCGGATGAAGGCCCACGTCGACCGGCTGTACCGCTCGCTCAAGTTCGTGCGCATCGACCCGGGCCTCTCGCCGGAGGAGATGGAGCACATCAGCGAGGAGGTGATCTCGCGCAACGAGCACCTGCGCGCCGATGTCGGCGACTATCAGATCTGGCAGTTCGTCACGCGCGGGCGGGGGCGCTGGGCCCACAAGGCGGGGCCGGCCGTCGTCGGGGTGTGCACACGCCAGATCGGCTTCTCGCGCTTCGCCCACCTGTACTCGGCGGGCGCCCACGGCGTGATCGTGCGCACCCACAGCTTCTCCTCGGATGCCCTGGATCCCAAGGTCAAGCACTTCAGCCGGATGAACTTCAATCTGGCCGAGCTCGAGGCCGGCGACGTGGACCCGGAGGGCTGGCCGATCCTGACCGACGGGCGTGGGAACATCACCGAGGGCGTCGGCTACAACGTGTTCATCGTCACCGGCGGGGTGATCCGCACGGCCGGCGACCGCGGGATCCTCCAGGGGGTCTCCCGGGCCATGGTGTTCGACCTGGCGCGCGAGCTCGGCATCCCCATCGTCGAGGAGGATCTCCAGCCCTACGACGTCTACACGGCCGACGAGGCATTCTTCACGAGCACGAGTCCCTGCGTCCTGCCCGTAACCCGGGTGGACCGCCGCCCGATCGGTGCGGGCACCCCCGGCCCGGTCGCCCGGCGGCTCCTCGCCACCTGGAGTGAGATCGTCGGCGTGGACATCGTGGCGCAGGCCCAGCACTGGGCGCCGCGCGAACAGCTCGAGTCCAAGGCCGGCTCCTAGCCAACATTATTTATAACCGGGGCGAGGAGCGAGCCAGCGACGACGCCCAGCCTCGCCGCGTTTCGCGTGGGCGACGACGAGGACCCGCCTGCGGTCGGATAGACCTAGAAGCAAGAAACGCTGTTCGTCGGTCGAGTGATCGGGATCATCGATTGGATGTGGCTGCCGTCAACAGCGAGGCGTTGCGGCGCGGCCGATGAGACAGACCACGCGGCCTAGGTCCTCCTGCGAATCTCCTCCGAGGTGACGGTTGTCACCCGGTCTCGATAGTTGGACCCTGTCAGCCATCGCACCTTGTACCGGCCTTCCACCAGGATCGTGATGATTTCGCCCTCTACGTATTCCTGGCTTTGACGGAGTACGACGACGTCGCCGGCTCGCAACTGAGGACGCGGAGGCGGAGGTGGCTTTGGCTTCGCCATGATCGGCACTCTCCTCATTTGCTCAACGGGCCGGGCTCCTTGCTCACGACCCGCGTGGCTGACAACTGCACCCAGGTGTAGTACCAGCCGTCGTAGATGAGGACCTGGAGCGAACTGCCCGCTTTCTCGTAGACCTGCGTAGTGCCTCTCTCCGTGGTGGTTGAAGACAGGTAATGCCAGCCATTGGACTCGAGCGTGGCACGGAACGCGACGGCGAGGCTGTCCGGAGTGAGGCGGCCCTTGTAGAAGAGGCGCGCGGCCTTGATCGTCGGGGACTCGATGATGGTGGACCTGCTCCAGTCCAAGACAAGGCCCGTCGGCACCGGGATATCCTCGAACTCGCTGCGCGGAGCTCGAGGCGGCGAGGACGCGCACGCGGTCACTGTGGACACGATCGCCATGAAAAAGACGAGACGTCGCATGAGGCTGCCCCCTCGACCCATCCTAGCAGCCCAACACCACCACGGATAGCGACCGCGTGAAGCCGGCGCCTCGTCCTGGCGCAGCTCAGTGGCTGCTGGATCGAGGATTGCGATACCCGCCGCCCCACTCAGCGCCCGGGATGCGGAGCACGGCCGACTACCGGGCGGCCGCGATTCTAAGCTCCTCCTGGTGAGAGAACTTTGGGGAGCACACCAGGCGTTTGCCTATGCACCGTCGGGGGCCGCGGGCATTTCCACGATGGAGGCGGGGCCATTCGCACTGAGCTTTACCATGAGTCGGCGGGCGTGGAAGGAACCCAGCGTCGCCCGATGGCCGATGCTGAACAGCATCGTCTCCGGGAGCCGCTCGCGCACCAGCCGATAGAGGCGCGCCTCCGTCGTCTCATCCAGCGCCGAGGTCGCTTCGTCGAGAAAGAGCCAGCCGGGCTTCTGGACCAGGGCCCGCGCGAATGCCATGCGCTGCTGCTCGCCGGGGGAGAGCTGGAGGGCCCAGTTGGCCTCCTCGTCGAGTCGCCCGGCGATCTCCGTGAGTCCCACGGCCTCGAGCGCCTCGTGCAGCGTCTTGTCGTCCACCCCGCCCGCGGGCATCGGATAGCTCACCACGTCACGGAGCGCACCGATCGGCAGGTACGGCCGCTGCGGGAGAAAGAGGACTCGGGCACCCTGGGGCAGGTGGATCTCGCCCCGCCCGAACGGCCAGATGCCGGCGATGGCACGGACGAGCGTGCTCTTTCCCGAGCCAGACGCGCCACCCAAGAGCACGGTCTCCCCGCGGAAAAGCGAAAAGTTGATGTTCGCCATGAGCGGCTGGCCATCGGGTAGATCGAGATCGACCCCCTCCACGCTCAGGTGTGTGGGGCGCCCCGCGGCGCGCCGGACGCCGCCATCCGTCGAGTGGTGCCGCACGTGCTCGAGTGCGCGCTCGAAGCCGGCGAGCCGCTCGACCACGGCGCTCCAAGCCGCGATCTCCTTGTATGACTGAATGAAAAAGCTGAGCGCATCCTGGACTTGCTGGAAGGCCTGGGTCGTCTGCATGAGGCCGCCGAGCCCGAGCTCGCCCCGGAAGTAACGGGGCGCTGCGACGATCGACGGGACAATCCACGCCCCCAGCCCGTAGCCGGACGTGAAGTAGGCCATCCGCTTCTGTCGGCGCATGATGCCCCACCAGTTGCCCACCACATGCTCGAACCGTTTGCGAAAGCCACGGAACTCGTCCGCCTCGCCGCCGTACAGGGCCACGCCCTCGGTGTTCTCGCGGAAGCGGACGAGGCTGAAGCGGTAGTCGGCTTCGTACCGCTGCCGATCGAAGTTCAGCCGAACGAGCGGGCGGCCGAGCCAGTCGGTCAGCCAGGTGCCGGCGGTCGCATACAGAATGGCCACCCAGACCATGGAGCCCGGGATGATGATGGAGAACACGCCCACCGGGACGGTGAGCGTTCCGGATAGCCCCCACAGGATCGCGACGAAGGTTACCAGGGTGACGATCGCACGCAAACCGCCGGTGAAGAGACCCAGTGTGTGGGCCGCGAGGAGGTGCACATCCTCCGCGATGCGCTGGTCCGGGTTGTCGGTCTCACGCGCCACGAGCTGCATCCGATAATAGGCGCCATCGGCCAGCCAGGCGCGGAGGTAGCGGTCGTTCAGCCAGCGTCGCCAGCGGATCTCGAGCATCTGGTTGAGATAGGTCTGGTAAACGGCAAGGACGATGAAGATGCCGATCAGCCACGTGACGCGGAACAGCTGCTTGCGAAAGGCCACGAGGTTCTTGTCCTGGAGGGCGCTGTAGAAGGTGTTGTTCCACTGATTCAAGAGCACCGTGAGGTAGACCATACCGAGCGTAAGGAGCACCACGGCGAGCAGGAGCCCCCGGGCCGCCCACCGGTCCTCCGAGAACCAGTACGGGCCGATCATGGCCCATGCGCTGGAAAGCGTTCGGCGCAGGCTGACCTTGGTCGGACCCGCGGAAGGGTTGGGGTGGGGAGCACCCAGGCCAGGGCCGCTTCGACCCTGGCGTTTGCCACTGGTAGAGCTCCGGAGCTGCTCGTCCCTGTCCCGATTCCTACCCACGAGCCGCCACCGGAGACTCCATTTGTTGCGTCTCCGACCCGCGGCGATCGCTCTCGAAGCGACAGCGCTGCGTCAGAGGGAGCCTACAGCGGCTTCGCCGGGGTCGTGAACCGCCGAAGGGCATTCGCTTGAAACACTTGGGGGCAACGATCCATAGTGGGATCTCACGTAATGATCTTACAGGACTCGTCGGGAATACCCGAGCAGGATGCCGGCGGGGGCGCCCGCGCCCGCGAGCACGGGTAAGGCCTAGGTGGTGAACTGCCATGAGATTGTTCGGGGCCGCCAAGGAGTGGATAGGGGACGACCATGAAGCGCGCCATGGCCGCGCTCCCACCTGTACAGCCGGGCGAGCAGCGCCTCGGTACGGTGGCGCGAACTCCAGAGGCGCGCAGGCCCACTCGCGCAGCCGGGTTTGGATGAAGTGCTCGGCTTTGCCGTGGGTATGCGCGGTATAGTGCCGGATCGCCAGGTGCCACAGGCCAGCGCTGCATTACAGGCGCGCGAACCGATCGGCGACGTACCTGCAGCCGTTGTCACTCATGACGCGGCGGACGCCGGGCCCTGGCGCCGCAAGATCCGGGCGACCATCGAGCCGCCGAGGTGCAACGCCTGAGCAATCTGGGCTCCTGGCCAGCGATCCGCCGAGCCCGCCGCCGCCGCCCCAGTGTACCCCGTCAGCCGTTTGCGAACCCGTCCGTTCTCTCACGCCCACCGCCCCGGCCACCGCGTCGGGCCGTTCCCGCGGGCAGCACTCGTGCCATGATCTGGCCTCGACTCCGGGGTATCGTCAGGGCATTCTTATGGATGTTCATCCGGGCTTCCTCTCTGCGGCGGTGGTCGTCTCGCAGCCCCCCGCTTCGCAACGGAGACCCGGTTGGACAATCTCCTGACCGTTCACCTTTGGGCGACGGAGAGCTCAGCGATGCTCCAACTGCTACTCGTGCTACTCGGACGCATGCGGCGGGGAGCCCCGCACCTGCGGAGCTCGGGTCTGCCGCTCATGAGCCTCGCGGTGGTGGTCGTGGGGTGCGCGAGCCCCTCGCTACTGCCGGAGGCGCAGGCGGTGGCCATCCAGGACCGCGACCGAGCTCTCGCGCTACACGCCGATGCCATTCACGCCGCCATCAGCCAGTCCGCGAAGGTGGGCGCCCTGGTGTTTCTCGACGCGACGGATAGCCATCTGGTCGTCCTGCCTGGCGAGAGTCCGGCCGATGCCTGGGCGCGTTACACTCTGTTGCCGGAGAACGGGACAGGTCGCGTGTCGATGCCGCCGGTGCTCACCTTCGTGCATCGAGCGGACGTACCCAAGGCTCCCGAAACCATACCCCGGAGCGTCCTGCAACAAGAGGCCCAACTCCGCGACGCGTGGCGGCGCATCGAGGAGCGATTGAGCATCGTACAGAGCGACCTCGCCGAGTCGAAGCGGGAGGCGGACGCGTCGCTGACCGGCGCGCGCGCGGACATGCACGCAGCGTTGAGCTCGCTCGCCGAGGATCTGGCGGCCGTACGCAAATTCATGCTCCAGACGGCCCAGCTCGGCTGGCTCAATCACGAATTGACTGTTGAGAACGAGACCGGCATCCGGAAGGTGGCGACGGCCAGCCAGGAACTGTCCGCGAGCTCGGCAAGGCTGGAAGACCTCATGCGCGAGCTTCCGAAGCGTCTGGCCGGGCAGCTCGAGGAGCTCGCGAACCGGCTCGACTCCATTCAAGGTAAGGTGAGTAGCCTCAAGTGAGGCGGACGATGCACGACCGCGGCGCCGGGAGACGATGTCTGCGGACCCTGACGGCCTGCCTCCTGCTATCGATGATCGCCGTCTCGGACGGGCTCGCCGGAGAATGGGAGCACATGCGTGAAAGCTACGACAACGAGCTCAGGGCTCAGGCCAAGCGGATCGCCGAGATCGAGGCAAGGGAGCGCCGGGTTCCGGCGGATCAGGAGACGCGCGCGGACAAGATTACGAGGGATCGGATCACCGGAATCAAGGGGTCCCTGAAGAGCGGCGGCAAGACCAGGAGCCTGGCCGACACCGCTGAGAGGGCGTCCGGTGACGCGAGGGCATTGATCGACCTGTACAGAGAGCAGGGCGAGTATCGTGACATCGTCATGAGCGAGTGGGACGCGGAAGGGGCGGAGCGGAGGAAGCTCCGCGAGTCCATCGCGGCCTTGCGGAAGAGCCTCGAGCGCGCCAATGCGGACCTGGCGACGGCGATCGAGATTGCCGAGACGACGACCATGCGCGTGCCGCAGTCGGGCGTGCTCGAGCAGGTCGCCCGGATCGAGGCAGGGGAGAAAGAGCGAGCGAGATGGCTGCGCGAACAGGCCGCGCTGGACCGGGAACGACAGCAGAGAGAGCGCGGCGCGGCCGAGCGCGAGCGGGGCGTGCGGTGAGGCCCTAGAGCGCGAGCTGGCCGCCGACGACCCGCGCGTAGTAGCCCTGCTCGGCGAGCAGATCTTCGGGGGCGCCCATCTCGGTCAGGCGGCCGTTGTCCACGACCAGGATCTTGTCGACCCGCCGGATCGTGCTGAGCCGGTGGGCGACCATCAACGTCGTGCGCCCGCGCATCAGCGCGAAGAGGCTAGCCACGACCTGGGCTTCGCTCTCCACGTCGAGCGCGCTCGTCGGCTCGTCCATCAGCAGGATCGGCGCGTCCTTCAGGAACGCCCGGGCCAGGTTGATCCGTTGCTTCTCCCCGACACTCAAGCGCGCGCCCCCGTCCCCGATGATCGTTCGATAGTGCTCCGGCAGCTTCTCGATGAGCTGGGCGGCCCCGGCGGCGTGTGCGGCGGCCTCGATCTCCTCCATCGTCGCCTGGGGCTTCCCGTAGGAGATGTTCTCGGCCACGGTGGTGGGCAGGATGATCGGCTCCTGCAGGACCAGGGCGATCTGCGCCCGCAGGTCCTCCAGGCGGAGGTCACGCAGGTCCACGCCTTCCAGCAGCACCGCGCCGCTCGCGGGGTCGAAGAACCGCGGTAGCAGGTTCAACAGCGTTGTCTTGCCGGCGCCGCTCGGGCCGATGATCGCTGCCGACGTACCCGCCAGCAGTTTGAAGCTGATCTGACGGAGCACCGGCCGCGCGCTCTCGTACCCGAAGGAGACGTCGTCGTAGGTGACGTTGCCGTAGACCGGGAGCGGCGGGCCCGGGGACCCGGCGGGCGCGCCCCCGGCGGCGAACATGTCGTCGGCCGACGTGGGGAGTCCTGCCGATCCCTCGAGGTCCCGCCCCTGGCAGACCGGGCGCGCCGCGGGGCGGTCCTTCACCTCCTCGGGCGTGTCCAGGATCTCGAACACCCGCCGCGTGCTCGCGCTGGCGCTCGACAGCGTGGCGCCGACCTGCGAGAGCTGATGGAGCGGGTCGAAGAGCTGGGCGACGTAGGCGAGAAAGACCAGCAGCTCCCCCACTGTCAGGTTCGCGGCCAGCACCTGCTGAGCGCCCACCCAGGTCACCCCGAGCGTGCACGCGCTCAGGATCACCGAGATCGAGCCCCAGTAGAAGACCTCGAGCCCCTGCTGCGCCATCCTCTGTTGCCGCGCCGCTTCGGTATGGGTCATGAACCGCTGCCGCTCGTGGTCCTCGCGCGCATGGCTCTGAATCAGCGGGAGGGCGGTGATCCCCTGGTGGATGAGCGCGTAGACCTTGCCCTCCGCCTGCTGGGCGGCCGTACCCCGCACCCGCATCGCCCGCCCGAAGACCTTGATCGATAGCAGCAGGATCGGCACCGCGACCATGGCGATCGCGGCGAGGCGCAGGTTCAGCTGGGCCATCGCCACCGCCATGAACAGGAGCGTGCCGGTGGCGCTGATGAAGGTCAGCAACCCCTGCAGGAACAGGATCTGAAAGGCGGACGTGTCCGTCCCGGCCCGGAAGATGATGTCTCCCGCCTCGGTGCCGTGGTGATAGCGGAGCGAGAGGCGCTGGAGCCAGCCAAAGACGTCATCGCGGACCCGCCGCAGGCCGCGGAGCCCCACGCCGATCGAGAGGTACGCGTGTCCGGCGCAAGCGGCGGCGTGGACCAGATGAAGCCCCAGCGACGCCGCGATGACGGCGGTGAGCTGGGCGGGCTGTCCCCAGGTCCGCGCCTGGTCGGGCAGCCACCCAGGGTACGGCTTGCTCCCGAGGATGCTATCGACCAGGAACGCCAGGGGCCAGGGCTTGAGCAGGTTGAGGCCGATGCCGAGGAGCAACAGACCCAAGCTCAGGGCTATCCGTCTAGCGTCGGGCCGGAAGTAACTCAGCGCCCGGAGCAACTGACGGAAACGCCCGACGGAGGAAGTGAGGTCGCGCGCCCAGCCAGCGGTGTCCATAAAGGCCATTTCTAGAGCAGCAAGCCACATGCCACGCGACCCAGACGAAGCCGGACCGCCAACCCCTCGCAACTTGGCGACTTCTCGAAACCTGGGTTAGCCGTCGCGGCGGCGGGACAGGGTCGCCGTGTAATTCATACCCGGCGACCGGGTAGTGTTGGACGACGCCGTGGATGCACTCGCCGCTGGCCTTGCCACAGGCATTGGCAGGCTCGGGGTGCGCCTGGGGGTCGTATCAGAGCGCAGCCGCAGACCGGCTGGAGAACCGCTCGTCACCCCGGTGGACTATCGGTACGTGCCAGACGCGGCTGACTTCTTCGTGGAGCACCGGGGACACACCACGCTGCGCCCTCCCAGCGGATCGGAGCCGGGACCGGTCGGACAGGTGGCGCGAGCTTATGCTGGCGGAGCGGAGGGGTCAAGGACGGCGCCGGGACGTCGCTGGCGGGTGACCGAGGTGACCAGACTTTCGGGTTCTTCTCGCGAATTCACGGGCCTGTCCAGGAGATAGCCAGACCTCGGTCACCTGGGCCACCTCGGCTCGCGGGCCAGCGGCTGTGGCCGTCTGCGGGGCCTCCGTCGTGTTGTCAGCCCGGCCTGGGCACCGGGCCTCGACGGCGCGTTCCTCCTACGCGGGGCCTGGCCCGTGGGCGTGTTCGAGCGCCGTGCGCAGCGCCGCTACGCTGAATGGCTTCTCGACCACCTGCCTCTCAGACCGGCCCAGGAAGTCCGCAATGCTTGGCTCCTCGGCCTGGGCGGTGACGAAGACCATTCGGGCGACGATATGCGGCCAACGCCGGACAATCTCGTCGTAGAGCTGCTGACCATCCATTTCCGGCATCATCATGTCGCTCAGGATCACGTCGTACTCTTGCTCACCCAGTAAGCGCAGTGCCTCGACACCATTCTCTGCCGTGCGAACATCGTGGCCGTCGGCTACAAGGACGTCCGCGATGAGGTCGCGGACGGGTTCCTGGTCGTCCACCACGAGAATCGGCAACAGCCGTTAGCTGCTGTTCGCTTCGCCAGTCCCAAGGCACACCCCAGAGAACGCAGTGCTCAGTCTCCAGCGTTCCGACGATTTCCCTTGACGTGTGATGATATTCCTTATATAAGGAGGATGTACTTATATCTCTCCACAGGAGATGTCTAGAGAGGAACACGCCATGACCACCATGACTCGCTGGTCCCCGTACATGCCGAAATTGCACTTTCACCATCACCACGACCTCAACGGACTGTTCCCCAGGTTCTTCGACGGCCCCGCGGACGAGGCGGTTCAACCGGCCGCGTCGTGGCTGCCCGCTGCGGAAGGGCGGCTCGAGAACGACACCTATGTCATCCAGCTCGCCCTGCCGGGCGTGGATCCGAAGGGCGTCGAGGTATCCGTGATGGACAACGTCCTCACCGTCAAGGGCGAGCGCAAGGCCGACCCCGACAGCGCGGGCAAGGACTATTTCGTCCGCGAGGTCGCGTACGGCGCATTCGAGCGGCGCTTCGCGCTGCCCGAGGGCGTCGACGCCGCCCAAGTGGAGGCCAAGGGCGCGAACGGCATGCTCGAGGTGCGGGTCCCCGCGCCGCGCGCCACGACGCGGAGGATGATCGAAGTCAAGGCCGCCTAATCGGGCGCGGCCGGCCTTCGCCGGTCAAGGGCCTGTTTTGAAGCGGGCTCAACGGGTCTTGATTGGGACAGGCCTCCCGCAGGACCGTAAGGGGTCAATCTCCTGCGGTACTGCAAGTGCTGTTGATCGGGACCTGCCAGATTGTTGGCCGTAACGTTGCGGTGAGAAGGCACCCCGCGGATGGGGATCACCCACCAAGTTCCACCCCTTACCACCGGGAGGCGAGCGAACCATGAAGATTCGTCCGTTACATGACCGCATCCTCGTCAAGCGCGAGGAGGAGAAGGAAGTCAAGAAAGGTGGCATCATCATTCCGGATACCGCCAAGGAGAAGCCCCAAGAGGGCAAGGTCATCGCGGTAGGCAACGGGAAGGTGAACGAGGACGGCAAGAAGATCCCCTTGGACGTAAAGGCCCACGACCGCATCCTGTTCGGCAAGTATTCCGGCTCCGAGGTGAAGGTCGACGACCAGGAGTATCTGATTATGAAGGAAGACGACGTGCTGGCCATCATCGAGTAGCCGCGGCGAGCGCATACTGCCAGCCCGACCTGGCCGCGACGGCTGGGTCATCCCATCACACGATTGAGGAGGAGCACCAGATGCCAAAGCAGATTCTATTCAGTGACGAGGGGCGGGCCGCCCTGCTCCGCGGCGTCACCATCATGGCGTCGGCCGTGAAGGCCACGATGGGCCCCAAGGGGCGCAACGTGGTGATCGACAAGAAGTTCGGGAGCCCGACCATCACCAAGGACGGGGTGACGGTCGCCAAGGAGATCGAGCTGAAGGACAATTACGAGGACATGGGCGCGCAGATGCTCAAGGAGGTCGCCTCCAAGACCTCGGACATCGCCGGTGACGGGACCACGACCGCCACCGTACTCGCCCACGCCATCATCCGCGACGGGCTCAAGAACGTCACGGCCGGCGCCAACCCGATGGGGCTCAAGCGCGGGATCGACGCGGCCGTGGACGCGGTGGTCCACGAGCTGAAGAAGATGTCCAAATCGACCAAAGATAAGAAGGAGATCGAGCAGGTCGCCTCCATCGCGTCCAACAACGACAAGACGATCGGGAGCCTGATCGCCGAGGCGATGGAGAAGGTGGGCAAGGACGGGGTCATCACCGTCGAGGAATCCAAGTCCGCCGAGACCGCTCTGGACGTGGTCGAGGGCATGCAGTTCGACCGTGGATATCTCTCGCCGTACTTCGTCACTGACCCGGAGCGCATGGAGGTCGTGCTCGAGGATGCGCTGATCCTGATCTATGAAAAGAAGCTGAGCGTGATGAAGGACATGCTGCCACTGCTCGAGCAGGTGGCCCGCGTGGGCAAGCCGTTTCTGATCGTCGCGGAGGACGTGGAGGGGGAGGCCTTGGCCACGCTTGTCGTTAACAAGCTCCGTGGCACCCTGCACTGCGCGGCGGTCAAGGCGCCGGGCTTTGGCGATCGTCGGAAGGCCATGCTGGAGGACATCGCGACCCTGACCGGTGGCAAGGCCATCACCGAGGACCTGGGCATCAAGCTGGAGAACATCACGCTGGAAGACCTGGGCAAGGCCAAGAAGGTGGTGGTGGACAAGGACAACACCACGATCATCGATGGGGCCGGCAAGACGGCGGCGATCGAGGGGCGCATCAAGCAGATCCGCGCCCAGATCGAGGAGACCACCTCGGACTACGATAAGGAGAAGTTACAGGAGCGCCTCGCCAAGCTGGCCGGCGGCGTCGCCATCATCAAGGTGGGGGCCGCGACCGAGACCGCGATGAAGGAGAAGAAGGCCCGCGTAGAGGACGCGCTCAACGCGACCCGCGCCGCGGTAGAGGAGGGGATCGTGCCCGGCGGTGGGGTGGCCCTGCTGCGGGCCGCGACGGTCATCGACGGCCTCAAGCTGGAAGGCGACGAGAAGGTCGGGGCCATGATCGTCAAGCGCGCGCTCGAGGAGCCCATTCGCCAGATCGTGGAGAACGCGGGGCTCGAGGGCAGCGTGGTCGTGGAGAAGGTCAAAGCCGAGAAGGGGGCGACCCGCGGCTTCGACGCGGAGTCGCTCGAGTTCGTGGACATGATCCAGGCCGGCATCATCGACCCGACCAAAGTGGAGCGGGTGGCGCTGCAGAACGCGGCGTCGGTGGCCTCGCTGCTGCTGACGACGGAGGCGCTGATCACCGACCTGCCCGAGGACAAGCCGGCGGCGGGCCCGCCCATGTCTCACGGGGACTTCTAGATCCGGGCGCGCGGATCTAGGCACTGAGGCCCTTGCCGGCAACGGCAAGGGCCGTACGTTTCCAAGGTCCGCGGGCGCGGCGAACAAGAAGGAGGTGCCACATGCCCAAGGTCTTAGTGTGCGTCTTCTGCTCTGAGGAGATCGAGGCGCAGGAGAAGTGGCTCAACGTGCCCGGTCGAACGAATGAAGCAGCTCATCTGAAATGCTGGAAGGAGAACAATCGCCCCGAGGTCCGCAGTCGCAGCACCTAAATTGGTCGCACCGCATCGCGCCCTCCGAAGGCGAGGGTGAGCCCAGCGATCGCCCTCTGCCCGGGCCATCCTGCGCCGCCACGGGCTCGCGGTCAAGAGCGGGCGCGGGGCGGCGCCCTCGAGTGGCAGCCACAGCACCGACCTCAGATGCACGCATAACGCCAGGGTGCTATCCGTTGCTTGCTGAGCTCCGGGAAGTTCGGTTCAGTGTGCCGAGCTTTTCCCCGCGTCCAGAATTGGAAGTCCTTAGAGCATCTCGCGCATGATGCGGAATCAGCGGGTCAATTCTTCTTGCGTGGGTCGTCGGCCAGGTTGACGTACTCGATGCCGCCTGGTCCGATGAAGTGAATCTGGACGATGGCTCCTTCGTTGCCCGTCCAACCAAAGTGCGGATGCTTGGCCGGGTGCATCCAGAATGAGCCGGGCTTCAACAGCTCGCCTGTCCTCTCGAACTGTTCGCCCACGCCGGCCCCGAAACTCCCGCTGATCACCGTCCCGTACTCGGTGTAGGGGTGGATGTGCGGTGGGACGCGGTAGTTGGGCGGGAACTTCAGGCGCTGGACCACTATTTCACCAGTGTTCGTCGGATCGCCGACGAGGATGGTGACCTGGCCACCCTTTGGAATGTTGGGATGATCCCTCCATGTCAGCGCGTCGGGCGCCAGCCGCATGTCATGCATGGCTTCCTCCGTCGGTGTCGAACCCGCGAACGTAAGCAGGGTCACGAAGATGAGAAGCGTTCTCATGCGAGCGTCCCACTGCTGCCTCAACGTGGTCAATCCCGGTCGTGACAAACCGTCGCATCGCGCGTTCGATCACGTCCAACAAAGATGGTATATGACCCATTCCCTCGCGGCATAAGGTCGATCCGTTTGGCGGCGGCGGAGGCCGGCCATCGGGTGCCGCGAGCTTGTTCTTCGGGGTCTGGGGGGTCAAGGACGGTCAGGCAGCCACCTTCGTCACGCGCGTCGCCGCTCAGGTGGACGTCTAGCCCTCCGGCGAGACGTCCCCGGCGACCGACATGGCTTGGGTCAGTCCGAGTCGATCGTCAAGATGCCGGCTCGAGTCCCAGAGGTCCTAGCCCCTCCCGTCGCAGCAACGCCCCGACCGCGCCCGACGTCTTGCATGCGTCGGCCTCCCGGACGATCTTCCGCTTGTACTCCACCGTGAACCGCCGCCGTCGCCTTCGCCACCACCTCGATCACCGGCCCAACAACGGCCTGCCCCAATGCGCTCATTGCTCTCCAATCCTGTCTCGCCCTCGACACTAAACTCCAGGGGGGTCACTGTCCCGCCCATACTGACAGAGAGGGCAGATCACGATGGGCCCGTCCGTCCTACCGTCGAAGTCCGACGCCCGGCTCGAAGCTCGAGGCGAACGCCGGCGCCCCGATGTCCCGTAGGTATCAAGGCCTTTCCGAGGGTGGGCCCTTGACACTGCGGCGGTTTGGCCAGATCGTCGGGCGCACCGCGCGAGTCGGCTGGCTCCAGACCTGCGACGCGGTGAACGAGGCGAGAG
>Ga0209068_10000886_pt1 | contig 15338 bp, 12 predicted proteins | sample ColStrG_CSR_2012_FD_187200 | JGI IMG/M metagenome (GOLD analysis project Ga0209068, IMG submission 187200) | Freshwater sediment microbial communities in response to fracking from Pennsylvania, USA - Cold Stream Run_MetaG_CSR_2012 (SPAdes)... | ecosystem: Environmental > Aquatic > Freshwater >... | reverse complement strand
GGGCGGGGCTTCAGGCCTGGCATAAACCTCTACCTCGTATCCGCGGCTGCGCAAAATGTTGAGGGCGTCGCCGATGTCGCAGGTTGAGAAGACGCGGAGTCGATGGCTCATGGAAAGGCGGGTTGCTATTTTCTCGTTGCTGGTTTCTCGTCCTGAAAGATCGACGGGTTTACTAGAAAACTAAGAAACTTTAGACTGAACTGCTCACCCCCAGGGCGATCAGTGTACCGCAAGAACGGCGGGGGAGGTTTTGTGGAAAGACCTTATCGGTCGCGCGTGTCGGGCCGCGGCGAAGCCGAGGCGGCCTGCGCATGGTGGCGGACGTCGGCGCCGAGAACCCAAAAGATAACGTCTTCGGAAATGTTCGTGGCATGATCGGCCACGCGCTCCAGATTGCGGGCCACCAGGAGCGCATCCAGCGCCTGCTGCGTGGATTGCGGCTCTTCGTTCATCTTTCGCACGAGCACAATGAAGGCCTCATCGCGCATCCGGTCGACCACGTGATCCATCTCCAGCACGGCCTGCGCCAGTTCGGCTTTGCCTTCGACGAACGACTCCAGCGCGCGCCGCACCATGGCACTGACTGCGGTTGCCATGCGGGCGATATCCACGGGCAGTTCGACGGCCGGAAGCTCGACCATGTCCATCACGCGCTCGGCGATGTTGACTGCCTGGTCACCCACGCGTTCGAGGTCAGCATTGATCTTGGTGACCGCTAGAATGAATCGCAGATCGACGGCGGCGGGTTGCTGGGTGGCTAGGATGTCAAAGGCCAGCTCGTCGATTTCGCGCTCAGCGGCGTTGATGAGGCTCTCATTTTCGAGCACGAGCTGGCATCGGCCGAGATCGCGCTCGGTATATGCTTGGCAGGCGCGGTCTATCGCAAGTTCCGCTAAGCCACCCATGCGGAGCAATTTTTCCCGCAGTTCTTCGATTTGCTGATGAAAGCGCGTGCGCATTATCCGAACCTGCCTGTGACGTAGTCTTCCGTCCGTTTGTCGGATGGATTGGTGAATACCTTCTCGGTCTTGTCGAATTCGATCATCTTGCCGAGAAGGAAGAACCCGGTGAACTCGGCTACGCGGGCCGCCTGCTGCATATTATGCGTGACAATGACGATGGTGTATTGCTCTTTTAGTTGAAAAATCAGCTCTTCGATCTTGCCGGTCGAAATGGGATCGAGCGCCGAGCAGGGTTCGTCCATGAGCAGGACTTCAGGCTGGACGGCCAAGGCACGCGCGATGCACAGGCGCTGCTGCTGACCGCCGGAAAGGCTGGCGCCGGATTTCTTGTGCAACGAGTCTTTGACCTCGTCCCACAGCGCCGAACTATGCAGAGATTTCTCAACGATTTGGTCGAGCTGTTTACGGTTTCCAAAGCCGTTCAGCTTAAGGCCGGCGGCAACATTGTCGTAGATCGACATGGTCGGGAAGGGGTTCGGCTTCTGAAACACCATGCCCACGCGGCGGCGAAGCTGAGTGGCCGAGGTGCCGTTGTACACGCTGAATTCGCCGATGCGAACCTTGCCCTCGACGCGCGCTTCGGGAATGGTCTCATGCATGCGGTTCAGGCAGCGAATGAACGTGGACTTCCCGCATCCTGAGGGCCCGATCAACGCGGTCGCGTGATTGGCCAGCACGGTCAGGTTGATGTCGAACAATGCCTGGGTTTTGCCGTAGAAGGCGTTCAGTTGCTCGACGGTGATTCCGACGCCCATAGGTCGCTACGCTCCTGCCAAAGTTCCGCGCCGGACGGCAATACGCACGGCGCTGACGGCGCTGACAATTAGAACAATCAAAACCAGCGCGCCCGCCCAGGCTTGCTGGTGCCACTCGTCAAACGGCGAGATGGCATAGGTGAAAATCTGAAGCGGCAAAGCGGCGGTCGGCTGGTCCGTTTTCCAATTCCAAAACTGGTTTCCGAAGGCGGTGAACAGCAAGGGGGCGGTTTCTCCTGCGACGCGGGCAAAGGCGAGCATGACGCCGGTAATCACGCCCGAGGTGGCCGCGCGCAATGTAATCGAAAGCGTGGTGCGCCAGCGCGAAACCCCCAACCCGTAGGCGGCTTCACGGATCGCCTGCGGGACCAGCAGCAACATTTGCTCGGTGGTGCGCGCAATAGTGGGCACCATCATGATGGCCAGGGCCACGCCGCCGGCCAGGGCCGAGAAGTGCTTCTGCCGCAGAACGACCATGGCGTAGGCGACGATTCCGATCACAATCGACGGCACGCCGTTCAGAACATCGGAGATGAACCGCACCGCATCGCCATAGCGGTTACGGCCGTATTCGGAGAGATAGATTCCGGCGCCGATTCCCAGGGGCACGCCCAGTACGCTAGCAATCGCCAAAATTACCATCGAACCAACGATGGCGTTGGCCATGCCCCCGCCTGGTTCGCCAACCGGCTTCGGGGTCTGAGTCAGGAACGCCCAATTGATTGCGCCGATGCCTTTGTAGACCAGATACGCAAAGATTGCGAACAGCGGCAGGAGCACGAGAATCACGGTCAGCACGGCAACGCCGGTCATCGTCCGGTCCACGATCCGCCGCCAGAGACTGATCGGCGGGATCACGATGGCGGTTGAGGTGGAAGTCATCTCAGGCAACACCCTTTGTCGGCTGGCCGCGAGTGACGCTCCAGACCATTAAGCGCGCTAATGCGTTCACGACGATCGTAACCAGAAAGAGAGCGAGACCAATTTCGATGAGGGCTGAAAGATAAACGTCCCCCGTCGCTTCGCTGAATTCATTGGCCAGGACGCTGGCCATGGTGTATCCGGGGGCAAACAGTGATTTGGCAATCTCGGGCCGGTTGCCGATCACCATGGTGACGGCCATGGTTTCGCCGAGGGCGCGGCCCAAGCCAAGAATAACCCCGCCCACGATGCCGGCGCGCGCATTCCGCAACACGCCCATGCGAATCATCTCCCAGCGCGTGGCCCCAAGCGCCAGCACCGCTTCCCGCTGATGTTGCGGCACCACCGTGAGCACCTCGCGGGTAATCGACGAGATGATGGGAATGATCATGATGGCCAGAATCACGCCGGCTGCCAACATGCCGATCCCGTAGGGCGGTCCCGAGAACAGGCCCGTCCAGCCGAGCGTGGTGGCAAGAAAAGGCTGCACGTAAGCGCGCAACAGCGGCACCAGGATGAAGATCGCCCACAGGCCGTAGATCACGCTCGGGATCGCCGCCAGCAGTTCGGTCGTGAAGGAGAGAATTCCGCGCAGACGAACCGGGCACATCTCGGTGATAAACACGGCTACACCGACCGCCAGTGGCACGGCGATGACGAGCGAGAGGATGGAAGACACGAGCGTGCCGTAGATGAACGGCAGGGCACCGAACTGTTCTTCGACCGGATTCCAATCCGAATGGCCGAAGAATTTCCAGCCAAAGGCGTGCCAGGAAAGCTGCGATCCCACAATGAGTTCGTAGACAATCAAGGAGAGCAGCGACACTACGGCCAAGCCGCAAAAGCGCATTGCCCAGCCAAAAACGGCGTCCGGAATTCCGCTGACCTTCCCGGGCAACAGAGGCGCTGTTCTGGGTTCGAGTTTCAGATCGGCCTTCGCTGCCCGCTCCGGTTCGGGAGCGTTGAAACGCGGCCGGGGCAGGGCTTGATTGGACATTCCGCCCGAGGCTATCAGAGCGATGTTACAAATGGGTTAAAAAGCGGCGGGACGTTCGCCCGTGCCGCACGGACCGACCGGGTTGCGCAACCCCTGCCGCTTATGAGAAGACTGATCGTCACCTTATGCCTACTTTTGCTGCTATTGACATCGGCTCGAACTCCGTCCGCCTGAAAATCTCCCGCTTGCAGAGCGGACGGCTCAAGGAAATCCACGAAGACCGCGAGGTGACCCGCCTGGGCGAAGGAGTGTTCAGCGGCGGGCTGCTCTCGCCGGAGGCTATGTCGGAAACGGTGCGCGTACTGCGCCGCTTCCACCGCTCAACGCAAGACTGCGGCACCGATTCGGTGCGCGTAGTGGCAACAGCGGCCTTGCGCGACGCCCGCAACTCACGCGCCTTCCTAGAGTGGGTGCGCTCAACCACGGGCTGGACGGTTGAGATTATCTCCGGCCTGGAAGAGGCCCGCCTGATTCACCTGGGCATTGTCTCCAGCAGCCGGGTTGGCGCCGACAGCGCGCTGCTGATCGACCTGGGCGGAGGCAGTTGTGAGCTGACGCTGTCGCGCAAAGGCCAGATTCGCGACACGGTCAGCCTTCCGCTGGGGGCGGTGCGTCTGACCGGCGAATTTCTGAAACACGACCCACCGCGCAAGAGCGAATTGAAACGCCTCCAGGGATTCGTAACGAGAGAGATTGGGAAGGTGCAGAAACGGGTCAAAGCGGCGCGTGTTGGAGCCGTGATCGCTACCTCCGGTACGGCGGCTGCGCTGGCGGCAGTGGCCACGCACCTGGCGCGTTTCAAAAGCCGACGCGCGTCTGCCGCCACGCGGGAAATGATGCGCCGCATCGTCAAGCAGATAACGCGCCTCCCTCTCGACCAACGCCGCAGAATCCCCGGCATTGGCCCGCGCCGCGCCGAGATCATCTGCGCCGGCGCCGTCGTCTACGCCGAGTTGCTGGAACGTTGCCATTTGCGAGGCTTTCGCTATTCGCCCCTGGGCCTGCGCGACGGTATCCTGGCGCAGATGGCGGCGGACTACGACCACAGCACGCGCTCCGGCCGGACGGTGGAATCGGAACGGTGGGAATCGATCAAGCGCGCCGTCGAGCACTACCGCGTGGACCTGAATCATGCTCTGCACGTGCGGGAATCGGCGTTGCTGTTGTTCCATGCGTTGAAATCCGTGCACCAGTTGCCGCTGGAATATCAGGAATGGCTTTCGGCAGCGGCGATGCTCTACGAGGTCGGCGATTATGTGAATCGCAACGGACACCACCGTCACACGCACTACATCATTTCGAATTCCGAAATTCTGGGATACACGCCGCAGCAGCGCCGCGTCATCGCCGCCATAGCACGCTATCTTGGAAAATCCCGGCCCGCGCCGGGAGACAGCCCGATGAGCGATCTGAGCCCGGAAGAGCGGGAGAACGTTACGAAGGCATCCGCGCTGCTCCGCCTGGCGCGAGCCTTGAACCTGGGCAGAACCCAGGCGGTCGCGCACGTGGCGATTTCGGCGCGCAGCGGAAGCGTTTCCATGAAGTTAACAGCGCGCGGCAAGGCGAGTGTGGACCTGGAGCTATGGGCGATTGAGAAGGACCGTTCCTACTTTCGGGAGGTCTTTGGGCGCGAACTCTCAGCGGCAGCGGCGTGAAGCGTGCGCAGGATGCGCGGCGTAATGCACCAGCTCAGGGACCCGGAATTGCGCCGCATTTCTACTTTAGCGACCGCGCCTTTCTTCAGCTCAACGACGCCTTCGCAACCTCGTTCGCTGATTACGCGCCCGAGAAACTCGCGCAGGTTGGGGTTGTGCCCGACTAACAGTAACGAATCCTGCCGCGAATATTTCTGGAGGAGCTTCTGGAAGTCCGCGAAGCTGGCCTCGGGCCGGAGCGCATTCTCAAGCACCAGCTTGCCTTCGTGCCCCATCTCGTTGCCCACCAGCGAGGCAGTTTGCGTCGAGCGCTTCAGGGGGCTCGAAATAATCACGTCGGCTTGCACACCTAGCGCCGCCAGGGCGCGGCCGATGTACCCGCACTGCTCGATGCCGTCCTTGTCCAAGCCACGCTTCTCGTCTTTCTTTGCGTTGCTGAGCTGTTGTCCGGCGCTGGCGTGTCGCAAGAAGTAGATAAACATTCCGGGGTCACTAGTCCTTTCCGATCAGGGAGCGAGAAGCCCGTCGGGGGCTGGGAGCGGGGATGGAGTCGAGCGTCTGCTTGCCATCCGCTAAACCAAGCAAAAACTCCTGGGCATTGAACGCGGCTGCTCCGCGCGGTGGACTTTTGCTGCGGCCCCGGGGCGATTGCCATGCCCTCAGGTAGCGTCCATCCTTCTGCAAAAATCTAGCCTTTACGTTGTCGGCCAGATAGACGGCGAGGATCTCGTGCACGACACGGTCCCGCAGCAGCGGATTCCTGAGTGGAAACATCACTTCCACGCGCTCGTGCAGGTTGCGGGGCATCCAGTCTGCACTTCCCAGGTACACTTCCGGTTCCCCGCCGTTCTCGAAGTGGAAGATACGGCTGTGTTCCAGGAACCTGCCCACAATGCTGCGCACGCGAATGCGGTCGCTCACGCCCCGCACGCCCGGCCGCAGTGCGCAGATGCCGCGCACCAGCAGATCGATTTCCACGCCGGCCTGAGAGGCGCGATACAGCGCCTGCACAATTTCCTTGTCGAGCAGGGAGTTCATCTTGGCAACGATGCGCGCCGGACGCCTCTGCGACGCGTGCTCCGCCTCGCGATCGATCAGCGTCATGCATTTCTCGGCGAGATCCAAAGGAGCCACCAGCAACGGGCCGTAGCTGGGGTGTTCGGCATACGCCGTCAGGAAGCTGAACACATCGTGCACGGAGCGAGTAATTTCCGGGTCCGCGGTCAGCAGGCTCAAGTCGGTATAGACGCGCGCGGTCGCCGTGTTGTAGTTACCCGTGCCCAGGTGCGCGTAACGCCGCGTCACTCCGTCCGCGTCGTGCCGCACGAGCAACGAAAGCTTGCAATGCGTTTTCAATCCGACCAAGCCGTGGAAGACCTGCACGCCGGCGTCCTCCAGGTCGCGCGCCCAGCGGATGTTCGAGGCTTCGTCGAAGCGCGCTTTCAGTTCGACCACGGCGGTAACTTCCTTGTGCCCGGCGGCGGACATCAGCGACGGAACGATCAGCGAATGTTCGCTCGTCCGGTAGAGCGTTTGCTTGATGGAGAGCACGCGCTCGTCTTCGGCCGCCGACTGGATGAACGACACCACCGAGTCGTATGAATCATACGGATGATGCAGCAGGATATCGTGCCGGCGCAGCTCTTCGAACAGATCGCGCGACTTCGCGGTCAGGCGCAACTCCCTTGGCGCAAAAGCGCGGAACTTGAGATCCGGCCGCTCGGTTTGATCGTAGACATTGAACAAGCGAGAGAGGTTCACCGGACCATCCACGGGGAACACCTGCCAGGGATCCAGCTCGAAGACGGTGCGCAGGCGCTCGATAATCTCGGGGTCGGCTTGCGACTCGATTTCCATGCGCACGGCGTCGCCCTTGCGGCGATTGTGGAGTTCGGTGCGCACAGACTCGAGCAGGTTGCGCGATTCCTCTTCCTGCAAGTACAGGTTGGAGTTGCGGGTCACACGGAATGCAGCGGAGGAAACGATGTCGTAGCCGTGGTACATCCGGGCGGCGTGATGCACCACCAGGTCCGCTAGAAAAATAAAATCGACGGTTCCCTGCGAGGGCAGCCGCACCAGCCGCGGCAGGGCGCGCGGAACGGTGACCACTCCGGTGTAGGTCAGCGAGGAGCGCCGACGCCGGCGCAGCAACAGGGCAACGCACAACGCTTTGTTGATCACGCGCGGGAACGGATGCGCCGGGTCCACGGTAACGGGGGTCAGCAGCGGATCCAGTTCGCGCTCGCAGTAGTCGTCCACAAACGCAAGCGCTTCTTCGTCCAGGTCCTCAATTCCGAGGACGCGAATGCCCTGCTCAGCCAGTTCGGGCCGCAGACTGTCATTCCAGCAGGCATACTGCTCGTCTACAAATTCGTGGGTCTGGAGGTTCAGCAGGTCGCGCTCTTCGGCCATGGTCAGGCCGTCGATGGTGGTCGCGTTGTGCCCGTCTTCCAGCTGCTGGAGCAGGCCACCCACGCGAACTTCAAAGAACTCGTCCAGATTGCTGGCGGAGATCGCCAGAAACTTCACGCGTTCCAACAGAGGGTTGCCGAGGTCCTCGGCTTCTTCGAGCACGCGCCAGTTGAATTTCAGCCACGACTCCTCGCGGTTGATCAACGAGACACGGCTGCGGGCGCTGTTCCGAACCATAAGAAACTTCTGGAATGCTTATTCGTGCTGCTCAGCTGGCGCCTTCATGCGGCTGGTAATGACAAATCGCACGTAACTTCCGTTGGGGCGCTTCAAATACAAGCGATGCTTCTCCAAGCGCCCCTCCACGTGAGCACCAGGTTTCCAGCCGGAGGGCAGCGTTTCCCATTTGTGCTCGGGATCGCGCTCCGCTACCAGGACCAGTTCGCCTGCCCGCACGGCAACTTCAAAGTACGGATCTTCCTGGTAGATGGGGGTGTCGACCAGATAGAGCACAACTCGATCGCGCGTTTTCTGCTCTGCCCGGACGATGGTCAGGGCCAGTGGTCCGCTCTCAACTGCAAATAAACTTGCTGCAAGCCCCAACAACAGCAACAGCGTGAGCACAACCCGGCGGCGCATTTGACCCGGCAATAGTATATCAAGGCACAAAAAAGGCGCCGACGCGGGAGTCGGCACCATGGTTGCGGATGGAGAGCCGGGCGTTCCCGCCCGGCTGAACGGGCGAGGGCACGGTTCCGCCATTGACCCGTGACTAGAACGTGTAGATTAGGTCAAACTGCAAGCGATTCAGCCAGGGCTCGCTCGAACCTGGAGCCAGGTAGTGCGCCTTGGTAGCATCGCTGACCTGAAGCGATGGCGCCAGGGCCGCGTTTTGGAGGAATGGATCCAGGGTGCGTCCATGCCACCAGGTGAACGAGGCCGTGGTGTTCGGAGCCATGCGCCAGAGAGCGTAAATGCGGTGTTGCAGGATGTTGGTCGGCGCTCGTTGATCGCTCTCCGACCATGATGCGATGACCGAATCTTGCTCCTGGCGAAGGAAAGCGTATCCCACCTGGATGTCGCCCTTCTTCTTTTGCTGACCGATACTGAAGTCGGCCAAATAGGCATGTGACTGCCTGCCGAGGTTCTGATTGGCAGCTGCCTGCGCGGCGCTCTGGCTTCCGAACTGGTCTTTCAACGTCGGGGTGCTGCTGAACACGTTGACGTAGGTGTAGTCGAACGGGTGAGAGGAAGCGTTCAAGTTGTTTTCATACTCGAGCAACAGGTTGACCGGCAGGCGCGCCCACCGCGTCTTGAACTGGTTGTTCAGGATCAGGTCGGCATACAGGAACTTCGACAGGAAGTGCAGAACGTTGCTGCTGTCGACGTAGGTGGAATTCGTCATTCCGTTCGGCCCATAAGCGCAGGCAGAGAACGTGCTGGCGGGAAGCGGCACGTTGTTGAGACCCGAACTCTTCGGCGTACTGCATCCCGGACCTTCCGCGTAGATTGGAATGTTCGTGACCGTCGTCGGCGTCGTGTTTGGTGGGATGGTGACGGAGAATCCGGTTGTGGTGGCGCCCGTCTGGAACGCACTGGCGTTCAACAGTGCGTCCTGATAGCGAAAGTTCAGGATGGTGAACGACGGCGTCAGCGTCCAGAACTTGAAGGGCTGCAATCGCCCGCCCACCTGGCCTCCAACCGCGAACGAATCATGCCCGTGGAACAGGCCGCCCGTGCCGTTTACTTCGTTGTACAGAAGCTGCATGAACTGCACGTTGACGTTCTTGACCACGGGCGCGCTGGAAAAGTCCTTTGAGAACTTTTCGACGAACCCTTCCGGGTTGATGTCCGGGTCGAAGGTCACCGACGTACGCTGCCAGGTGTAAGCGAACTTGCCCGCCGTCAACGAAAGCCATTTGTGAGCGACTGGGTTGTAGGTAACAAAGCCGCGATCCAAGGCGATCGTCTTTCGCGCGAAGAAATTGGTCAGCGTCTCGTTGGAGGTCGACGGATCGGAAAGACTCCCAGTGGCCAAGGCCACTCCCGCGGTAAAGTCGTCGTTCAGCTTGCCCTCAAATCCGAAGCGCACACGGACACGGGTGCGGTTGCGGTCGGCGCAATTGGGACACCCGCCGTATTTTTGGAAGAAATTTTCGCCGCGCACCCGCACGTCACCGGTCCAGCGGAAACGGCCCAGCGCATCTTCGAAGCCTGAAAAGCGCTTCTGCTGATCCTGCTCGCTAAGCGCGTTGTTGGTCAGCGTGGTTTGCACGTCGGCCATCTTTGAGTTGAGTTCGTCGACCGATTCCTTGTGGGCCGCCCCCGACTCGACTGCCGCCGCTTTCTGCTGAGCGTCGGTCGCTGCCTGCTGCGCCTGCTGGAGCTGTTGCTGGGTGGTCTGGAACTGCTGCGAAGTCTGCTGCAACTGCTGGTTGGTTTGCTGCAACTGCTGCTGCAGGACCTGAATCTGTCCCTGCTGCGCTGCCAGAGCGTCTTTCAGCTCTTGCACGTCCGCGTTTACCGGCTTGCTTGCTTTCTTCTTCGCGGCAGTTTTGGTCTGTGCCACCAGTGAAGATGCCAACAATAAAACCACGCCTAGCTTGAAAACCGCTTTCATTTCGTCTCCTTGTTGCCAAATTCTTAGTTCGGGCCACTGGCTAATGAACTTGCTTGATCGCCGCTTTCACCTTTTCCGCAACGCTATCCGGCAGCGGCGCGTAGCTCAACTGGGTGGTCATTTTTTGACCGTCGGTGACCATCCAGTTCAGAAAATCGGTAAGAACTTTCCCTTTTTTCCCGTCCTTGGACTGCGCCGGAATCAGCAGCCAGGTAAAGCTGGAAATCGGATAGGCCGTCTTTCCCGGAGCGTTGGTAATCGAGACGCGGAAGTCCGCCGGCATGCTCTTTGCCGAAGCGGCCGCTTCGGTCACTCCTTCCAGCGACGCCTTCACAAACTCGCCGGCGGCGTTTTTCACCACGCCGTAGGGAATCTTGTTCTGCACCGCGTAAATCAGCTCGACGTAGCCGATCGATCCCTGCAACTGCCGGATCTGACCCGCTACGCCTTCGTTGCCCTTACCCCCGATTCCCGGAGGCCACTTCACCGATGTTCCTTTCCCCACCGTGGTTTGCCATTCTTTGCTGACCTTGGAGAGATAGTCGGTGAAAATGAATGTTGTGCCGCTGCCGTCGGAGCGATGAATCACGATGATCGGCTGGTTTGGGAAAGTCACGCCCGGGTTGACTTTGGCTATGGCCGGATCGTTCCAGTTGCCGATCTTGTTCAGAAAAATATTCGCCAGAATTTCGGGCGTGAATTTGAGCTCGCCGCTGACGCCTGTCACGTTATAGGCAGGCACGACCGCGCCCATCACGGTTGGGATATGGAGAATCTTCGTCTTAGCTTCTGCCAGTTGTTCGTCCGACATGGGGCCATCGCTGGCTCCGAACTCGACCGTGCCATTGAGGACCTGGCGGATGCCGCCGCCGCTTCCAATCGATTGGTAGTTGATCAGCACATCCGGGTGCAGCTTATTGTATTCGCTGAACCACTTGGAATACATCGGATACGGAAACGTAGCGCCCGCTCCGTTCAATTGTGTCTGCCCAAGAGCCGGCAGCGCCAAGGCCAGGCACACTAACAGTAGTGCGATGCGACGGATCACTCGGTCAATCCTCCTTATGGAAGTATGCAATCTGTTTCTAAGGGGCAAATATTAAAGGAAGGTTACAGACCGATGAATTTCTGATGAACGGGCTTCACGTTGCAGGCAGTTAGCGACTGGCAGGCTTATCCAGCCGCGCCAGTTCATGTCCGAAGAGCGGGTTGTTTGGAAACTCTTTTTGCAGAGATGCCAACAGCACGCGAGCGCCGGTAAAGTCCTTTTCGCGAACGTAGGCGATGGCCAGGAGGATGCGCGCAAACGGAGCCAGCAGCCGTCCATTCGCAGCGGTGGTCTTGAGTTCCGCGATGCCCTCAGCCTTGTCCCCGGAAATGCCGCCCAGGCGCAAGACCCAGCGCACCGGCGCCGCCATCGATCCGATGATGTACCGGCTGATCCCAGTGGCGAGATGAGCGTCGTAACAAGTCGGATCGGCCGCCAGAAGTTGCCGGGCCCATGCCGTCGCTTCTTTTGTGTAATGGAGCGATGCGAGATTGCGCTTCTCGATCAACGCCGCGAAGTCCGAGCGCAGCCCGGTTGCCAGTGTCATCGCCAGCAGCGCATCACGATCCCGCGCATCGCGCGCCAGCTTCGACTTTGCCAACTCTTCTGCCCGATTCAATCGCTGTTCAAACCGCGCCCGCTGATCTGGGTTTGCTTCGTACTTCTTCCGCGCCGCAAACACCGAATCGTCTTCGTAGAACTGCGTTTCCAGCACACCCAGGCGATTGAATTCGGAAAACAGCACGCCCGCGGCTTCGGCGACCGGCCCCATGGCGTTGTCGGGGCTTTCCTTTTCCCAGCCCTCGAATTCCTTTTGCGCTCCTGAAAAATCCAGGTCGTAGAGCCGCCGGAATCCCCGATCCAGTCCGGTTTGCGGAACGTCGGCTGCTGCGCGCGGAACCCCGATCAGGCCCGCCAGAAAGGCCACGGCAGCGACCGACGCCGCTCCTCTCCATCCACCAAACACAAGCCGCAAATGTTGCAACCCCAGTCGTGCCATTTGTTACTTAGATGCGTCCTTTCCAACGAATGAACTGGAAGCCGAGCACGAAGCCCTGTCTTCTGGCAAACTGCTTGGCGGCGAGGAAGAACCCCTTTGAGTGACGATCAACGTTTTGCCCCCGGCTGGCCCGGAATCGAACCTCGCTGGACCTCCAGCGCCAAGACAGGCGTCGGTACTGCTCTGAACCTCCACAGCCGCGTCTGGTTCACCATTAGCCACGGCATCCTCAACGAAATCTACTTCCCCCGACTCGACCAGGCTTGCACCCGCGATCTCGGCCTAATCGTCACGAACGGCCACGATTTTTTCTCCGAAGAGAAACGGCATTGTACCTTTCAGAACCTTCCCGTTGAACCGGGAGTACCAGCTTACCAACTCACGAACACCTGCATGCAGGGGCGGTATCGCATCGAAAAGGAAGTATTCACCGATCCCTGGCGCAACGTCGTGCTCCAGAAGATTCGCTTCATCCCGCTGACTGGAAAGCTGAGCGACTATCGTCTATACGCCCTGCTCGCATCACACCTGGCCAACATGGGATACGGCAACACCGGCTGGGTGGGCGACTATAAAGGCAAGCCCATGCTGTTCGCGCAGCGCGATTCCTGCGCTCTTGCGCTCGCCTGTTCCGCCCCGTGGCTCAAACGCTCGGTCGGGTTTGCCGGCACATCCGACAGTTGGCAGGACCTTGTCCAGCACTTTCAAATCACCCGCGAGTACGAGCGCGCCGAGAATGGCAACATCGCGCTCACCGGCGAGATCGACCTGGCCGGCTGCAATGGCGAATTCATCCTCACCCTCGGCTTCGGCGGTTCTTGGGCAGAGGCTGGCCAGCAGGCTCGCTCTTCCCTGCTCACCGCCTACGAGTCGATTCGCAGCGACTACATCTTTCACTGGAAAAACTGGCAAAGCACGCTGAAGAAAATCGACGCGAAACCGCGCGAGCACGACCTGTATCGAGCCTCCGCCGCCGTCCTCCGCAGCCATGAATCCAAAGATTTCCTGGGCGGCATTATCGCCAGCCTCTCCATTCCATGGGGATTCAACAAGGGCGACGAGGACCTGGGCGGTTACCACCTCATCTGGCCCCGCGATCTGGTCGAGAATGCCGGCGGCTTGCTCGCGGCCGGCGCACACGACGACGCCCTGCGCGTATTGCACTACCTTGAAGTCACGCAGGAAGCCGACGGGCACTGGTCGCAGAACATGTGGCTCGACGGCCGCCCCTACTGGAACGGCCTGCAGATGGACGAGACCGCTTTCCCGATTTTGCTGGTCGACTTGCTGCGCCGCGAAGCGCCCGGCTGCTTCGGAGAAGCAAAGCGTTGGTGGCCGATGGTACGCAAGGCTGCGGCCTTCATCGTCGCCAACGGCCCAGTCACCCAGCAAGACCGCTGGGAAGAAGACGGGGGCTACTCGCCGTTCACGCTGGCCGCAGAAGTCTCCGCACTGCTGGTAGCGGCCGATATGGCGCAGGCCATCGGCCAGATTCAACCCGCGGATTTTCTCCGCCAGATGGCCGACACCTGGAACGACAACGTTGAGCGCTGGACCTACGCCGTCAACAGCGATCTGGCGCGCCAAATCGGCGTCGAAGGCTACTACGTTCGCATCACTCCGCCCGACGGCGACGGAGCCGCCTCGCCATTGCAGGGGTTCGTTCCCATCAAGAATCGCCCCGTCAATCGCTCCAACGCGGCCGCTGTCGAGATCGTCAGCCCGGATGCGCTCGCCCTCGTGCGCTTCGGCCTGCGTGCCCCCAATGACCCACGGATTCTCAACACGATCAAAGTGATCGACGCGCTGCTCCGCGTCAAACTACCTGAGGGCCCCGGCTGGTACCGCTACAACTGCGACGGCTACGGCGAGCACGAGGACGGCTCGCCTTTCGACGGCACCGGAGTCGGCCGGACATGGCCGCTGCTGGCGGGAGAACGCGCCCACTACGAACTGGCCTCTGGCCGCGCGGCTTCCGCCGAAGCGTTGCTCGGTGTAATGGAGAGTTCGACCGGCGCCAGCCGCCTGATTCCCGAGCAGGTCTGGGACGCGGACGATATTTCGCAGCGTGAGCTATTCAAGGGCAAGGCGTCCGGTTCCGCCTGCCCGCTCGTCTGGGCGCACTCGGAGTACATTAAACTGCGGCGCTCTCTGGTCGACGGCAAGGTCTTCGATCAGCCGCCGCAAACCGTAGAACGTTATTTAGAAAAAAAAATATCGGCGAAATACTTCAACTGGCGCTTTAACAACAAGCCGCGCACGCTTCCCTGCGGAAAGAAGCTGCGGCTCCTGTTGCCGGAGCCTGCGCTGGTGCATTGGAGTTTTGATAACTGGCAAACGGTCCAAGACAGCGACTCCCAAGAGAGCGGCTGGAACCTGCACCACCTTGATTTGCCAGCCGAAACTCTGGCCGCAGGCCGCCAGATCGTCTTCACGTTCTACTGGAAGATTGCCGCACGCTGGCAGGAACAGAACTACCAGGTGACCGTCGAGTAGCCTCACTATGCCCGGCTTTTTGGGAGGTTCAGCAGCATGGCTCCGTCCCAGTTCGGAGAACGCCCAAGCTGGCCGATTTATCGTTTCTTCTCCAGGGCATCGCGCTTGCCGTCTACAGCGATGGCCGCGGTACCGAGCGCCTGTTTCCCTTTGATCTGGTTCCCCGTGTTCTCCCGCAGTCCGAGTGGATGCACATCGAGCGCGGCCTTACTCAGCGCGTGGTGGCACTGAGCCTAGCTCTGAAATGGACCAGGAGGATGCTCCAATCCTTGAGCGGCCCAACAGCATAGCCAGCAGTAGCCCGCCGCGAGCTGCGTTCTTCACCGCCGCCCCTCCGCAACGCTGATAAAGTTCCCTATTCACCAATTCACCCCGAGGTTCCATGCGTACGTTTAGCCCGTTTGTTATGGTCGTAGTGATGAGCGTCCTCACCACATCTCAGACTCTGCCCGCGCCGCAAGCCATCACCGAC
>Ga0209068_10000885_pt1 | contig 15340 bp, 11 predicted proteins | sample ColStrG_CSR_2012_FD_187200 | JGI IMG/M metagenome (GOLD analysis project Ga0209068, IMG submission 187200) | Freshwater sediment microbial communities in response to fracking from Pennsylvania, USA - Cold Stream Run_MetaG_CSR_2012 (SPAdes)... | ecosystem: Environmental > Aquatic > Freshwater >... | reverse complement strand
GTTGATGGTGCCGCAGACGCTGCCGCAGAGGAAGAAGCCGCCGCAGAGGTCTTTCTTCCCGAAGCAACCAGAGTCTCGTCGGCCGGTGGGATCTCTCCTGGACGTACGATCCAGGCGATGGTCTGACCTACCGGCACTTCGGCGCCGGCCTGAACTTTGACCGCAGCGAGAATACCCTCAGCGGGCGATTCGATTTCCATTACCGCTTTGTCGGTTTCGATCTCGAGCAGAGGCTCGCCCTTGGCGACGGTCTCACCTTCTTGTTTCAGCCAGGAGATCAACTTGCCAGTCTCCTGGGCCATTTCGAGAGCGGGCATGACAACACTGATCGCCATAGTCTGATTCGGGGGAAGCCGACCCGCGATCTAGTCGCCCACTCCAACTCGTTCTTGCTTGGAACTGGCCTCGATCATCTCGCGCACGCGCCGGCTCGGTGCCGATTCACTCTCCCGCACAGCGGGCAATGGCCCGTCAACCGTGAAGTAGTGCCTTCCTGCAACCAGCAATTCCTCCGCCGGAAAACGCGTGATGACCTCGTGGCCGGTTTCGGTGACAACGATTTCTTCTTCGATGCGCGCTGCGCTCCAGCCGTCGGTCGAGGGCCAGAAGGTCTCGAGCGCGAACACCATTCCAGGCTTGATCACGGTCGGGTGCTCCAACGATACCAGGCGGCTGATTACGGGTTTCTCCCAGATCGCCAGGCCAATACCATGTCCATACTGCAGAGCGAAGGCCGCTTCTTCGTCAGGGAAGCCGAATTCCGGTGCCTTGGGCCATACCGCAGCGATCTCCGCCGTGGTTCGTCCCGGACGCACCAGTTCGATGGCCGCATCGAGATACTCACGGCATCGCTTGTATGCATCGTTCATCGCGTGCGAGGCGTAGCCGATGGTGAAGCAGCGGTAGTAACAGGTGCGGTATCCCATGTAGGAATGGAGAATGTCGTAGTACACCGGATCGCCCGGACGCAACACACGATCAGAAAAGACATGCGGATGTGGACTGCACCGCTCTCCGGAAATCGCGTTTACCGCTTCCACGTACTCTGAACCGAGATCGTAGAGCACCTTGCTCACCAGTCCAACGGCCTGGTTCTCACTCATTCCAGGCTTCATGGCGCGATAGAGTTCGTCGTAGGCAGCGTCGACCATCATGGCCGAGGTATTCAGGAGAGTGATCTCGTCCCGGGTCTTGATGAGCCGCGCCTCGGACATAAGAGCCTGCCCATCCACCACCTTGATGCCTTCTTTCTGTAGAGCAAACAGAACAGGCAATTCGACAATGTCAATCCCAACCGGCTCTTTGTGCAGTCCGTGCAACTCGAGTTCGATGCGGATCTTTTTTGCGACATCTTCGGCACGCCCCATCTCCGGTGTCATGGCGCCCCGCAGCATGGAGATCCCGGGACGCGAGCGCTCCCCCAGCCACGGACAGTGCAGTTGATGATGCCGGGCTGCCGACCCGAAGTCCCACAATAGAGGTTCGCCGTTTTGCGGCAGGAGCGTAAACCGGTTGGCCTTGTCCTGCGCCCAGGTACCGATGTGGGTAGCCGTCAGGTACCTCACATTGTTCATGTCGAAGCAAAGCAGCGCCCCCATCTCCGACTTGGCGAGAAGATCTTTGGCGCGGGCGAGGCGTTCCCGCCGCAGGCGGTCGAAGTCCACGCGGTTTTCCCAATCCACCGCCATCGTTCCGTAGGTGGGCAGAGCCATAAATTTCTCCTTTAAATCTGATTCTCCGGCTGGCCGGACTATGATCGGCCACAGAGCGCCCGGGCAGCCTCGAACACGGTCTGCTCGGTCGGCACGGTCACGTCTTCCAGCGGGGGCGAGAAAGGGATCGGAACATGCATCGCCCCCATACGCTTCACCGGCGCGTCCAAATTGTAGAACGCGCCCGTGGCAATCACCGAGGCAAGTTCTGCCGTGACGCCATACCTTTCATAGCCTTCATCGAGCACGATGGCTCGCGATGTTTTCTTCACCGAGTCGATCAGAGTCTTCTCGTCCAGTGGCCACATGGTTCGCGGATCCACGACTTCCGCGCTGAGGCCGATCCCTTCCAGCATGGTCGCCGCGCCCAACGCCACCTGAACCATACTGCTGGTGGCGACCAGTGTGATGTCCTCACCCATCCTCTTCACATCAGCCACACCCAAAGGGAGCGTATAGTCCTCCGCCGGCACCGGGCCTTTGAGTTTGTACATCATCTTGTCTTCGAAAAAGACGACTGGGTTCTCGTCGCGAATCGCGGCTTTGAGCAGCCCTTTGGCGTCGTAGGGCGTTGCAGGCAGCACAACCTTCAGTCCCGGTACATGGCAGAACCAGGCGTGCAGCGATTGTGAGTGCTGGGCCGCAGAACGGCGCGTCGCTCCCAAAGTCGTGCGCATGACCATGGGTACTTTCCACTTTCCGCCGGACATGTAGTGGACCTTGGCAGCCTGATTCACCATCTGGTCCATGGTCAAGGTAATGAAGTCGCCGAACATGATGTCAACGATGGGACGCAACCCCGTCATCGCTGCTCCCACGGCGAGTCCCGTGAATCCCGCCTCCGAGATCGGCGTATCCAGCACCCGGTCTTTGCCGAACTCCTCCACCAGACCGGAGAGCACTTTGAAGGGAGTACCGGCTTCGGCTACGTCTTCGCCCAGAATGCAGACGGTTGGATCGCGGCGCATCTCCTCTGCCAGGGCTTCGCGGATCGCCTGCCCGAAAGTCAGCTCGCGTTCTGTGGTTTCAGGCATAGACGTCCTGCTCCACTTGATCGATACCCGGATAGGGCGCTGCGATCGCGAACTCCATGGATTTCTTCATTTCGGACTCAAGTTCACTGAGCCAGCGATCGAGCGTCGCGGCATCGGCCAGCTTCTGCTCGATCAACCAGTTCCGCAGATTGAGGATTGGATCCCGCTGAGTCTTCCAGATCTGTTCTTCGTCCTTCGAGCGATAGTATTCTCGGTTGATATCACCGACGTGATGCCCGTGGTGACGGTATGTATTGCAGAGCAGGAACGCGGGGCCGTCACCGCGGCGGGCACTCTCAACCAACCGCTGTGCGATGCCATAGACAGCGCGCACGTCCTGACCGTCCACGCAGGCGGCTTCCAGGCCGAAAGCAGTCGCCCGCGTCAGGATGTCGCCCGCCGTCGTTTCGGTGTAGTGGGTGTATTCCGTGTAAAGGTTGTTCTCGCAAACGTAGACCACGGGAAGTTTGAAAAGTTCAGCGAGGTTCATGACCTCATACAACACACCCTGCCCCAGAGCACCTTCGCCGAAGAAGCAGACCGCCACCTGGCCCGTGCCCAGACGCTTGGCGGAAAACGCTGCTCCGGTCGCAATGCCGGCACTGCCGCACACAATCGCGTTGGCTCCCAGGTTGCCGGTCGCCGGGTCTGCAATGTGCATGGAGCCACCCTTGCCCCTGCAGTATCCGGCTTCTTTTCCCAGTAGTTCGGCGAACATTCGGTCGGGGGAGGCGCCTTTCGCCAAACAATGTCCATGGCCACGATGCGTGCTGGTGATGTAGTCGGTCCGATGCAGCGCCTCGCAGACACCGACCGCGACGGCCTCCTCCCCAATGTAAAGGTGCGCCAGACCAGGCATCAGGGCGCGGGTGTAGAGTTCGTTGACCTGGGTTTCAAACAGACGGATGGCCAGCATCTGGCGGTACATCCGAAGCCATAGGTCAACCTTTTCAGAAACTTCATTGGGCTGCGCTGCGGTTGTCATTTCTGGACTCCTGCCATGCGCGCCAGAACGTCGAACACCACCGCAAAATCCAGCTTCTCCCAGCCCATACCCCGCGCGGCGGTCAAGAATTCATTGGTAACCGCAGTGGTAGGAACGGGCACATTCAGCTTGCGGCCCAGGTCCATGGCGAGCAGCATGTCTTTCTGCATCATGTTGACGTCGAACCAGGCCTCTTCCGGCTGTTGCAGAACGAACGGACCCCGGTACTGAATCATGGGCGAAGCGACGGCGCTGTGGACCATAACGTCCACAGCGACTTCGCGCGCAATGCCGCTCTTTTCTGCCAGCAACACGCCTTCCGAGAAAGCCAGCATCTGCACCGCCAGGCTCAGGTTCACGGCGATTTTCATGGCCAGGGCCACGCCATTGCCTCCGACGTACGTCACTTTGGGCCCGATATCCAGAAGCAGCGGCTTCAGGCGCTCGAAAGTCTCCTTGCGGCCGCCCACCATTACTGAGAGCTTGCCCTGCTGTAGGGTGATGACGCTGCCAGAAACCGGCGCGTCGATCATGTCGGCGCCTTTTTCACGAACCTTCGCGGCAAGTGCGCGGCTCACTTCCGGACTCACGGTGCTCATGTCGATGTGGAACTTGCCGGGGGAAATTCCTGCGAGCAACCCGTCGGGCCCATCGGTGACCGCCGAAAGCGCAGCAGCATTGGTCACCATCGTGAAGGTGACATCGGACGCTTCTGCTACCGCCCTGGGTGATTCCGCAAACCGCATGCCGCGGTCGATCAATCCCTGAGCTTTGGAGCGGGTCCGGTTGTATCCGGTGACCGTGTGGCCCTTTTCGAGCAGCCGGCTAACCATGTTGCCGCCCATCACACCGAGACCGACGAATCCAAGCTTCACCATCAATCGCTCCGTTCGATTTTAGAAGTCCGCTTGGACCGCGCGGCAGTCGCTGCCGAGGAAGACGAGTCCTCACGGACCTGCTCGAGATGAACCCGCATGGCTTCGCGGGCGGCATCCCGATCGTGCCGCTCGATCGCCTTCAATATCTGCTTATGATGGTGCTGGCCTCGCTCCGGGCCGCCATCGACCGCGAAGATTCGGCTGCGCTGTTCACGCAACAGACCAACGATTGAGTCGAGCAAGGAAAGAATCAGGGGGTTTTCGACGGCTTCGGCAAGAGCCAGGTGAAAGTCGAGGTCGGCCTCTATGTAGGCGTCAGGATCATGGAGGCTGCGGTCCATTACGGCGACCGCTTCTCGCATTGTCGCAAGCAGTTGTTCATCAATGCATAAGGCAGCAAAGGCGGCGATCTCCGGCTCGAGGATCTGGCGCAATCCAGCCAGATGCGTGGAGCCCTCCTGCTGACTGAATCGGATCATCAAATCGAGGGATTGCCGCATGGTGGGTGAAGTCCTCTTGGTCACGAAGGTCCCGCGCCCCGAGTAGGCCTCCACCAAGCCTTTTTCGCACAGGGTCTTCACCGCTTCCCGAACCGCCGTGCGGCTCACCCCGAAACTCTGGGCCAAGTCACGCTCCGCTGGCAATTGGTCTCCGGGTTTCAGTTGACCCTTTAGAATGGACTCTTCCACCTGCTGGACGATCTGCTCATAGAGACGCGAAACTCTTACCGCGCGATAAACCGGCTTTGCCCCTACTGAATCCACGCTTCCATCAGTCATGAAGTCCTCACAAACACCGTGCTATTCGGCAGATGTTTGTCAGTGGTCTGACCACTGTACCACAAGCAAAAAAGAATGCTGCTTTTCGTCCGACGCACCCAACTCCTCGACGCGGAAACTTCGAGGAGTCCTGCAGTTCTTACTCCAGCCACACGGTTTTTATGTTCACGAATTCACGAATTCCATTCGCCGCCAGTTCTCTCCCGTGGCCGGAATGTTTCACTCCGCCGAACGGCATTCGTGGGTCGGAGACCACCATCTTGTTCACGAAAACCATTCCTGCCTCGAGTTCGTTGATGAAGCGTTCGGCTTCCGCGGGATCGTTCGTCCATGCACTGGCTCCCAGTCCGAAACGGCTGTCATTCGCAATCTGTATTGCCTGGTCCGCTCCCTTTACGCGGAAAATCGACGCGACCGGTCCGAAAAATTCCTCCCGATACGCCGGTGAGTCCTTGGGAATATCGGTCAGCACGGTGGGAGCATAGAAATTGCCCGGACGCTCCAGGGGGTGACCGCCCGTTAGCACACGCGCCCCGGCCGCCACGGTCTTTTTTACGTCGGCATCAAGCGAATTGACCGCATCTGCGTTAGCCAGTGGTCCCAGTTGCGTGCTCTCGTCGACAGGATCGCCTACTCGCAGTTCCTGCATGCGCTTCACGAACTTGCTCTCGAATTCGTCGGCGATGGACTCGGCCACGATGAAGCGTTTCGCGGCAATGCAAGACTGCCCGTTGTTCTGGATTCTGGCTTCCACTGCGGTTGCAACCGCCGCCTCCAGATCCGCGCTGGGCATCACGATAAACGGATCGCTGCCTCCGAGTTCCAGCACCACCTTCTTGATTCGCTTGGCCGCGGAAACCCCAACTTCGATACCCGCCTGCTCGCTGCCGGTCAGCGTCGCCGCCGCAATGCGCGAGTCATTCAGGATCGCGTCAACTTGCGCCGAGCCGATCAGGAGTGTCTGAAACACGCCTTCTGCAAATCCTGCGCGACGCAGAATCTCTTCAATCTTCAGAGCGCACTGCGGAACGTTCGAGGCGTGTTTTAGAAGGCCGACATTCCCCGACATCAGGGCCGGAGCCGCAAAGCGAAAGACCTGCCAGAACGGAAAGTTCCAGGGCATGACAGCGAGGACGGGCCCCAGCGGCAGATAGCGGATGAAGCTGCGCTTGGCTCCGGTCACGACCACTTCGTCTGCCAGGAAACGCTCCGCATTCTCGGCATAGTAGCGGCAACCTGTCGCGCATTTCGCCGCCTCCGCGGCGGCCGACCGCAAAGTTTTTCCCATCTCCAGGGTCATCAGGCGCGCGCATTCGTTTTTTTCTTTTTCGAGGATTTCGGCGGCAGCGAGCATCATGCGGGCACGGTCGGCGAACCGCGTTCGGCGGTGAATCTGAAAGGCTGACATGGCCAGCTGTAGCTTTTGTTCAATCTGCTGCGCAGAGAGCGCTTCGAAGCTCTTCACCAATTTCCCGGTTGCGGGATTCGTAGTTGCGATCGCCATCGCGGCCAAGTTTCCTTTCCGCCTTGCCTCTTCAACAAATCACTTGCATCATCAAATCTGGAACCCTGTGCCCAGACTGGTCGGACCACAATACCACTTTGCTGGTGGTCCCGGTCAAATGTACCAAGTTTGGGTATTGACATGGCCATCGATACGGTGGTACAGCTGTCAGACCAATAGTTCCATCCTGCCTGGAGGTTCGTGAATGCGTTCCTGGACGAAAGGCATTCCGCTCTTGAGCTTCGTCTGCCTGTTATTGGCAACCAGCACACCTTTATATTCCCAAACCACCACTGGCCGTATTCTGGGAACCATCCACGACCAATCAGGCGCGGCGCTCGCGGGCGCCACTGTGACTGTCACCGACGTCCAGAGGGCCATCAGGAGAACGGTCACTACCGACGATTCAGGGGCCTACGTTGTCCCCAGCCTTATTCCGAGTGTCTATGTCGTGCGCGCTGAAGCCAGCGGTTTTAAAGCGGTGGAACGACCGAACGTCCAGGTCGAAGTTGCCATGGATGTGACCGTCGACGTGCAGCTACCACCGGGCAGTGTGAAGGAGACCGTGGTGGTTACCGAAGAGGTTCCACTTATTAACACGACTTCGTCAACTCTCGGGGGCACTCTCAGCAATAAGGAGATAAACGATCTCCCGCTGAACGGCCGCAACTACGAGAACCTGCTGCAACTGCGCCCCGGAATCGTTCGCTATCCCGGGGGCGGATTCTCGACCACCAGCGCCAACGGCCTTCGTGCTGAAGACAATGCCTATCTGGTGGACGGTTTGTTCAACAGCGAGCCCTTTTCCGGCCAAAGCATCATTAACGGAGCAGGTATCGCTGGAGACTCGGCGACGATTCTTCCAGTGGACTCCATCCAGGAATTCAATCTGCAACAGAATCCGCCGGCGGAATACGGCTGGAAACCCGGGGCCATCGTTAATGTGGGCTTGAAGGCGGGCACCAACCAGACTCATGGTACGGCATACGCCTTCGGACGTGACACGCCGTTCGACGCCCGCAACTACTTTAATCCGGTCACGCAGCCAAAAAACCCCCGTAATCTCGAGCAATTCGGCGGCACCGCCGGGGGCGCAATCATAAAGAACAAGCTTTTCTACTTTGGCGGCTACGAGGGCCAGCGCTACACCGTAGGAAACACCCTCCAGCTCAATACGTGGACGACAGTTCCACTTCCAGATGCTGGGAATTGTGCGTTCACAGGAACGGGCGATTGCGGCAACAGCATCCCCGATGCCATTGCCGATGTGCACGCCGCCTTCCTGGCTGGCGCGATTCCCGGCGACGTGAGCGCGGTCAGCTTGCAGGTTGCGGGATGCACCTTCACTCCGCCCAATGCGGTTACCTGCAACGGCAAAGGGTTTCCCACCAATGACGGTACAAACCCCGCTGGTCCGACGGCAATTAATTACGGGCTGCCCAACACCGTGAGTGCCGACAATGCGGTCGCCAAAGTTGACTACCGCTTCAGTGAGCGCCACACCTTCAGCACCATGTATTTCTTCGGCAACAACTCTGGCACCGTGGCCGATGCAACCCAGGTGCAGCCGCAATGGCTTACCCAGATTCACACTCGCGCTCAGGTGTTTGGCGAAAACTGGACCTGGATCCCAGGCGCTCGATGGGTGAACGAAGCCCGCTTCGGCTACAACCGCCTCTACCAGCCCACTTTTACGAGTGACCACAACATTCCCGCGTCGCAATATGGACTGAACACAGGCGTAACTAACCCGCTCTATGGCGGACTTCCCCGCATTAACATTGCTCCCTTCTACGTCTTTCCGCAGGAACTGGGGGGCTTTAACTGGCCCAAGGTGCAAGGGCCTGACACTCGTTTGCAATTCGTCGATCACGTCTCGTACATACGAGGCAGTCATGCCATCAAGTTTGGCGGAGAACTCCATCGCGACGCCTTCACCGGCGCGGGGTACGGCGGCGCCCGGGGCAGAATCAAGTTTGGATTGGGCGGCGGAACATTGGCCAATGGCATCGAAGACTTTTTCGCGGGCCTTTCGTCGCATGCCAGCATTCTGATTGGCGATCCCACTCGGCACATCCATAACTGGGGTTTTGCCGGTTTTGTCCAGGATGACTGGCGGGTCACCAGAACCCTTACGTTAAACCTCGGCCTGCGTTACGAGGTGAATACCATCATCAAGGAGGATCACAACCTTCTCGGCAACTTCGATCCGGCTCGAGGACTGGTTCAGGTCGGCAACGGGCTCAGCGCTCCCTACAACGGAGACCACAAGGACTTTGCTCCACGCTTCGGCTTCGCCTGGGACATCAGCGGCAACGGTCGTACGGTTGTCAGGGGAGGCGGCGGCCTGACGTACGAGACCCTCAACTGGGAATCGTATCTCGCCTTGAACAATTCCCTGGGCCTGGCCACTGTTCCTACCGGAGCCATCATTGACGCTGGCACTGGCACCGCCGGCGGCTCCATCGCGGTCGGTACAGAGACTTTTTCAGGCGCCGATCCCGCGAATGGCGGGATCAACTGGGACCCGGCTGTGACCGGTGTCCAGGGAACGGTCTTTCCCACCACGCCACTCAATTGTTTCAACAATCCGTGCAGCATTCTGGGCGTGGATCCCAAGTTGAAAACTCCCTACGTCTGGAACTGGACGCTGAACCTGCAGCACGCGTTAACTCCAAATCTTTCTCTCGAAGTAGCCTACGTTGGCAACCACGGCTCAAAGCTGGCTGGCATTCGGGACATCAACCAGGTAGACCCGAATTCCCAAGCCGAAATCAACTGCGGCCACTGCGAACAGAACGGCCGACCGTTCTTCAATCAGTTCCCCTATCTCGGGCAGATCTTTCAGATGGGCAATATCTACCGTTCCAACTACAACGGCCTGCAGATCACTTTGAACGGTCGCAACTACCACGGTCTGAGTATGGTTGCCGGCTACACCTACGCCCATGCCCTCGATCAGGTCGGGGCAAATTGGGACTTCGGCGCGGGATTGGGACTGCCAACTGACAGCACGCACCCGGGGCGCGAATACGCCAGCAGCGACTTCGATATGCGGAATCGCTTCACACTCTCCCTCACCTACCTGTTTCCCGGGAGGAAGAGCTTCGCCCAGTTGCTTGAAGGTTGGCAGATCAACTCCATCATCAGTCTCTATGGCGCGCAGCCCTGGGGCGTGATGGACGCCGGAACCGACGTAAGCCTGACCGGCGAGCTGAACGATCGCTGGGATTTTACCGGCAAACCCGGAGACTTCAAGTCCACGCGCACCGGCATTCCGTTCGTCGATCCCTCGACCTTCCCAGTTGACGCCCAGGGCCATGTGACCGGCGGCGATCCTAGCTGCCTGGCCGCCGCGGATGCCCATGGGGCTCGCGATCAGCTAGCTGCCTTCGGGTGCTTCGTTTCCGGCAATAGTGCGTTGACCCCACCTGCCCCGGGCACGTTCGGCACCATGGGCCGTAACATTTTCCGTGACACTGGCTTCCGCAACGTGGATTTCTCACTGGCCAAGAATTGGAAGTTCGGCGAGAGGTTTGCGGCGCAGTTTCGGGCGGAATTCTTCAACATTTTCAACCATCCCAACTTCGCCAATCCTTTTGGCGGGCAGAATGGCTGGGCACACAACGATCCTTCGGGCGGCGGGAATTTCTTCGGATGTTCGTGTGCAACTCCAGATGTGGCAGCCGCGAACCCGGTGATCGGTTCTGGCGGCAGCCGCGCCGTCCAGTTCGGCTTGAAGCTCACTTTCTAGGGCCCGTTTGAGAAGTTCCACCACGAGGCCGGACCTCAATCCGGCCTCAGTTTTCCAGGGTTCATGTTTCGTGCCTGCTGCTCTCAACATCGCAAGCGACTGCCATCACAGGCTGAAATCCAAGACAAACCTCATGCAAACCACGAAGGAAAAATCTGTGGCGACCTCTTTGAAATGTCACGATCGAGTCCAGCTATGCACCGTATTCGCGCTTCTCCTCGCCCTCAGCATCCCGGCGTTCTCGCAGGAGAAGCGGGAACGGACGCTCGATGAAATCAAGGCCGAAGCCATTCATCGCGCGGAGAACGGAATGTATCCGCTTGTCGGGCTGGACCCGTCGGACGTGTGCGAAGCCTTCACTTCGATCCACACCAGCGACCGGGATGAGTGGGCCTTTGCCTTCATGGCGGTGGCAGATCGTTATATGAACGAGGCAAAGTCACTGGAGAAAACCGATCCGGCAAAAGCGAATGCCGATTACGTTCGCGCCTGGCGGCTCTACTCCTTCGGACGTTGGCCGATCCCGGCATCGCCGGGCAAGCAGCGGTCTTACCAGAAAGCGATCGAAGCGTTTCTGGACCACGCCCGCTTCTGGGACCCACCCCTCGAAATCGTTCACATTCCGTTTGAAGGTAACGAGATCATCGGCTACATGCGCCTGCCGAAGAATCGGAAGGGGCCGGTGCCTCTCGTGATTGCTGTAAACGGATTGGACAGCCGGAAGGAGGATCTGACCGAGAGCTTTGCGGCGATTCTTCCTTATGGCATCGGCTACCTCGCCGTGGACGGTCCCGGCACTGGCCAGTCTCCCATCAAAGTCAGTGAAACCGCGGAGCGCAGTTTGTCCCGGGTGCTCGACTATCTCCAGACCAGACCAGAAGTAGATAACACCCGGATTGCTATGCACGGCGTGAGTTGGGGTGCGTACTGGGCGACAAAAATGGCCATCGTCGAGCGTTCTCGCCTGAAAGGTGCCAGCGCTCAGTCGCCGCCGGTAGATACCTTCTTCCAAAAAGATTTCCTGATGAACTCGCTCTTGGGCAACCGTGAATATCTATTCGACCAGGTACCGGCGCTCATGGCAATTTTCGACAATGTGAAAACTGTGGACGAAATGGCGGAAGCTCTGCCGAAGATGTCGCTGGTCAAACAGGGCGTGCTGGGAAAGCCGATGGCACCCATGCTCATCTTGGCCGGAGTGCTCGACACCCAGGTTCCGATCTCCGACATTTACCTGCTCCTCAGCGAAGGAGACGTTCCGAAGACAGCCTGGATCAATCCGCAGGGAGGTCATCTCGGGCGGCAGGTGAAGGTTTGGCCGGATCCCGTCATATTCAAGCAAGTGATTGTCCCGTGGCTGGTACGCACGCTTGAGCCCGAGCCGGAAAAAGATGCGCACTAGATTCTGAGTCTGATTTGGCGTCCGGAACTCCGTGTCTCACGCAAGTTGCCAAGGGCAGAATCATCAATTAAGCTTGCTTTCTCCACAGCGTACGACCTAAGCCGGGATGGCGGAACTGGCAGACGCAGCGGACTCAAAATCCGCCGGTACTTAGTACCTTGGGGGTTCAACTCCCCCTCCCGGCACCAAGTCCAACCCATTCAGTAGCATCTAGTTAGCCTGCGGGGGAGGTAGGCAGGAACTGCTTCGAGAATCAGCGCGTTCGGGCTCGATTCTGCCCAAAGTCTGCCCAAACTGCTCTTGCGCTGATTTTTGCTCTTCGACTGCTTCCGCGTTGTCGCGTTGCTGCCCAGATTCCAGTTTTGTCATCGCATCGCGGATATCGGATTGCGAGACGATGGCGTAGCGCTCGAACACGCTCCGCGTTTTCCAGCCGCCGATCTTCATAATCACGCCTTCAGCAACTCCAGCCCGGCGAAGATTCCGAGCCGCCGTCCTCCGCAAATCGTGGAAGAGCGATCCCTGCACCTTTGCCGCTTCGCAGGTTCTGGCCCACGTTCCGCGGAAGTCGCGCACAGGCTTGCCATTCTCGCGAGTGAACACGTAATCGCCTTGGCTTTTGCCATGAACGCATTGTGTCAGCAGGGTTGAGACTGGAACTCACCTGCAATCGCTCCAGCCCGGGCTCTAAGCGTAGGCATTACTCCTCGCGCGCAGACTGCTCGCACTAAGGCCGCGGACTTCGCATGTCCTTGCGTTCGCCAGACGTCGCAATAGATCTCATATACTTGCTGAGCATACGCGTCGGCACTCTCCTGCTTCATCCGCAGGACCAGACTGGGAACGGCGTTACTATTTAGATTGTCTCGATTTTCAAACTGAATACGCGCTTCGTCTTCCTTTATCTTCCGATGCACGTCTTCTGCCGACTCGGTAAGCTTCAGGTTGACAAGGCTATGGTCGATGTCTTCCCATCGAAAGGGTGACATTTGTTTACGCGAGCAGCGCACTCTTCCATCGCGCTATGTTGGTCGAGAATATGTGCTTCAGGAATAATCCCGCTGACTGCATTGCCTCATATCGGCTGCGCCCGATCACAGCCATGTTGATGACCAAGCTCCAGACAATCCAGACGACCCCACCGGCAACCCCACCCTGCCAGATTTTCCTCTTGTTAAGGCTCATAGAATCCTCCTGTGCGGAAAGATGAGAGCGGGCGTGAGGGGAAATGACCGCAGGAGTGTACACCCGCAGTCCAGTCGACTCAATCATTCTCGCGATGGGAAGACAGGTTGCCTTAATCAGCCCTTTGAAAACAACTTATATAAGCCTAGAGCACAGAGGCCGCCCCAAAAGACCATTCCCGGAAGGCCAAAAAGTAGCAGATCCACACCTCTAGAATGTAAAGAACAGCCGTAGAAGAAAAACAAGGAGACAATAACCAACGCCGCACTAAGCAGTTTATTCGGTTGACTCGGCTGGCTTTCCTCGGTTTCAGTCTCTCGCGTATCTTCTCTTGCCTCGGTGTCACGCATTTTGGCCCGGAAGCATTCGCCGCACCCAAAGTCATCTATAAAGTGCTCTGAACAGACGAATCGACCGCACTTCCTACACTGCGTCGAGGCCGGCTTCCCGCACGTGTTGCATACCATCTGCAACCTCCGGCGACCGATTCTTAGGCACGCTATTCTACTCTCTTAACGACAGCTAAAGCAGCCTAGCAGCTTGCGGAGAATCCCAGTATTGCTCAGCCCATATGCAAGAAATCGAAACATCGGGAGTGTTTCGGCATGTGACTGAACTCAGGAATGCAGCTTCCACGGAGAGGTGCGGGTAAGACATCGGTCCGCTATCAGGAATCTCCGACCGGTCCACAACAAGCTCGGAACGCAGGAAAATGGAGCGTTCGGTGTCCCGAACGCCCCAGAGTCGAGAGCTTATTGCAGGGTTACACGGCGGACCCGGGTGTTGCCGCTGTCCGCGATATAAAGGCTCTTGGCCGTACTTGCGACAGTCGTTGGCAGCACGGCAACTCCGTAGGGCACGTACAGCCTTGCGCTGGTTGCCGGACCGTTGTCCCCAATCGTGGAGCCGCCGGTGTTGCCACCGCCTGCCACTGTGCTGATTTTCTTGGTACTGGCGGTTACCTTGCGGATCCTGCTGTTCCCGCTGTCGGCAACAAACACGTTGCCGGAGCCGTCCACCGCCACCGCCCACGGAAGGCGGAGGCAGGCGCTCGCTGCCGCGCCGCCATCACCGCAGAACATCGGGTTCCCATTTCCTGCCAGTGTGGAAATGATCCCGGAAGGATTGACCTGGCGCACAAAGTTGCCGCCCCACTCGGCAATATAGATGTTGCCGCTGGCATCGACAGCCACTCCAGTAGGACCGTTGAGTTCCGCAAAAATTGCGGGGCCGCCATCGCCAGATGAGCCCATGGCGCCATTGCCCGCGACCGTGGTGATGGTGTGGTTCGAGGCGAGAATCTTACGGATGCGGCCACTGAAATATTCTGCGACGTACACGTTGCCCTTGGTATCGACGGCAACCCCGGTCGGAGTGTGCAGGCAGGCCTGCGTTGCAGGCAGGCCGTCTCCACAAAACGTGGGAGTGCCGTCCCCCGCGTACGTAGTGATCTTGCCGCTGGTGTCCACCTTCCGGATACGGGAATTGCCATTGTCGGCGATGTAAAGATTGCCCGCGCTGTCTACCGCCACGCCGCTGGGTTGGGTAAGACACGCGCTGGTCGCGGCTCCGCCATCGCCGCAAAACCCGGCCTTGCCGCTACCTGCGACGGTGGTAATCATGTAGTTGGAAATGTTGACTTTGCGAATACGATTGTTGGCCGTATCAGCGATGTAGAAGTTGCCTGCCTTGTCCAGACCTACGCCCCTGGGATTGGCAAGTTTGGCGCTGATGGAAAGCCCGCCATCGCCGGAAAAACCGACGAGGCCTGTCCCGGCCACGCTAGTGATGTCGCCAACACTCTGAGCGTACCCTGCCACACTGAACAGCAGTGCCACACAACAGAAGATTTGGAGATGTGCTCGCATGATTCCCTCCCATGTTTGGTTGATTTTCGTCCCTACACTGGATAACGCGACAAACTCGGCGAAGTAGGGACATAAGAAAATGGGAGAAACGCAGATTGCATCTATGGCGATGGTCAGGTGTGTTGGGTACAGTGTTGGGAACACTAGCACGGGCGAGGTAAGAAGGAATCGGATTTGCCCTTCCCGTTAGCCGAGTGTTGTAAACAGGCGTGGGTGTTGAAAAACTCACACTCTAGAAG
>Ga0209068_10000884_pt1 | contig 15342 bp, 17 predicted proteins | sample ColStrG_CSR_2012_FD_187200 | JGI IMG/M metagenome (GOLD analysis project Ga0209068, IMG submission 187200) | Freshwater sediment microbial communities in response to fracking from Pennsylvania, USA - Cold Stream Run_MetaG_CSR_2012 (SPAdes)... | ecosystem: Environmental > Aquatic > Freshwater >... | reverse complement strand
TTTCTACTCTGGCTCCTGCTCGGCGTCCTCTACATCCTCGCGGGCTTCGTGACGTTCGAAAATCCGCTTCTCGCCGCCGCCCTGCTGACGCTTGTGCTTGGATTCTCGCTTGTCGTTTCGGGAATCATGCGGATTGTCCTGGCGTTTAGCATGAAGGAGGGAGCGCCCTGGATCTGGGTGGCGCTGTCCGGAGCGATCACCCTTCTACTCGGCCTCGTCATTCTCGCACATTGGCCGGTATCTGGCCTCTACATTCTGGGGCTCTTCCTCGGCATCGATCTCGTACTTGCGGGAGCAAGTTGGATCAGTGTCGGTTTCGGCCTGAGAGGACGCGCTTAACTGGGCAAAGGGACTCTGGGTTCGCGGCCCGATAGTTAGCGAAGGGGGGCGCTCGTCACACCCCGCTCCCCCCATCACGACACCGCGCAATGACGCACAGCATCGCAGCGCTTGGATTAGCGGCGATTCCCCCTGTCGCTATTGGCGGCGTGCCCGCGCGATGGAACAGCCGCGGTTCTGCAGTTTGCCCCGGAAGGCTACGGGTATCCGGGCAGCCACGCTGCGGCGATCGCCATGGCGATTACTGACCAACACCCAGCATCGCGAGGACCTAATACCATGACTGACATCAGCCTCCGGGCTTCCACCCTCCCGACCAAAGGACAATGGTCGCGTGCGTTTGACGGATGGCTGATGGATTGAAGGGCAGCTCAGGACTATTGTCGTTCATCCACTGTACGCCGGTTAGGCGAGATGCGGCCAAAAACATATGAGCGCACCGACAGTGCCATAGGCCCAATTCCTGTCCTTGTCGGCATAGTTCTTGGAAACAACTACGATCAGTGATGTCCCGAGCAAAACAAGGCTGATTAGAGCCTGGATGCTTTCCGAAAGCGATAGACCAGTCCAATGCGGCAATATCAGCAGTTGCGGCGAGTGCCAGCACTCTGACGATAGCAATAATCGCGAGCTTGCTCATTGGCTCTCCCAGGCGAAGGCGTCAACGGTTCATGATGGCTTCACGGTGGCACAGCTTGCAGGTCACCCATGCGCCCGTCTGGGCGGGAGGAACCATATATTGCCCGAAACGCAGGTGCTGCGTTGATCCTAAGGCCGCGGGGGTGGGCACGGCTCCCGGCTGACAGCCATTAGCCACTGGACGGTAATGATCCCGAAACAAATGAAGCCAGCGGCCTCAATAAAATAGGCGGGAGCGCCAACGAATCCAGCGACGACCAGTAGCGCGACCACGACCATCAGCCACACCAATGCTCGAAGCGTGCAACGCCACTTCCATCGGCGCCGGGTGGCATCGTTCGCCCCACTCATCTCGCGCGCCCGATATTCGACCATCGGATCGGTCATGGCGGGGTCTCCTTTCGATTGCAGTGTGCGTTCGCCGCGGAGCAAGAGGGCGGTCCCGACCGCTTGGGGGGAGTGTGGGGGGCGGGAGTGACGATCGGGACCGCGTGCCTTTCGGGCGAAAGGCGGTTCCGGATTGTACTGTCCTCCCGACAAATCGATATTGTACCAAAGGACAATATTCGCCCGGCTGCTCACGCTGTAATGACTTGCAGGCAAAGGATTCAATAGCGACAAAAACCGAATTGGAGGTCACATGACGCGTTTTGGGCTGCTGATTCCGATGTTTCTTGCGCTGCCGCTCGATCTACCGGTAGCGCAACTCGCTCTGTCGATGCCGTTGAACGGCTCCACGATTGCCGGTGCAGCGAGTGACGACGCCTTGAGCGCCTTCGCGGCTCGCCGCGGCGGTAATGTGAATAGGGGGCGCACCGCCAATCGCAATGTGAACCGGAACGTCAATCGGAACGTCAATCGGAACGTCAACCGCAATGTGAATCGGAACGTCAATCGGAACGTCAACGTCAATCGGGCGGTCGTCGGCAGACGGTACGGTCCCGGCATTTGGTACGGGACGGGACGACGCTTTTGGGGCGGTCAGTGGTACGCCTATGGCGTCGGTCGGTGTTGGGCTCGGGCTCCCGTGGGCTACGTTTGGATTTGCAGATAATCGTCAGCGCCCTTCTCAGCTGTCCGAGCTGGTTCTAATGATTGGGGTGAATTGTGACGGGTCTACAAACAGAACCACTGCGCTTGGCGAGGGGTTATGGATTTCTCGCAACATTGCTTTGCGTGGCCGCGTCACTATCGCTTTCCACAATTGTGCGCGCCGGCTCTGCACGCGACTATCTCAACGCGCCGATTGATTCTTGGCTGTTGGCGTTGCTGCGTAGGTCAGTCAAAACGACCAGAGCGGGCCGACCCGCGACCCCGTAGCGACGACGGACCCATGCAATGGACCGGGATCCATTACTGATCGATCTTGCCCTGCAAGGCGGCGGCTCCCATGGGGCGTTCACCTGGGGCGTGCTGGACCGCCTTCTCGAGGAGCCGCGGCTTCACATAGCGGCCATTTCCGGCACATCGGCGGGCGCGATGAACGCCGCGGTGCTGGCGGACGGATGGACAGAAGGGGGAGCTCAAGGCGCGCGCAAGGCGCTCGAGACGTATTGGCAGCGCGTGTCGCGTGCCGCGGCATACAGCCCGCTCCAGCGCTCCCCCTTCGACCGTCTCTTGGGCCGCTGGGCGCTCGATATGTCCCCGGCTTATATTGCAATGGACCTGATGTCGCGGGTGCTTTCGCCTTACGTTCTCAATCCGCTGGGCTTTAATCCGCTACGAAGCATCCTTGCCGAGAGCATCGATTTCGACCGTCTCATTCGCTCGCCGATCAAGCTCTTCATCACCGCGACGAATGTGCGAACCGGCCGCGGGCGCATATTTCGCAACTCGGAGATCACCGCTGATGTCCTGCTCGCATCGGCTTGTCTCCCGACGATGTTCCGGGCGGTCGAAATCGACGGCGACCCGTACTGGGACGGCGGGTTCGCCGGTAATCCCACTATCACGCCACTAATCCGCGAAAGCGATGCCCACGATACCATCCTGGTGCAGATCAACCCGCGCGAACGGCCGGACACGCTACGCTCGGCTTCGGACATCCTCAATCGGCTCAACGAGATTTCGTTCAATTCGCCGTTGATGAAGGAACTCCGCATGATCGCTCTCCTGCGTCAAGCAGCCGATCCGGGAACAGGAGAGGGTGCTCGCTGGGCGCAGATGCGGACGCACAGGATCATGACCGAGATGTTGGGTCAATTCGGCGCCTCCTCGAAGCTCAACGCCGAGTGGGACTTCCTGGCGACGTTGCGGAACGAGGGGCGCCGGACAGCCAGCGAATTTCTGAACGCGAGTGGCGACGACCTCGGCAAGCGCTCCACGGCCGATTTGGATGTACTGCTGGCGGAGTGCTGAAATATCGCCTCCTCGCCTCCTCATCTGGCTCGCCTACCGTTGCTGGAGGGTGTTGCTACTTACGCCGGCTGCTGCGCTTGTCGCCGCTCTCTTCGGCGAACCACTGCTCGCCAACTGGACGCGAGTTTTCATGCTCAGCGCTGCCCGCTTTCCGGATCAGTTCTTCCCCTGTTCCCTTCTCGTATTCGGCAAGCTCATGGAAGACAGCGGCTCGGTTTCGGCAGTCGCCGATTTCATGACCAATACATTGGGAGAGCGCCGCGTGATGCTTGCGGTCGTGCTCGCCGGCGCGTTGGTCACCTATGGTGGTGTCAGCCTGTTCGTTGTCTTCTTCGTGCTCGCCCCCCATGGAAGCGCTATTGCGCGCGGCAGCCATTCCTCGCCGGCTGATGCCGGCGGCGATCGTGCTTGGTATATCGACGTTCACCATGTCGGCTTTGCCGGGCACTTCGTCGATCCAGAACGCAATCCCGATGCCGTTCTTCAGTACAACGCCTTTTGCCGCACCCGGCCTCGGCATTATTGCCTCGATCATCAAGCTTGGCTTCGGCCTATGGTGGCTCCGCCACGCCGATGCTGCGGCCCTCCTTCGGGCGAGGGTTATGGAGCGGACACATCGGTCAGCCTCGATTCCGCTGGGGATGACGAGATGCTGCGCGAGCGCGCTATCACCGCGCGGGATTTCGCATCTTGAGATGCTCGAGATCATGAATCTCGAGCCAGCGCGGCAGGGGCAGGGTGTGGTCGACAAAGAGCGCGTAGAGGCCAAGCCAATGACGAGGGCGACGATGGCGATCAGGAACACGTCGATTGCCTCGATCGCGCTAATCCTCTACGAGGCGATCGTCGTGGCCGGAGTCGCGTTTGATAGTTAACGGCATGGTCGTGCCTCCTTTTCAAAACTGTCGGAATTCCGCGCCAACGTCTCCCGAAGACCACGATTGTCCTTGAGCTGATCGTGGCGAATCTTTCGGGCTTTTCGCTCGCAAGCGTCCCCTCAATCGAGAGTGCGTTTGATCGCGGGCACCGGGCCCCCAGCTTGCGGCGGGGGACAGCGCGGAAGAAACAAAATACGAGACCACCCAGCAAGAGCCCGTCCGACTGAATTAGCGGCAGTTCTGTTCAAGCAGGGCAGCCAGATCGAGTCCTTTGTAGTACTCCCGCGGCCTGAAGGTTCTGCCCCGCCTTACCGGAATCGGTCCCTCCGGGCCCCGAATAGTGACTGGCCGCAGAGCGGACCACGACCCGCGAAAGTTTCTGCGGAAGGCATCGCAAGGAAGGTTCTGTGTAAGCGTTTTCGGGAACGAATTTGGAGTCCTACCCCGGCAGATCTGTTCCAGCAGCGCGGCCAGATAGAGGCCTTTGTAGTACTCCCCCAGCCTGAAGGTTCTGCCCCGCCTTATGGAGGCCGGCCCCTGCGGGCCCTGAACAGTGACTGGCCGCAGAGCGGACCACGACCCGAGAAGGTTTCTGCGGAAGGCGTCGCAAGGAGGGTCTTGCGCAAACGCTTCACCGGATAATAGCACCAACCACGCCGCAACGAACAATCGGAAAGGTTGGCCCACAATCGAAACTCCGCATTCTTGCCGTTTGCTGCACGAAGTGAACTTACCTGGCTTGGCGCGCTGGATATGCTTTCTGTCGGTCTGCCGTTTTCTTAAGCTCGCCCTCGGCAAGTTCTTTTCGCCGGTGAGCGGATATTCGGGTTCCGCATTCGGCCGATAGCCACGATTTCCACCGCGCTCGACGGAATCACTCCTTCGGCGCCCGATCCGTCGAAATGAAGAAGGTCAGAACCGCGATCATGAGAGCAAGTGCTGCTGCCAATTTGAGCAGGTCGAGACTCCCGGACCGTTCCACTGCCTCGCGCAGGAATAAGACGGCAAGGACGGCGATCACAATGCGGACGAGGTGCAACTTGAGATGGTCGAGATCATGGATCTCGAGCCAACGCGGCAGGGGCAGGGTGTCGTCGACGAAGAGCGCGTAGAGGCCCAAGCCGATGATGAGGGCGACGATGGCGATCAGGAACACGTCGATCGCCTCGATCAGCCCGATAGCGAGGGTCTTGCCGGCAGTCGGCAAGATCCCGCCCCCGCGGATGGCGTCAAACACGACTTCGGCCACGACCATCGCCTCGTAGAGGATTAGCGCGACCGAGGCGACCAAGGTAGCGACGACGGCGATAAGCACGATATACCGACTGGAGGCCAGGGTGCGCCCGAGCATAGATCGCAATCTCCTTCTGTCGATCAAAACGATCCAAACACCGAACCGAGGGCGATTACCGCCACAAGTGCGATGATCACACCGACGATGACGACCATTACGATATCGAAATAGCAATCGCGGTGGGTCAGTCCGCTGACAGAGAGCAGCGTCAGGATTGTGCCATTATGGGGAAGGCTGTCGAGCGTGCCGGAGCTGATTACGGCCACGCGATGCATCAGCGCGGGATCGATGCCATGCTCTGTGGCGAGGCGCAAATAGGTGTCGCCGAGTGCATCGAGTGCGATCGCCATCCCGCCGGAGGCTGAACCGGTAAGACCGGCGAGCACGTTCATCGCGACGGAGAGCGAAACTAGCGGCCCTCCCGGAACCGACAGCACCGCGTCGCGCACCATCGCGAACGCGGGCAGAGCCGCCACCACGGCGCCAAAGCCCACGAGACTGCCGACAGTCAGTACCGGCAAGACCGAGGCATTGGCGCCGGCATCCATGCTTTCGCGCAAGGCCGGCAGACGCCGGTAGTTAATGATGACGACGGTCAGAGTCGCAGCCGCGAGAGCTACGGCGACCGACCATATACCGGCCACATGCCCAATCGTGGTCCCACCCCATGCTTCCTGGGCCAGAAATGAGAAGTCGAGACGTGGCAGCACGACCAGCGACATCAGGAAGTTCATGACTATTACAATCACGAGAGGAAGTACGGCCAGAATGAATGGAGGCTCGCCGTCGCCGTGCTTGCCATGGCGGATTTCGGCTGGGTCGAATTCGCGAGCGATTGTCGCATGCTCGCGCGTCTCCTCGTCGTCGGCATAAGCAACGTCCGGAGCGCCGCCATAGCCCTCGCCGGCCTTGCGCGCGGCCGCTTCGGCACGACCGAGCCACCACATGCCGAAAGCGAATATGATGACCGACGCGATGATGCCGAGGCCGGGCGCCGCGAAGGGCGTGGTGTCAAAAAATGGCATCGGAATGGCGTTCTGGAGCGCGGGTGTTCCTGGGAGCGCCGTCATGGTGAAGGTCAACGTACCGAGAGCGATAGCGCCCGCCATCAATCGGCGCGGGATATCCGCGGCTTGGAAAAGCGCCTGCGCCATGGGTACCAGGACGAAAAAGGCAACAAAAACGCTGACGCCGCCATAGGTGACCACGGCCGAGGAAAGCACGACCGCGAGCATCGCGCGGCGTGTCCCCAACCGTTCGGTCGTGTAACGCGCGATTGAGGTGACTGAACCGCTATCGTCCATCAGCTTGCCGAACAGCGCACCAAGCAGAAACAGAGGAAACCATTGCGCAATAAAGCGCGACCCACTGCCCATGAAGGTCTGCGTCCAATGGGCGAGCAGCGGCTCGCGCGAAATCGCAGCGGCCACGAGTGCGGCCGCCGGCGCCAACAGCAGTACGCTCCACCCCCGGTAGGCCAGCCACATCAATAGTGCGAGCGCGAGCAATATCCCTAGGAGTCCCATGGCTCAGTTCCTCCGCGAACTACACTCGAAATGTGCAATAGAGCGACGTCCGAGGTCGCCACAGTGCGCAGTGAGGAAAGCTCTGGCCGTGTGCCGCCTCTTCTCGCGCAGCATTCTCGTGAAGGCGCGCTCAGTGACCGTCTTCGACGAGTATCCGAGGCCGGTCATCAACTCAGTCATGATATGGTGCGCTCCCCTATACCTGTGGCGCCGGGCTTCACGTCATCGGCCGCGGCCGTCGTGACTGGCTCGAAACACTGGCGTGGAAGGAGGAAGATCCACGATGCAAGCACAAAAGGCGCGGTAAGAGCTGGAATGGCCAACGGCGTCAACGCAACGTTCAGCGCCGCCTGCGCAATGACCGTGAACACCGTTCCCAGCGCAGTGTACGCCGCGACTCGCAAGCTCGGCTGATAGAACACCGTACCGAGCGCGATCGCCGTCAAGACCGGGCTAAAGCCGAGAAGACCGCCGGTGATCAGTTCGCTTTCGGCGCCGAAAAGATGTGCCGTAAGGACGGCCAATATCGCACCCGCGAGAGCGAATGTGGCTGCGGCGAGCGAGCTCACGGCCAGCCCCGCGAGCAGAAGCAGCGCAGCCACGCCGCTGCCCTTCAGGAATACTTGCGAAATGCTCAGGAGTACGCCCTGGACAAGATCAACTACCTTGACTGGGCTTGTCTCATAGGGCTGGAATACCGTGACAACGTTGCCGGAAGGTAGCGCAGTGCCAATGAGCCCTGAGAACCCATACGTGGCCAACAGGAGAAGCCAAGTTACGAGCACGAATGGAAACGTCAGCGCAGACACGCCCCATGGCTTGACGGCGTTTGCGACTCCGAGCATGGCGACAACCGAGACGGCCGCGCCCAGCACCACATAAACCCAAAGCAGCGCTCCGGGGGCCAGAAAGGTTGCCAACGCGAGACCCACGAGGATGCCATTGTAGCCATAGAGACCGGCGGCAAGCGACGCTTCGTCGACGTGAAGCCACTGCGCTGTCAAGGTTGCCACGACAACTGCGAGCAGACCAGCAATCGCCACTTGGGGAACACCGCCCGCGTATGAACCCCAGCCGATTGCGGCCAGGAAGAGTGCCCCGGTCAGCGGGTTGTTCTGAAACATCACCTGTGCGACGCCGCGCAGATTGATATCCACGAAGCGCAGAATTCGTGACGACGCGCACAGGCGTTCCCACTTTGCCGATAGTTTCGCCATTGTCGCCTCCACGAAAAGCTGACCCCGCCGTGATGACCTGCGGGGCACTGCTGCCGTACTAGCGCCAGAGAAAGGGCGGAGGGAGGCCGGCGCCTTTGACCTCCTTGCGCGCTATTCCCCAAAACTCGCGCACCTTGGCCTTTACTTGCGTGGTCTCGCGGCCCAAGACCTTGTAGATCAGGCCGGCATCATTAGGCAGTCGGCAGGCTCCAAACGCCACGCCGCGCGCAAGATCAACATCGGCCCCCACGCACTGATAGATGCGATCGGCTTTGTCCTTGGGCGTGCACAGAATCACATTGCCGAATACGTCGAAGGAGTCCATCACGCCCGTTTGCCGCATCGGATTTCGCTGCGGCTCGATGACCAGCTTCTCCTTGAACAAAGTGCGACCGTCCGGGCGCGCCGCGGCAATCGATATCGACATCATGGTAGCGCCGAAGCACTCATCGGGGTGATGATGCTTTCGGCCAGGATGTAGGATTTCCGAATAGAGAAGCGTCGCGGTCGGTGCCATGGAGATTTGTGTATCGCTGACGAACCGCGCGTGCCGATGCGGGATTACCGGATCGGGAAGAAACTCCAGGTATGACTCCTCGGCGAGTGCGATGCTCTGCGTCTGCGCCGCGTAATTCGCATCCATCGTGTGGATTTTGGTCGCCGATTGCGTGGTGACGTGGGCCTGCGCGCGAGGGCCTAGCATGACGTCGAGAGCGAGCCGATCCCCCTGCAGCAGGCAGCCCGAGGTGGTGATCAAGAACACGCAAGCCAAGTCTGGCATCCCTTGGTCACAATACAGTGCGCGCTGCGCCATATAAGGCGCGCGGCGCTCGAGGTTCGCCAGGATTGTGCGGCTACCGCGATACTGGAAGCCAAGACGCAAGAAACCCGTTTTGCCGACGGTGCCGCTCTTCATCTGCAGCGGCTCGTCCTGAAACGCCGCCATCTCCGGTGCCGATGCGCCGAGCGCTTCGGCGGCCGCCCACGGAGCAGGGGCCGGCGGCATCATGCTAGCCTCCGACCTAGCAAATTCATGTCGAACAGGAACTCTTTCTCGATCAGGTCGACCAGTTGCGGAATGCCCTCGCCAGTCTTGCAATTCGTGAACAGGAACGGCTTGCTGCGCCGCATCAGCTGCGAGTCGTGCTTCATCACTTCAAGGCTGGCGCCGACGTGAGGCGCGAGGTCGGTCTTGTTGATGACGAGGATGTCCGAATGCGTGATCCCGGGCCCGTTCTTGCGAGGGATCTTGTCGCCGGCGGCCACGTCGATCACGTAGATGAAATAGTCGACCAACGCCGGCGAAAAGGTGAGTGTCAGGTTATCGCCACCGCTTTCGATCAGCACGACATCACTGTCCGGAAAGCGCCGCTCCATGTCCTCGACCGCCGCGAGGTTCATGCTCGGATCCTCGCGCACCGCTGTATGGGGGCAGGCGCCCGTCTCCACCCCGAGGATGCGTTCCTCGAGCAGAACGCCCTTGAGGGTGCGCTGGACGTGCTTGGCGTCCTCGGTCGTAACCACGTCGTTGGTGATGATGAGCACCTTGATACCGAGGTCAAGCAATCGCGGCGTAATGGCTTCCACGATTGCGGTCTTGCCCGAGCCGACGGGGCCGCCTATGCCGATGCGCGTGATTTTCTTCGACATTCGACGCTCCATCAAAGTTCAATTCATAAACAGACGTACGTGGGCCTTTGTGTGCACAGCCGCCAGGATTTCCGTTAACGGCGCATAACCCGACATGTCCGACAAACGAGCCGCGGCGGCGCTCTCGTAGACGGCTTCCGCGCGCCCATTGAGCTCATAGAGGATCTTCTGCGTCTCGACGTGGCTGATTTTCATCAGCCGCAAAGCGGCGCCCAGTATCGTCGCCGCCAGACCATACTGGTGCACGACGAACGCTCCGAACTCCGGCAGACCTTGCCCTGCGAAATTCAAAGCCAGCGCCACCGGATAGCATCCCGGAGCGACGGACGTTTCGATGTATTCGCGCCAAGTGCAAAGCAGCGGTGTGCCAATCACCTGCACACCCATTTCCGTGAACTTCTTGCCCATGCGCACCGACATGGTTCGCATCTCGTCAGATAGCTTGCGGGCGTATACCTGCTCATCAATTCGGATGAGCGCGTCGATGTCGCCAGCCGCTGCCGCGCGATGTGCGGCAATCAGCGCAATCCCGTCACCACGTGCGGCCTGCTCCGCTGCGGTGCGCGCGAACGCATGGAGAGTGGCTGCATCGGTCACAACACCCTTGTGGATTGCGGATTCCAGGCCGCACGAAAACGAGAATCCGCCGATGGGGAACATCGAGTCGCCAAATTGCAGCATGCGCGCGAGAAATGGGTGCTCCGACACCGTCATTCCCCATGGTGGTTCGCCGAAACCGGCTTTGCCGGCGATACTTGCGCGTGGACGCGCACCGGCGGGCGTCCATACACGCGTCTTGTGTCCGCATCGACAGCGGCATAGCTTTCATGGGTGTGCGAATGCACCGGACCTTCTGCGCCGCCGAAAAGCCGACGTGATTCATCTGGAGCGAGCGAGGGGACGACTTCGCGGCCCGGCACGAACTCGTAGCGGACGCCTTCGAAGCGATGCGTGTCCATGACGGATGCCATCACCTTGCGGTCGACGGTCAGTGGCACATAGACGAGGCTGCCCTTGACCAGCGCTGGCCAGTGCTGGTTGCCCATCGCGTGGCCTACTTCGACGCAGGTGCGCATCGCAATTTCAGGTGTGAGCTGCGTCAGACCGTCCAGATGCACGATCATCACATCGCGCAGGTCGATCCGCGCGACAATGCCTGTTGCTGCCTGAGCATCCCAGAGCAACACGTCGCCGTCACGGATGTACGTGCCGCGGTCGAGCGCTATCGCCACCTCGGTACCCTTTGCGGTCGTCTTTCGGAAGCGGCTTTTCTGCGCTTCCCACTGGCCAACCTCGAGCAGATCTACGTTGGCCGCAGACAACCGCTCGGTCCATTCGGGATCCTCGATATTGCCCAGAACGGCTTCAATGACGACCACGGTGCACTCGTCAGCTGAAAAAGTATTTCTGGTTGAGCGAGATCGTTTTCAAGGGCGGCACGGTCGCGTGTACGCCGTCGACGGTAACGGCGAACGTTTCCGGGTTCACTTCTATCTGCGGCGTCCCGGAGTTGCGGATCATGTCACGCTTGCCGATCTTGCGCATATTGCGTACGGGCATGACCTGCCGGTTGAGTTTCAGCCGCTCTTTGATTCCGGCAGCGTGCGCGGCCCCCGAGACGAAGGTCACGCAGGTGGCGGACAAGGCATCACCGTAGGCGCCGAACATCGGCCGATAGTACGTCGGCTGCGGTGTGGGTAGCGACGCGTTGGGGTCGCCCATCACTGCCCAGCTGATGAAGCCGTTCTTGATCACCAGTTTGGGCTTGGCGCCGAAGAACGCCGGCTCCCACAGGACGAGGTCCGCAATCTTGCCGACTTCGACCGAGCCTAGGACGTCGGCGATGCCGTGCGTGATGGCCGGATTGATCGTGATCTTCGCCACGTAGCGCAGGACCCGGAAATTGTCGTTGCCCGGTGCGTCTTCAGGCAGCTTGCCACGCCCGGTCTTCATCGCGTCGGCGGTCTGGATGCACCGTAACCAACATTCTCCAATGCGCCCCATCGCCTGCGAATCGCTGGAGAACATCGAGATGACGCCGAGGTCCTGGAGGACGTTTTCGGCGGCGATGGTTTCGGCGCGGATGCGGCTCTCGGTGAATGCCACGTCAGATGGGATATCCGGACTGAGGTGATGGCACACCATGATCATGTCGTAGAGCTCGGCCTGCGAGTTGATGCCGTAGGGGAGCGTGGGATTGGTCGAGGAGGGCAAAACGTTCGGCAAGCCGGCTATCTTGATGATATCCGGCGCGTGGCCACCGCCCGATCCCTCGGTATGAAACGAGTGGACCGCGCGACCCTCGAATGCCGCGATCGAGTCGTCGACGAAGCCGGATTCGTTCAGCGTGTCGGTGTGGATACATACCTGGACATCCATCTCGTCCGCGACGGTAAGCGCGGAGCGAAGCACTGCCGGGGTGGTGCCCCAGTCTTCGTGGCACTTAACGCCGACCGCGCCGGCCTCGATCTGCTCCACCAGAGCGGCCTTGCCGTGCCCATGCCCCTTGCCGAGGATGCCCACGTTGACGGGCCAGCTCTCGAAGGCGCGCAACATCATACCGATGTTCCCCGGACCCGATGTGACCGTGGTCGCATTGGAGCCGTCCGAAGGGCCTGTGCCGCCGCCGATCAAAGTGGTGGTGCCGTTGGACAGCGCCGCCTGCGCCTGCTGCGGAGAAATGAAATGAATATGTGTGTCTATGCCAGCGGCCGTCAGGATCAGATGCGCACCTGAAATGGTGTCCGTGGCCAAACCGACCTCCAGGCCGGGCGTGATTCGATCCATCGTCTGCGGATTGCCAGACTTCCCGATGGCGCAGATGCGGCCATCCTTGACCCCGACATCGGCTTTCACCACTCCCAACACCGCGTCGATGATCGTCACATTGGTGATCACGAGGTCGGGAGCCCCGCCCGCACGCGTCACCTGGTTGTCCATCCCCATGCCTTCGCGCATGCTCTTGCCGCCGCCGAAGACGATCTCGTCGCCGAAGCCGCCGCGCAAATCGCGCTCGATTTCAACGAACAGCCCCGTATCGCCCAAGCGGACGCGATCGCCGGCCGTGGGACCGAATAGGCCGACATACTCTTGCCGAGAGATAGTAGCCATGAGGGAACCCATTCAAGAAAACGGACGGCGAATGTCTTGGTTCGGTGTCGTCGTCTCACGCCTTCCCTGACGACGAGCGGAAGCCTCGCTGCGCCGCCAGCGCCACGGCCTTGGACTTAAGCGTGGCGGCGTCCTTGCCTGCAGTGGGACCGTCGACGAGATTGTTGAACCCATAGACGGCACGCTTGCCACCATAGGGAACCAGCTGGACCTCGCGCTCGTCGCCGGGCTCGAACCGCGTCGCCGTGGATGACGGGATGTTGAGGTGCAGCCCGAACGCCGCAGGGCGATCGAATTCCAGTGCGCGATTGACCTCGAAAAAATGGAAGTGCGAGCCCACCTGTATCGGCCGGTCGCCGGAATTGCGTACCGTGAGCGTCGTCACCGGCCGGTCCGCATCGAAGGTGATCGATGCCGAACTGCACACGTAACCGCCCACTGGCACGTCTGCGGTCGCCGGGTCGACATCGGCCGCTACGGCGGGCCCCACTTTTGATCCGGCCATGTTAACCTCCTGTCAGGCAACGCCTTACTGAATCGGCGTGTGCACCGTCACCAGGCGACTGCCGTCGGTAAACACGGCCTCGATCTGCACCATCGGAATCAGATCGGCGACGCCGTCCATGACGTCAGCCTTGGTCAGCGCAGTGCTTGCATCCTTGGTTACGTCTTCGATTGCCTTCCCGGCGCGTGCGCCATCCAGGGCAGCCGCTGATATGATCGCGACGGCTTCTGGATAATTGAGCCTGAGGCCCTTAGCCTTCCGCTTCAGCGCAACGTCGGCCATCATGTAGATGAGCAGCTTGTCAAACTCTCTGGGAGTCAGCTGCATTTCATTCGTCCTCCCTATATTTTCTAACTTGTTAGAACAAAGAATATGAATAGGGGTATTGTCCTTTGGTACAATAGCCAACGAATTTGGAAGGTGGTAATTTTTAATGCCCGGAATGTCCGGAATCTAAGGCGGCCAGTTCGGCACCAAGAGCGGCCGGCCGATGAAATCGGTCACGATTTGGGGAATGGATCTTCCGCGTCTGGCCCTCTCTCCTTGCCGGACGCGGTGGAATCATTCTTTCCGCGTAACGCCCGGCGGGCCCGCGCGGGGAGCACCCAGTCGTGAACGAGCATGTTTTACAGTGAAGACAGAGCGGTGTCCCATGGTTGGCTGTCCGATAGGCCGGGGGCCCCGGCACATAGAGCGCCATGCCACCCTGCGGGCATGCTCATGAGCTCATGGCGGCAAGTGGTAAACGTGCGCCGTTCGGGCATGCTGTCCACTCTGTGAGAAGGCATCTTTCGATTTCCTCATGCTCGCAGCCTCGATACGGCGAGACCAGAAATCTTCAGGCTAAATAATCGGCATATGAAGGCAAATTGTAGTGGTCGGAATCGTCCGCACGCAGATCGCCGTTGTGAACTGAATGAAAGTTACAAAGCGTCAAAAAAACCGAGGCAAGATCACGGGACCACGAAGAGAAAGGTGAGCTATGACTTGCATTGGCCAAGTGAAGTCAACATGTCGCGTGTCTCGGACCGCGTTGTTGGTATTGGCTCTACCGTCGATACTGGCAGCGTGTCAGCCAGAAGCTGAAACGTCAGCGCCGGAGGTCCGTCCGGTTCGGACCGTAACGGTCGAGAGACGCGAAGCCGGCGTGCCGATAACGCTGACCGGCCGCATCGAAGCGGAGGACGAGGTAGCCCTGGCCTTCCGCATCTCGGGCCGGCTCCTCGAAAACAGCGGCAAGCTCGGAGATCGGGTGCAGCCTGGACAGGTCGTGGCGCGTCTCGAACCGCAGAACGAGATGAACACGTTGCGGGCGGCGCAAGCCAATCTCGCGGCTGCCCAGGGGCAGCTGACTCAGGCTCAAAATCATTTCGAGCGTCAGGACACTCTCCTGAAACAGGGTTGGACCACGCGCGCGAATCATGATCAGGCGACGCAGGCACAGCAAACCGCTCAATCACAGGTCGACTCTGCCGAAGCGCAATTGAAATCCGCACACGATCTGGTCAGCTTCACCGAGCTCAAGGCCGATGCGCCCGGAGTTTTGACGGCAATAGGCCCTTCGGCGGGCGAAGTCGTTCAAGCTGGGCAGATGATCTTCAGGCTTGCGCGCAAGGACGGGCGCGATGCGGTCTTCGACGTGCCGGCCCAATTGATCAGATCGGCGCCTGCCGACCCTCAAATCGTCGTAAGCCTGACGGACGATCCGGCGGTGACTGCGCACGGGCGCGTCCGCGAGGTCGCGCCCCAGGCCAACCCTGTGACCCGGACCTTCGAGGTCAAGGTCGGCTTGACTGATCCGCCGCCGGCGATGCGGCTCGGCGCC
>Ga0209068_10000883_pt1 | contig 15345 bp, 13 predicted proteins | sample ColStrG_CSR_2012_FD_187200 | JGI IMG/M metagenome (GOLD analysis project Ga0209068, IMG submission 187200) | Freshwater sediment microbial communities in response to fracking from Pennsylvania, USA - Cold Stream Run_MetaG_CSR_2012 (SPAdes)... | ecosystem: Environmental > Aquatic > Freshwater >... | reverse complement strand
CAATACCCGCAAGCCAGTCAGCAGTATCAGCCCAACTGGCCAGGTGGGCCCTACCCGCCCGGACCACCACCGAACGGGCCACGCTCGAGAACGCCATGGTTGATTCTGGCCGGTATCGCGATATTGGGCGTCATCGCGGTGGTGGCCCTGGTGGTAATCGGCCTCACCAACGACACCAGCTCGCCCAAGGCCACCCACTCGCCGTCGGCCACCACGAGCGCGCCGACGTCGCAGCCGAGCAACTCCGAGCAGGACGCGACCGACTGCACACCCAATGTGTCCGGTGGCGAGAAGCCGCCCGGCGATACGATCGGCGCGGGCAAGCTGTCGTTCCTGTCCACCGCGGCACCCGGCTGGACGGTGTTCTCCGACGACCAGAACCCGAACCTGATCGGTGCGCTCGGCGTCAGCCAAACGGTGCCCGGCGCCAATCAGTGGGCGATGTCGGCCGAGGTCGCCGTAACCAACTTCGTCACCAGCATGGACGTCTCCACGCAAGCAGCGAAGCTGATGCAGTGCCTGGTCGCCGGCCCCGGCTACGCGAATGCATCGCCCACGCTGGGCCCGATCAAGACCTCGTCGACCACGGTCGACGGGATCAAGGCCGCCCGGGCGGATGCCGACATCACGATTGCTGACGCGTCGAAGGGCGTCAAGGGCGACTCAGTCGTCATCATCGCGGTGGAGACCAAGCCGATCACCGTCTTCTTGGGCGGATCGCCCATCGGCGATGCGGCCTCGGCGGGCGTCATCAACCAAGTCATTGCGGCGCTGCGCGTCACGAAGTCGTGACGCGCGCCCGCTAGCTGGGACCAGCGGGCGCCGAGACGTGGGTGGCTTCGGAGCGCCCGCGCAGCACGGTGGAATAGCATTCGGCCCAGTGCGCCCGCTCGGCCTCGTCGGCTCGCTCGATTGCCGCCGCCGAACACAGGATCCGCCGGTCCGAGGTTTTCGCCAGGTCGGCCAGCCGCGCAGCCTCGTTGACGGCGTCACCGATCACCGTGTATTCGTAGCGGTTTTCGGCACCGATGTTGCCGGCAAAGACGCGGCCCGCCGAAACGCCGATGCCGAAGTCGACCACTGGTAGCCGACGCAGTTGGGTGTCCAAACTACGAGCCGTCGCCAGCGCGGCCGACGCCGGCCCCTCGGTCCGCAACGGTGCCCCGAACACGGCCAAAGCCGCGTCGCCCGCGAACTTGTTGATCAGCCCCTGGTGTTCGTCGACGGCGTCGACCACGATCCGGAAAAAGTCATTGAGCACCTCGGCAACCTCTTGGGGCGGCCGGCTTTCCGCGAGCTTCGTCGAACCGACCAGGTCGATGAAAAGCACTGCCGCCTCGACCACATCTCCGGACAGCGATGCGCCTTCTTCGATGGCGCGATGCGCGACGTCGGTTCCCACGTAGCGGCCGAACAGGTCATGCAACCGGTCACGTTCGGCGAGCCCGGCCACCATTCGATTGAATCCGGTTTGCAGACGGCCGATTTGGGAGCGCTCGTATACCCCGACGTAGGTTTCGATGCGGCCGTGTTCGACCTCGGCCATCGCGTCGACGACCTCGCCGATCGGATCGGAAATGGATCGCGACGTCAGGATCATCGTCGGAAGCCCGAGCAACAGCGCTGCCAGCGACACCACCAGAACTGGCACGTCCAACGACGCGGACTTCTGAATCAGCCAGCCGTACGAGCGAAGAACGACGAGGGTCGCGATCACCGCGATAGGAAGTGCACTGCACAGGAACCACAACATCACCAGTCGGGCAAACACACTCGGGACCGCCAACCGCGGCTCGCGACCCATCGTGGCCGCACCCATGATGGGGCGCAGTGTGCGTTGCGCAAGCAGCATCCCCGTGCCCGCGGCGGCCGGGCCGCCCAGCGCCACACCGAGCACCATCGGTAGTAGTAATGCGGTGCCGTCGTCGCGATTGAAGAGGATCAGGATTGCGCCGGACGCGGCCCAGACCGCCAAGAGGATCACCGTCTGGCGGCCGGCAAGCCGCATTGCGGCTTCCCGTTGAGCGGTGTTCGGCTCTGCGCCGGCGACATACCAGCGCAATGTGGGAGCAAGGCCCCAGATGCCGACCGCCACGACGCTGACGATCCCTAGCGCGGGGAGCACGAAGAGCATCGGAATGTTCTTTTCGAAGAAGTCAACGTTCGCCGCGGCGGACATTTGGCCTCTCAGTGGAATGAGGATGGCGGCCGCGTCGATGACGGCGATGATGTAGGACAACGCGAGGTCGATCCCGTATTGAATCGATAGCCTGCGGGCCGATTTTCGCTGCACGATCACTTCGGCCGAGCGTCGACTCGTGGTGAACTTTTGCGGGCAAACGCCGCAGCAACTCGACGCTCGGCGAAGTAATCAGGCACCGTTGTTCGGCCCGCCGGAATTCTGGCCCGGAATGTCGGTGATTGGGAAATTGGGCATCGGCTTGGGCGACGGCGTGTTTGGCAGCGTTGGGATCTCGCTGGCCGGGATGTCATGAAGTTCGTTGACGGGCGGACCGTTTTCCCGGCTCCCGTAACTGCTACCCGGCGCGCGGGATCCAAGCAGTTCGCCGACGGTCACCATCCGGTAGCCGTTGGCCTTGAGTACCGGGATGAATTGGTACACCAGGTCCACGGTGCTCGAGTAGGTGTCGTGGAACAACACGACCGAGCCGGGCTTGATCTGGCTCATCAGCAATTGGCGCGTTGCCGCCGTGTTCGCATCGTTCGCCCAGTCGAAAGAGATTACATCCCAAAGGATTTCAGAAAGGCCGAACGTGGCGGCAGTCTGGCGTACCGCGTCGGTGGACAGTCCGCCGGCCGGACGGTACAACGTCGGTGCCCGGCCGGTTGCGGCGGTGATCGCGTCGTTGGCCTTGGAGAACTGAGCGGCGATGTCCTCGGCGGGCAGCGTGGCCATGTTGGGGTGCTCCCAGGTGTGGTTGCCGATCTCCATGCCCGCGTCGGCGATCCACTTGGCACCAGCCGGGTTGGCCGCCACCTTGTTGCCGATCAGGAAGAAGGTGGCCTTGGCGTCGTTGTCCTTCAGGATTTGCAGCAACCGTTCGTCAAACGGGCTGGGTCCGTCGTCGAACGTCAGCGCGACGCACTTGACCACCGAGCAGCTCAGGTTGTCGGCCCGGGTCACGTGCCCGGTCAGGCCGCCGATCAGCAGAACCGCCCCGGCCGCAACCACACCCAAGACGGTCCGCCAATAGCGCCAGGCCTGGCTGTCCGGTCGTTTCGGCACGATCGCAGCCTACCCGGCGTCGAGTGTGCGCTGGCGCCCTCAGCTCACACTCAAGCCCCGGCCGTCGGTGCCGACTACGGCCCGGTGATCTCCTCGAGCATCTCGGTAACCAGCGCGGCAATCGGCGACCGCTCGCTGCGCAGCAGGGTGATGTGCGCAAACAACGGATGGCCTTTGAGCTTCTCGATGACGGCCGCAACCCCGTCGTGGCGTCCCACCCGCAAGTTGTCTCGCTGGGCGATGTCGTGCGTCAGCACCACCCGCGATCCGGTGCCCAACCGCGACAACACGGTCAGTAACACGTTGCGCTCCAGCGATTGCGCCTCGTCGACGATGACGAACGAGTCGTGTAGTGAGCGCCCCCGGATGTGGGTGAGCGGCAGCACTTCGAGCATGCCCCGGGAGAGCACCTCCTCCAGCACCGCCGGGCTGGCCAAGCCCTCAAGGGTGTCGAAGACCGCCTGCGCCCACGGCCCCATCTTTTCGGCCTCGCTACCGGGCAGATAACCCAGCTCCTGGCCTCCGACGGCATACAGCGGCCGGAAAACCACCACCTTGCGCTGAGTCCTGCGTTCCAGCACCGCCTCCAGACCCGCGCACAAGGCCAGTGCCGACTTGCCGGTGCCGGCCTTGCCGCCCAAGGACACGATGCCCACCGACTCATCGAGCAGCAGGTCCAGCGCCACCCGCTGCTCGGCGGACCGACCGCGCAGCCCGAACACCTCGCGGTCACCGCGAACCAGCTGGACGCGCTTGTCCGGGGTCACCCGGCCGAGCGCGTGTGAGCTGCCGCCTAACAGCCTAATCCCGGTGTGACAGGGCAGCTCTCGAGCTTCAGCCAGATCGATCTCACCCTCGGTGAATAGCGCGTCGATATCCTCGGCGGCGGTGTCGATCTCGTCCATGCCCGACCATCCGGACGCCACCACATCCTGAGCGTGATACTCGTCGGCGGGCAGGCCCACCGCGGCGGCCTTGACGCGAAGGGGAATGTCCTTGCTGACCAAAGTAACTCGCCTGCCTTCAGCGGCGAGATTGGCGGCACAACTCAAGATCCGGGAGTCGTTGCTGTCGGTCCGGAAACCGGCGGGCAGCACCGCGGGGTCCGTGTGGTTGAGTTCGACGTGCAGCGTACCGCCTTGTGTCCCAACCGGAATGGGCTGATCCAGGCGTCCGTGCTCCAGCCGAAGGTCATCGAACAGACGCAACGCTTGACGGGCGAACCATCCCAGCTCGTGATGGTGGCGTTTGGCCTCCAGCTCGCTGATCACCACCAACGGAACCACCACCTCGTGCTCGGCAAACCGGCTGCACGCCCATGGGTCAGAGAGCAGCACGGAGGTGTCGATCACGTAGGTCCGGATATCGGTCACTAAGCGCTCCTCGAGCTAGTGGCCCGACCCTTCAGCCACCCCACGCCAGAGGCCGCTGCGTCGTCGGGTTGCGTTGGATTGGCGAGCCGTAATGGATTGCCCGCGCGGACCCACACGGGTAGGGCGGGAGCCGCAGCACCAGGACCGGGGCCGGTCCTTCCGTCGTAGTGACGGGAGGTGCCGCCCTGGCAGCAGAGCATATCGCTGGCCATCGGAGTCGACGCTACTCTCGTGGCCGCTCGGCCGCCGTGCAGGCGCGCCGAGCGTGAAAGCTGGCTAGCCGTCCTATCCGATGACGAATTGCTTCAGCTGGGGCTCGTCGGCGACACCCCACGCGACGATGCGATCCGAGATGGCCTGGCGCAGCTGTTGCGGCCCGAAAATGCCGGCGTCGGCGACGTTCTGCACCTTGTCCCGGTAGTCGTCGATGTCGGCGCCGACGACCTCAAGGTCTTTGGCACGGGCGGCAATCGCCGCGATCGTCTCGTCACGGGTGAACTCGAGGCAGTGCGCGACGATGTTGGCGAAGAACTGCTCGTGCCGCACCTCGTCCCTGGCGATCCGATCGACGAGTCCGGCCAAGATGGGCTCTTCGATCTGCGCCGCGAGGTTTGCGCAGAAGACGGCGTGCGTGCGCTCGGTGAAAGCCATGTACACCAGAGTCTCGACCTGTGAGTACGTGTCGGCGCGGTAGCCCTTCACTACGTAGTCCACGCGAGCTTCCTCGTTGGCGGTCGGATCGACCTCCCGGGTCACCACCAGGTATTCGCGCAGCGCGATCGCGTGCAGGTGCTCCTCTGCGGTCCACCGGCCGATCCAGCGGCCCCAGAAGTCCTCCAGAATGAAGTGCTCGACCAGCTCACGGTGGTGGCCGGCGAGGTTGTCCTTGAGTAGGACCAGGATCTCGCAAGCATCGGTGATGGTTCTGGGCAGCGTCGACTGGGACGGGTCCCAATCGTGTCCACCGAGGAACGCGAAGTTCTCGCCGCGGTCGAAAGGTACGTAGTCGTGGGCGAACCAGATGTCCTCGGTCGCAAGGTGGCGCGTCAAGTTCGCTTCCACGATCGGCTCGAGTTCGAGAACGAAGGCGTCAGCTACAGGTTTCTGTGCCATCCGGTAACTGTAACCCTCGTAACAGGTTTCGTAAAAATCAGCAACTCCCCGTGCCTTGGGGTGTCTCAGGCCGGTTGCGCCTGTTCAACCGCCCACCAGTGACCAATCCTCAAGGCCGTCATAAAGCGGGAAGTCCCTGGCCAGCCGGGCCACCCGCTGCCGCAGCGCCGATACATCGGCACCCGAGCCGCCGGCGGCCAGCGCCGCGGCGATGACGTCGGCGACCTCGGTGAACTCGGTGTCGCCGAAGCCGCGGGTGGCCAGCGCCGGGGTGCCGATCCGCAGCCCCGACGTCACCATCGGTGGCCGCGGGTCGTTGGGAACGGCGTTGCGGTTGACGGTGATGCCGACCTCGTGCAGCAGGTCCTCGGCCGCCTGGCCGTCAAGTGGGGAGTCGCGCAGGTCGACCAGCACCAGGTGGACGTCCGTGCCGCCGCTGACCACCGAGACACCAGCCTTGGCGACGTCGGCGGCCAGCAGCCGATCGGCCAGGATCCGGGCACCGGACAGCGTGCGCTGCTGCCGCTCGGCGAATTCCGGCGTGCCTGCGATCTTCAGCGCGACCGCCTTGCCCGCGATGATGTGCATGAGCGGTCCGCCCTGCTGGCCGGGGAACACCGCCGAGTTGATGGCCTTGGCGTACTCCTGCTTGCCCACGATCATCCCGGACCGGCCGCCGCCCATCGTCTTATGGATCGTGGTGGACACCACGTCGGCGTGCGGCACCGGCGACGGGTGCAACCCGGCCGCGACCAGGCCGGCGAAATGGGCCATGTCGACCCACAGCTTGGCGTCGACCTCGTCGGCGATCGACCGGAACGCCGCGAAGTCGAGGATCCGCGGGTACGCCGACCAGCCGGCGACGATCACCTTGGGACGGAATTCGAGCGCATGGGCCCGTACCGCGTCCATGTCGATCCGATGCGTCGTCGCGTCGACGCCGTAGAAACCGTTCTCGTAGAGCTTGCCGGAGAAGTTCAGCTTCATGCCGTGCGTGAGGTGACCGCCGTTGGCGAGGTCCAGGCCCAGTAGCCGCTCCCCCGGTGACATCAGCGCGTGCAGCACCGCGGCGTTGGCCTGGGCGCCCGAGTGTGGCTGGACGTTGGCGAAATCGGCGCCGAACAGCGCCTTGGCGCGGTCGCGCGCGATGTTCTCCACCACGTCGACGTACTCGCAACCGCCGTAGTAGCGCCGACCGGGCAGCCCCTCGGCGTACTTGTTGGTCAGCACGCTGCCCTGCGCCTGCAGGACTGAGCGCGGCACGAAGTTCTCCGAGGCGATCATCTCCAGGGTGTCCCGTTGCCTGCCGAGTTCTTTGCCGAGCAGTTCGGCGATATCGGGGTCGACTTCGGCGAGCGGGGCCGACATCACTGAAGCATTGCGAAGGGCATCAGTACGAGCAGTAGGTGCAGCAGTCACGAGCGCCAGTCTATCGGTCCGTGCTTTTAAGCAGCCCAGGCGTCGGGCACGCATTCGCCCCTGCCACACTGGCACTATGCCGCGGCTGAGCGAGCCGAGCCCCTACGTGGAGTTCGACCGAAAGCAGTGGCGTGCGCTCCGCATGTCGACGCCACTGGCCCTCACCGAGGAGGAGCTGACCGGCCTGCGCGGTCTCGGTGAGCAGATCGACCTACTCGAGGTCGAAGAGGTCTATCTGCCGCTTTCCCGGCTGATTCACCTGCAGGTCGCTGCCCGCCAGCGGTTGTTTGCCGCGACGGCGGAATTCCTCGGCGAGCCCCAGCAAAACCCGGACCGGCCGGTACCGTTCGTGATCGGCGTGGCGGGCAGTGTCGCGGTGGGCAAGTCAACAACCGCCCGAGTTCTGCAGGCGCTGCTGGCCCGCTGGGACCATCACCCTCGGGTGGACCTGGTGACCACCGACGGCTTTCTCTACCCCAACGCCGAGCTGGAACGCCGAAATCTGATGCACCGCAAAGGGTTCCCGGAGAGTTACAACCGTCGAGCCCTGCTGCGGTTCGTGACCTCGGTCAAATCCGGGTCCGACCACGCGTGCGCTCCGGTGTATTCGCACCTGCACTACGACATCATCCCCGAGGCCAAGCACGTGGTCCGCCATCCCGACATCCTGATCCTCGAGGGCCTCAACGTGTTGCAGACCGGCCCGAACTTGATGGTCTCGGACCTCTTCGATTTCTCCCTCTACGTGGACGCCCGGATCGAAGACATCGAGCAGTGGTATGTGTCGCGGTTTTTGGCGATGCGCAGCACGTCGTTCGCCGACCCCGAATCCCACTTCCACCACTATTCGGCACTCAACGACCCCAAGGCGGTCGCCGCGGCACGAGAAATATGGCGGACGATCAACCGGCCCAACTTGGTGGAAAATATTCTGCCGACGCGTCCCCGCGCCACCTTGGTGCTGCGCAAAGACGCCGACCACTCCGTCAACCGGCTGCGCCTGCGCAAGCTGTAGCGAAGCCGGGGCGCCCCCGCGTGGTCTGGCGCTATTTGCCGTACCTGCGGTGCCGGTGGCTGTAGTCGCGCAGCGCACGCAGGAAATCTACCCGGCGGAACGCGGGCCAATGGGCTTCGGCGAACCACATCTCCGAGTAGGCGCTCTGCCACAGCAGAAACCCGGACAGCCGTTGCTCGCCAGACGTGCGGATCACCAGATCGGGGTCAGGTTGCCCCGAGGTGTAGAGATTTTCGGAGATGGCCTCGACGGTCACCGCGTCGACCAGTTCCTCGGCGGCGGCGCCGTTGGCGAGCTGTTTGTTCAGCAATGAACGGACCGCGTCGACGATCTCGCGGCGGCCGCCGTAGCCCACCGCGACATTGACATGGAACGCGGCGCTACCCGGCGTGGAATCCACCGCCTCCCGCAGCCGTCGGGCCGGCTGCTCACCCAACAACGACAGATCCCCCACCGTGCGCACGCTCCAGCGGTTCGCTGGTGCACAGATTTCCTCGACGACGTCGGTGATGATTTCGATGAGTGCGACGAGCTCGTCGGGATCGCGTTGCAGGTTTTCAGTGGACAGCAGGTAGACGGTGGTCATTTCGATGCCCGCCTCCTGGCACCACCGCAGCATCTCGGCGATCTTGACCGCACCCATTCGATAGCCGTAGCTGACGTCGTCGTACCCGGCGTCGCGGGCCCAGCGTCGATTGCCGTCGCACAGGACGGCGATGTGACGGGGCAGATCGGATTTGTAGGCGACCAGCCCCTGCCGCAGCCGCAGTTCGTAAACGCGGTACAACGGCTCTTTGAGCCGCGACGGGATGATCTCCACGATCATTGAGCCTACTGTGACCGGCGATAAATCCCGGCCCCTCTTTTGGGCGACATCACGGCTATATCCCAAGCATGTCCGGAGCTGCGCAATGAACAACGCGGTTAGTGTGGTGTGGGATCAGACCGAACGGCAATCGCAAAGCGAGGCAAGGGAGAAAATGCCCAGCCAGGTCGACGCCACCGCGCCCCAGTCGCACGGCGACTCATCCGCGAATGCTGCCCACCAGATCGTCGAAGGCGTCACTCGCGTCCTGACCAAACCGCGTTTCCGAGGCTGGATTCATGTCTATTCCGCCGGCACCGCCGTTTTCGCCGGCGCGGCACTGGTCGCCGTTTCATGGTCGGTTGGTTCCACGAAGGCCGGGCTGGCGACGCTGGCCTACACCGCGGCCACGCTGGTGATGTTTTCGGTCAGTGCCACTTACCACCGCGTCCATTGGAAATCCGCGAGCGCCCGGAAATGGATGAAGCGGGCCGACCATTCGATGATCTTCGTGTTCATCGCGGGCAGTTACACGCCGTTCGCGCTGCTGGCGCTGCCAGGTCACGACGGGCGAGTCGTGTTGTCGATCGTGTGGGGCGGTGCGATCGCCGGGGTCCTGCTGAAGATGTGCTGGCCGTCGGCGCCACGCTGGGTCGGCGTGCCGCTCTACCTGCTGCTCGGGTGGGTGGCGGTCTGGTACACCTCGACGATCCTGCACAACGCCGGAGTGGCAGCGATGGTTCTGCTTTTCGTCGGGGGCGCGTTGTACAGCATCGGCGCCATTCTTTACGCGTTGCGCTGGCCCGACCCGTGGCCGGCGACGTTTGGCTACCACGAGTTCTTCCACGCCTGCACCGCGGTCGCGGCGACCTGCCACTACATCGCGATGTGGTTCGTGGTGTTTTAGCGGCCGGCTCGCTACAGCTGAGTCACTACCCAGGCACGGCCAGGGCGGCCGCCAGTTCCGACGTCCCGGTCACGGGCAGGTCGCAGACCCTGCCGCGGCATACATAGGCGGCGTCGGCGTCGTCGACGCGGTCGCGGGCGACCAGCAGCGTTGAGGAGTCCATCGGGCCACCCACGACGATCGCACCGCCCGGCGCCAGCCGGCGCGCGTCGTCTAGCAGGGATGACCGCGACGGATCGCAGGCCACCGCGATCTGCAACGGTCCGCGGACGGCGGCTTCGGCGATGGCCAGCCAATGTCCGGCCCAGCGTGGTGACTGTGCCAGCAAGACGGAATGTCTGTTCAACGCGACGCCCGCGGCCTGCAAATACCGCTCGGCCTGCTCACCGTCGACCAGGTGCGCGGCGGTCAGCAACGCCTCGGTGATCGACGAAGCGCCGGACGGCGTCGCGCCGTCTAGCGGGTCGGCGGGCCGGATTATCAGCTGCTCGGCATCGTCGGCGGTGTCGAACCAGCGGCCGGGGTTGTCCGGATCGGCGAAGTGCTGCAACGCGGTGTCCAGCAGGTCGGTCGCCCTGGTCAGCCAAGAATCGTCGGCCGTCAGCTGGTATAGCGACAGCAATCCGGTGGCCAGGGTCGCATGGTCGTCCAGGATGGCGGCGCTGTCGCTGACCATTCCGCCGAGGCTGGCCCGGCGCAACCGGCCGTTTACGACGTGCCCGAACAGCAGCGCCTTCGCACATCGCCGCGCGGCTTCAGCCAACGCGGGGTCGCCCAGAGCCACACTGGCTTCGGCCAACGCGGTGATCGCCAGCCCATTCCAGGCCGTCACGACCTTGCAGTCGCGGGTGGGCTGGGCCCGGGTCAGCCGGGCATCCAGCAGCGCGGTCCGGATCCGATCCAGACGTTGCAGATCGTCCGGATCGGCCGGCAGCTGCAGGACCGACGCCCCCTGTTCGAAAGTGCCTCCCGGGGTGACCGCGAAAACCTCCGCAGCCCAACTGCCGTCGTCGGCGCCGAGCACCTCGACGAGCTGTTCGGGCGTCCACACATAGGTCGAACCCTCTCGACCGTCGGCGTCAGCATCCAGTGACGAAATGAACGTGCCGTCGTCGGCCAGCTCGTCCAGCAAGAACCGCGCGGTCTGCGCGGCCACCCGCTGGGCCAACGGGTCTCCGGTGCGCCGGGCCCAGTGCGCGTACGCACGCAGCAGCAGTGCGTTGTCGTACAGCATCTTCTCGAAATGCGGTACCACCCAGGCGGCGTCGACGCTATACCTGGCGAAACCGCCGGCAAGCTGGTCATAGATCCCACCGCGGGCCATCGCGATGCCGGTGCGCGAAACCGCCTGCAGCGCTGCGGCCGATCCCGTGCGCTCGTAGTTGCGCAGCATCGCCTCCAGAAGCGCCGACGGCGGGAATTTAGGCGCCGCACCGAAGCCGCCGAGAATCCTGTCCTGATCGCCGAGCACCGTTAGGACCGCTTGGTCGCACAACGCCGGCGACACGACCGGACCCCCAGCGGGCCCTCCCGCCGCCATCGAACGCAGCTCGTTGGCGACATGTTCAGAGGCCTGTTCGAGCTCGCCACGACGGTCCCGCCAAGTCCTGGTGATAGCCGAAAGAAGTTGTAAGAAGTCAACCTTCGTGTAATACGTGCCACACAAGAAAGGACGGCCGTCGGGCGTCAGGAAACACGTCATCGGCCAACCACCCTGCCCGGCGAGCGCGATCGTGGCGTTCATGTAGACCGCGTCGATGTCGGGCCGTTCCTCGCGGTCGACTTTGATGCAGACGAATCCCTCGTTCAGCACGGCGGCCACCTCTTCGTCCTCGAACGATTCGTGGGCCATGACGTGGCACCAATGACATGCGGCATAGCCGATGGACAGCACGATCGGCACGTTGCGCGCGGTCGCGTCTGCCAGCGCTTGCGGCGACCACTCCTGCCAATGCACCGGGTTCTCGGCATGTTGACGCAGATACGGGCTGGTGGCCCGCCCGAGAGTGTTCATCGCTGAGGAATCAGGCGTGTTCATCGTCGGATCCTGGCGCTCGTGGCGACCCATGCCCCTCCTCTGTGACTTCGTCGACGGATTGGCCGACCACATCGGTGCCCTCGTCGGCGGCCTGATCCGGCTCGGGATGCTGGGGGTCGAAGGTGTCGGGCACCTTTTTCAGTTGCCGATTCATCGACCGCAGCAGGAACAACGTGGCGACCAACAGCAGCACGATAACCACCAGCCCCAACGGGCTGGCCTTGCCGAAATCGGGCCCGGTGTTGTGCGGCGTCCCGTCGGCAATCACGGTGAACAAAAGGTCGTTCACCCGTCCGTCCCGATCCCGGCGAACAGTTCGGTCTCGGGTAGCCGCGCGGGGATACGCGAGCGGGCCAACTCGAATTCCTCGGTCGGCCATAGCCGCTGCTGCCATGCGATCGGGGCGGCGAAGAAGTCGTGATTCGGGTCGATCTGAGTGGCATGCGCCCGCAATGCATCGTCGCGCTGGCTGAAATACGCCGAACACTCGACGCGCGTCGTCACCCGGTTGGCAAACGCGTCGTGGTCGGAATCCCAGTGCTCGAGCCACTGCTTGAACGGGGGATCTTGACCATGCTTGACGGCTTCGTCGTGCAGCAGCTGCATGCGCGCCCGCAGGAAGCCGTGGTTGTAGTAGAGCTTGGACACCGCCCACGGGTCGCCGGCATCCGGGAAGCGGGCGTAGTCACCGGCCGCCTCGTAGGCGCCCACCGAAACCTGATGGCAGCGAATGTGGTCGGGATGCGGATAGCCGCCGTTCTCGTCGTAGGTGGTCATCACATGCGGCCGGAATTCGCGGACCACGCGCACCAGCGCTTCGACGGATACCTCCAGCGGCACCAGCGCGAAGCAGTCCTCAGGCAGCGGGGGCGGCGGGTCGCCCGTGGGCAGGCCGGAGTCGATGAACCCGAGCCAGCTCTGTTCCACCCCGAGGATCTCGGCCGCCTTCCGCATCTCGTCCCGGCGGACTTCGGCGATGTGCTCTCGCACATCGGGTAGGTCCATCGCCGGGTTGAGAATGTCGCCACGCTCACCGCCGGTCAGGGTCACCACCAGCACCCGATGACCCTCGTCGGCATAGCGAGCAAGGCTGGCGGCACCCTTACTGGACTCGTCGTCCGGGTGGGCGTGCACCGCCATCAACCGCAACTCGCTCACACGCCCCCTTATCCGTCCGCTGGTGGCCGCTGAGAACCATGAGGTAAGTAAACAGCGGCAACCAGAGGTAACTGTTGAATGCGACCCTATAATTCCAGTCTCGACGGCCGACATCCTGTCCGCCGGGTCAGACCAACCAGACCGACAAGACCAATCAGATCAATTGGACCGATCAGGCGGGTACCCAAGGAATGAACCCAGTACCCATTCCGCGTCCCGAGGCCCGCTATGGGCGTCCGGGGCTGTCCGGTGGATCGCGGCGCCGTGTGGTCATCACTCGTTTCAGGAAGACAGCCTTGGCGGTGTTGGTCGTCGCCGCCGGCGCCGCAGTGGCCGTCGTCGGCTACCAACGGCTCGGCACCAGCGACGTCACCGGATCGCTGGCCGGTTACCAGGTGATTGACAGCGAGACGGCGTCGGTAACAATCAGCGTGACGCGATCCGACCCGTCCCGGCCGGTGGACTGCATCGTGCGAGTGCGGTCCAAAGACGGCAGCGAAACGGGCAGACGGGAAGTGCTTGTCCCGTCGTCCGATCAGACGACCGTGCAGGTGACGACGACGGTGAAATCCAGCAAGCCGCCCGCGATGGCGGACATCTACGGCTGTGGCACGGAGGTGCCCGGCTACCTGCGCCCGGCCTGACCGGTCGGCTTGTCCGGTTGGCTAAGCGAACGGCGCGTGCCGTCACCGGTTGTTTCCGCAGTGGTAATGTGGATTAATGCACGGTTCCGGCTGGGACCGTGTATTGCTGCATTCAAGGCCGTGAGCAAAGCGGAGCGGCAGCACCCCGGGTGATAGCCATGTCCCGCATTGCGGTGAATGGCAGCTTCCGCGGATGCGCGGAACGACGAAACAAGGAGCGCGACGAGATGACGGATACTCAGGTGACCTGGTTGACCCAGGAATCACATGACCGACTCAAGGCCGAGCTCGACCACTTGATCGCGAATCGCCCGGTCATCGCCGCGGAGATCAACGACCGCCGCGAGGAGGGCGACCTGCGCGAGAACGGCGGTTACCACGCCGCTCGCGACGAGCAGGGCCAGCAGGAAGCCCGCATCCGCCAGCTGCAGGACCTGCTCAACAACGCCAAGGTCGGCGAGGCGCCCAAGCAGTCCGGCGTGGCGCTGCCCGGCTCGGTGGTGAAGGTCTACTACGACGGCGACAAGTCCGACACTGAGACGTTCCTGATCGCCACCCGCCAAGAGGGCGTCAACGAAGGCAAGCTGGAAGTGTATTCGCCCAACTCGCCGCTAGGTGGCGCCCTGATCGACGCCAAGGTTGGCGAGACCCGCAGCTACACGGTGCCCAGCGGCAACACCGTTAAGGTCACGCTGGTCAGCGCGGAGCCTTATCACTCGTAGCGGTTCGCGGCGGCTTACCCGCGAGCAGACACAAAATCGCCCAAAATCGCTCGATTTTGGGCGATTTTGCGTCTGCTCGCGCTAGTCCAGGGCCTGCTCGAGATCGCTCAGCAGGTCGGCGACGTCCTCGATGCCGACCGAAAGCCGCACCAGATCGTCGGGCACTTCCAACTGCGATCCGGCCGTCGACGCGTGCGTCATCGCGCTCGGGTGCTCGATCAGCGATTCCACCCCACCCAGCGATTCGGCCAGGATGAAGACGGCGGTGCCGGCGCACAGCTTCTCGGCGGCTTGCCGACCGCCGCGCAGCCGCACCGAGACCATGCCGCCGAAGCCGCTCATCTGTCGCGCGGCGATCTGATGACCGGGGTGGGTGGGCAGACCCGGATACAGCACGGAGCTAACCGCCGGATGCCCAGCGAGGAATTCCGCGATGGCCGCAGCATTTTCGCTATGCCGTTGCATTCGCAGTACCAGGGTCTTCAGGCCGCGCATCGTCAGGTAGGCGTCGAACGGGCCCGGCACGGCACCGGCGCCGTTTTGCAAGAAACCGAAAGCGGCGTCTAGCTCCTCGTCGTTGGTGACCAATGCACCACCCACCACGTCCGAGTGGCCGCCAATGTATTTGGTGGTCGAGTGCAGCACGACGTCGGCACCCAGCGTCAACGGCTGCTGCAGCGCGGGCGAGGCAAAGGTGTTGTCCACCAACACCTTCAATGAGCTCTCGTTGGCAAGCTGGGCAATGCCGGCGATATCGGCGATAGACAACAACGGATTAGTGGGCGTTTCCACCCACACCAGCCGGGTCCGCGGCGTGATCGCGGCGCGAATCGCGTCCAGATCCGACACCGCCGCCGGCGTGTAATCGACATTCCACCGGGTAAAAACCTTGTCGATCAACCGG
>Ga0209068_10000880_pt1 | contig 15374 bp, 21 predicted proteins | sample ColStrG_CSR_2012_FD_187200 | JGI IMG/M metagenome (GOLD analysis project Ga0209068, IMG submission 187200) | Freshwater sediment microbial communities in response to fracking from Pennsylvania, USA - Cold Stream Run_MetaG_CSR_2012 (SPAdes)... | ecosystem: Environmental > Aquatic > Freshwater >... | reverse complement strand
ACGAAGCCGAACACTTTTTGCACAATCATAGGGCCAGCGTCGCTTCGCTCCGATGGGTGTTCACCTTCCCACCGGAATGCCGTTCGGCTTCCTACCGGAACCGCGTTCACCTTCGCCGGAATAGGCAATGGCCTTTCCTGTCATCGCATCCACTCGGTCGGCTTCTTCAATTGCGAGATCGGCGAGACGGGCGTCGGAGATGCCGTTATACAGCCCGTCTGGAGGACAGAGTAATGCAAGTGTGCGAATAGAAGCCGCTATGTGCTGAATTGCGGTATCAACATTTCCGAAGATGGTTGGTAAGTGTTTATAGGCACCTTCGAGCTCCGACTCCTGCAAGCCAATCCTTGAAAATTCATCATGTAAATCTGCAATTCGCGCTTCGAATCTTTCAGTGAAAAGATCACGAGAGAGCTTCATATATTGTGGCGTTTTGTCATTATTTGATCGAGACTGAGACTGGCCCACACCAAAAAATGGAGGGCCTTGAACGCCGGGATTCGCTCGTTGACGTTCCTCCAAGAAGCTCAGAATGTCTTTCGATAGTGCTAGGCCGTTCTCCCGTAGATTTGATGCTTTTGATGGGACTGCTATGTCCGTAGAGGGGGCACTTATTCCAGAGTTCACCATCGCTCCGGGCGCATTTTTGACCTGGACCTGTGCTGGCGGGATAGACGCGCTATCCTTTGCCGTTGCGGCTGCCTTTGGCTTGCGTCTATCCTCTGCTTTTGTTGCGCCTCCGGTTGTAATCGTCAGGCGCGACGATTCCTGGAACGCCCCTTTGAGGGCGCGATACGAAGTGCTGTTCTGGTCTTTTGGCTTGACGATTGTAATGTGGTCTGCATCGATTGGATCGAGAGCTTGAGTGCAAAGGTCAGTAGCGCTTTGTCGTTCGACAATGATTTGGCCGTAATACGGCTGAGTTTCGTACCCACAGTACGATTTGAGCCCAAAGTTTGCTGCAAGCCAATTGCTTTGAAGTGTCCCTAGATAGTTGTCGGATTGCATAGGGTAGAGTTGCCTCAGTGGCGTGTTACGGCTGACAATGCTGGCGAGAAGTGCGTAGGGGCTACCAGTCGTCGGTGTTGCAAAAAAATACAACATCCGAAGTTTGGGGACGACATTTCGGTACTTGAGAATGAATGCTCGGGTGACAAGCCCGCCCATGCTATGGGAAACGAAGGTAAGTTCGCTGTGGCGGAGGACGCCGTCCGTGCTCAGGACAAGACGCATGTTGTCAGCGATCTCATCGATTGAGAAGGCCCGGCTAAGCCTGGGCGATGGGTAACGGTAGACGTAGATGTTTTGACCATCGAAGGTCGGGTCGTGGGTGAGCGTGCTGGGCCAATACTGGTCGCCCGAACTCCAAGTGCTACGTTCGTCGCCGAGTACGCCATGAACGAATATAATCACTCCGTGATTATTGGGGAGGTTGCGCACCCATGGCGTCGCTTGCGTTTTCATTTGAGCAGAGCTTGGTGCAACCGTCGCGATTGTCACGAGGAGCCATCGGAGCGCCGCAAGGCCTTGACATCGTAAGACCATAGGAAGATCTTCTCATAGTGCAGCGCCAACCGAGGCAGCTGTCAAATTCATCGCCGATTCTGGATATTCCTGTAGAATGATTGGAAAGGCTTGTATGATGCTCGTTCGATTTTGGCTTCTCATCCTCGTTGTTATATCCGCTGCCGTTGGTTTGTGCGCCGAGACAAGGTTCGGTCGCCCTGTTGTGAAACTTGCAGGCGATCAGGAGTTCAGTTACGTGCAACTCGATGGGAAAGTGTTCCCTGTGGAATCGAGGGGTTCTATTTCTGTCTCATGTATGACCTATAGGGGCAGACAGCGTTACTACGTTGAGGTCGCAATTTCAACCAAATCGGCCCGGGCAATTTCCTTAGCGAAAGGATTCGTGAATTTCGAAAAGTTGGGATATACCGTGTTCGTGACCAGCACGCTATCCTCTGCGGAAGAAGTGCGAGCCGCCATGGCCGGCCCATACATACCCGCTCCACCTCCAATAAATACCACTACGACCTATTCCGGGACAGCGGTGACGACCGGAGATATCACAACCCTCAATGGAAGCGTGCAAACCACGGACAATTCCGGTTGGTATCGGCTCGGACAAGCGATTGCCGCACAGCGCTACTACAGAGCACAATCGCAAGAGCAGTCCTTCGCCACTTATTTGGAGACGTTCGCGAACGAGAGGCAACCTCTGATAATCGAACCGAACGGCGTTCAGCTTTACGTTTTCACTTTTCAGCAGCTTCGACCCAAAAAGAAGCCGTTCACGATTAAGGTGCGCGTAGGACAGGATGAGTTTCCGTTCTCTTACCGAGAATAAGTATCCTTGTCTTCAAATCCGTTGGGGGTGATAAAATTTCAACGATTATGAGCGAAACAAGTCCGGCGTAGGCCGCGCGTGTATACGCGTTTGAAAAGCCAGATCGTAATACCGCGCACTCTCGCGGGTTTAGATAGTGAACCCGCCGGAATCACACCACAGCAAGGCCGAGACTAATTTTGATAGCGTCATCGACTTTGCGCGTGGTTTCCACATCAACAACATCAAGACGCTTTACGAGACGCTGGCGGTCAATGGAGCGGATCTGGTCGAGATGGATCGCGGATGGCAGGGAGAGGCCATTCGACTTGTTGGGCTCCACGATCACTTCGACGGGATACGGCGTCGGAGAAAGCTTCGACGTAATCGCCGCCACGATGGTGATGCGGCTGTGCCGATTCCTGATGTCGTTCTGAACGATCAAGGCCGGTCGGGTCTTCTTGATCTCGTGGCCTTGGGTGGGGTCGCAATAAACGGGCTGTTGAAGCCCTTAAAGGCCGCGTGAGCTAGCGGAACGCGGAACCATAATGGACGTTGAGGGATGTATTGCGGTAGTGGCACAGACGTATCAGACCAGGAGTGATGATGGCGCTGATTAAAACCCCGCGCCGTTGTTTTCAAATCAGGAATCTCAGCGAATCAGTCCCACGCGTTTCAGATCCTCTTCGGCCCATCTAGCCTGAAGCTGGATCATCGATTTCAGCGTTTTGATCGTAAACGTATCGCCGCCGGAGTGCGGGGCGACGGTCACCATCCTGCCATCAGGGTGACGGTACCGCTGGTGAGAACCCCGCTGGCGCACAAAGAAAAAGCCGTCTCGGTTCAGAGCGGCGATCATCTCCCGCGCCGTGAGCGACCGCAAGGCAGCGTAATCGATTGCCATGCTGCTAGACGGTAACGGCGATGCGGGGTTCCTTCTGCGAGATCTCGACCACTTCGACGGAATCGGAGGGACCTTCGGGAAGCGGTTTTCCGTCCTCGACAAATTCCTGCACGATCATGCGGACGATGCCGTTAACGTTGCTCAGCGCCTCCTCGGGCGTGCGCCCGGACGCCGCCGCGCCGATGCTTTCGAGCGCCGGGCAGTAGGCAAACCACGCCGCATTACCCTGGGCGTCTTCGTCCGGCTCCACGACCGCCTTAAAGCTATAGGTCTTCATGATAAGTAATACAAACGAAATGGGATTCCGCTTTCAGTGTACGTTGATTGTGGGGTTTGGTCAAACACCTCGTTTACCAGAGAAGCGCATTCTAAAGACTCCGATGCCCACCACAGCGGTCTTCCGCATGGTGAAGCGCCGCGCGGCGGCGGCGGAACTCCCCTGCTCCACCTGCTGCCACACGTTCCGCGCGACCGGCATCACAGCCTACCGGGCGATCCGCCAGGAAGCCGATGAGAACGGCTGCAGCGCGTTTAGCATGCGCGAGATCGACCGCGAACTTGCCACCCATCGACACCAATGTCGTGGTGTCAGCCGCGGCGAAAAGACTTAAAGACTTAGCAAGCGGGTATGATCTACGAGTTGGCCAACAGAAAATAGCGAAGCGACGATTTTCTTCTCAAACTTTCAGCGGGAGAGAAATCTCCGTTAACTCAGCTAGTGTCCCGTCCCATCTAATTCTTTACAATCTACCGATTTCGTGATGCAATGGTGTCATGTTTATTCGGGCGGCCGCACTGGCCATCAACGAGGAGCAGAGACATCAATTAAATTAGAACTGTTGGTTCGGGCGGGTTCCACTCCACAAAAGAGTGCCCGCCGATGCCAGGTAATTTTGTTGGCGCATCAGGGCGTGTCGAACCATGCCATCGCTCAACAGACAGGCTTATCGCGGCCGACCGTGCTGGCGGCGCGCGCGGCATTCGCTAAACGGGGGACAGCGGGTATCTGTGGGCCGCAGAAGAGAAAGCGGCCGCGGCCGAGACTAACCGCGGAACTGGAGCAGAGGATTTTGGACACGACTCTGAAAACCAGGCCGGTAGACGCGACTCACTGGAGTGCCCGAGTGCTGGCGGCCAAGTTGGGCGTGTCGCGCATGATGGTGCAACGAGTCTGGCAACGCTATGACGCGCAGCCGCATCGTGTGGAAAAATTCAAGATTTCCAACGATCCGAATTTCGAAGACAAGGTGCGCGATATCGTTGGCCTTTATCTCAATCCGCCCGACGGCGCTCTGGTGCTTTGTGTCGATGAAAAAAGCCAGCTTCAAGCACTGGACCGATTCACGCCCACCAGCAGTTCCTGGCTGAACCAGGTAGAAAGGTGGTTCCGACTGATTACCGATAAGATGATTCGGCGCGGCCCTTTCCCTTCGGTACCGGAACTGGAACACGCCATTTACGCGTGGCTTGCCAGTTGGAACGATACGCCCAAGGCCTTTGTCTGGAAGGCTACCGCCGACGTCATCCTCGACAAAGTCAGCCGTTGTAAAGAATTAGCTGGGACGGCACACTAGTATTACTGTGTTAAAAACAAACATTTTGCTGTAGAATTGTTTTCGTGGGATCACGCCTCTCTTCGCCAGGCCCACAACAGAGGCGCTTCGCGGCATATATGGCGGGTCTGGCTAACGCCGCGGGGCATGCCGACCGGCACACGCCGTTGAAGAACTACTGCACGGGATTGTTATTGCCCGGCGAGCGCAAGAGTGTCGAACCGATGGCCGCCCGCTTGGCGCCAGACAATGTTCGTCGTGCGCATCAGTCGCTTCATCACTTTGTGGCGGACGCGCCGTGGAGCGACGAGGAGATGCTGGCACAGGTGCGGCAGGAAGTGCTGCCCAGCCTGCGGAAACACGGTCCGGTGGTGGCGTGGATTGTGGATGATACGGGTTTTCCCAAGCAGGGGAAGCATGCGGTGGGAGTGGCTCGGCAGTACTGCGGTCAAGTCGGCAAACAGGATAACTGCCAAGCGGCGGTGAGTTTGTCGGTAAGCACGTGGAACGCGAGTTTGCCCATCGCTTGGCGGTTGTATCTGCCGGAGGTGTGGTGCGAAGATGCCGAGCGCCGCCGGCAGGCGGGCGTTCCCGAAGAGATCGCGTTTCAAACCAAACCTGAGATAGCGGTGGAGCAGATTCGGCAGGCGGTCGAGCAGAAGGTTCCGGTAGGGGTAGTGCTGGCCGACGCCGGCTATGGAAACGGCACGGCGTTCCGCACCGCCCTCACGCAACTCGGATTGCCCTATGCCGTAGGCATCGAATCTTCGACAACCGTTTGGGAATCAGGGAAACAGCCTTTGCCTGCGCCCCCGCGTAAACCGGGAAGCCGAGGGTTGTCGCCCAAACGCTTGCAGCGCAGTGCGCACCATCAGCCACGTTCGGTCAAGGAACTGGCCCACGCCTTGCCGTCTGCAGCCTGGAAGGAAATCTCTTGGCGCCAGGGAAGTCGAGAAACTCTGCGTTCTCGTTTCGCGGCGGTCCGCGTGCGTCCGGCGCATCGCGATTACCAGCGCACTGAGCCCCACCCGGAAGAATGGCTGCTGATCGAATGGCCGAAGAAGGAAGCGGAACCTAGCCAATACTGGCTTTCCACTTTGCCGGAGAAGACTTCACTGAAGTCTCTGGTGAAGATGGCCAAACACCGCTGGATCATCGAACGCGACTATGAGGAGCTCAAGCAGGAACTGGGATTAGGCCACTATGAAGGGCGGGGTTGGCGCGGCTTTCACCATCACGCTACATTATGTAGCGCAGCTTATGGGTTCCTGATCAGCGAGCGGAACCGTTTTCCCCCCTCAGCCCGCGTCGGCCATGTTGGATTATCAGCCCCGCAGCCGCCGCCGCACTTCCGCCCGCGCGGGTCGCCGCGTTCGTCCCGAGCGGCATAATCCATTCTCCATCGCCACCGTGCGGATGGCCATCGCCCGCCAACTGCTCGGGCAGTTGTCTCACTGTCCCTATTGCGGCGCCAGTGGGACCGGCTCATCTCCCGCCTCCACCTCTACTTCCGCGATGCAGGTCTGTGGGCGGGAATGGTTAGGCGCTGTGCGCCATACCTCTTCCAGCAACTCTACCCTGCTCAGCTTCTCCAGAGCGACACAGCGCCAATTGGCCGGCGAACCGGCCGATTGCAGTCCACTGCCACTCGCGCCAGCGTACTGATAGCAAAGCACCCGCAGCTGGCCATCGTTATTCCGGCCCAACCGATGCGGGCAGAGCCATCGGACGTGGCCGTGATAGATCACGCGCCTCGGACGTTTACTTACTACTGCCGTCCGGACCAGTCGATAAATATCTTCGACCGTCTGGATCTTCGCTTGAATGACACCCATCCCCTCACCATACCCGGCTGTTGCGGTCATCTTCAAGGAGCTCATTATTTATAACACAGTAATACTAGCTTCGCCACGCTCCTTCGGCTGGGCCTTTGAGGGGACAGACAGAACTGACCCGAATCGAATATTATCGGACAGTCAACGCATCCGTTTTTCAGCCGCTGATTCGCAGCCAGTTTCACTTTTTTCGTGAATTTTCATCGAGACAATCAGTGCGATACCTTCAGTTTATGCCGCGATGCGCTATCGGCGTCGAGGATCTGGCTTTGCTCTCGCTCGGCCGGTATCGAATAACGCGATGCGCTTCGCCTTTAACTAGGTCGCAGCGGGCGGACTTGGCGCGCTTGAAGAATCGGCCGGACAGCGAAATCGATGTTCCCGACATTCCGCCGCACACCGAGGAACAACTCACCACCGCCTTCCAGCCCAACCGCCAACTCATCGCCGTACGGCTTGATCGCGAGGTGTTAGCCTGGCTGCGCTCCTTCGGCGCAGGTTATTCCACGCGCATCAACAACATACTGCGCGTGGTCATGGAGAATGCCGTGTCGGCCTCGTCGCAGAGGCGCCGTTCGCGCCGCCCTTGAATTGGGAACGGCGTTAGCGAGCGGCCGCAGTAAGCAAACCGCGCGAGCGCAGCCACGCCTCGGCCAATTTGGGCCAGCCTGTAACTGCCTCGGCGGTTACCCGCAACCCATAGCCGTGGCCTCCCGTTGCGAGGAGATGCATTTCCGCCGGAACTTTGTTGGCCTTAAGAGCGCCATAGTACACCAGGCTGTTCTCTACGTGAATAGGATCGTCTTCCGTTTGGATCAAAAACGTGGGAGGAGTTTTCGCGGAGACTATAAACTCAGGCGCCAGAACCGTGCGGTCCGATTCAGGGGTCAAGTACGCGGGATAGATGAGAAGCGCGAAGTCGGGCCGGGCGTCGGCATTGCTCAAGAGAGCCGCCAAATGACCGCCAGCGGAAAAGCCGATAACCCCCACGCGATGCGGATCGATACGCCATTCGGCGGCGTGCGAACGGACGGCGGCGAGCGCATGGCCAGCATCGACAATCGGCGCGGCATGACGGAGCACGCCCGGGGCTGCCGGCACGCGGTACTTCCCGAGCGCGGCATTGATGCCGATGGAGTTGAGCCACTCGCAGATCTCTGTGCCCTCCAAGTCCAGAGCGAGGATTCGGTAACCGCCGCCGGGAAACACAATGACCGCGGCGCCGGAGTTGCTATTCGCGGGCGCAGGGAAAAAGGTTAAAACAGGGTCGGTGATGTTCGTGAGGCGAATAACGGGCTTGCCCGCGACGAGATTGTCTTTCGCGGTGGTGGCGTCGTGCTCGATCCCGGGGTTGAGTGACGATGGTCCCGCTGGTTGAAGCGGAATGGTCTGGGAATCGGCGGCCATGGCGACTGCGGCAAACAGAACGGCGTAACGCATTAGATTTGCGAATACCCTGTCGGCCGCAGAATGTAGTTCGTGGTGTTCGAAACAATCGATTCAAAGGTGAACCGCTGCTCGGTGCTCAGTTTTTTCCAATCGGGATGCCCGACGAACGCCTTCCATTTGGCATCGAGTTCCGCTAAATCCGGAATGCTCAGCATATAAGTCAGATTCGGCAGGCGTGCGCCAATAAGCGTGTCGCCAAAGAAGACGTTCCAGAAGCCGGCCTTCTCGAAGATGTCGAATTCTCCGCTGTTGAACATTTCCACTTTTCGGCGGTGGTCGCGGGCGCTGGGGCTTTCGTAAGTGCGCATTTGAAAGACGCGCGTGGCGGTTTTCGCGGCGGCGGGCGGAACGGTCAGCTTGGGAAAACCCTCAAAGGCGATCATCAGCGAACTTTCCACGCGCGTAAATGCCGGCTGTTTGGCGGGAGCGGCATCGAATGGTTCCGCGGCCTTCATATATTCGTCGTCATGAACGAGATGAAGTTCGCTGGTGACCAGCGCCTCCAGAGAAGTCGATGGAATCAACAGATAGATACTCGGTGTCTCTGGGCCAAGGTAAAGATCGAATGCGCCGATGCTTTTTAGACCCAGGCGGTTCAAGGCCGGGACGAGCGCTTCAGCGAAATACTTGTGCGCTAGTTTAGGTTGCTCGCCCGATTGCAGCCTGTAACAGCGTAGTTCGTAATATTCGCGTGCCGCATTGGATTGCGCCAACAAGGAGCCGCGGGTTGCCGCGGCGAGAGAGGAAACGGCCAACGAGGAAGAAAGAAAACGGCGTCTTTGCATAGCAATATTTTAAACTCCTTGTGGGGCGGGGCCCCGCCCTGCCGCCGCCTCGCGGGCCGCGCTCCCGAATACGATCACAGATCTCGCGAAAAATCGTAAATATTTTTTCTCCAATCCTCCCAACCACTTGCCGCCAATTTTCTCCACCCCATCGCTCCACGAGGTTCGTTTTAGCCCCTTGCCTTGCTACATTTCAACTGGGCTCGCCCTGAGATTTCCATCTCACGGCGGGCCATTTTCATTCTCAAAACCGGCCTCACCGGCCGCACCATCCTCTTGCCCACTGACGATATTGCGGCTTACCAATCCCTCGTCGCGCTCATCAACCGGAAATTCGTAATTGATTAGCGGGAGCGGGAGGCCGATCAAACATTAGGAATAGAAAATGTTTGATTGTTGTTGCGCAGATCTCTATGCTGTAGGCAGAGGAGCAAGCGTTTGTCCCCCGAAGCGCCCTTCACCGAACTAAGCCGGGAAGAATTGAGGGCGTTGATCCGTGAGCTGACGGAACAGATTGCGCAATTGCGTGCGGAAATCGAGGATCTCAAGCGCTCCGGCCATCGTTCGGCAGCGCCGTTTTCCAAGGGGAAGGGCAAGAGCAATCCTAAACCGCCCGGTCGAAAACCGGGGCAAGGCGACTTCCGGTTCCGCGCGGCTCCGCAGCGGGCTCCCCAGGAAGTGATCCTCGCCGAAGTTCCTTCCCGGTGTCCGGACTGTGGAGGAAAACTGGAGCGGGTAGCGGAAGATTGGGCCACCACCACCGACGTGGAGGTGAATCCACAGCCAAGGGTGAGAGGCTATCGTGTGCCGGTGTGCCGCTGCCGCCAATGTGGCAAGTCCGTGCGGGGCAGCGCGCCCGGCTTGGCGGCGGATCAAGCGGGAGCCACCGCGCATCGGCTGGGACCCAGTGTGAAGGCGGCGGCCCATGTGCTGCACTACGGGGTGGGCATTCCGGTGCGCAAGGTGCCCCAGGTGCTGAAGGAACTTACGGGTGTTTCGGTCACCCAAGGCGCCCTTACGCAAGACGCGCTGCGCCAAGCTGAGGGAAAGGTCGGCACGGTATACCGCCAGTTGCTGGCCGACATGGCCAACGCGCCGGCGGTGCACACCGACGACACCGGCTGGCGGATCGCCGGGCAAAGCGCCTTCCTGATGGGTTTTGACTCCGACCAAGCCACCGTCTCTCAGATCCGGGCGCAGCATCGGCATGAGGAAGTCTTGGAAGTCGTGCCCGCCGATTATGCCGGCATATTAATCAGCGATCGCGGCAAAAGCTATGAGGCCCACGAATTGGAGGGGTGGCAGCAGCAAAAGTGTCTGGCGCATCTGCTCCGCAATATCAGTGATGTGGTCGAGCGGAAGTGTGGCATGGCCCGCCAGTTCGGGCTCAGCTTAAAGGTCCTCCTGCGCGAAGGCATCGCTCTGTGGAAGGACCGCCCGCACCTATCGCCCGAAAAATATCAGGCCCTCAGGCAGGATTTGAACGACCAACTAACGCACCACCTGAGGAGCCGCCGGCTTCACGACGAGGACAATCAACGCTTACTGAATGGCATCGGCGAGCAAAACGACAAGGGTCGCCTGCTGCGGTTCTTGTTTCACAGCGGCGTCGAGCCAACCAACAACCGGGCTGAGCGGATTCTTCGTCCTGCCGTTATTGCCCGCAAGCTTTCGCACTGCTCAAAAAACCAGCGCGGCGCGGACGCCTTCTCCGCTTTTGCGAGTGTCATCCAGACGGCCCGCAAAAGCAACCCCGTATCGCTTATCCAGGGTCTCCTCGCCTGCTTCTCCCCTTGAGTCACAGTTGCTCACCCGCTAATCAATTACGGAAGGTGAGTTGATTTCTGCACTCTTTGTCATTGATCGGGCAACGATTCTCACGGGGGATTTCAAGCCGATTTTTTCGGATAATAAACCTGCCAAGTGAAATAATAGTCAAGTATCGTTCGAACGACAATTAGACCGCACATCCAACTAAATAGCCATTCATTCCCGCCGTTAGCAATCTCCCAACTAGTTCTTGTAAGGGCTAATAGCGCCAAGAAGGCGGCGATACAAATGTTCACGTAAGCCCAATATCGGTGTTTTTCAACCTCCTCATAAATTTGCTGGCCAAGCGGGGTGACGCTTGAAGTCCACTTGGTAGACAAGACCCAAAAGAAATCAACGACCAGAAGAGCTATCACATATCGAAAGAACACTTCGGGATCGTTTACACAGAGTGCCAGCAAGAAAAACAGGAGTGCCTCCAGAAAAAACCATGCAAAATCAACAAGCAGAAATTGGTCTTCCTTCGGCTGGCGAAGACCAAGAACATACGTGTCGTCCAGGTGCCGATGGGCTCCATGGTAAAAGGGGACAAGTAAAAAGAAGAAGCTGACAAGGGCCAGCCAGCGAATCAATGGCTTATCGCCAGAAGTATTAAAAACTCGACGGAGAACTTCGGTTGCGGCAAGTCCCGCAACCAGCGCATAGAGCCGCTGCAATTGATCGATTGAACGCTTTCGAGCTTCTTCGAAAGCTTTGTCCTGGTCCATCGCCGCGATCCTCCAAAGGTCGCCTTCGCTTTGTTGGCGGGATCGGCCGTTTCCAGGAAACGCTGCTCAACCCCGAATTTGGGTCGAAAAGCAACGAGCTGTTTGGAAGCCATCAATGCCGATATATGCCATTATACTGCCGTTATTTTGCCGATAAATCCGCTTAGCGATAGAGCGTTTGGATGGCTAGGCCGAAAATTGGCTGGAACATGCTGTCAAAAAGCCGCCAACTCAAAATCAATCCAATGAAGCTATAGGCCCGGACGGAATCAGCCCAATCGAAGAAATGGCGAGCGCCATTTTCAGACATGAGGAAGGGTAGGGCGTTGAAACCGTCGAGCGGCGGAAGCGGAATGAGATTGAAGGAACCGAGCAAGATGTTGAGCGAGAACAGCAAGCTAAGAAATTTGGCAGCGCCTTCGGCCACGCCTGGAGCCGCGGCATCGACCACACTAGAAAAGCCGATGGAATCGGGCGCGACGAAGAATTGACTATGCAAGCCAACTTGAATCGCCAGGCCCGCGAGAATGGCGAGCGTGAAGTTGGCGGCGGGTCCGGCCAAGGCCATTCTGGCCGCACGCCTGGAATATTGGCGGCACCAAACCGGATCATACGGCGCGCTGGCCCAACCCATCATCCAGTGACTCAGGCCGTACGTGATAAGAGGAAAGATCACCATGCCGAAGGGTTCGCGGCGAATGTGTGGCCAGGGATTTAAAGTAACTTGACCACCGCGAAACGCGGTCTGATCTCCGCCCCACTTGGCCACCAGCGCGTGCGCGGCTTCATGACACGTTGTGGAGAGAAGAAAGACAACATACCAAAGAAGGCCCAGGGCGATGAAATCAGCGGTCATGATAAAGGTGGCGCAACCACAGGTTAGCGCATCGATTACGGCAACCGGGTTGCGTTGGCCGGCGTCGATGTTCGAGATGAGATTTGTGTTGTCGGCGGCGTAGTGCGCGAGCGGTTTCGCGCAGCAGCCCACGTTTAAAGCGCAGTCGCCCTTGGTGGTCGTCCCAGTTACGGTGTCCGCCAAAAACGGTGAGCGGATCTGGGGATTGACGAATGGGGATTGACGAATGGGGATTTCCGACTCTTGGACAATGGGCAGGAGGGGAAAGTGGCCGTTGAGCCGTGGGGCACGTTAGCGAGCAGTCGAAGTAAACATGCCTTGGTCAGTGCTACGTTTTCGACTTGTGCCGCGATACGTTACGAATCAAGCGATGCGCTTCGCGGAGGGCGAAGGGGAGGAGCACCCACCATGGCTCACCGAGGAACAACTCGCTACCGCCTCGTCCGCGGCGGCCTCGTGGCCGATCTCTTGGCGCTGGCGTAAGTGTTAACGGAGCGGTGAACCGAGTGGTGAAGCGCTAACTTACCAGAAGCTGACCATAGAGTCGAGTCGCGCTCCCCCTAGGCTTCGAGCGGCCTGCACGGCCGCCGAAGACCTGGCCCGGGCGAGCGCTGCCCTGCTGAGTACTATTGAGAAGTATGTCCATCATCACGCGCGCTGTTGAGTATGAACATGAGGGCCAGGCTTTTGAAGGCTTGCTCGCCATGGCGGATACTGGACCGGCTCAGCGCCCCGTTGTGCTGGTTTTACACGATTGGCAGGGCCGGTCGGAGGGACAGGAACAATTCGCCCGCAGGCTCACGGCGTGGGGTTATGCGGCCTTTGCTGTCGACGTTTACGGCAAAGGCAAACGCGGAACGACCACGCAAGAGTGCCAGGCGCTCATGATGCCGTTTATGCAAGACCGCGCGCTCTTGCGAAGGCGCTTGCTACGCGCTGTTGAAGTGGTCAGGCAAAGGCCCGAGGCGAATCCTGAAAACATGGCGGCCATCGGATTTTGTTTTGGGGGGCTGTGCGCTCTGGACCTCGCCAGGGCCGGCGCCGAATTGAAAGGCGCCGCCAGCTTTCACGGAACCCTCTCGCCGCCGGGCCTGCCGACCGCGAGCCCTTTCAAGACCAAGGTCATCCCTTTCCATGGATGGGATGATCCATTCGCTCCGCCCGACCACGTTGCAGCTCTTGGCAAGGAACTCACCGCAGCGGGAGCGGACTGGCAACTGCACGCCTACGGCGCGACTGTTCACGGCTTCATGAATGAAGCAGCCAATAACCCGGCGATGGGGATTGTCTACAACGAGCAATCGGCGCGCAGAGCCTGGGCGGCGCTGGAGACGTTTCTGGCGGAAGCGTTCGGCTCCTAGCTGGCTTCACGCTATAACTGCTTCGCTATCCTGATCGAGAGCAACTTTGACCAGTTGCGCGCGAGTGCGACCGCCAGGTTTTCAAAGAGTTGACGAAGCGCCGCCTTCGCAAATCTCCAGTTGGGCGGCGATTTCCTTGTTGGTCTGGCCCTGGAAAATGAATCGCCGGATAATTTTTTCGGGCTCAGCCAGTTACGGTTTTCCGGACGGCCTGGTCCGATCAACGGTACGAAAGAGCGAGGGCAAATACTCCTCTTCAAGCCAACCGCCGCCCTCCGCTACCTGGCGGATCGCGGCGCGCAGTTCGTCGCCGGAATGCGATTTATGCAGAATCCCAGCGACTCCCGATTGCACGAGTTGCACAGCCTCCGCACCGCCGATAGAGGAAACGCCGCGCTCTAACGGCGCAGGGCGGCGCTCACTCTTCGGCGAGTGCCAAACGCGACTCGTTGAGATCCAATCCAGGCTCGATACGCCGCGGCACTTCATCATTGATGCGGCCTTCATTGCGCAGCCAGATCACGGTTTGACGCTCAACACGCAGCGCTTCCAGCGAAAGCTCGATGTGGCGGCCGTGAACGGCGATCTCCTCTCGATTTTCATCGCCTGGCCGCAAGCTCGCCAAGCGTTGCCAGTAGTGCCCGGCAAGGTCGCCATAAAGCAGCGCAGCGGTTTCGCTATCCTTCGCTTTCGCTTCTTCGACATAGGAAACGGCGGCTTCCATAACAATACGGCGCGCTTCCCTCTCTTCGCAGTTCGGCCCACCCTTTCCGGCAAGGCCCAAGGCTCCAATCATAGGGGGGAGCGTGACGCCCTGAAGAACGAGTGTCACGACAATCACGCAGAAGGTGAGAAAGACGATCAAGTTGCGCTGCGGGAAAGGAGTGCCGTCGGCTAACACTGCGGGAAGGGCGATGGCGGCCGCCAGAGATACAATGGGCGGGCAGAGTGGCGAGGCGAATCATGGTGCCGATGCCGCATTGCGGGCAGCAGAACAGTGGAGTGGAGGAAAGAGCGGACAGCCACTGCTGGCAAGCGTCAGGGGTAGGAAGCAGATCGACTGCCGGGGAAGTGAGCAACTGGCGGCACAAGGCCAGTTTCCCTTGGCGATGGCGTTGGCGAGGAAGCCAAGGCGAAGCCTCTACTTGTACCAGAAGTGCCGGATGCGTTGGAAACCGTCGGGCAGAGCATGTAACAGAAAACGGCGGATGAACTCAGCTGCGTCGAGGGTCATCACCTTGGATTTCTGTTGGTGTGGCGTGCGGTAGTCCTTCCACTGAAACGAGACTTGGCCATTCTGGTGAGCGAGGAGCCGTTGGTTCGATAGGGCGATGCGGTGGGTGTAGCGGCCGAGATACTCAATGGCTTGTTGCGGACCACCGAAGGGTGGCTTGGCGGAAACCACCCAATCGATGTCGCGCAAGGGTTGGAGATAGCGGGCAAAGGTGCTGGCGTTTTGTAAAGGTTCGAAGGAGCCGCACAACTGGAGAAGGTTTTGTTGAAAAGCGCTTTCCAGCGCGGCGAGAAACAAGCGCCGGAATAACGACGAAAGAACGCGCACGGGCGGAAAGAATCCAGGGCGGCACGAGAGCCAGCTTTGGCGATCGGGCGCCAAGCCGCCGCCGGGCACGACGCAGTGCGGGTGCGGATGGTGCGGTAAGCTCTGGCCCCAGGTATGGAAGACGGCGAAAAAGCCGATCTCGGCGCCGAGGTGTTGCGGGTCGCACGCCATTGTGAGAAGCGTTTCGGCAGTGGTGCGGAACAGGAT